>JGI20214J51088_10002286_pt1 | contig 12809 bp, 9 predicted proteins | sample WetSurMetagenome_FD_51088 | JGI IMG/M metagenome (IMG submission 51088)
GGGAGCGTCGCGTCTGCGGACATTCTGGAGCATAGTACTCCCCGGCATCCGTCCTGCGGTGCTTTCGGGTGTCCTTCTTGCGGGGGTCATGGCAATTGGTGAGTTTGTTGCGTCGGTTCTTCTTTATTCCTACGACTCGCGTCCGATTTCTGTCGAAATCTTCTCCCAACTAAGGATGTTCAACATTGGCAGTGCGGCGGCATACAGTGTCGTGTTGATGTTTCTGGTACTTGGGATGATTGCCGCACGTCCCGATCGCGAGATCGAGCGAGTATGAGTCAGGAATCAGGCTAATGGGAAACTTGGAGCCTCTTGCATCCATGCGGGTTGTTTCTTATCTTAAATTTCCGGCTAATTTCGGCAGATTTCAGCTTAATGTGTTCCGCGCCTGTAGCTCAATTGGATAGAGTGTTGGCCTCCGGAGCCAAAGGTTTCGGGTTCGACTCCCGACAGGCGCACAGTCACTCAACCGTAACCACCCGAAGCACTCAGAGGATAGCAGGAAGCGAACGACCATGCTCAAACCCAAGAAAAAGATCTCAAAGAAAGAGTTGAAACAGGATACTTTGGTGACCACATACATGCAGGTCACCGGATTTTATGAAAAATACAAGAAGCAGATCAGCATTGGGGTCACGGCCATAGTTGTGATCGTAGCAGCGACGTTCATTTTTCTCAGCAACCGCGCAAAAAACAACGAATTGGCGACGACGAAGCTGGCCGCAATACACCAATTCTGCGATAATGGCCAGTATCAAATAGCCATTGACGGGGCGGCTGATCGTAATCTCGTTGGGTTGAAGCAGATTGTTGAGGACTACGGAAGTACGCCTGCCGGAGACATGGCCAGGTTCTATCTTGCCGATTCCTACTTTCAACTCGGGAAGCACGCAGAAGCGCTCGAAGCTTTCAAAGATTGCAGTCCGTCAAATCCTCTTCTGAAGGCCTCCCGCTACGCCGGTATCGCAGCGTGCTATGAGGCATTGGGTAATCATAAAGATGCGGCCGACAACTACGAGAGTGCTGCAGAAAAGGATGCAACCGACGACGCAATATCGGAGCATCTGAATGATGCGGCGCGCAACTATGCGCTCGCGGGCGACAAGAGCCACGCATTGGATCTGCTGAAGCGTATCAAGAAGAACTTCCCTGCGACAACTGCCGGTCGTGAGGCCGATAGATTCATCACCCAGCTATCCGTCTAACGCCCGGCCGCGTCACATCTCCCGGGACCAGCGGCGAGAGTTATGGGACTGTTACCGGATAAAGCGCTCACACGCGACGTCCTTCAAATTTCCACGCCCGCCGTTGCGGGCCTGTCGTCACAAATGGTCGTTTCGGTTGTAGAGACGGCCATGGTGGGACGTCTGGAGAACGCGAAGGTTGTGCTTGCCGCCATGAGCCTGGGTCTTCTTGCGACCTGGGCGATCACGAGCGCATTCTCGAGTCTTGCAACAGGCACGCATGTGCTAACGGCGCGCCGTTCAGGACAGAAAGACTTCACCGGGACCGGCGACGTCCTGAACAACTCCCTTTTGCTCTCGTTGTGCCTTGGTCTCGTGATTGCTCTTCCCGGCGTTCTCTTCGCTTATGACATCATCAACTTCTTTTCTGCCAGCCACGACGTCGCGCTCGCGGGCACGGGATACATGCAGTGGCGATTCCTCGGTCTCGTTTTCTTCCTGTTCGTCGTGTCGTATCGCGGCTTTTTCAATGGCATCGGACACACGAAGATTTTCATGTACTCGGCCATTATCATCAACCTCTCGAACATCATACTGAACTATGTTTTGATTTTTGGAGGATTCGGGTTGCGGGGCATGGGGCTGACGGGTGCGGGGCTTTCTTCGGCAATCAGCAACGCCGTGGGCTGTGTCTACTTCTTTAGTGCAACTTTTCTGCCCAAGTATCGAAAAAGATACAAGTACTACTCTGGTTTTCGGATCAGGAGTGAGGTCCTCCGGCAGATCGTGAAGATCTCCCTGCCGGTCTCTTTTCAGAATATTCTCATTCTGCTGGGTTTTCTGGTATTTGCCGCGATTAGCGGGGTGATCGGCACGACCGAGCAGGCCGCATCGCAGGTGGTCATTACAGCGCTCTTTATGTCGTTTTTGCCTTGCTTTGGATTCGGCATTGGCGCACAGACCCTGGTGGGGCAAAGCATGGGCAACGGGCAGCACAGAATGGCGTACCGGTACGGTATGGAAGCTGCGCGTCTTGCCACGTACTTCACCATCGGTCTTGGAGCGTTCTTCATTCTTCTCCCGGAAGCTGTCATCAGCATCATCACGAACAATGCGGAAGTCACGGCCGTCGCCAGACCAATTCTCCAAATAGCGGGCGCAGCGCAGATTATCTATGCAAGCGGGATCGTGCTTGCTCATGCGTTGCAGGCCGCCGGAGCAACTGTGTACGTCATGCTTGTCGAAGTGCTGACGCATTGGGTGNTTTTCCTCCCGGTGTGCTATGTGTTCGGAGTNGTTCTGGGGTGGGGCATCGTTGGGGCCTGGATGGCGCTTCCGATCTATATCATTGCTTACACGGCCGCAATTTACCTGAAGTATCGTTCGGGCTCATGGCTTCAGATGAAGGTCTGACCCATGAAGCTCAGACCATTCCTTCTTCTCCTCGCCGGGCTGTTCCTCCTCACGTTGAAGTTCACACTCGACGTGATCATGATGAACGTATCGTTGGGGTTGACGGGTGTTGCCCTGTTTCGTGAATGCCTGACCGCCGGGGCATTTGTGCTGTTCTTCCGGGCGCTGCACATTTCCCTCCCTGTACAGACCCCGCATCCCGTCCGGCGTCTTGGCATTCTGCTTATGGGTGCCGCCCTCTTGCTGATCCTCTTGTTGCTCCTTTCAACGATCTCGGCTGAAGGATTTGAGACAAAAGAGTTGACACTTCGACCGATGGACTATGCGACGCTCTTCGTGTCGTCGCTCGTCGGCCTTCTGGCAGGTCTCTTTGCGGTTGTGAGCATGCGTCTCCTCCGTGATCTCGTGCTACAGTACCGCAAGAGATGGACCCTCCGCAATTTCCGGGTCCTCGTGATTCTCATCCTGGTGACCTCGGTATCAACACTCGCGATACGGCCACTGGAGTCCAGTGTTCTGACGTCGATTCTTTACGGGTGTGCGATAGCGGTGGGGGTGGTCAATGCATTCCGGCTTCCCTGGATCGTATATCTTCCCAAGCGGGAGAAAGTGCTCACCCTGGTATTCGCATTTCTGCTGTTCATGCTGTTGACAACGCTCAATGTCTACCTCAGTCAGAGCAGGCTGTTTTCGCACGGGGTGATCTACTATTCCTCTGCATTGCAGAAGTTCATCGCCCTGTCGCTGCTCTTCAGCAACATCTACTTCGGCATGGCGTTTGTGAGTACGTTGTTTCATCTCCCGACTGCGGAAGCCTTTGACCGCAAGCGCTCAGAGATGTCGTCGATACATACACTGAGCAAGCTCGTCACGCAGGTATTTGATTTCAATGAGCTTGTGGAGACGGTGACGACAATGACGCTTCAGGTCTGCGAGGCGCAGAGTTGCTGGCTTGAGATCATACCCCTGAGGGATGAGAAGGAGCAGGGGGCGGGTCGGGCGGGTGCACCGCAGGAGCAGATCGCCGCGCTGAAGAACATCACAAGCCAGGAGGTGGATGATCTTCATGCCTCCGGCTTGCGTGGACTTCGCGCGAAAGTGCTGGTGGACCGCAGACCTCTTGTGATTGATGCCGTTGCCGACGATCCGCGCCTGGGAAAGCAGCGTGTTGCCTCAGGCAAGATCGCTTCCCTCGTTGCTGTGCCGCTCGTATCTCATGTTGGACCTCTTGGTTTTCTTTATGCGACGAAATCCACGGAGTACGGGTTCACGAAGGACGATGTGGACGTGATTTCGACATTTGCCGATCAGGCGACAGTGGCGATTGAGAACTCGCGCCTCATCAAGAAATCGATCGAACGGGAACGGTTGGTCAGGGAAATGACGCTTGCGCAGGAGATGCAGCGCAAGCTCCTGCCTCAGAAGCTCCCGTGCCATCCGCACATCGATCTGGATGCAATTTCCACGCCGGCCTTCGAAGTCGGCGGGGACTACTATGACTTCATCGAGCTGTCCGGCAACCGGCTCGGCATCATTGTGGGTGACGTGTCCGGCAAGGGGGTCCCTGCAGCGTTCTATATGTCGGAAGTGAAGGGGATCTTCCAGTCGTTGAGTATGCAGCATGTATCGCCGCGGGACTTCATGATTCAGGCGAACACCGTTCTTGCGGGGTCTATTGACAAACACTCATTCGTTAGCTTAATTTATGCAATCCTGGACGTTGGCACCGGGCTGTTGACGCTTGCCAGGGCCGGCCATTGTCCAATGCTGTACGTTGGGGAAACGGGGTCCGACTACGTCAGGCCGGACGGCATGGGACTGGGGTTGAGTGAAGGAGCTCTCTTTGCTGACGCCATTGAAGACCATGCCATCCAGCTTCACCCGGGAGACGTATGTTTGTTCTATACCGACGGCATCACGGAAGCGCATCTGAACGGAGACGAGTTCGGCTACGAACGATTGCTGAACGTCGCCCTGGGGTCTCGCGGCAGAACCGCGTCGGATGTGAAGAACGATGTGCTGCATTCTGTAGATACATTCATCGATCATGGCGCTCCGCACGACGACCTGACGCTCGTCGTGCTGCGCTGGGTCGGCCCCGCTCAACGCTTGTGACGTTTGACATGCATCCGGGAGGAAGCATTCATGAGTGAGTTCAAAATCGCGCAACGGGAAAAAGATGCGGTCCATGTCCTTGAACTCAAAGGATATCTGGACGCCCACACTGCTCCCGCGCTCGAGGAGGCGTTTCAGACGCTCCTCAAAAATCAATGCTTCAATATTGTTGTCAACTGCAAAGACCTCTCGTACATCAGTAGTGCGGGTCTGGGTGTCTTCATGGCCTACATCGAAGACGTCCGCAAGAACAAGGGCGATATCAAGCTCTCCAATATGTCGCCGAAAGTGTACAACGTCTTCGATCTCCTTGGGTTTCCCCTGCTCTATGAAATCACCAAGGANGAGCAGGATGCGGTGAAGAAATTCAATCCCGGAAAATAGGCGTGGATACCCGCACCATCCATATTGAGAGTCGCACCGAGCGTCTCGTCGCTGCCCGGGAATTTGTATCGGCGGCGGCACGCGAATGCGGTTTTCCGGATGACGAGGTGAGCAAGATTGCCCTCGCGGTGGATGAGGCGTGTACGAACATCATTAAGCATGCGTACCACAACGATCCCAACAAGAAGATCTCGGTGAGTGTGAAAAGCAAGAACGGCGGACTGGAAATCGTGATTGCCGACAGCGGCACAGGTTTTGATCCCTTGCGGATTCAGCCGCCGGACATGAAGGAATACCTTTCCCACTACCGTCATGGCGGACTCGGCGTGTATCTTATGAAGTCCCTCATGGACAAGGTGGAGTACAAGATCGATTCCGGCCGGCGCAATGAAGTGCGGTTGACCAAGTACCTTTCCCGCTGACATGGCCTCTCCGTCGTCAAGTTACGAAAGTCATTTCGAGCACTCCGCTCTGTTTGAATTCAGTACCGTCATCAATTCCTCGCTTGATCTCCGGTTCATCCTCGGTCATATTCTCCTGACCATCATGGGCAAATTGCTGTCGAGTCGCTCTGCAGCCGTGCTGCGCCATGCCGACGGGACGTATCGCTGCGAAATGGTGAAGGGGATACCGTCGGGAGTTGGAGAGTGCTCCCTGGCTATCCGAGCTCTCCCCCGTGGCCTCCAGTACATCGAGCGGATCAATGCCCAGCGCCACCCGTGGGTGAAGTACTTCCGCGAACAGGGGCTGGAAATCCTCCTGCCCCTGCGGAGCGGGAGCGGGCCGATTGGTGTGCTGGCGTTTGGAAAGCGTGGCACACCGCAGCGGCTCGCGTCGCGAGAGACCACCTATCTGCGCTCTCTTGCCAATATTGCCGCCACCGCCATCGACAAGTGCCACACGATTGCCGAGTTGAAACTGGTGAACAGGCGGCTTGACAGGAAGGTCCAGGAGCTGAACACGCTGTTCGATCTTGGCAAGGAATTCGGGGCAGTGCTTGATCCCGAGAAACTTGTGCGGCTTCTGGAGTTCTCCCTCATGGGGCAGGTTGGTGTACACAGGTACCTTGTCTGCCTGAAAGCCGGCAGCGACATGCGGATTTCAGCCTCGCGTGTCGACGGGCCTCTGCCACAACCCGAGCTCTTGTCGATCTTGACGAAAGTCAAGGTTCCGGTGACCGTAGAAGAGATGATCGTCACGGGTTCAACGGATCCGCGGCCTGTGCTGGGCTCGCTGGGGCTTCACGCGGTGATCCCGATGGCATTGCAGGGACAGGTACGCGGGGTGATCCTGCTGGGGGAGAAGCTCAATCGGGAACCGTTTACTTCTGCGGATTTCGAGTTTCTCTCGGCGTTGGGGAACCTGGCCATCATATCGCTCGAAAATGCCCGGTTGTTCAAGGAGGCAATAGAGAAGCAGCGCATGGAAGATGAGTTGCTGATCGCGCGGGATATTCAGAAGGGGTTATTGCCGAGCGTTCTGCCAGTGGTACCGGGGATTGACATCGCGGCCGCGAATTTCTCGTCAAAACAAGTTGGGGGTGACTACTACGACGTGGTTCCGCTTGACGAGCACCGATACATTCTTGCCATCGGTGATGTGTCGGGCAAGGGGACGCCGGCGGCCCTGTTGATGGCGAACATCCAGGCCACAATTCGTGCGTTGGTGCCGTTGCAGCTTTCGCTGAGCGAGCTGACCGCACGGGTGAATAATCTGATGTGCCAGAACACGGGAGGGAACAAGTTTGTGACCTTCTTCTGGGGTGCATTGGATCATCGGAGTCGCACGTTGCGGTACGTGAATGCCGGACACAATCATCCCTACCTGCTTCACAGCGACGGCTCGATGGAGCGTTTGGACAAGGGGGGGATGATTCTGGGTGTTCTGGAAACGATGATTCCGTACGAGGAGGGGGAGGTTGAGTTGAGGGGAGGGGACCTGCTGGTTCTGTTCACTGACGGGGTGAGTGAGGCGATGAACCCTGCCAACCAGGAGTACGGGGAGGATCGCTTGGAGGCAATGGTTCGAGGGGCAGGCGACCAGGATGCGAGGGCATTGATAGAAGCGATCCACAAGGACATCCAGGTTCACGCTGCGGGTGCGCCGCAATCCGACGACATCACGATGATGGTGATTCGTTTTCTTGCATCTTCCCCTGAAGTTCGTTAACTTCTGTTATTGCGACCTCCCGACACCCCAGCATGAACGATCCGGCATTCAAGCAGGTCCGGCTCTCCGTCCGGGCCCTCACGCGGCACTTCGACGGTTTTGTCGCGAGCCTCAGGCGCGACACGCCGGAGACCCGCGGCACCTACACGCGCGCATTGCGTGAATTCCTCCGGTGGTTCCCCCATGATCCGCACTTCCGTTTTCGCGTGAAGGACGTGCGCAGGTACAAGCACCACCTTGCTGTCCGCCGAAAACTCTCCGCGGTGTCGGTCTCGACGTACCTGACGGCATTGCGCCGTTTCTGTGCATACCTGGTGGACCGGAAGGTACTTGAAGACAACCCGGCGCACTACGTCGGTGGGAACAGCCGTCCATCGGCACATTCGCGCGATTTCCTCAGTGAAGATGAAGTGCAGCAGTTGCTTGCGGGTCCGCGATCGTCGGACGAACGTGGCATCAGAGATCACGCCATGCTCCTGCTGATGCTCCAGTGCGGCCTGTCGGAGATCGAGCTCGTGCGTGCCGACGTCCGTGACCTCGCGGAAGACGAGCACGGAAGATGGATGATGGTGCAGGGGAAGGGACGGAAGGAGAAAGATGAGCGTGTGGTGCTGCCGCCGGAAGCTCGGGCGGCACTTGATCACTACCTCGAGATTCGCAGGCAGAAGGATCCGGGGCAGCCGTTGTTTGCGAGTGCCGGGAACCGCACGCGGGGTCAGCGCATGACCACGCGCGGCATTCGTGACCGTATCAACACGTCTCTTGTTGCCGCAGGGTTGAAGCAGCATCCGCACCGGCGCATTACGCCGTTCTCTCTCCGGCATACGGCCGGGGTGCTCCTTGCACGCAGAGGAGCAACCGCGGACGAGCTCCGCGACCGGCTTCGGCTTGGCAGTCTCATAACTGCCCGCCTGTACCTGGAAGAGTCCCAGGCTTCGCACTATTCACCAACGACCAGCAACAAGGAAAACAGCGGTGGCGTATCCCTTCTCAACGATTGAACCGAAATGGCAGGCCTACTGGGACGAGCAGCACACGTTCCGGACCGAGCCGATATCTCCGAAACCCAAGGTGTTTATCCTCGACATGTATCCCTACCCGTCGGGGGCGGGTCTGCACGTCGGGCATCCTGAGGGATACACTGCAACGGACATTGTAGCGCGCTTCCGGCGTATGCGCGGGTTCAACGTCCTCCATCCCATGGGTTGGGATGCGTTCGGCCTTCCTGCGGAGCGGTATGCGATGCAGACAAACATACACCCGCGCATCACCACCGAACAAAACATTGCCACCTTCCGCCGGCAGATCAAGATGCTCGGGCTGAGCTATGATTGGGCGCGCGAGGTGGACACCACCGACCCGGGCTACTACAAGTGGACGCAGTGGATTTTCTTGCAGATCTACAACTCCTGGTATGATCTGGAGGCAGATGCAGCCAGGCCTATTCAGACATTGATCGACCGGTTCACCGACCGGGGGTCGGCAGGGCTCCCGGAGCAACCGGCGTTTTCTGCCGCAGAATGGCGCCGGATGACGCGCAAGCAGCGCCACGATATCATTGCACGCTACCGCCTGGCGTATGTTGCAGAAATCCCTGTCAACTGGTGTGAAGGCCTCGGCACGGTTCTCGCAAATGAAGAGGTCGATGAGTGGGTCGAGAAGGGGTATAGCGTAGAGCGGCGCCCGATGAAGCAGTGGATGATGCGCATCACGTCCTACGCAGAACGGTTGCTGATAGATGCCCAGGAGCTTGATTGGCCGGCATCGACACTCGAACAGCAACGCAATTGGATCGGCCGGTCGGAAGGAGCCATGATCGACTTTCCGATTGCGGGTCAGCAGGGAAGCTTCCGGGTGTTCACGACCCGTCCAGACACGATCTTCGGTGCAACGTACATGGTGCTCTCCCCCGAGCATCCCCTTGTGGAGGAGTTGACTACGCCGACGCAGCGCACACAGGTGGACGAATACCGCGAACTGTCGCGCCGCAAAAGCGAACGTGAACGGGATGTCGAACAGGACAAAACCGGGGTGTTTACGGGGGGGATGGTGGTAAACCCGGCGACCGGATCAGAGATCCCGGTGTGGATTGCCGACTATGTGTTGATGGGATATGGAACCGGAGCGATCATGGCGGTTCCCGGACATGACGAACGTGACTACGCCTTTGCGCGGAAATACGCCTTGCCCATAGTGGAAGTGGTGAGCGGTGGAGATGTGCAGAAGGAAGCCTATGTCGGCGATGGGCTCGCGGTGAATTCCGCGAACAGCGAAGTATCGTTGGACGGCTTGGGTACTCCCGAAGCGAAGTCGCGCATTACTGTCTGGCTCACCAAACGGAATCTGGGCAGCCCGGTTGTACAATTCAAACTGCGCGACTGGCTCTTTTCGCGCCAACGCTATTGGGGGGAACCGATTCCCATAGTGCATCTGGAAGACGGGACGATGCAACCGCTGCCGGAAGCGGAACTGCCGCTCCTTCTTCCGGACCTCAAGAAGTTTCAACCCAGCGGCACGACGGAATCACCTCTCGCGCTGGCGAGCGACTGGGTAGCGGTCGTTGATCCGGAGACGGGGTTCAAGGGTCGTCGCGAAACCAACACCATGCCTCAGTGGGCCGGTTCGTGCTGGTACTATCTCCGGTTTATTGATCCGGCGAACCCCCGGGTGTTCTGCGACCCTGGGCTGGAACGCTACTGGATGCCTGTTGATTTCTACGTGGGCGGGTCGGAACATGCGGTACTGCACCTCATGTACGCGCGTTTCTGGCACAAGGTGTTGTTCGATCTCGGGCACGTCAGCACGAAGGAACCGTTCACGAAGCTGCGTCATCAGGGGATTATTCTCGGGGAAGATTCCCGAAAAATGTCGAAGTCACGCGGAAACGTCGTGAATCCCGACGATGTGGTGAAAGAATACGGGGCGGATGCGCTCCGGTTGTTTGAAATGTTCATGGGACCGTTGGAGGAGATGAAACCCTGGAGCACCCGGGGTGTGGAAGGGGTCTTCCGTTTTCTCAACCGCGTCTGGCGATTGTACCTTGACGAGGCAGGGAATCCCGATCCACGGCTTCGCAACGATGTTCCGACGCCGGAGCTTGAGAGGCTCTATCACGCAACCGTAAAAAAGGTGGGTGAGGACATTGAGGCTCTCCGGTTCAACACAGCGATTGCGCAGTTCATGATTCTGGTGAATGAAGTGATGAAGTCGGAACTCCGGCCGCGCGCGGTGCTGGAGCCGTTTGTCCTTCTCCTTGCGCCATTCGCCCCGCATCTGGCGGAGGAACTCTGGCAGAAGTTGGGCCACACGTCGAGCCTCGCCTACGAGCCCTGGCCGGTGTATGATCCGGTGCGTATCCAGAGCGATACCATCGAAGTCGTTCTGCAGGTCAATGGGAAGCTTCGCGGGAAGCTTGCCGTTCCGGCGACGACAACGGAAGAGGAACTGAAAGCGTATGCGCTCTCGGATGAAGGAGTGCGGAAGCATACTGCGGACAAGCAGGTTGTGAAAGTGATCGTGGTGAAAAACAGGCTCATCAACATCGTCGTTCGGTAGACCATGGAACGCGTTACTGTTGTCCTCGTGACCCTGAACGAAGAGCGCAACATCGAGCGTTGTCTGGGCAGTGTCCGTTGGGCTGATGAAATTGTCGTCGTCGATTCTTTCAGCGTGGATCGGACGGTTGATCTTGCGAAGAGGTATACGGCGAAAGTTTACCAGCACGAGTATCCCGGCACGAGCAGGCAGGTGGAACGGGGGATAGGCTATGCGACCGGGGAGTGGATTTTCGTCATCGACGCCGATGAGGAAATGTCTCCTGAACTGAAGGCGGACGTGCAGCGTGTGTTGCGCGACGGATCGGACTGTGCGGGATACACGTTTGTCAGGAAGCCCCGCGCATTCGGTCGTTGGATTGAGCACGGAGGATGGTTTCCCGATACCCAATTCCGCTTTTTCCGGCGCGACAGCTACTATGCGGAACACCAGGAGATTCATGGAGGATTCAATACAAAAGGAAGAAAAGGGGAACTCAAGGGATATCTCTACCATCATACATACGAGACGATCTATGCGTATGTGGAGAAGATGAATGAATATACCTCCCTTCATGTGTCGAACAAGCTGAAAGACAGGCCGGACATCACCGTGCGCTGGCACAATCTCATCCTGAACCCGCTTTCGCATTTTCTCCGGATGTTCATTTCGCACAAGGGATATAAGGACGGCTTTCATGGGCTTGTTCTCGCGCTGCTGGATGCTAACTATGCGATGCTGATGTACGCCAAACTCTGGGAATACCGCATGCGGCAGGAAGAAGGTGCGGGTCAGCTCCCGCCGATTACGAACGTGGAACTGAACGTGCTCAAGAGGAAGGTATGACGATCTACAGACGTGTATTGAAGTATCTACGCCCGTACTGGATGAAGCTTGCGGCGTCGATGGCCTGTTCCGTCATGTTCTCGCTCTTCAGTGGTATGTCTATCTATCTGACGATCCCACTGCTGGATGCGTTGTTCTTCCGCCCGGCTGGTCCGCCTGCAGCCACGGCGGCAGTCCAGCCGGGAGCCTCGTTCCTCCCGGAATGGCTCGTGCATCTTAAAGACCAGCTGGCCCAGGGATTTCAGCATCTCATGTTTCGTGACAACCCTGCCGATTCGCTGTTCAACATCTGTATCGTGGTTGTTGTGTCGTTCTTCTTCCGGAACGTCTTCGGGTACCTTCAGTCCAATATGATGGTGGCCGTGGAACAGGGCTTGATCCGCGACGTGCGGAACGCTCTGTACCGGCATATCCATGCCCTCCCGTTGGCGTACTTCAGCAATGAGCGCACCGGCAATCTCATCTCCCGTATCATGAACGATGTGCCGGTGATCAATACCGGGATTTCCGCGACATTTCAGACGATGATTCGCGAACCCCTGCTTATCGCCGTCTATCTGACGATGACGCTTGTCATCAGCTGGAAGCTCACCTTAATTGCCTTTGTGGTGTTTCCGCTCGCCCTGCTGGTTATTGCGGGAATAGGGCGCAGGGTCCACAAGGAATCCGGTCTGGTGCAAGAGCGCATCGCCGACCTGACATCGGTGTTGCACGAGACGATCTCCGGTGTGAAGGTGGTGAAGGCGTTCGGCATGGAAGATTTTGAAAACAAGAAATTCGCGCGTGAAGGACAGGGCTACCTCGATACCATTCTACGGGTTACCCGGATACGCAATCTCGCCTCGCCGAGCACGGAGTTCCTGAGTGCGGCGGCGGGCGCTGTGGTCATCTGGTACGGAGGTATGCAGGTTCTCCAACATGAAGCGTTGAAGGCGAGCGAGTTCCTGGGATTCCTGTTTGCCATTTTTCAGCTGATGCCGCCCATCAAAGAACTGAGCGGCGTCAACAACCGCATTCAGGAGGCCACAGCGGCGGGGAAGCGGGTGTTTGAGATCCTTGATACGGAGCCCGGCATACGGGATGCACCATCCCCGTTGCGTTTGAGCGCATTCGAATCTTCCATCGAATTCCGGAACGTGTCCTTCCACTACGTTGCGGGCGATC
>JGI20214J51088_10002287_pt1 | contig 12808 bp, 9 predicted proteins | sample WetSurMetagenome_FD_51088 | JGI IMG/M metagenome (IMG submission 51088)
GTCTGGATAATATTTGTCCTTCCCCTGATAAGTTCAAAAACATCGGGGTTTCTTTTCTGGGGCATTATGCTTGAGCCTGTGACATATTCATCGGGAAAATCGATAAACCTGTATTCAGCGCTCATGAAAAGGCATATATCCATTGAAAACCTCGATAGAGTCTGGGCCAGCGAAGCTAGTGCTGATGCTATTGAAAGTTCAACCTTACCCCTGCTCAGACTGGCATATGCTGAATTATAAAGAAGGTCGTCAAACTCGAGCAACTCTGATGTAAGCTTCCTGTTCAGCGGCAGTGTTGTTCCAAACCCTGCAGCTGTTCCGAGAGGGTTCCGGTTATTGAGAGTTCTGGCAGCAGAAAGCATCAGCATGTCGTCTGCAAGGCACTCGGCATAAGCTCCAAACCATAATCCGAATGATGAAACCATGGCGGGCTGCATGTGGGTATAGCCGGGAAGAAGAACTCCCTTGTGCTGTTCACTCAGTGCCTGAAGCTTGTTGAAAAGAGCCTGGATCAGGTGAGCAAGCTTGTCAATTTCCTCCCTGGTATAAAGGCGGATGTCGACCAGCACCTGGTCGTTCCTGGACCTGCCAGTATGGATTTTCTTTCCGGTTGTGCCGAGAATTGACGACATTTCCTTTTCGATCTGGGAGTGAATATCCTCGACATCCTTTTCGATTACAAGGCTGCCTTCCTCGTCCCATACAAAAAGTGAATGAAGCGCCTTAAGAAGTTCATTCTTTTCCTTATTGTCTATCAAACCGACATCCTGAAGCATGATTACATGAGCCATCGATCCGATGATGTCCCATTTAGTAAGCGCCAGGTCGGTAACCCTGTCNTTGCCGGCAGTAAACTCAATTATTGCCGGTTCCGGAGTAATCCCTTTTTCCCAAAGTTTCATTTTTCTGAAATTTATCTTTAGCGTTGCTTTGTGCTCCTCCGTGCCATCCTTTGTGCCCTTCGTGGTTAATCTTTACCACAAAGGAACACTGAGGCTACTCAAAGGCACACAAAGTAAAATTAATTTGATTTACCGTCCCTTGCTCTCTTCAATAATTGCACGGTGAGCCATGAGTCGGATGGCATTGATTCTAATGAATCCTTTGCTGTCGGTCTGGTCGAAGCCGCCTTCGATATCCATACTTGAGAGCTTCTTGTTATAGAGTGAAGAAGGTGATTCCCTGCCTTCAATAAGAACATTGCCCTTATAGAGACAGAGATGAACGCTACCATCGACAATCTCCTGGCTCTTTTCAATTGCTGCCATCAGGAAATCCATTTCGGGACTGAACCAGAAGCCGTTATAGATTATTTCGGCAAATTTAGGGGTCAGCATGCTCACGAGCCTCATTACCTCGCGGTCCATTGCAATTCCCTCAATGTCCTTGTGGGCAATATGTAAAACAGTAGCGGCAGGTGTTTCATAAACGCCACGCGACTTTATACCTACGAATCTGTTTTCAACCATGTCGAGAAGGCCGATTCCATTTTTACCTGCCAGTTCATTAAGGTAAACGAACATTTCATACGGATCATCCTTCACGGTTCCATCTTCCTTGTTTACAATCTTTACCGGCATACCATTCCTGAAATGCACAACTATGCGGGTCTCCTGGTCGGGAGCGTCCTGAGGCATGACCATCTTCTCAAGCATGTTTTTATTCATTGCATACATAGGATCTTCGAGAATGCCGGCTTCATGGCTTATATGCATGAGGTTATCATCTTCGCTGTAAGGCTTGTCGATACTTGCCTTGACGGGGATCTTTTTCTCAGCGGCATAATTAAGAAGGTCGGTACGGCCCTTGAACTGCGAAAGGAACTCTTTATCCTTCCAGGGTGAGATTACCTTCACTCCCGGCATAAGAGCATAGTAACAAAGCTCGAAGCGAACCTGGTCATTACCCTTGCCGGTAGCTCCGTGAGCAACTGCGAATGCGCCTTCCTCTTTTGCAACTTCAATCTGTTTCTTAGCTATCAGCGGCCTTGCGAGAGCAGTACCCAGGAGGTACCTGTCTTCATAGATGGCATTTGCCATGATTGCCTTGAAAACATAATTCTCGACAAATTCCCTCTTGAGATCAGCTATTATAACCTTGGATGCTCCCAGTGCTATGGCTTTGTTCTTACATTCCTCGAAATTCTCTGCCTGCCCAACGTCAGCCACAAATGCAATTACATCAAAATCCTTTTCAATAAGCCATTTGAGAATTACTGAAGTATCCAGTCCTCCGCTATACGCCAAAACAACTTTTTCTTTCATTTTAGTACTATTAACTTGTTAATATTGAATATTCAGATATTTATTTATGCTTAATCTGACCATGCAACCCCGGAAGTATCATTTCGAGGCAGGTATGTACCTGCTGTGTTGAAACACCATCCCTGGGGATTACCAGGATTGTGTCATCACCTGCAATCGTGCCTGCAATTTCATAGCGGGCAGTACTGTCGATATAGAAGGCCGTATTGTTAGCATTTCCGGGGATTGTTTTTATAACAAGAAGACCTTTTGCCTCAACAATGTCGCGGATTGCCGGAAGAACCTGGAGCTTACCGGCAACCGACTGCTCTGAGACAGGGTTGTCAGGAAGAAAATACCTGTAGCCACCCTTCCCGTCAGGAACACGTCCGGCTCCAAGCTGTCTGAGATTTCTGGAAAGCGTTGCCTGTGTGCAGGGAATCCCTTTGCTTTTAAGCCGCTTCAAAAGAGCTTCATGCGAAGATATTTCCTCTTCAGAAATGATCTTTTCAATTGCCAGAAGCCTTTTTGTCTTTTGCATATTTATACATTTATTTTGCAAATATATTCATTTTTTGAATAAATCAAGCTTCAAATGAAAATTTGTTNTATTTTTGACCTCAAATCCGGCNAATGAAAGACGAACTGAAAAAAGTAATTATCCTGGGATCAGGAGCCCTTAAGATAGGTGAAGCGGGTGAGTTTGATTATTCCGGTTCCCAGGCTCTGAAAGCCCTGAAGGAAGAGGGAATAAAAACTGTTCTTATAAATCCGAACATAGCAACAGTACAGACATCGGAGGAGATTGCCGGTAAGATTTACTTCCTCCCTGTCACTCCTTATTATGTTGAGAAAGTCATTGAAAAGGAGAGGCCCGACGGCATACTGCTTTCCTTCGGCGGGCAAACAGCTCTCAACTGCGGCACTACTCTTTTTAAAAACGGGGTCTTTGAAAAATACAAGGTAAGGGTATTGGGTACACCTGTAGCCGCCATCATGGATACTGAGGACCGCGAGCTGTTTGTAAAGAAGCTTGACGAGATTGATGTGAGGACACCAAGAAGCATTGCAGTTACAAGCGTTGAAGCGTCGCTTGAGGCTGCGGCGAAACTCGGGTTTCCGGTTATCATCAGGGCAGCATATACACTCGGTGGACAGGGAAGCGGGTTCGCGTCCAATCCGCCGGAACTGACTACACTGGCAACAAAAGCATTTTCATATACCGGCCAGATACTGGTGGAGGAGTCTCTCAAGGGATGGAAGGAAGTTGAGTATGAAGTTGTAAGGGACAAATACGACAACTGCATCACTGTGTGTAACATGGAAAATTTCGATCCGCTCGGAATTCATACCGGGGAAAGCATCGTTGTTGCACCTTCACAGACACTGACAAACAGTGAATATCATAAATTGCGTGAACTCTCCATCAGAATCATAAGGCACATAGGGATTGTAGGCGAATGCAACGTTCAGTATGCCCTTTCGCCTGATTCTGAAGATTACCGCGTTATTGAGGTCAACGCCCGCCTGTCGCGCTCGAGCGCCCTTGCATCGAAAGCCACCGGCTATCCGCTTGCCTTCGTGGCAGCAAAGCTTGGCATAGGCTATGGCCTTCATGAGCTTAAAAACTCCGTGACAAAAACAACTACAGCATGTTTCGAACCTGCTCTCGATTATATAGTCTGTAAAATCCCCCGCTGGGATCTCAATAAATTCGAAGGGGTTTCACACGCCATCGGAAGCAGCATGAAGAGTGTGGGGGAAGTAATGGCCATAGGAAGAAACTTCGAGGAGGTGATCCAGAAGGGGCTAAGGATGATCGGCCAGGGCATGCACGGATTCACAGGTAACCGTGAAATAAAATTCGGAGATATTGAGAAAGAGCTCGCTGAGCCCACAGATATGAGGATCTTTTCAATAGCCGAAGCCCTCGAAAAAGGAATGTCTGTTGACAGGATCTATGAACTCACCAGAATTGACAAATGGTTCCTGTTCAAGCTTAGGAACATAATTAATATNAAGGATGAGCTCTGCAGGTACAATACGATAGAGAGCCTTCCGAAAGAACTTATTGCCCACTCNAAGATNAACGGGTTCAGCGATTTTCAGATAGCTCGCCATGTACTTAAATCGGTTTCCTCAGAGATCAATGAGGATCTGCTGAAAGTAAGGACAAGGAGAAAGAACCTGGGCATTGTTCCCTATGTGAAACAGATCGACACACTGGCTGCCGAATATCCTGCCGTTACAAATTACCTCTACCTCACTTATAGCGGAAGCGAGCACGACATTTCATATGAACACGACAGAAAATCTGTAATAGTTCTCGGCTCCGGTGCATACAGGATAGGTTCAAGCGTAGAATTTGACTGGTGCTCCGTAAATGCCATTGACACTATCAGGAAACAGGGACTCAGGGCCGTAATGATAAATTACAATCCAGAAACGGTAAGTACCGATTATGATACCTGCGACAGACTTTATTTCGATGAGCTCACTTTTGAAAGGGTTCTCGATATCATAGACCTCGAACACCCCGGCGGCGTTATCGTTTCTGTAGGTGGACAGATTCCAAACAACCTGGCTATGAGGCTCTTCAGGGAAAATGTTCCCGTGATGGGCACCTCTCCGCTTTCGATCGACAGGGCTGAGAACAGGCACAAGTTTTCGAGCATGTGCGACAACCTTTCCATTGATCAGCCCCGGTGGCAGGAACTGACTTCAATTGACGACATAAATGATTTTGTCGACAGGATTGGCTTCCCTGTACTGATCAGACCTTCATATGTACTTTCAGGGGCTGCCATGAACGTGGTTTCAAACAAAAACGAGCTTTCCCATTTCCTCGACCTGGCAGCTCAGGTTTCAAAGCAATACCCGGTTGTGGTCTCAGAATTCATCGAGAATGCGAAAGAGATAGAAATAGATGCAGTTGCCAGGGAAGGTGAAATAATGGCCTACGCCATAAGCGAGCATGTTGAGTTTGCCGGCGTGCACTCAGGCGATGCAACGATTGTATTTCCTCCTCAGAAAATATACTTCGAAACCGTCAGGAGAATTAAAAGGATCTCCAGACAAATAGCAAAGGAGCTAAACATTACAGGGCCGTTTAATATTCAGTTCCTCGCCAGGGATAATGACATTAAGGTAATTGAATGTAACCTCAGGGCAAGCCGGAGCATGCCATTCGTTTCCAAGGTTCTGAAGGCTAACCTTATAGAAATGGCAACCAAAATAATGCTTGGCGTACCCGTCGAGAAGCTTCATAAATCTGTTTTCGAACTCGACTATGTCGGGGTCAAGGCGCCCCAATTCAGTTTTTCGAGGCTTGCCAAAGCTGATCCGATACTGGGAGTCGACATGTCGTCGACTGGCGAAGTCGGTTGCATCGGCGAAGGATTCTATGAGGCTATTCTCAAGGCTATGTTCTCTGTCGGTTACAGGGTTCCGCTGAAAAGCATTCTACTTTCAACAGGCCCCGCCCGTTCAAAAGTGGAGCTGCTCAACAGCGCAAGGGCACTGAGTGAAAGAGGACATAAGCTTTATGCCACCAGGGGAACACAGCAGTTTCTCGAAAGCAACGGCATCGAAGCCCATGTCGCCTATTGGCCTGATGAAAACAAATTACCCAACACCATCGACCTCATCCGGACTCGTGAAGTTGACCTGGTGGTAAACATACCGAAAGACCTTTCAGCAACAGAGCTTGACAACGACTATTCAATAAGGAGAAATGCTGTTGACTACAATGTGCCCCTAATCACCAATGCCAGGCTGGCAAGTGCCTTTATCCTCGCCTTCTGCAGGCTTAAAGAAGAGGACCTCGCCATCAANAGCTGGGATGCTTATAAATAAGGCAGAAGGCGGAAGGGCTGAAGAAGACATAAAAAATTAACTGTTGAATATGGCAACAATCCGGACAGCTGTTCCTGGAGATGCGGAACCGATTATCGGTTTTCAGGTTAGAATGGCCTGGGAAACAGAGAAATATGTTCTTGACAGACCAACTGTTACAAAAGGTGTCATGGCTGTTTTTGAGGATCCTTCCCGCGGCAGGTACTATGTGGCGGAAGATACCGGCAAAGTTGTTGCTTCACTCCTGATAACTTATGAATGGAGCGACTGGAGAAACTGCAATGTCTGGTGGTTTCAGTCAGTTTTTGTCTTACCTGAATTCAGAAGACAGGGGATTTTCAGGGAAATGTACACCCACATACGCCAACTGGCAGAAGAGCAGAATGTTGCCGGCCTGAGGCTTTATGTCGAGACCAGGAATGACAGGGCCCGAAAGACCTACGAAGCCCTCGGAATGAGTTCAGAGCACTATTCATTCTACGAATGGATGAGGAAATAGGTCATGGAATGGCTGCTCCTCATAATTATTGCACCTTACATCTATTATATTTTCAGGATCAGTAAATCCCTGTCCCGAATAAACCGGTACGAAAGCATTGAATCCCCTTCACTCTTTGTTTCTGTTATTGTTGCCTGCCGGGATGAAGGATTGAAGCTCCCTGATCTTCTCAGATCACTGGCAGATCAGGATTATTCTCCCGACCTGTTTGAAGTTATCATAGTGGATGATAATTCAACTGATAATACACCGGCTCTGGCTTCCGCATGCAAAAAAATCCGAAACCTGAGACTTTTAAAAAACATGGGGAGCGGAAAGAAGGCCGCCATCAGGACCGGCGTTTCGGAAGCCAGGGGAGAACTGGTGATTACAACCGATGCAGATTGTTTCATGGGAAGAGGATGGATCAGGATAGTCGCCTCATTTTATTCGGAGCATAAGGCTGATTTGATTATTTGCCCTGTTGATCTTCAGGGAGGCAAAGGCTTCTTTCAAAAGTTCCAGGAACTTGAATTCCTCAGCCTTCAGGGAATAACCGCGGGAACAGCCATGGAAGGAAACCCCGTAATGTGCAACGGAGCAAACCTTGCATTCACCAGGAAAGTTTACCTGGAAAACTCTGAAAAGCTTCACGATAACATTGCGAGCGGAGATGACATTTTTCTGCTGCATGCTGTTAAAAGATCTGAAAGAAACAAAATCATGTGGCTTGAATCCGCAGTGGCCACCGTCGGGACCAAAGCATCATTATCATATAAGGCCTTCATTAAGCAGAGAACCAGATGGATTTCGAAAGCAGGAGCGTACCGGGACCACTATACAATTTCATTGGGACTTGCGACTTTTGCTGCTTCACTCCTTCAGGGTCTTCTGCTTCCGGCAGCAGTTGCATTTCCTGATCTCCTTCCGGTATTGGCTACAGTCATCCTGCTTAAATCAATCCCTGATTTTCTGGTCCTACGGAATACATCGTCAAGATATGGGAAAAAGAGTCTTCAGGGGTGGTTTGTTCCGTCCCTGCTGGTATACCCTTATTATATTATTATTGTTGCCTTTATCCAGGCTGGCAGATCGCCGGAAAAGCGATAAGCCCTTTTTAGTTGCCCATTTCTGAGAGGAATTTGATTCTGATCAGTCTTATCTCCTCTTCCTCGAACTCGTTTCCCAGTTCCTTTATTGCATCTTCCAGGGAATCGGTCTCTGCTTCTTCCCTGAAATATGTATAAATATCGTGTTGTCTCTCCTCATCAACCATTGTATCGACATAGTAATCGAGGTTAAGCCGGGTCCCGGAATTTACTATTGCTTCAATCTCAGACATCAGCTCACCCATCTCTAGGCCCTTTGCTTCAGCAATGTCTTCAAGAGGGCGCTTCATGTCGATGCTCTGTATGATATAAACCTTAATCCCCGATTTATTTACAACTGACTTGACCACCATGTCGAGTGGCCTGATTATTTCCTTTTCCTCTACATACTTTTTAATAATCTCCACGAATTCCTTCCCATAGCGCTGGGCTTTACCTGCTCCAACTCCTGAAATATTCTGAAGTTCGTCAATGGTTATCGGGTACTGGATAGCCATATCCTCAAGTGAGGGGTCCTGGAAAATTACAAATGGAGGGACCTCCTTAAGCTTGGATATCTTTTTCCTGAGATCTTTCAGAATGCTGAAAAGCTCTTCGTCAACTGCTGCCGTTTTAGCGCCAAAAGCATTCTCCTCATCTGCAGCCTCTGCATAATCGTGGTCTTCAGCAAGCATGAATGAGCTTGGCTTTTCGATAAACTCAAGTCCCTTTGGGGTTAATTTCAGCAAGCCGTAATTCTCTATATCCTTGGTTAGCAGCTTGGCAATGAGCGCCTGCCTGATAACCATGTTCCAGAATTTTTCGTCTTTATCCTCTCCTATTCCGAAGAATTCAAGCTTATGGTGCTTGTAGGATTTTATTGCCGATGTTACCTTTCCTGAGAGTATGTGTGCAATATGGTCGGCCTTGAATTTTTCCTTAACTGCCAGTATTGTTTCAAGTACGCTGACGACAGATTCGCTGCCTTCGAACTGTGCTTTCGGATGCAGGCAGTTATCGCAGGCTTCGCAGTTTTCATCAGGATATTCCTCTCCGAAATAATGAAGCAGGAGCTTCCGGCGGCAAACTGATGATTCGGCGTACGACACAGTTTCGAGGAGCAATTGTTTTCCGATTTCCTGTTCAGCAATAGGTTTTCCCTGCATGAATTTTTCGAGCTTCACAATGTCGGAATAGCTGTAATAGGCTATGCAGTTTCCTTCACCGCCATCACGCCCGGCCCTTCCTGTCTCCTGGTAATATCCTTCAAGGCTTTTGGGAATATCATAATGTATTACAAATCTGACGTCGGGTTTGTCGATACCCATGCCAAATGCGATTGTTGCGACAATTACATCGGCTTCTTCCATCAGGAACTTATCCTGGTTCATGGTCCTGGTGCTGAATCCATTCCGGCATGATAAGGAAGCGCCTTGATACCATTTACCTTGAGTACCTCGGCCATCTCTTCCACCTTTTTTCTGCTCAGGCAATAGATGATCCCTGATTTCCCGGCATTGTTTTTTATGTATTTGATAATTTCCTTGGCAACATCCTGCTTCGATTTAACCTCATAGTACAGGTTTGGCCTGTTGAATGAGGATTTGAAAACGCCGGCGTCGAGTATTCCAAGGTTTTTCTGGATATCGTGCTGAACTTTTGGAGTGGCAGTTGCTGTAAGTGCAATTATCGGTGAACGCCTATAGTATCAATTATAGGCCTGATTCTCCTGTACTCAGGCCTGAAATCGTGTCCCCATTCAGAGATACAATGGGCCTCATCGATGGCATAAAAGGAAACTTTGATATTCTTCAGGAATTCAATATTCTCCTCCTTGGTAAGCGACTCGGGGGCAACATAAAGGAGCTTGGCCTGCTGATCGAGGACGTCCTTTTTGACCCTTTGTATTTCTGTTTTCGTAAGTGATGAATTCAGGAAGTGTGCAACATCGTCATTTGTGCTGAAGTTGCGCATTGCATCAACCTGGTTTTTCATCAGGGCTATCAAAGGCGAAATAACTATGGCGGTCCCCTCGCCCATTACTGCCGGCAGCTGGTAGCAAAGCGACTTACCACCACCGGTTGGCATAAGGACAAAAGTATCTTTGCCAGCGAGGACATTTTTAATTATATCCTCCTGATTGCCCTTAAAAGTGTCGAAGCCGAAGTACTTTTTTAAATAATCATGTATAACTGTGTCGCTTATCATCCACCCCGGAATTAATTAATTGGCAATGTGTTAAAAACAGTGCCTCTATTGAGTTTATCTAAATTACCATTTTTTTTTATCATTTACCACTTTTAACCAATATTTAACAAAAATGTTTGANCTGAGCCCAAGAATAGCAGTTTAGATTTTTGGTTTACATTAAAGATTTGCAATCTTTACACGCTGAATCTTAATTGGTCACTGCCCATGGCATTAAAATGGAGAAAGAAGGGGAATGAAGAAGCCGAGATGTCATTTCTTGAGCATCTCGAAGAACTGAGATGGCATATTATCAGGTCGTTGATGGCTATCGTAATTTTCATGATAATAGCCTTTATATTCAAGAATTTTCTTTTCGACACTATAATACTGGCACCAAAACGTCCTGATTTTTTCACCAACAGGCTTCTCTGCAGGCTGGGACATGCGACTATCTGGGGGCACACCTTCAACTCTGAGGCCCTGTGCATAAACACCAAGCCACTTAACCTGATAAGCATCAAAATGGCAGGGCAGCTTACCACACATATTACTGTAGCTGCAATTGCCGGACTTATACTTGCCTTCCCTTTTGTTATCCGCGAGTTCTGGAATTTCTTTAAGCCTGCTCTTAAATCGAACGAGGCAAGACATGCCAAGACTGCTGTTTTCGCAACTTCAATTCTTTTCTTCATCGGAGTTGTTTTCGGATACTATGTTCTTTCTCCTCTCTCTATTCACTTCCTCAGCTCCTATGAGATCAGCCCCGATGTGGTGAACCAGATTAACGTAAGATCATATATAGGTACTATATCCTCACTTTGCCTGGCATCAGGACTGGTATTTGAGTTGCCGGTAGTAGCTTACTTCCTTACCAAGATAGGAGTTGTAACGCCGCAGTTCATGAGAAAATACAGAAGACATGCAATTGTAATTATTTTCATCATTGCAGCCATTATAACCCCGCCCGATGTATTCTCACAGACACTTACGGCAATTCCTCTTCTTCTGCTATATGAAGTGAGCATCTTCCTTTCGGCTTACGTTGTAAGGCAGAAAAAGAAAGCTCACGCTGATTTCATGGGTGAATAAAAACTCAACATCCTGATAAATGAAACTTTTTACCGATAACCTTGTAAAGAAATACCGCAGCCGAACTGTCGTCGATCATGTTTCGATAGAGGTTGAGCAGGGTGAAATTGTCGGTTTGCTTGGGCCCAACGGAGCCGGTAAGACAACTTCATTTTACATGATCGTCGGATTGATCAGGCCCAGTGAAGGCAAGATTTTCCTTGATGATGAGGAGATAACAACCCTCCCGGTTTACAAAAGAGCAAGAAGGGGAATCGGTTACCTGGCCCAGGAAGCATCTGTTTTCAGAAACCTTTCTGTTGAGGATAACCTAAGGGCCGTCCTTGAATTATCGGGTTTCTCAAAAGCTGAGCAGGCAGAACGGCGTGAAGAGCTTCTTAATGAATTCGGCCTTCAGAGAATAAGGAAAAGCCTTGGAATTCAGCTGTCAGGAGGCGAAAGGCGCAGGACTGAAATTGCCAGGGCTCTTGCACTGAAGCCAAAGTTCATTCTGCTTGACGAGCCATTTGCTGGAGTTGATCCGATTGCAGTTGAAGATATCCAGAGTATCGTTTCCCATCTCCGGAATAAAAACATAGGCATTCTTATCACTGATCATAACGTTCACGAAACCCTTTCGATTACCGACAGGGCTTACCTGCTTTTCGAAGGAAAAATACTTAAATCGGGAACTGCGTCGCAGCTTGCTGAGGATGAACATGTAAGAAGGGTTTACCTAGGAAAAAACTTTGAATTGAGAAGGTAGAGCCTGCCATTTGCTAAATAAATAATTTTCTGTACTTTTGCACCGTTTTTGCGGATGTGTCGTAATTGGTAGCCGAGCAAGACTTAGGATCTTGTGTCTTANTGACGTGGGGGTTCGAGTCCCTTCATCCGCACAGATTTAACATTCTGCCGCCAGCCATTGAGCGTTGGCGGTTTTTTAAATGGATATAATTACCGATAATGAAAATAAGCAGGGAAAACATCGACGAACTGAATGCAGTTCTCAAAGTAAAGGTTGAAAAAGCCGACTACGCAGAAAAGGTTGAAAATGTTCTGAGGGATTACCGNAGAAAAGCAAATATAAAGGGATTCCGTCCCGGAATGGTTCCAATAGGAATCATTAAGAAGATGTACGGAACAGCTGTTAAGGTTGATGAAATAAACAAAACCATCAACGAAAGCGTTCATAAATACCTCAGCGATGAGAAAATTGAAGTCCTCGGCGATCCGATGCCTAAGGAGGATGAGCAGAACAAAATCGATTTTGAGGCTCAGGATGACTTTGATTTCGCATTCGAACTGGGACTCACCCCATCCTTCGAGCTTGGAATAAGCCAGAAGAATAAGCTGCCTTTCTACGAAATTGCCATCGATGAGAAAATGAAGAATGACTATATCGGCAATTATACCCGCCGTTATGGTGAATTCCAGAAAGCTGAAACCACAGAAGATAAGGATATACTGAAAGGTAAGGTTGAAGCAATCGATGAAGCAGGAAACCTTCTTCCGGAAGGACCGGCAAATGATTTTGCAACACTCGCTGTAGATATCATCAAAGACGAAGACATAAAAAAATCATTCATCGGCCGCGCTGAGAACGAAAGCATTGATTTCGACATCAAAAAGGCTTTCCCTAATGATAATGAGGTAGCCGGTCTCCTGAAAATGAAAAAGGAGGAAGCAGAATCAGTTTCCGGTAATTTCAGGTTCACNATCAATGAGGTAACCAGGTTCCATCCTGCTGAGCTCAATAAGGAACTTTATGACAAGATATATGGAGAAGGCATTATTGCCACCGATGAGGATTTCAACAAAAAAATAGAAGAGGAAATCGGCTCAAGCCTTAAAGTGGAAGGCGACTATAAGCTTATGCTCGACCT
>JGI20214J51088_10002288_pt1 | contig 12804 bp, 12 predicted proteins | sample WetSurMetagenome_FD_51088 | JGI IMG/M metagenome (IMG submission 51088)
ACGGATGATCTCGATCCCGGAGGATTCAAGCGCAGCGATCACCTGCTCTGGATCCGGGATGGCCGTCTTGGCTTGTACTTCGAAACTCTCCTCCTCGGTTAACCCGCCGACCGCGATCAATTTGGAAAGAACAGATTCCTCGCGCTGGATCAGGAAGGTATCTATCCGTCGGGCGTAATCCTGAGCTTCCCTAAGGATCTCATCCTCATTAATTGTGAGCAGGACTTTATCCTGCATCAACCATTTGCCATCCACCATCACATCGGTGACATCGCTGGATTTAGCGGAATAGACAATTTGCGCATAAGCAGCATTCGGATCACGCTGGAAGCGCGGAGAGCTGTGCAGACGGGAAAGGTCAATCAGAATTAAATCTGCTCGTTTACCCGGTTCGAGCGATCCAGTGATATCGCCTATGTGCAGGGCTTTAGCTCCCATGGAAGTAGACATTTGAAGCGCCTGCTGGGCTGGCAGGGCAGTGGGATCATTGCTGGTGGTTTTAGCAAGGAACGCAGCCAGGCGAACTTCTTCGAACATATCCAGATCATTATTTGACGCCGGGCCATCAGTGCCGATGCCAACCTGCAGGCCTGCATCAAGCATTCGTTTCACTGGAGCTGCGCCGGAGGCAAGCTTCAAGTTTGAAGAGGGGTTGTGGGCAACACCGGCGCGGGCGTGGAGCAGGGTGCGTATTTCTCCATCGTCGATCCAAACACAATGCGCAGCCAGGACTTTCGCTTCCAACAAGCCCTGCTTTTTGACCCAGGGCACAACTGGCATACCCTGATCGCGGCGCATGTTCTCCACTTCAAGCTGGGTTTCTGAAATGTGGATCTGCAGAGGGATATCGAATTCCATTGCCAGATCCGCTGAAGCACGTAAGATATCTGGGGTGCAGGTGTAAGGCGCGTGCGGAGCAACCGAAGGTACGATTAGAGAGTGGTTCTTCCATTTTTTAATATACTCTCGTGAGTATTCAAGCGATTCCTCGAAGAATTTTGCATCGGGGGTGGGGAACTTCATCACGCTTTCACCGCACACCCCGCGCATGCCAACTTCAGCGGTGGCAGTGGCAACATCATCCTCAAAATAATACATATCTGCAAATGCTGTAACGCCGCTGCGGATCAGCTCGGCGCAGGCTAGGCGGGTACCCAGGTTGACGAATTGGGGGGAGACGAATTCCCGTTCCACCGGCATCATATATCCCATCAGCCAGACGTCCAAACGCAGGTCATCGGCGAGACCCCTTAAAAGCGTCATGGGGACGTGTGTGTGGGCGTTTACAAGACCAGGCATTAATACCTTGCCATGACAATCGATGACATTCGAAGCCGTGTATCGCGACCGAATATCCGCTTCCGGACCGACTGCAAGGATTTTTTGACCCTGGATGGCAATGGCTCCGTTTGAAAATTGAGAAAGGGTCGAATCCATAGTCAATATGAAGGCGTTTACGAGAATGAGATCAGCTTGTTCCATTTTTTCCTGCCTTCAGGTGATTTTAACCCAGATTCCTGCGAATGAAATCCAAAATCATATTCCTGCGCCAGGTGTTCAGAGCACCGTTTGGACCGGCAAAGAACCAGGATGACTGAGCTTGCTTGTCATCCCATGACCAGGAAAGTGCCATGCCAGACCGGGAAGATTCATCCAAGAACTGAATTTCGAGGCAGGGATTAAAACATTGTTCGGTTGAGATCGAGTCATTTTTCATCTCTGAAGATTTCGGATAATCTGCGCAAGGTTTGGTGAAAATCATGTAAAGCTGCAAATCTCCTGGGATTATTTTTACGAGCTCTTCATGGTCCAGCCCGGTTGTAAAAACCCGAAGGTTTATTTTCATTTCCTTAAATCGATTTGCCACAACCGACGACAGGGTTTGGGAACCCTCTCCAAATATGTGATCTGTGAGCCGGGCTGTGATCTGGGCGCGAAAAGGATTGATGAGTTCAGTTGCGGCTTTCGAGTTTTCAGCTCTGGCAGTGATACGGATATCCACCAAACCAGGATGAGCGAGAAGTCCGACTGTTGGGTTCTGGGATCTTTCAAGATCGGCGATTTGCTCATCTACCATGGATTCACCGATACCAGAGCAATGCAGAATAGTAGACATAATTACCGAATGGATCTGATATTTTTTCTGAATGAAAGGGAGAATGCTCTCCTGCAAAATGATCTCCATTTCACCTGGAACTCCAGGCAGCGAGGTGACCATCTGATCGTCCTGCTCTACGATAAATGCCGGCGCAGTCCCGACCGGGTTTTGAACAGCAATTGCCCCTTCTGGAATGAATGCCTGAATACGGTTATTTTCTGTGGCAGGGCGATTCAGAAGCTGAAAACGTGCCTGGATTGATTCCCAAAGAAAGTCATGGAATACAAGTTCTCGGCAAAAAGCGGATGCCACAGCCTCCCGGGTGGGATCATCCACTGTGGGACCCAAACCGCCAGTTGTGATGACGATTTGGGCGCGTTGCAGCGATTCGCGGATCATCGCCGCGATACGTTCCTGGTTATCCCCAACTATCGAGGTGCGAAAAAGGTCGATTCCCAATTCGCGCAGATGCTGGGCGATATATGCGGTGTTGGTATCAACTTTATCTCCCAGCAGCATTTCCGTGCCGATTGCGATGATTTCAGCTGTAGTCATTTTATTAATTTATCAGTGTGATTGGTGGTCATGTTAAGTTGTAGAAAAAGAAGGGGTAAATAATGCCCCTTATCCAAATTTGATGTTTCGTATTTCCTGGCAGGTGACTTTTATTAGACTAATAATGAAATTATGAAAAAATATTGGATCAGTGAGAAGATCCCTGTTGCTGGTATAGGAGCGCCTCACGGATCTGCAGGTCAGCGTTGCGGATCTTTCTGGCAAGGTCCACCGAGAGGTTGTACATCACGATGTAACCAAGCTCCGGGTTTGATTTGCAAAGCTCGAGGAACCTAGCACGTGTGATTTTAAGCAATCTGGTGTTATTTTCGCGGGCTATGGCGCTTGCAGAGCGGATACCTTCATCGACCAGGGCGATCTCTCCAAAACTCTGACCTTTGCGAAGAAGCGCGATGGCGGAAGGTTGGTTCGACTTCCGGTGGGAAGGTGCTACCAGGTCGGGATTGACCAGGATCTCTACCAGTCCCTGTTCCACCAAATAAAGCTCACCTTCGCGTGTGTTTTCCGAAAAGATAACCTCACCCTCTTGAAAAACCAACTCCTCGCAGAGGTTCTCGATCAATTTTACCTGACTGGGGTTAAGGTTAAAGAATAGATCAGTCTCTATCAGGAAATTGTTATACTTGGTCATAAAATCCTTCCAATATGGAATTAGTCACTCAAAGAAATCATACAACAAACTTTAGTGAAATACAAATCAGATGACAAAAAAGAAAAATTGGAATCAGGAAATTGGGAGACGCGGAGAGGATCTGGCAGAGGAATATTTTCACAATCTTGGGTTTGATATTCTTGCCCGAAACTATCATACCGCCTATGGTGAAATTGACCTGGTTATCGAAAAAGATAAGGCAATCATCTTTATAGAGGTAAAGACTCGAACTGGATCGGAATACGGATATGGCGAAGCAGCTGTGGATTACGGCAAGTTGGAGCACCTGACAGCAGCCGCTGAGTATTATATGGCAACCGAGAAAGTGGATACTGAAACCTGGCAAATTGATGTATTGGCCGTCATGATCAATCCCATAGGCGCCGAACCCGAATATGAATGGTTTGAAAATGTTGCCTGAATACCCCTCGAATGGATTAATTCTAATCGTTGGACCAACGGCAGTGGGGAAAACCCGGTTTGCGATTGCACTGGCACAGGAGATCAATGGCGAGATCATTTCAGCGGATTCAAGATCTTTTTATAGGGGAATGGACATAGGGACGGCTAAACCAACACCGGAAGAACAAGCACTTGTGCCTCACCATCTGGTCAATATCGCCGAGCCGGATGAAACCATTAGCTTAAACCTTTACCTGAAACTCGTTCATTCTACAATCAAGGGAGTTCATTCAAGAGGAAAAATACCAATTCTCGTCGGAGGAACCGGTCAATATATGCGATCCATCCTTGATGGTTGGCAGATTCCCGAGGGTGAGCCTGACAAAACGATGCGGTTGGTTCTCGAAAGCTTGGCGAAGGCAGAAGGTGAAAACAGATTTCATGAACAACTAGCCGTTCTGGATAAAGTTGCTGCGCGGACCATAGACCCAAAAAATCAGCGCCGGGTGGTCCGGGCGATGGAAGTGATTTTTACCACCGGGCGAAAATTTTCTGAGCAGAAAACGCGGACCGGCTGTCCGTACTCGAATTTGGTGATCGGACTCACCTTGCCAAGAGCGGTTTTGTATGCCAGGGTGGACGCCCGCGTTGAGCAAATGGTTAAAGCTGGGTTGGAAAGCGAAACCCGGAGTTTGGTGGAAAAGGGATATACCTGGGATCTGCCCTCGATGTCTGCCATTGGTTACAAGGAAATGGGCATGATGATCCGGGGCGAGATCACTGAAAAAGAGGCTATCGCGTTGATGAAAAAACGAACGCGTATTTTTATTAGAAGACAGGCAGCCTGGTTCAAACCAGACGACACAGGGATTCACTGGTTTGACGCAGATCGTGAAATTCTCCAAAGTGTCGAGAACTTGCTTTCAAATGATGCAACCTGGAGCATGAGGCCTTAATGGAAATGATCAATGGTTCTCCCTGGGTGGAACATTATGACCCAGGTGTTTCTTCTCACTTGAATTATCCAGAACTGACCCTGGTAGAGATTTTGCGGATGGCAGCAGAGTCGAAGCCAGATAAGGATTGTATTATTTATAGCTCACGGAAGTTCTCTTATCGGGATATTCACAATTCAAGTACTTATCTAGCAGGTAAGCTTGTCGCATTGGGCTTAAAAAAAGGCGACAGAGTAGGTGTATTGCTAGGGAATACCCCAGCTTTTTTGCAAGCATTTTTTGCAATTCTAAACGCTGGTGGAGTAGTTGTTGCGATTAATCCACATCATAAGTTACCGGAGATTCTGTATGTCTTAAATGATTCAGATGTATCTTTTGTAATTACAGATCCTTCTCACGACGATCTCGCAAGAGAGATTAAGCAAGCAGCGGGTAAAAAAATATTAGTGATCTCTGATCACTTCCCTGGACTCGCCTCACCGAAAGGGAGCTATTCTAATATAGAAATAAATTGTGAAAAGCAAAACTATATTGAAAATAGAGATTATGATATAAATTATCCGATTATTACCCCAGATGATCCGGCCATCTTCCAATATAGCGGGGGGACGACAGGGACGCCCAAGGCTGCCATCGGGTCGCATCGGAACCTGGTTGCAAATGTTATTCAATTTAGTGAATGGCTAAAGAATCTTCCCAATCCCAACCCGGTATTTTTCAGCGCCATTCCTTTTTATCATGTGTATGGAATGGTCCTGGCAATGTGCCTGCCGATTTACATGAAGGCAACCTTGATAGCGCAGGATAAATTTCAAGAAATCGATTCGACCATCGCTTTAATCAATCAGTATCAGCCGGATGTATCTCCTCTTGTTCCGACTATGTTTCGATCATTGATCAAAGATCATCATTTTGGTGAGCTTCATTATGGTGCGCTGAAGATTTGTATTTCGGGATCAGCACCACTGGGTGATTCGCTTAAAAATGAATTTGAAACCAGGGCAGGAGCAACAATTCTGGAAGGATATGGCCTATCAGAAGCACCTACTGCGACGCACTGCAATCCTTTGGGCGGGCAAAGAAAAACAGGTTCCATTGGATTACCACTGCCTGATGTGGATTGCAAAATAGTGGATATGGACAATGGGGATCAAATTCTTCCGATCGGTGCGACCGGCGAATTAATCCTGAATGGTCCACAGGTTATGCGTGGTTATCACAATCGAAATAAGGAGACTTGTGAAGTCATTCGTAATGGCTGGTTATTCACAGGCGATATCGCCAGAATGGATCCAGACGGATATTTCTACATCACAGGTCGAAAGAAGGAATTAATTAAAGTGAACGGTTTGCAGGTATGGCCAGGGGAGGTGGAAAATGTGATCAGGCTTTACCCTGGCATAAGCGATGTTGTGGTGGCGGGAATTCCGGATGCAGAAACCGGGGAACGCCCGAAAGCCTGGATCATTCCACTCGGGGGTATTGTGATTGATGTAAACAAATTGCGAAAGTTTTGTAAGGATTACCTGGCTGATTACAAGATTCCGAGAGAGTTTGATATGGTGCGTGAGTTCCCTCGCAGCAATATCGGTAAGGTACTCCGCAGAGAACTGGTTCGTCTGAATAATGAGAAAAAACATCCCGGGTGACCCCGGGATGTTTTTTTGAGCGAATTAACTTGCCGAAAACGCGGGGGTACCGCTATCTTTCTTAACCGGAGTTGGGAAAATCTTCTGAAAATCATCCTTGGAAAGCGTTTCAACTTCCAGAAGTTTCTGCGCGACCGCATCCAGCTGCTTTCGATATTTGATGAGGATCTTGCGCGCATCCTTGTAAGCNGTGTTGACAATGGTGCGAACCTCGGAATCGATTTCCTCAGCNACAGCCTCGGAATAATCCCGCTGTTCGGATATTTCCCTACCCAGGAAGATCAACTCTTCCTTCTGACCATAGACCATNGGTCCCATGCTGGCACTCATTCCCAGCCGGGTGACCATCGTGCGGGCAAGTTTGGTCACNCGTTCGATATCGTTGGATGCGCCAGAAGTGATATCGTCGAAGACAATCTCCTCCGCTGCGCGTCCGCCAAGAAGTGCAACCAACTCGGCAAGTAGTTTTTTGCGCGGCATGAGGATGCGATCCTCTTCCGGAAGGGGCATTGTGTATCCCCCGGCCATACCGCGTCCAATGATCGTGATCTTATGAACGGGGTCGTGTTCCGGTAAAGCATTCATGATCACAGCGTGACCGGCTTCGTGATAAGCGATGATTTTCTTTTCCTCAGGGCTGATCAGCCTGCTCTTGCGTTCCGGNCCGGCGATGACACGTTCAATGGATTCCTCCAGCTCTGCCTGACCGATGATNTTCTTGTCGCGGCGGGCGGAGAGAATGGCGGCTTCATTGACCAGGTTTTCGATATCTGCGCCAACGAAACCCGGCGTGGCACGTGCGAGTGCGCTCAGATCTACGTCTGGAGCAAGCGGTTTGCCCTTTACATGCACTTTAAGAATCGCCTCGCGGCCTTTTACATCTGGCCGATCCAACACAACCCGGCGGTCAAAGCGCCCAGGCCGCAGCAGGGCAGGGTCAAGGATATCAGGGCGGTTTGTGGCAGCGATGATAATGACATTTGTATCCGTATCGAAGCCGTCCATTTCGACGAGGAGTTGATTAAGGGTTTGCTCTCGCTCGTCATGACTCCCACCCAGGCCAGCCCCTCGCTGGCGGCCGACTGCGTCAATCTCATCTACGAAAACAATAGCAGGAGAATGCCTTTTCGCCTGTTCAAACAGATCCCGGACGCGGGAGGCACCCACACCAACAAACATTTCAACAAATTCAGAACCAGAAATCGAGAAGAAAGGAACCCCAGCTTCGCCGGAGACTGCCTTGGCCATGAGGGTCTTGCCTGTTCCGGGAGGACCTACCAAAAGAACACCCTTGGGAATACGGGCGCCTATTTGGATGAACTTTTGGGGTTCACGCAGGAACTCAACGATCTCCTCCAGTTCTTCTTTTGATTCTTCAACACCTGCGACATCCTGAAAGGTTACCGTCGGGTTTTCGCCGGAAAACATGCGGGCTTTGGATTTACCAAATGACATGGCGGCGTTGTTACTGCCCTGCGCCTGGCGGAAGATCAGAAAAACCAGAAAACCAAGCGCCAGCATAGGGATGATGTAGGGGAGTGAACTCAGCACCATGGACATGAAGCTGGGAGGGATCACTTCGACAGTAATTTTGGTTGATATCAACCCATCAGAGGTTACTCCATAATCGAGCAACTGTTGAACCAGGGTAGATTCTGTCTCTTTTACAGTGTCTTTTTCAGTTCCGTCGTTATAAACCACATGGATTCTGTTGTTTTCGCTCGATTGGATCTTGGCAACCAGGCCGCTATTAACATCATTAGCCAACTGATTTATAGTCAGGGATTTCTGTTCCGATTTGTTATTAAAACTGTAGAAGACAAGAATAAAAATAGAAACCAGTAGAATTATATACACTATGTATGATTGATTTCGGGAACCCACTCGTTCCTCCTCTGCAATTTCAGACCAAATTTATCTTTATTATACCTTCCTGTCGGTAAAATCTCTAATTTGTATGAGGTGAAATGGAAATATTAATATTATTCATATAGAAAATCCCCTCGGAGGTCAGTGACTGGGGGGATTTTGATAATTTGGGGAGTCAAGCTCTGCTTATTGATCTTTGATTTCTAAAGCAGGAAACTCGTGACAGGAACCGCATCCGATAGAAGGTTCTTTAACGATCACCTGATTCTTCTGGCAGAATGCAGTCACCTCAACGTGGGGGGAAAGCCCCAGAAAACCGCCGGAAATTTTCCCCTGCTGGATCATTAATTGACAGCCGTTGGCCCGTTGAATAGCGGGGGAGGGGCAAGTTTTACACAATTTTGGGGACCAACCTCCCTGGTTTGATGCCAGATTTAATAACCGACACTCTTCACTATTCTTTCCCCGAAAATAATTTCCGTAAAAATATTTGCACTCGAAACCATAAGGTGTTTTCATGAACAAGGCGGTTTATTTGAAGGTTAATCCTGAACACGGGTTACATAGTTACCCGTGCGGGTATCCACGCGTATCTTATCGCCTTCCTTGATGAAGTAGGGGACATCTACCTGGATGCCTGTCTCTATTGTGACCTTCTTGGTGACACCGGTCGCGGTATCGCCTTTCACAGCCATTTCGGCGCGAGTGACTTTAAAATCGACCGATGTGGGAAGCTCAATATCGAGAGGTTCATTTTTATAGAAAACGAGCTTGCATTCCATGCTCTCTGTTAAATATCCTGTGGAATCGCCAAGGTTATCTTTTTCGACGGCAATCTGATCAAAGGTCTCGGTGTCCATGAAATGATAGATATCACCATCGTTATAGAGGTATTGTACGTTATGGGCATCCAGACGCACGTCCTGGACACGGTCGCCGGAGGAGAAAGTCTTTTCAATAGTGGAACCAGTTTTCAGATTACGGGCTTTGATGCGGATGGTGGCATTTCCACGGCCGGGTTTACTAAAACTGTATTCCAGAACACGAAACAAATTGTTGTCAAACTCAAAGATCACACCTTTGCGAAGATCATTTACATCAATCATGACGATCCTTTCAAATCTTAAAATTAACTAAACGATTATATCCTTTGCCTTAAAAGTCAGCAAGGAAATGAAAATGGCCTGGCACTTCAGGCCAGGCCAAAGTTACAAAAATCGTTTAACCTAATTTCGGTTCAATCAGACCATAATCGCCATCGCGGCGGCGGTATAGGACATTTATAGAACTGGTATTAGCGTTGTAGAAAATGAAGAAATTCTCATGTTCAAGGAGGCGCATCTGTTCGATGGCTTCCAACTCATCCATCGGCACCAGGGTGAAAGATTTTCTTCTGGCGATTATCGGTCGGTTTTCTGATTCGATGTGAAGTGATGCTTCTTCTGCAGCTATAGCTTCAGCGACACTCTCCTTATGGCTGCGTTGTTTTCGGCTTTTATATCTTTCGATCTGATGATGCATTTTTTCCAGCGCAGAATCGATGGAAGTCATGATCTCATTGGAACGTTCCTCAGTCCGAAGAATGCATGATTTCGCGTGGATTGTTATTTGAGCCACGTAGCGATCCTCAATATTTCTGGCAGTCTTTGAAAAGGATAGATCGACATCCACCTCTTGAATATTGGGGAGCAGGCGCTCGATTTTTATCATCTTTTTTTCCACATACTCCTTGAGCTTTTCGGTAGACTCAAGGTTCTTAAAGGAAATTTTCGTTGCGATAGTCATTTGTTGCCTCCTGTTCTAAGAATTTCGCTTAAATATCCACGGGAATATTCATCAGGTCCTTGAATATGGGTCTAGCTAGAGTGATACCGAATACTTTAAGAGAGCCTGCCACTTTAAGGGCTGACGCACAGGCTGAAATCGAAGAGCCTGTAGTGGCGACATCATCGACCACAAGAATTGATTTGCCTTCTACCAGACCGGGGTCCGCCTGAAAAGCACCGTTGACGTTGGTCGCTCTTTCAGCAGCGGATAGACCTACCTGGCTGCGTGTCTCGCGAATCCGTTTGACTGCCGAACTGGAGTAGGAGATATTATTCGCAAGCGCTAGTGGATATGCAAATAAATCCGTTTGGTTGTAACCTCTCTGGCGGGAATGATGGTGATTGATCGGAACGGGGACAATCAGGTCGACCTGCCAGGGCAATTGCGATAAAAGCACTTGTAAATATTCTGACAAAGCAAGACCCAGACCGTAATCAGGATATTCTTTCATCCTTATAATAGCACTTCGCAGAGGTTCTGTATATTCCGAATATGAACGGAGGAAATCGTAAGGAGGATTTTCCTTTATGCATCGAGCACATGAACCTTGATTTTTGACCGGGAGACCACATCTTTCACATACGGGTGATGGCATCGGCGATATTTTTGATTTGCAAGCCGGGCACCAGCAAAAACCATTTTTCCCGCAACCAGCGCATGAGGGGGGAAAAACCCAATCTGCTACCCTCCAAACACTCTTATAAGCAGAAAAGGCTGTGCTCCGTGAGAAGTCAGCCGATAACATCATTTGCCCTTGGAGTTATTGAAATAAATTGCCGAGAGAAGAATGCATTAATTTTAAAGCAGCCGGTGTGAGCAGCACGATCATCAGACTGGGAAAAATCAGGAGACCCATAGGGATGAGCATTTTAATGGGCGCTTTATGGGCTTCCTCTTCAGCATGCTGACGACGTTTGATGCGCATTTGATCAGATTGGATACGCAATACCTTGGCCATGCTGACGCCCAGCAGCTCGGATTGGATTACCGCTGCGACGAAGCTGGTCAATTCGGGTAAGCCAATCCGATCCGCCATGTCACGCAAGGCTTCACGACGGAGTTTCCCCAACTGAATTTCCTGGATCACCCGGGCAAAAGCGAGCGAAAGCTCAGAATTCCACTTCTCGCTAACTTTGGACATGGCAGCGTCAAAACCGAGACCTGCCTCTACGCAAATGGTCAGGAGATCTAAAGCATCTGGCAACGCGCGACGGATATTTTTCTGGCGGCGTGTTATGGAACTACCCAAGAAAATCTGTGGAATGAAAAAACCAATGACAAATGACGCAACGATCACCAGAAGCTTGCGTCCCATTGGCCATTCACTTCCGATTCTGGAAAAAAGAACTAAAACCAGAACACCAAAGACTATTGCGCTCAAACCCTGGGCAGCTAAAAACATGGTGGGATCAAGCTGGGAAGGTGCACCTGCAAGCTCCAATTTCCGGGAGGTGGATTGCAGCGCGTTTTGAGGGGTGAAGCGGATCGCCAGGGTTCCAAAGGTGCGGGCGAGAGGATAGATGATGCGTTCCATGAAAGGCTGAGAAAGCTCGATCTTTTCCAGATTAACCTTTTCCCCACGCTGGTTAAATTCCTCAAGACGGGCGTTGATNTCGCGCTGATCAGCGATCTGCGGGTTGCGAAGTCCAATGATCACAAGTCCCACGACTCCCAGTAATATGACCATCGCAATCGCAATAATAAGTATCATTTTCGCCTCCTCTAGAGATTAGATCTCAATATCCGAGAGCTTGTTCATCGCAAAATACCCCGAAGTGATCAGCAAGACAACAACTGCCAGCGAAATATATCCACAAGGTTGGGAGCTTGGTAGGATAAACTCTTGCATGTAAGATGGGTTCAGAAGATACAGGATCCCAACAACAATGATAGGCATGAGAGCCAGAAAACGACCTGAATATTTCTGCTGGGCAGTCAGGGTGCGGATCTCACCCTTTATACGGACACGTTCGCGAATCGTATATGAAATGGTATCCAGAATTTCTGCCAGATTACCGCCGACCTCACGCTGGACTTTCATCGCAGTGATCACCAGGTCAAGATCATCACTGGGGATGCGGCGCACCAAATTTTCCAGCGCTAGGCCCACATCTATGCCCAAAGCTTGTTCCTGAACCACTCGACGGAATTCTTCACTGATGGGTGGGGGGAGTTCCTTGCTGATCGCTTCCATGGATTGCAAAGTGGAATAACCTGCACGGAGACCATTCACCATCAAGTTCAGCATATCGGGAAGCTGCTCGTTGAAGCGAATCAGACGCTTGCCTTGTTGATTCTGAACATACACAAGCGGAATAATGGCACCCACAACCGCTCCCACTGCTGCGAATAAAATATTACTTTTTGTGAGGTAAAAGAGAAGTCCTCCCAGGAATATGGATGCGATCACCATGATCGCCATAAACTCGCCACCCTTAAGCTTGAGATCAGCACGAGCGAGCATTTTTGCTATGCGTTCACCAAAGGTTGAGCGTTCGACCCGCCGGTTTAACCATTCTGTAAGGGGGCTGGTCTTCTTGCCACCTGACTTAACTTTGGGTTCTTCAACTTTCCCAAGGCTGCCGAGACGCTCATCCACAAGGGATCGTTCAGACCGAATGGAAACTACGACTCCAATGATTAGCAAAATGAACGCAGCGGTGCCACCGAGAACAAGAATATATACTGGATTCATGGAAACACCTTTAGTACCGGCGTTGTTCCCCGGGTGAATAGATATTGGGTGGCAAACGGATACCCGCGAATTGGATCTTT
>JGI20214J51088_10002289_pt1 | contig 12796 bp, 13 predicted proteins | sample WetSurMetagenome_FD_51088 | JGI IMG/M metagenome (IMG submission 51088)
TTCATCAACATGAACAGTAGTTTCTCCCATCTGTGTTATAAAAACATGACCTTTTACTCCGATTATGTCACCAATGTCGAGAAGTTTCTTAAAGACAGTGTTGTACATAGTTTTATCTTCACCCGGGCAAAGATCATCACGACGGACATAGATCTGTATCCTGCCTGAGGAGTCCATCAATTCAGCAAATGACGCATTCCCCATAATACGACGTCCCATAATACGTCCGGCCAGAGAGACTTCCTGATAATTGTTTCTTTCAGGGTTGAAATTATTCAGGATATCCTGTGCAAAAACATTGGTTTTATATTCAGCAGCAGGGTAGGGGTTAATACCAAGCTTTCTTAATTCTTCAAGTGATTCCCTTCTGATCTGCTCCTGTTCACTTAGATTCATATTGTTTTTCTGTTTTTAAAATTTGTGCAAAGATAAAAAAATCATGCGTTTGTGAAAGAAAGATATTCAGCCTTTTAAAAGCTTTATCTCCTGATCGAATTTATCACGGATAAACCTGGTAACCGGTCCCGGCACTCCATCACCCAGAGTAATTCCACCGAGTTCTATTACCGGAGTAACTTCCGCAGAGGTATTTGTAATAAATGCTTCCTGAACAAATCTGATCCGGTTCTCCGGAACAGCTTCCTCCCTTATTTTAATTCCGGATTCCCGTGCGATTCTTAAAATATTTTTACGGGTTATCCCTGAAAGAACGTGATTTGATTCAGGATGTGTGAAAAGAGTTTTGTCCATCACAAAGAAAATATTTGAATGGGAACCTTCAGTGATAAGACCGTTTCTGACAAAAATGCATTCTTTCATCCCGTTTTCTTTAGCTTCCTGGAAACTTAGAGTATTGGGAAGAAGAGAAACGGATTTGATATCACATCTGCTCCACCTGATATCCTCTTTTAACATTACTTTTATGCCGGTCTCCTTCAGGTGACTCTCAGGTTTAAAACCCCAACTGCAGGCATATGCTGTAGGTGTAACCTCAGGCGATGGAAAAAAGTGAGTACGTCTGGCTACACCTCTCGTTACCTGAAGATAAACCATTGCAGGCACATCTTCAAGTTTATTCTGTTTTATGAGATCATTTGCGATTGACGGAAACAGATCTGCTTCGTTCCAGTTTATTCTTAATTCATTAAGACTCCTTTTTAGCCTGATCATGTGACTGTTCATATCATAAAAAAATCCTTCATACCATCTCACAACTTCATAAATTCCATCAGCAAAGAGAAATCCACGGTCATCAGGACTTATTTTAATATCATCTTTAGGTAGTAGTTTTCCGTTTAAGAACGCTGTTTCCATATTTTGGTTCAATTATCTCAGTTTTAAATCCACCGGTCATTTCCAATGCCTACTTTCCTTGATGCCTGGCACATTTTTTCCCATATCTCCTTAATATCCCAAATCCTGTAAGGAGGAAAGAACGGACCGGGTCTTGTATTGTTTGGAAAAAGATTCAGAGGCATGAATTTCACCTTTGCTGTTAATTGCATAGTTCTTACATTTGTTGCCCCGCAGTCGAAAACATTTACGATAACACCTTTTAACGTTGGCAAAGTGTTAATCTGGAACGAATTTATTAGCCCTGTTTCTATTTATCCGGGAAGAGGAATTACATTAAAGAAATGCCTGCAATTATCCCAGCCCTTTTAAAAAAGCCAGAGAAGATCCTGCGACAATTAATATGACAACATAAATCGATAAAACAATTATAATCAGGATCCCTATATATGTAAAGTATAACCTGAGGTTCTTTATTCCCTTATGAAGTTCAGTTTTATCAAGGGTATGAATTGCATGTGAGGTGTGCTTGGAAAAACGGAATAAGAAAAATACTGGGAAAAAATAGATTGCTGCAATCAGGAGAAAAGGGATGAACATAAGTGATTCAGGAATTCCCAAACCCTTTTGTCCGGTACCAAAAGCAGAGAGGAAAGTACCTGCAATAATTCCTATTATTAATAACAGTCCCAGAAATATGAAACCCATTATCGCCAGGAACATGGCCCATTTTCTTGTACTATCCAAATGTTTTAGGGTCTCCGGTTCCAATTCAATTTTTGTGTTTTCAAGTGGTGTGTCCATATTATTAAATATTTAGTGTTGATTGAAGTTTAACAAATATAAGTTATTTTTTAACCACTTTTTATACCTTTGTCACGTCAAAATCATTGAAACAATTATGCAGGAGAGACAACGCTTACCTCGCTGGCTGAAGATGCAAAGAGCCAGTGGGGAACAATACTCAATGGTTAAGCATATTGTAACTGAGAATCACCTTCATACTATCTGCACCAGTGGAAATTGTCCAAATATAGGCGAATGCTGGAACAGGGGTACAGCCACCTTTATGATCCTTGGCGATATCTGTACCAGGGCCTGTAAGTTTTGTGCTACTAAAACCGGCAGACCATTTCCTCCTGATCCTGATGAACCTGACAGACTAGCCGGATCAATAAAAGCCATGAAGCTTAAACATTGTGTTATAACCTCAGTCGACCGTGATGATCTGCCAGATGGGGGAGCCTCTTTCTGGGCGAACACTATCAGGAAGATAAAAGAGGTGAATCCTGATATAACTATGGAAACTTTAATTCCTGATTTTGACGCAGATACGGAATCCATTCAGAAGATAATCGATGCAGGACCTGATGTAATTTCCCATAATGTTGAAACAGTAAAACGGCTTACCAGTATTATCCGTACAAAAGCAAGATATGAGAGAAGCCTTGATGTTTTAAAATATATCTCGGGAAAAGGAATAGCCACAAAATCCGGATTGATGCTGGGACTTGGTGAAAGCGATGCTGAAATCATTGAGACGATCGATGATCTTTATGCTGCCGGATGTAAAATTCTGACTATAGGACAATATCTAAAACCGGAATCTGATTACATGGATGTAGTCGATTTTATTCCTCCGGAGAGATTTGAGGAGTATAAAATTAAAGCGCTCAAAACTGGCTTTTCCTTTGTTGAAAGCAGCCCATTGGTAAGATCATCTTTTCGTGCAGAAAATCATGTAGTAGCTCAATAAATATAACTATATTAGCGTCAATTATTGAGTAAATTTAAATTGAGCTATAGCGTTATATACAAGGACCTTGGGCAAAAAGATTATAAAGAAACCTGGGACTATCAGGCCGATATCTTTAACAGACTCATCGAAAACAAAAAATCAGGAACCCTGGCTGGTGCACCAAACCAGAACATTATTCCAGGGACGATGATTTTTGTGGAACATCCTCATGTTTATACACTTGGCAAAAGCGGATCTGAGAACAATCTGTTGCTTGATTTCATACAGCTTCAGGCGAAAGATGCATCTTACTACAGGATCGACCGCGGGGGAGATATAACTTATCATGGTCCGGGGCAAATTGTAGGGTATCCGATTTTTGATCTTGAAATGATCAGGGTAGGGCTAAAAGAATATATCTACCGACTGGAAGAAACTATTATCAGAACTGTAAAAGAATTTGGAATAACTGCATCAAGGCTTGAAGGGGGGACAGGAGTATGGCTTGACCCGAAAGTTGCTGAGAAAGCAAGGAAGATCTGTGCGATTGGGGTCAGAGCAAGCAAATTTGTGACAATGCATGGTTTTGCCTTTAATGTCAACACTGACCTGACTTACTTTAATCATATCAACCCTTGCGGATTTAAGGATAAGGGAGTTACATCTCTCCAGAAAGAGCTGGGAGCCAGACAGGATTTTGATGCTGTAAAACATATAGTGAAAAAAAATCTGCAGGTAGTTTTTGATTTAAAATGGATTAAGGAATAAAAAGATGGATAAAAGATGGGTTGTGAAAGAAAAAGGTGATACTGCAGTTATTAAGCACCTTGCAGGAGTTCTTGGTGTGTCGGATTCTCTGGCCAATCTGATGGTACAACGCAATATTTCATCTGCTGATGAGGCAAGAGCATTCTTCAATCCCAGCCTGGATTATCTTCATGATCCGTTTCTTATGAAAGATATGAATATTGCTGTTGATAGAATATCTACCGCTGTCAAAAAGAACGAAAAGATACTTGTATATGGCGACTATGATGTTGATGGAACCACCGCTGTTGCTTTGATGTATTCATTTCTGAAGGATCAGTATTCTAATGTAGAATATTACATACCAGACAGATACAAAGAGGGTTATGGTGTCTCATTTCAGGGGCTCGATTATGCTTATCAGAATAATTGCAAGGTGATTATTACCCTCGATTGCGGAATCAAAGCTGTGGAAAAGGTAAAATATGCCCGTACTAAAGGCCTCGATGTTATTATCTGCGATCACCATTACCCGGGCGATGAAATCCCCAGAGCATTGGCAGTACTTGATCCAAAACAGCCATCTTGCAGTTATCCATACAAAGAATTATCTGGTTGTGGTGTTGGGTTTAAACTGATTCATGCATATTCGAGGGTGCACGGAATACCATTCAACAAAATATCTCACTATCTTGATCTTGTTGCAGTCAGCATCGCCTCGGATATTGTTCCCATTACAGGCGAAAACAGAGTGATGGCATATTTTGGTTTAAAGCGACTAAACGAATCACCACGTACCGGACTAAAAGAGATAATACGTGAATCGGAAATAAATAAGGTCCTTACAATTGAGGATGTAGTTTTTAAAATTGGACCGAGAATAAATGCTGCCGGCAGGATGGAGACAGGAAGCAAAGCTGTTGATCTTCTTGTGTCAAGCGATACACATCTTGCTACTGGAATAAGCAAAGAGATCAATAACTTTAATATTGAACGACGTAGTGTTGACCGGATAATCACTACAGAAGCCTTGCGGATGATCGCAGAAGACCAGGGAACTGTAAATTCAAGAACAACAGTGCTTTATAATCCTAACTGGAAGAAAGGAGTGATCGGAATAGTAGCTTCAAGATTAATTGAAACATATTACCGGCCAACAGTCATTCTCACTGAATCGAATGGGTTTGCAACTGGTTCTGCAAGATCGGTTCAGGGTTACGATCTGTACCAGGCAATTGAAGCCTGCAGCGACCTGCTTGAAAGTTTCGGCGGCCACATGTTTGCAGCAGGTCTGACTTTGAAAAAAGAGAATATCCGGCCATTTATGGAGAAATTTGAACAGTATGTAAATAGTACTATAACAGAAGAACAACTTGTTCCCCGCATATTTATTGATACAGAACTCTCATTTTCTGAAATTAATGATGATTTTTTCAGAACTATGAGCCAGTTTCAGCCTTTCGGACCTGAGAACATGTCTCCTGTTTTTGTTTCTCGTAACGTATTCGATACCGGATCAGGACGTATGGTTGGATCGAGCGGTGAACATCTTAAGCTTGATCTTTGCCAGGAGTCGACCGGTCAGAAAAGTTTCTCTGCTATCGCATTCAGTCAGGCTAACCATTTTGAGTATATTAAAGGAGGGAACTCTTTCGATATTTGTTATTCTCTGGAGATGAATGAGTTCAGAGGTAACAGGAATCTTCAGCTGAATATAAGGGATATCAAGACTCCGGAAAGCTAGACAATTTCAGAACCAAATCCTGAACTGCATTTTGATTTCGTCGGTATTTTTCATTGAAATACCATTTTCAGACAAGGAAGTTATGCCATATTTGATCCGTAACTCCGAATAATTACCTGTTTCCCACTTTATCATAATATAGCTTCGGCTTCCTTCTCCTGCTAATGCCGGTATACTGTAACTATATAAAAGATCATTTTCGTACGTGTAAATTCTGGCTGACCAGTCATCAGTATTGAAGAGGCAATACCTTGCCCACAATGTTATCGGGATGTTTTGGAACCTGTAATTTATTTCCTGAAAAAGACTGAATCCCTTGCTATTTGATGGATTAACTGCCTTAAAATCTATCCGGGTTCCAAGGATCAGGTTGTTACGAAATGAATATCTGACAGAAGATTTCAGACTTCTGGTAATAATATTTATCTGATCCGGAACAGACTTTGTATCCCTGCTATCGACCATTGATAACCGAAAATAATATGATAAATCGAATACCAGCTTTTCTGAAGGTAAATACCGGAACCTGATTTCTTTTTTTACTCCCAGGGAAGGAGCACTGCAGCGGTACTTAAGCCATGGGAAATGTTGAATATCGCATCCTCCACTGATAAATAAATGTCTGGCTGCTTCAAATGAAAAACTTCCGAGAATGCCCTTTTCATTAGCAGTTTTTGAACCGGCTCCTGGTCCTTGTCCGTAAAATGTTGTATAATCTGAGTTATAGTCTCTGAGCAAAAAGTTGATGGTTAGCCGGTCAGAGGGTCTGAATGATATCCCCTGAATGAGAGCAAACTTTTTATTATTATTAACCGATAATTCCCCATAAAGCAATATTTTCCTGATGAAGCTGTTGTAATAAAAGGAATATAGATTATTTCTGTTTCCTTCAAAATCATATATCTTTTCCGGATCATTACCGGGCAGATTTACTGGAAAAGAAAGTCTGGTTTCAGACCAGATAAGACCGGCTCTCACATTACGAAAATCGTACGAAAAATCCATTCCGTATGCGACAATAAATATATCATCTTTTTTTTTCAGAAGACTAGGGGTATTGTGTAGTCCTCCGGAGTTAAAATTTTCGATATATCCATAGGAAGAATCTGAGGCTGACACTATTGTTGCATCGGAATAGTTTTTTGAGAAGAACATAGACAGTTCAATATTCTTTATTGCAAACTCAGCTGCCAGGCCCCTGAAAAACTTGTTCTCTTCTGTTGATGTATATGGTTTAATCTCATCACTGGCCGACATATATCCCGGGGAGGTAAGGGAGATACCTCTGTGCATACCGGTGTTGATATTAGTCCCCTGGCCAAACCGGGCAGAGTAGTCACCGATAATAATTTTCCTTATCAGGCCGTTTCCGCTGAAGGCAATATGGGCTGAGAAGAAATCAGGGAAAGGAGGGTTTCCGGTGAGGAGTTTTTCTCCCGGATCTTTTTCCATTGTAAATCCTCCGGAGATCCCTCCGGCAGTAAATTTATACTTTGTAAGAATTTTCCAGTTAGAACCCAGAAAGGATGTATCATTGTTGCCTGATTTTATTGAGAAATTTGAAATAATCGAGTTTTTCATTCGGACTGAGTCTGAATAGGTTAATGAATTATATTCAAGAGTGATAAAAGGGGAAATCATCTCGGCAGTTTCTCTGTCAAAGCCGGGGATGTCTGCTATCTCGAAAACGGACACTATTCGTCCTGATCCATGAGTATATTCCACCAATGCTTTTACCTGGAAATCGGAGAGAAAGAATAGCCTCGAAATTTCATCTTCATCCGGAGAATTGACCTTTACAGGATTCTCTGCAAGTTCATGAAGCCTGTCAGTAAACATTGAAACAGCCTCCGGATCATCTTCATCGGCTGCAAGTTCTTCTGCAATAGAAATAATTGATTCTGAGAGTTTTGTCTCCTGGCTAAAAATTAGATTTGTAATAAAAAATGGAATTGTAAGCAAAAAGAATTTAAGGATTGATAATGGTTTTATTTTAACCGCAAAGGTCACTAAGGTTTGCACAAAGGTCACAAAGAATTCTCTATACATTAATTGATTCCACATTAGGGAGAGGATTATACGGTTTTCAATTTATGAGCCTTCTGATTCCATTTTTTAACAGTGAAACATTGAAGTTAATAAGCAATCCAAGTTTATACCCTCCCAACTTCATGTAAGTCAATGTTTGAGCAAGATGGACCTCATTTAATGCCTCGACACTTTTAATTTCAATAACAACTTTGCTTTCTACCAGAAGATCAATTCTATAACCACAGTCTAACTTTACTTCTTCATAAATCAGGGGCATGGGCTTTTCTTTTTCGACATAGAAACCTTCCTTTTTTAATTTATAGAACAAACACTCTTTATAGGCACTCTCAAGTAAACCAGGACCAAGGGACTGATGCACTGCTATTGATAATCCTATTATTCTATTTGATATTTCGTTCTCCTTCATATTGATTTTTTTTCTTTGTGTCCTTTGTGCTCTTATCCCCATGATTATCCTGAGCTATAGGGGCTTTGTGACCTTTGAGGTTACGATTTCTTTTTTAATGGATTTTAAATATCATGGAGACTGATGAGGTTACTCCAAGGCTTTCGTGAGTTACGAAACCAATATCTATCTGCAAAATTTTTACCAGATAGCCCAATCCTAAACTGAATGAATTATGGTCTGTATTGTATCCTCCTCTCAGCCAGAATTTTCTGGCTGCTTCGTATTCAAACCCTGTTTTGAAAATCAATCTGCTCCGCATACTCATTTCAGCTTCAAACCCAGCAAAAAGTGATTTGTTAAGGTAAGATCCGGCGCCAATCCTCAGTGAGGAAGGCAGGAAAGTTTTTCTTAATGAATTAGGTATCGGATTAAAGACATGAAACGCGATTCTCGTATTTTCTGCAGGAATTACCAGCAGACCTGCTTCATATGTAACAAATTGATGTTCATTATATTCACCCGAAGTCTTTTCCGAAAAATAGTCAACCTGTATTCCGGCGGATAACTTTTCAGAAATTTTCATTCCGCAAGCAAGGCCTGTCATATCCCTTTTAAAATCGGAATATCCGAAATGTGAATAAACAGCGGCCAGAGCTGTATTTCCTGCGGGAATGATAACTCCTGCAGATCGTGTTCCCAGTTCTGCAATGTTAAATCTGTTTTCGTAGTTGAATCCGAATGAGGATGATTTGTAATAGGGTAGAGTTGCCTGATTATGGAAGGAAGACCAGAAACCGGTTTTCATAATGCATACATATCCTGTTCCTGCTTCGCCGGCTCCGGCAGAAAGACGATAAGGGTCTCCGGCGGAAGCGGTCAAAGAGAAAAAAAGAAGTACAAACGAAACAGGTATTTTCAGCAGCGAGCTCAACTGTTTCAAAAATTGTCACCTTAAATATACAAAAAAGTTCAATCCGGCTAACACTATTGAACTTTTATAAAATTTGTCTGTGATCCTCTATGTCTTCTCAGTGAACCTCTGTGTCAGTTCTTATTATTTTGTTACACAACTTGTCCCTCGCAGCGGGAGAGAGCCACAAAGGAGACACAGAGTCGCACAGAGTATATAGTTTTAATTTGTCTTATACTGATATTTTACCGCTTTCAGCTCCTCATTTGCCTGAACAATTTTCTTTTTAAGTGATTCCTTGTACTTAACAATCTCGGTCATCACTGTCTTATCTCCTGTTGCAACAATTTGCGCTGCCAGAATACCTGCATTCTGAGCGGCATTTACTCCCACTGTTGCAACAGGTATTCCGGGAGGCATCTGAAGAATGGAGAAAATTGAATCGAGTCCTTCGAGTGAAGCTTTAATTGGCACTCCTATTACGGGCAGAGGTGTCATTGCAGCAATAACGCCAGGAAGATGAGCAGCCATCCCTGCGGCAGCTATAATCACTTTAATTCCTCTTAATTCAGCGTTTTTTGCAAATTTTTCAACCTCCTCAGGCGTCCTATGCGCTGACAGGGCATTCATCTCAAACGGTATCCTGAAGCTATTTAATATTTCAGCTGCCTTTTCCATAACGGGAAGGTCAGAAGTGCTGCCCATTATGATACTGACTATCGGTTCCATGTAAAAATAATTAATTTAACTTGCTGATAAGGACAAAAATACGGTATTATTTTCTATTTTCGCACCGGTTAACAGTTCAAATTTTGGCTCGATGAAAGAAATCCGGATACTCGATAAAAAGTTCAGAGAATACTTAACTGAAGAGACCATAAAGAAAAGGGTTGAGGAACTTGCTACACAGATTAATAATGATCTTAACGGAAAGGAAGTTGTTTTCCTGGGAATCCTTAACGGAGCATTTCTTTTTGCTGCTGATTTATTCAGACAAATAGGCTTCCCCGCGAGGATATCATTTGTTAAACTTGCATCATACAAAGGAACGACTTCGCAAGGGTTGATTAAGGAGCTCATAGGCTGGAATGAGGATATCAATAACAAATTGATTGTTGTGATAGAAGATATCGTTGATACGGGCAATACTCTGGAACGAATTGTTGATGAGCTTTTAATTCGAAAAGCGTCTGAGGTAAGAATTGCCGCTTTACTTTACAAACCCGAAGCATATACAAAAAAAATCCCGCTTCATTACATAGGTTTTGAAATACCAAATGATTTTGTTGTTGGATATGGACTGGACTATGATGGTTTTGGACGTAATCTGCCATCGGTTTACACATTAATACAATAAAGTCAGAAGATGGAAGTCGGAAGTCAGCAGCAAAAAAAATTGGACTTCTGACTTCCAGCTTCGGACTTCCAACTGATTAATAACAAATATTACACAACTTTAAATTTTAATTTTATGGTTAATTTTTTGATTTTTGGCCCTCCCGGATCAGGCAAGGGAACACAATCTGTCAGATTGGCTGAGAAATTCAATCTCCTTCATCTTTCAACCGGCGATATGCTTCGCGCTGAAATCGCTGCCGGTACTGAGTTAGGTAAAAAAATGAGTCTTATAATGTCGAAAGGCGAACTTGTGCCCGATGAAGTAGTGATTGAAATGATTGCAAATAAGATTGACGGCAGTAAAGGAACCTCCGGTTTCCTTTTTGACGGATTCCCACGTACTGTTGCCCAGACTGTCTCTCTAGAAAAAATGTTAAATGAAAGAAGGATGAAGATCAATCAGATGCTTGTTCTCGATGTTGATCATGATGAGCTGGTTAAGAGGTTATTAGCTAGAGCTGAACTGTCAGGAAGACCTGATGATAAGGATCCTGCAGTTATTGAAAACAGGATCGACGTTTATAGAGAGAAAACAGAACCAATAATTAATTACTGCAATCAGAAAGGATTATATCAGCCCGTGGATGGCATGGGTACAATAGACGATATTTTCAAAAGACTATCCGATCACATGAAGAAACTGGTTTAGCCTCGTGTTTTGCCCCCCATCCCCCCCTTCACTACGTTCAGGGCAAGCTCTGAAGGGGGGCTAAAAAGTGGCAGGAATTATACCCCCTTTAGGGGGCAGGGGGCATTAAAAGGTGGAGAAGATTGTTAATCAGCTTAATTATGCTGGTGTTCCTTTCGTAATATTATTTATATGTCAGGATCAAACTTTGTCGATTATATAAAAATTTATTGCCGCTCCGGAAACGGAGGTGCAGGATCAGCTCATTTCCGCAGGGAGAAGTTTGAACCTAAAGGTGGTCCTGACGGAGGTGATGGCGGTAGAGGAGGGCATATTATACTAAAAGGCAATGATCAGATGTGGACACTTCTGCATCTAAAATATCAGCGTCATATCTTTGCTGAGAATGGTACAGGTGGTAGCAGACAGCAATCAACCGGCGCCGAAGGGAAAGATGTTGTTGTTCAGGTACCTCTTGGTACAATAGCAAAAAACAGCTTGACGGGAGAGCCTATATTTGAAATTACAAAGAATGGTGAAGAAAAAATCCTGGCAAAAGGAGGCCGGGGAGGTCAGGGTAATGTCCACTTCAAATCTCCAACCAACCAGACCCCGAGATATGCTCAGCCGGGAGAACCCGGAATTGAAGAAGAATTTATCCTTGAACTGAAAATACTGGCTGATGTTGGTCTGGTAGGTTTTCCAAATGCAGGGAAATCGACCCTGCTTTCGGTAGTATCTGCTGCCAAACCTAAGATTGCAGATTATGCATTTACCACTCTTGTGCCCAACCTTGGGATAGTCAGCTACAGAGATAACAAGTCTTTCGTAATGGCCGATATCCCCGGAATTATCGAAGGAGCTCACGAAGGCAAAGGATTGGGTATTAGGTTTCTAAGACATATTGAAAGGAATTCGATGCTTCTTTTTATTGTTCCGGCAGACAGCAAGAACATTAGAGCGGAATATGAAATTCTTATCAATGAATTAAAAATGTATAACCCTGAACTACTCGATAAGAAACGTGTTCTTGCAATATCGAAAACCGATATGCTCGACGAGGAACTCATTAAAGAGATCAGGAATGATCTCCCGGATATTCCAAGAGTATTTATTTCATCTTTAACCGGTCAAGGTATTGTTACATTAAAGGATATGATATGGAAAGTACTTAACTTCGATTGATAATTACAGATGCTTGAACGAATCGATCAACAATTATTCTTATTTATTAATTCCTCAAATTCACCATTCTTCGATCAGGTGATGCATACAATCAGCGGAAAATTAATATGGATTCCGCTCTATCTGGCTATTCTGATTTTCTTAGGCTTTAAATACAAAAGGAAATTCCTTATTATTCTCATTTTTATTATCCTGGCGGCTACTCTGGCGGACCAGACATCTGTTATAATTAAGAATCTTGTTCAACGATTACGTCCCTGTCACAATCCAGCTTTGAACGGGATTGTACATCTGGTAAATAATGAATGCGGAGGGGCTTACGGTTTTATATCTTCACACGCTACGAACTCATTTAATGTTGCACTCCTCAGTCTGTTGTTTATCAGAAAAAGATGGTACACAATAAGTATTATTTTTTGGGCTGGTGTTGTAAGTTATAGCAGGGTATACCTTGGTGTTCACTATCCCCTCGATATTTTCTGCGGTTCACTCCTCGGATCTTTCATAGGCTGGGGGATGCATAAGCTGTATATACTCACAGATAACAATATTCTTAAGGACAAACCATATTTTTATCCGGCGTCTGATAGTCCCCCAACACCCTGACGATATGGTCAGGACAGGGGGCTAAATGATTCAGGAGAAAAAATGTACATTGCGAAGCAAATTGAAGATCAATGTTTTGCATAAATCTTAATACTACTGACCCATTC
>JGI20214J51088_10002290_pt1 | contig 12796 bp, 13 predicted proteins | sample WetSurMetagenome_FD_51088 | JGI IMG/M metagenome (IMG submission 51088)
TCCCCCGGGCCACCTTTCCGCTAGACTTTTCTGGCGATCCCCGGCCGATTGGTGAGTGAGGTGATCGCACCGATTACCGCCACGACCGCTCCGGCAAAGAGCGCCTGGTCGATCCCTCGCATGAAGTCCCCCGCCTCGGAAGTGCTCAGCAAGTACTTTGAGAGGACCTCTTCCGATACAAAAAGGTGGAGAACCAACCCTGCCAGGCCTATACCCATAACCATCCCCACATTCCTCATTTCTGAGAGGACTGCGGAGGCGACCCCTAAATGGGGTCGCGGCACGCCGCCCATGGCGGCACTCGTGTTGGGCGACTGAAAAATTCCAGTCCCCACCCCAAACAACGCGAGTCTCAAGGCTACGTCGAGGGATCCGGAGGACGGCCGCAAACCGGCCAGGAGCATCATGGCCCCCGCGCATACCAGCGAACCGAGGCAGCAAAGCAGGCGCGAGCCGATTCGGTCGGAAAGCCAGCCGCTTAAGGGCGCCACTACCATGACGGCCAGCGGAAAGGCCGTCATGATGAGCCCGACCTTCTCCGGCGGAAGAGCAAATACGCGCTGAAGATAAAATGGGGTCAGAAAAATCACCACATACTGAGCCATGAAGTTCAACAATGCGCTTATAGAGCCGAAGGCGAAGGTCATGTTCTTGAAAAGATCGAAATCGAGCATCGGCTGAGCCATGTTCTTTTCAACCAGAAAAAAGGCCGTCCCGGCTGCGGCGAAGGTGACCAGCAAAGCGAGGGTTGCCGTCGTGACGCCCGAACTCTGCGCGCGATTGATACCCATGAGCAGAGAAAACAGACAGACGAACGAGAGGAAAGCGCCCCAATAATCGTTTTTCCCGGGCTCGCCCTTCACGTTCGGAAGCACCTTTTGTGCCACAAGCAGAGCCGCAAGGCCGATCGGCACGTTGATGAGAAAGGCGACTCGCCACCCCAACCACGACGCAAGCGCGCCGCCGAACGAAGGCCCTATCGCCAACCCTGCGGAGATACTGACGGAATATGTGCCCAGCGCCCGTCCCAGGGCATCTGAAGGGAAGCATGCCGTGATCATGGCCAAAGGAACCGCCATCATCATTGCCGCCCCGACCCCCTGTGCGGCGCGAAAGGCGATAAGCCACTGAATGTTCGGGGACAAACCACATAGACCCGAGGCGGCCACGAAACAGCCAAGGCCGCACATGAAAACCTGCTTATATCCCCAGATGTCTCCCAGACGTCCGAAAAAGAGGAGCAGGCTGCTGATGATGAGGAGATAGATCATCGGGACCCATTGGGCCAGAGCGATCTCGGTAGAGAAAACTTCGGTGAGTGTCGGCAGAATCACGTTTACCATGCTGGCATCGATGGGCGCCATGATGATGCCGAACATGATGGAAAACAGAATCTGAAATCGCTGCGTGCTGCTGAGGTTGATGTCCTGGTCGGTCAACATGCCCGATGGTCCTCTAAGCCTCATGACCCGCCGGGTCAGCATGAAAGACGAGCGGCGTGGGAGTCACCCCGACTTTGACAGAATATCGAACTGAGATGATAAGAAACGGATAGTCACTATCGTTTGCCCATGGAATAATCAAGAAAAAACACGTGGGGGAGAGCTATGAAAACTATGATGAAGCAGAGCGTGGATATGCATTTTTTCTTCTCTTTTTTCGTTCCGAAGATTATCCAAAGGGTGAAGGGGATCGTGAATGGCATCAGCCGATCAGGCTGGGATCCTAATGCCCGCCGGGTATTCCCTTGAAATTGGAATCGACATGGGAGGAGGCGTTCAATGAACGATGAAGCCATCATTCGCTTGGGATTCTTTGTCGGCGTCTTCGCGCTGGTCGCCATCCTGGAAATCCTGGTCCCGCGAAGGCCGCTGACCACGTCCAAAAGGGACCGTTGGTTTGCCAATCTAGGGATCATCGTTCTGAATCCTCTTTCGGTCCGCCTCCTCTTTCCTGTGCTTCCTTTCGGGGTGGCGCTGCTGGCTTCCGAGCGAGGCTGGGGGCTCCTCAATCAGGTGAACCTTCACTTCTGGTTGGAGGTGGCGGTCGGCGCTATCCTTCTGGATTTTACCATCTATCTGCAGCATGTCCTCCACCATGCCATTCCCCTTCTCTGGCGGTTGCACATGATGCACCACGCCGACCTCGATTTCGATGTGACGACGGGGCTGAGATTCCACCCCATCGAGATCATCCTCTCCATGGCCATCAAGCTCGGAACGGTCGCTGCAGTGGGGCCTCCGGCCCTGGCGGTGCTCATTTTCGAGGTGGCGCTCAACGGCACGGCCATGTTCAACCACAGCAACATCCATGTCCCGGAAGGTCTCGACCGGGTGCTGCGGCTCCTCGTGGTGACCCCCGACATGCACCGGGTGCACCATTCCGTGATCATTCGGGAGACCAACAGCAACTACGGCTTCTGCCTGCCCTGGTGGGACCGGATCCTTGGCACCTACCAGGACCAGCCGGCGAAGGGCCACGAAGGGATGACCGTCGGGCTTTCCCAGTTTAGAGACCCGAAGCGGCTGACGCTACCCTCGCTTCTCGTGCTGCCTTTCGTGGGAGATCCGGGTAGCGTGCCCATCAACCGACACTGAAAAGGATGCCGGAACGGAGCGTCAAGAGAAACTGAGAGAGGCTTGACCCCAAACCGGCTGGGCAGGAGAGGGTTCTTCAGGTTCTTCTTTTTTTCTCAGAGCTGATATAGGATGGGTGCAGTTTCACCGGTGCAAAAGGAGAAGCCGGGGAAGCAACCTCACAGCACATGACCGGTTCGGCCTTCGATGTGCTGGTAATAGGGAGCGGCAGGCCAGGATTCCGGAGCGATAAATGATGAATGTCGGAGTAGATACCGGGGGCACTTTCACGGACTTCATCTACTGGGATGGTCGGCAGTGGGTCGTTTTCAAGCTCCCTTCCACGCCGGGCAATCCTGCCGAGGCGGTTTTGGGTGGTCTGAAGCAGATCCCAGGCAGTGGCTCCCGGAAGGTCGCTCATGGTTCAACGGTTGCCACCAATACCATCCTGGAACAACGGGGCGCCCGTACCGCCCTCATCACCAGCGCCGGCTTTGAAGACCTCATCGAGATTGGTCGACAGAACCGAAGCCGCCTCTACGATCTGGCGTATCGCAAGCAGCCGCATCTGGTGCCGGCCTCTTTGCGTTTCGGCGTGCGGGGCCGGGTGTTGTGCTCCGGTGCGGTCGAGGAGGATCTGGCGATCGAGGAAGTGCGGGAAATCGTGACTTCCTTGAAGAGCACCGGGGTCGAATCCGTTGCCGTCTGCCTGCTGTTTTCCTTCCTGAATCCGCTGCACGAGCTCAGCATTGGTGCCGAGCTCGAGGGCCTCGGCGTGCCCGTATCTCTTTCTCATCAGATCCTCTGCGAATTCAGGGAATTCGAGCGAACCTCCACCACGGTTGTCAATGCCTATGTGGCCCCCCGCATGAGGCAGTATCTCTCCTCTCTTTCCGCTGAACTGGCGGAAGGGGACCGGTTGCGGGTGCTGCAGTCCAATGGCGGCAGCATCTCGGCGAAGACGGCCAGGGACGAGCCGGTCCGAACGATCTTCTCCGGGCCCGCCGGCGGCGCCGTGGCTGCTTTCGAAATGGGAAGAATGGCCGGCTATGAGAAACTGATCACCTTTGATATGGGGGGAACGTCAACGGACGTATCCCTCATGGACGGGCGCTTGTCCCTCAGCCTCGAATCCAGGATCGCGGGGTATCCCGTCAAGGTTCCCATGCTCGATATCCACACGGTGGGAGCGGGGGGCGGGTCCTTGGCGGCCATCGACCCCGGCGGCTCGCTCAAAGTGGGCCCGCTCAGTGCGGGGGCTGAACCGGGGCCCATCTGCTACGGCCGGGGAGGGGAAAAGATTACCGTCACCGACGCCAATCTCTATCTCGGGAGGCTTATCCCCGAACACTTCCTGGGCGGCAGGCTGCCGCTGCACCAGGAGAAGCTCGCCGAGCCCTTTGGCGTGATGGCGAGAGCGCTGGGCTGTTCTCCCGCGGAATTGGCCCGGGGCATTCTTTCCGTGGCCGACGCCACCATGGAAAGGGCCATCAGAGTCATTTCCGTAGAGCGGGGGCACGATCCGGGAGAATTCACCCTTCTCTCCTTCGGGGGCGCCGGAGGCATGCACGCTGTTTCCCTGGCGCGCTCCCTCAATATCCCGCGGGTGCTGGTCCCGCGCCACCCGGGAGCCCTTTCCGCCCTGGGGATGCTCCTTGCCGACATCCTCAAGGACTATTCCCAGACCGTTATGCAGAAAGGGACGGAGGCTGCAGAAGACCTCTCTGGGCTCTTTGTGCCCCTGGAAGAGCGGGCCGTTGCCGAACTGCAGACGGAAGGGGTCCCGGCTGCCCGCATGGTGCTTGAACGCTACCTGGACATGCGCTACCGGGGCCAATCCTTTGAGATCATCGTTCCTTTCGAAGGCGATCATGTGGGGCGCTTCCACCGGCTGCACGAGAAGACCTACGGCTACCGGATTGCGGGCAAAGAGGTCGAGATTGTAACGGTGCGGCTCAGGGCCAGAGGAGTCGCGCCGGAATGGCAATTTCCAAAAGCCGTGTTCGTCTCGGACCGGCCCCCCGCCGAGGCGCTGCTCGGGGAAGCGCAGACGGTTTTTGATTCCCGCCCCCGGACCACCCGGATCATCGACCGGGAGAACCTGTGTTGCGGCAACCGGATACAAGGCCCTGCGGTGGTCGTGGAGTATTCATCGACCACCGTGCTTCCGCCGGGAGTGGGAGCCTTGGTGGATGAGTATCTCAACCTGGTGATTGAGACGCCGCTATAGAGCCGAGCGCACCGGCGCTCAGTCCGGGTGCGGCCGCGAGCGCGTTCCGAGGGGTGAAATGAGAATCGATCCCATCCTGCTCGAGATTTTTAAGAACAAGTTCTCATCTATTGCTGAAGAAATGGGGGTGACCCTCAACCGGACGGCGTTTTCTCCCAACATCAAGGAGAGGAGAGATTTTTCCTGCGCCGTTTTCGACCGGGACGGCAACCTGGTTGCCCACGCTGCGCACATCCCCGTGCACCTGGGGTCGATGCCCGCTTCGGTGCATTCCGCCATCGCCAGTGTGGAATTCGGCGAGGGCGATATGGTCTTTCTCAATGACCCTTTCAGGGGCGGAACCCATTTGCCGGACATCACCCTGGTAGCGCCGGTCTTTATCGGTGAAGGGGAACCGGCCTTTTACGTCGCCAATCGGGCCCATCATGCCGACGTGGGCGGGATGAGCCACGGTTCCATGCCGCTTTCCACCTCCATCTTTCAGGAGGGCATCATCATCCCTCCCCTGAAACTGGTGACCGCGGGGCGCGTGGACCGTCGGCTCATGAGCTTCCTCCTGAGCAACGTCAGGACCCCGGTGGAGCGGGAAGGGGATTTTGCCGCTCAGATCATGGCCAATACCACCGGTATTCGCAGAATGGAGGAGCTGGTGGCGAGCTACGGGAGGGAGCAGGTCGGCCGGTATGCGGCCGGCCTCATCGACTATGCCGAGAGAATTACCCGGAAAACGATCGGCGCCATCGCGGACGGGACCTATGAATTCTCCGACGTCATGGATGACGACGGATGCGGCAACGAAAATATTGCCATCAGGGTGAGCATTGTCGTCAAGGGGGAGGAAGCGACGCTTGATTTCAGCGGGTCGGGAGAGCAGGTCACCGGCAGCATCAACGCTGTTTATGCCATTGCGCTTTCCGCGATCTTTTATGTGTTCAGGTGCCTGATCGACGAGGATATTCCCACCAATACGGGGTGCATGAGGCCTCTTAAAATAATCGCCCCGGAGGGAACCATCGTCAATGCCCGGTTTCCGGCAGCGGTCGCCGGAGGCAACGTCGAAACCTCGCAGCGCATTGTGGACGTTGTCCTGGGAGCGCTTTCGGCCGCCCTGCCGGCGGTCGTCCCCGCGGCCAGCCAGGGAACCATGAACAATATCGCCATCGGGGGAGTGGACCCGCGCACGGGGCGGGCCTTCACCTATTATGAAACGATTGGCGGCGGCATGGGAGCGACGGCCGGTGGGGACGGGGAGAGCGCCGTCCACTCGCACATGACGAACACGCTCAACACCCCCATTGAAGCCCTTGAGTATGCGTATCCTTTTCTCGTGAAGGAATATTCCATCCGACGGGGGACCGGAGGCAAGGGCCGGCATCGGGGCGGCGACGGCCTGGTGCGGGAGATTCAAATGCTGGCCGATGTGGAAGTAACGGTTTTGTCCGAGCGCAGGAGAATCGGCCCTTACGGGCTGGCGGGCGGCGAAGCCGGAACCACGGGAAGGAACACTGTGAGAAAGGCGGAAGTGCTCCATGAAAGGCCGGGGAAATTTAACGAGATCCTGAAAAAAGGGGAAAGCCTCAGGATCGAGACGCCGGGCGGCGGCGGCTTCGGGAAGCCGTGAGGGTGTCGCCAGGGGAACCGGCAGCGCGACGGGGGCTGGAACTCCTGGGGCTATGTGCGTGTGTCCGCGATGCGGCAGGAATGCGCCTCACCGGCGCGGGGGTTCCCTGCACCCAAAGGGCCCGTCCCGACTGTGTCACTCCGCTGGCCGGAAAATCACCGTAACCACCATGACCCGACGGGTCACAACAAGCATGAAATCTCCCCTAACCCATGTGCGTCAAGTCCACCTCTCCCTCCTTTCGTAAAGGGGGATTGGGGGGGATTTCATGGGAAGCCGACGTCTTATCTGAACGCGAGTGCTGTCGGCGGACCGCTTGGACAATGTGCAGCATGGGTTCTCATGCCATGGACCTTCACGAACCTGACGACCCCGTGACCGTAGGCCGCTCGGTGCTACAGGCAAAGCGGCGAAACCTGAGAGCTTGTCGGACCTGGCGCATCAGCCGCAAACCGGGATCAGGCTTGAATTGCTCCTTGCTTTCCATATTATTCCTGCATATTCTGAAGTCATGGAAACTGGGGTCTCCCTTTTTCCACATCTTGCCGCTTGATATGAGAAAAGAAGGAATTATTGCCCCATTATAGAGGTGATATCATGCAAATGTTTCCATCTAAACAGACATGTTGGGCGACAAAGAGAGGAATGGCTTGAATGTCAATAAGCGAAAAGACAGCAAAAATACTTTGGGGCAATTCGGCCTCAAGGTGTGCTATCTGTAGAAGGTATCTGTACATTTCAGAGACGGAGACGGACGATTCCAGCCTGATTGGCGATATGGCGCATATTGTAGGGCACAAGCCAGGGACGGCTAGGCATAGATCCGATTATCCAATAGATAAGCTACACCTTAGTCCAAATCTTGTGCTCTTATGCAAATGTCATCATAAGGAAATTGACGATAGGCCTTGCGAATACACACAGGAGAAGGTGCTGGAAATAGAGGCGACTCACGAAGAGTGAGTGAGAACGACTTTGGATGTGGATTATGATAAACTCCGTCATGAAATAGAGCTATGCGAATGCGTTGATGTCTGGGAAGGCTTGTTCAATTTAAAAGAATGGGATGCCTGGTCTTCATGGCTTGTATACTCAGGTGAGCCCGGCATGAGTATGGATACTTATGACTCTTTGCAGAGATTGAACCAGTACATTCTAGGCAGGATATGGCCAGATAAGTTTGAGGGAGTGATTGCTGCATTTAAGAATTTTCGCATGGTAATAAATGATTATCTGACTGTTTTCATGAGGCATGCGAAAACTCAGAAGGACCAATATTACACACCGAAATTCTACCATATCGATTGATGGGATGAGGTGGAATATAATCGCCTTTGTGATGTTTTTGACAGACACGTCCGACTTCTTGAGAACCTGTTCTTTGAATTGTGCAGGGCCGGAAATTATCTAATCATGAAGATAAGGAGTGATCTTATGCTAGGATATAGATATTCGGAAGGAATGCTCTTGTGTACAAGAGGAGGCACTATTAGCGAACCCTTAGTTGATAAGACAATACGACTTGAGTATAGTAAAGATAATGATGAAATGGGTTTGTATAAAGGATTGCATTGGTTTAAAGAAAACGTCGTTAAGGAACGCGATTTTGGGGTTGCTCTGTCACAGGTGGATGATGAAACCACCCAACAATAGAATTCAGCGGATGGCGAGGACGTCTCCGGCGCTGACGCGGAAAGCTCTTAGGCGCCACCGCTGATTCATACGTTGGTGTTATATCATTAATGATATCGACTTTCATATATACAAAGGAGTTAACAATGGCCGATCCAAATGAAGTATTGAAGGAAGCGTTGACTCTGAAACCGACTCAGAAAGCCGAATTGATTGACAACCTGCTCTCTAGCTTGGATAAGCCGGATAAGGATATCGACGAACTGTGGGCAAAAGAGGCTGAGAGTCGAATCGATGCATATGAAAAGGGCAAAATAAAGGCGGTGACTTTGGAAAGGGTACTGAAGAAATATAAATAGGATATGGGATGCGGATTCGCTTTTTAGAAATTGCCGAGATCGAATTGGATGAGGCGATCCAGTATTACAACTATGAGGCAGCCGGGCTTGGCGATGATTTTCTTACCGAAGTCTTGGATACTCTGGATAGGATTGCGAAGTTTCCAGAAGCATGGCATCCCTACTCAAAGAGGACGAGGAGGTCTCAAACGCGCCGTTTTCCGTATGGAATCATCTACCAGATCCGAAAAGTGGAAATTCTCGTTATCGCTGTTGCAAACCTGCACAGAGAGCCAGACTACTGGGAGGCTCGACTATAGAACGAGCCCAACCAGCGAATGAACCAGCCAAGAAACCACGGGGTAGATCCGTTGGTTCTATTCGAAAGTGCTTGGCTGTGGTTGCCTGCGGGTTATCCGCACGTTATGGAGCAACTATTCAATTGAAGTTGCAGGTTGAGAATGGTACCTTGAGAGCATGAACAGGAAGCACACAGCCATATACCGAATGTCCGACCGTCGGAACGAGGACTTCGTTCCCGGTACGCCAGCAGACCGCATTGGCCTTGTCTGGCCGCTAACCCGAGAAATTACGTCCTTGAGCAAAAAGCACGATGCTGAACGAAGACTACAGCGACATGTTACGCGCCTTGTCCGACGGGAAGGTTAGATTCCTCCTCGTCGGTGCCTATGCGCTGGCAGCCCACGGTTATCCCCGGGCGACCATGGATGTCGACATTTGGGCCATGCCATCCCCAGAGAACGCTGATGCTGTCCTGCGGGCACTGCGCCGTTTCGGCACCCCGCTGCACAATCTGTCCAAGGAAGACCTTCTGCAGGACGGGACCGTCTTTCAGATCGGAGTCGCCCCAAGACGAATCGACATAATCACTACGGCATCCGGACTTCTGTTCGAGGAGGCGTATGGGCGGTCACTCTCCGTGAACATCGAGGGAATCGAAGTGCATATTCTGTCGATCTCCGACCTAATTCGGAACAAGAGAGCATCAGGAAGCACCAAAGATTTGGCCGACACAGAGGCATTGGAATTCTTGAAGAACTCCGAGCAAATCGCTCCACCTGACAAGGAATAGCACGCAAGGTGGTCCCTTTATCAACCTCACAGGTTCCTACCCGGCGCGGGTTAGCCGCTCGATAAGCCGCCTGCGGCGGTGTATCAATGCGCATGAACTCGACCTGTCAACTCCTTGCTTGGACGCTTCCCAGGCAACCAAGCTCGCGCCAGGCGGGTTATCCGCCGCCTCCGGTGGGCGGCAGGGAAAGGGAGAGGAGAGAAACCGATGATCAGAGGAACGATTGTACTATCAGTCCTTGTCGCCGCTCTATTGATCGCTGAGGTGTCACAGGCATCGAGCGCAATCATAGAAACCCGGGACCTCATCGTAAGCGATGCCACCGGCAAATTGTCCAATGATCGACTGAAAAGCCTGGCCGATCAAGCGCAAGCGATGTTGGGACGCATTCTTGCATTCTGGTCTGCCGATTCCGGAGTAGACCGATTGGAAAAGATACGGGTCGTTTTCGATGTGCCACGCAGGGATGTGTATTCCAGTGTCTTTTACTGGGAAAAAAAGGATGGTAAACGCATACGCATTGTTCGAGTCTTCGCTTCCGAAGGATCGCCGCAAATGATGGCGCACAAGCTTACCAGTGCGGTTTTTCCCCAAAATGATAAATTGATCCGCAACATGATGGGTATTCTTACAGAAGCGCAAGTCGGGAATCCTTTAACATTTCCTATGTGCGGCTTCAACAGTGACGAATGGGTATTGGCTCTTCTGCAAACAAAATCATACATTCCCCTGAACGAATTGGGACCTGATCATGAGTCGTGGGGTATGAAGGACGCCGGGGGCGGCAAACTTTCCATTCTAGATAAAGCCAAACAACACAAGGCATATGCTGAAACGGGGTCTTTCGGAAACTATGTGTTTAAGACCTATGGCATCAACCCGATTAAGCGGCTACAGCGACTCTCCCAGGAGAAGGATAGGCCGTGGCAGGACGTGTTCGGGATCGATCTGCAGGAACTTGAGGCCAATTGGCTGAAGCATCTGAGGACGAATGGAGAAACAAGAGAGAAAAATGCGTCCATAGTACTGAAGTTGTTTGAAAGAAACCCCGGCACAGCCTGTTCGGAGGCGCAGAAGCTTGTACCCGGGAAACAGTAGATGACCAAGGCAGCATGAGTCAACCACTCACTGTATTTTCCGCCCCACCTATCACTCCAGCGACGGCTACGAGCCGCCGCTGAGTTCTTTCCTCATGCGGCATTTAATTTTACCCTGACCCCAATTATTGGAGGGAACCAACATGTCTTCAAACCATGAGACTGCCGACGCTTGGATGAACGTCCCAAAGGCGCCTGGTGGGCGTCTCGAGTTGGGTCGTTTCGCCGACCCCTTCTATTCTCTTGGTCTGCCGATTTCTATGACGCTCATGAACGGCGTTCAGAAAGGAGCATGAGGATGCCGACTTTGAACACCTTGGTTGAGAAGATCAAACGGGAAATGGATCCTTCGAAGGTGGGCATGATTGCCTGCCACAACGGAGTAGTGCGCGGCACTTCACGTGCGGGCGAGCTGGCGGAATATCTTGAGATTGATGTGGATGCCGACGTCTGGGAGAGGGTCCTTGAGGAGATGCGTTCAGAGCCCGGCATTGCTGCCGTGGAGGCATACCTCTTCACGGGAAGACGCCAAGTGGGAGATGACGTGATGTATATCGCAGTGGCAGGGGACATTCGCGAGAACGTGCTGCCCGTCTTGGAAAAGACCCTGAACCGCCTGAAAAAAGAGGCCGTCAAGAAGCGGGAGAAGCTGAGGGACCAGAATATTGTGAAAGTTTTCAATTGATCTTGACGCATTTTGCTTCACTTGGTAAATAGGGCAGGATTTGTTGGAACCTGTTGATTATCCAAATTAGTGCCGAACACAGTTGAGTAAGTAGAATTCCAATCTCTGCAATTGCCGACTGCCTCCGTTCCCGCTGATTCCCGCTGAGTGGTTTGAACTTTTGTGATGCAAGAGGATTTTGTGTTCAGAAGGTGTTGCCGTCTGAACCATTTGGATGTTTCTCTATGAGTTGACAAGGGTGAACGATGTCAAAGCGAATCGGGTTTTACATCTGTCATTGTGGGACGAATATCGCCGGTAAGGTCCGTACCGACGAGGTGGCCGGCTTTGTCAGCGGCCTCAAAGATGTGGTGGTGAGTCGGGATTACAAATTCATGTGCTCGGATCCGGGCCAGGAGATGATCCAGAAAGACATCCGGGAACTGGGCCTGAACCGGGTCGTTGTTGCTTCCTGCTCGCCGCGGCTCCATGAAAAGACTTTCCAGACTGCCTGCCAGCGGGCCGGACTCAACCCTTATTTCTTCCAGATGGCCTGCGTGCGGGAACACTGTTCCTGGGTGACCGAAGATCCCCAGAAAGCCACCGACAAGGCCAAATCTCTAGCTGCGGCGGCCATCAACCGCGTCAACTTCCATCAGAGCCTCTCTGCGCGCGAAGTGGATGTCCACCCGGACGTCCTGGTGGTCGGCGCCGGCATTGCCGGCATCCAGGCTTCTCTCGACATTGCCAAGTCCGGCCATCGGGTCTATCTGGTGGAAAAGGAGCCTTCCATTGGCGGCCACATGGTTCAATTCGACAAGACCTTTCCCACCCTGGACTGCGCCGCATGCATTTCCACACCCAAGACGGTTGCCGTCGCCCAGAGTTCCAACATTGACCTCTACACTTACAGTGAGGTGGCGGAGGTGAGCGGCTTTGTCGGCAATTTCAACGTTAAAATCCGCCGCAAGCCTCGCTATGTTGCTGCCGACCGGTGCACGGGGTGCGGCCAATGTGTCGACGTTTGTCCCGTATCGATTCCCAACGAGTTCGATGAGCACCTCTCCGAGCGCAAAGCCATCTACCGATCCTTTCCCCAGGCGGTGCCCATAACTTTTTGCATTGACAAGAAAGACCGCGCACCCTGCGTGATCACCTGCCCGGCCGGGCTGAACGTCCAAGGGTATGTGCAGTTGATCGGCCAGGGCAAGTACCTGGAGGCCGTCCAACTGATCATGCAGCGGGTGCCGCTGCCCGGCGTGCTGGGAAGGGTTTGCCCGCATCCCTGCGAATTCCAGTGCCGGCGCATGGAGGTGGACGAAGCGATCGCAATCCGTGACCTCAAGCGCTATGCCGCTGACCGGATTGACACGGCTGAGCTGCCGCTTCCGGAGATTGTCGAGCGTCCGGAAAAAATCGCGGTTATCGGTTCCGGCCCTGCGGGATTGACTTCCGCTTACGACCTGCGACTCAAGGGTTATCAGGTAACCATTTTCGAAGGGCTCCCCGTTCTGGGCGGGATGCTGCGCGTAGGCATCCCGGACT
>JGI20214J51088_10002292_pt1 | contig 12789 bp, 7 predicted proteins | sample WetSurMetagenome_FD_51088 | JGI IMG/M metagenome (IMG submission 51088)
TCATCAGGTATACTAAAAGATGGAGTAGTTAAAAATAATGGTCCGGTAAAAGTTGTATTTGCCGGTGTTACCCAGTCTGTATGAAATTGATAGACATCAAGATTATTGTTTCCGCCGCCAGATCCACTATAAGTTGCAAGATAATAATTAGGGGAACCAACTGGCGGAAATGACCCATCACAATCTGATGGCAACAACGACCAAGTCGAATTAGAAAGAACAAAATTTTGCATTGTTGCTGCACCGCCTGCTAACATTGCATTTCTATCAAATACTGTGGCATAAGTTCCCAGAAAATTTAAAGAACCCGAAGCAAATGTGTTTGCAGACATGTAATATCCATCAGGCCAAATGCCAAACTTTGGGTAATCCGGCATATCGGGGAATGAATAAGCATATTGATAATATGTGCCTGTTGGATCCGGAGTTGTAGAAACAGCGATTAAAATATAAAATGGTCCATTAGGATAGTTTGGCAAAGCAAATTGACTAACCATCCATCTATCTGCTACTTCATCATAAAGAACAATTGGGTCACCATCATTTGTTCCATTCCATGGACCCGGCAATCCTGCCCAGAAATTATTATTATTAAAAGGACCAGCGAGAGAATTTCCGTTTTTATCCCATATCTGAGTTTGAACATTAACCATTTGAACAAAATGATTTGGACCAACATCTCCACTCGGATCGGGAGGAGCATATCCACCGGCACTAACACCATCAAAATTTTTAGTGATACTTGAATTACCTTCAGAACCATCATAATCCTGTAAGGAACCATCGCTCTCAACTTTCTGAACATCAATGTCAAATGGTGTTCGAAGAGGAATAATTCCATCAGACCAGTTCTCAATTGTTTTGGGGGGTGTTAATGGCAGATCACGTATCGGCTGTGAAATACCCATTTTTATTGCTTTTGAAACAACAGGGTTAGAAATTGTCTGGCTCTGGGGAAATATTAAATTTGAGAGGAGGAAAAAAGTAACAACGAACTTCATTCGGTAAAATAAATTTACCATTGGACTATACCTTTCTTCTATTAACTGAATAAAGCATTCTATAATTTATTTTAATAATTATTGTGATCTAAATGGCTTTATGAAATTAAATCAAGCTAAAGAATAATTTCCTATGTGGTATATCTAAGTACAATTAATAAATTCAGTCGAGGCTAAAATGTAATAATTAGTTTCAAAACACAAGTTTATAAAAACATTTACTATGATAAATCGGTGTTCGAAATGATTCTTGTTACAACAAAAAGGCGAGCCATCCGACTCGCCTTAATTTATAACTAACTTTTAGATTTTTAATTCTAGCCCATTACTTCATTAATACCATCTTCCTGACTGCTTTAAAGTCGCCAGCTTCTATTGAATAGAAGTAAATTCCGCTTGATAGGAATGAAGCATCAAAATTAATTTCATAATTTCCTGCTTTCATATTACTACTTACAAGTGTCGCAACTTTTTCACCGAGTAGATTGAATATAGAAACATATACAAATCCATCTCTTGCAACTGAGTATTTAATTAATGTGTTAGGGTTAAATGGATTTGGATAGTTCTGTTCTAAATTATAAGTAAGAAGTGCATCAACATCAACATCAATTTCATTTGAGTATTCAAATGATCCATTGAAATCAAATTGTTTTAGCCTGTAAATATATTTTCCAGTCTCTAATTTTTTATCTACAAAAGAATACGTTTGCTGTTCTGTTGTAGTACCGTGACCACTGACAGAGCCAATGGTTCTGAATTGGCTATCGGCAGATTTTCTTTCGATTACAAAACTCTGATTGTTGATCTCGGTAGCAGTCACCCATCTTAATTCAACATTTTGATCTACGGGATTTGCTGTGAATGAAGTGAGTTCAACTGGAAGTACATTCAGATCTAAAAAGGTATAATCATCAACATACATTTGATCTTGAGCAGTTGCACCAAAGAAATCATTAGCAGCTAATTGCAATTGACCGCCGCTGCCGGTAGCACCAGCAGACCACTGCCAGCTATAGATTGATGTCCCATTAAATTTAAATTCTGCTGCATCGTTATCAATATCAACGATTAGTTCAACCTGATTCCAGGTGTTGTAAGGGTATGTAAATGAAGCAACGCCTGTTCCACCAGCATTTAAACTGCCTTGTCCACCTGCGTTAAAGTAACACTCCATTGCCCATTCATAAGCGCCACCTGTAAAGCCAGACAATGTATTGAAGTAACCAGTCTTACCAGTTGCTAAATACGTGCGGAAACTAATCGAATATTTTCCGTAGGTCAAATCACCCATCGGATGTACAAGATCATTATTCTGTACAATAACAACTGAGTTTGGCGCACTGTATGACTGAGCATTTGAAATTAAAGCATCTTCAACAGTACTGCAAGGTACCAATGTCCAGGTTGTCCAATGAGTGGGATTCTGGCAGGCTAATCTCTGTCCGGCATTGTAGGTATCAAAATTATCTGACCAGGATAAAATAATTCCAGGATCGGGTTCAGTCTTAAAACTCCAGGTTGGTCCTGTAACACTGCATGTATCACCGTTCTCTTTGATATACCAATAATAATTTGTGTTATACTGTAATGGCAAAGAAGTGATGTTCCAACTGGTTGCTAAGCTTCCTGATTGAACTAAAGGAAGACTTGCGGGATTGGTGCCAAAGTAAAGTTCATTATTATTTGTACTGCCGCCATTTTGCCAGGTAAGTTGTGCAAGATTGATTGATACTTCAGTTATTCCATCTGATGGAGAAGGATTTGAAGGGTAACCAATTGGGCAGCCCGCACCAAAAGTAAAACCGGCAATTCTTGTTTTCCAGTTAAATGTACCGTTTGAAGGAATATATTCGTTCGTGTACCAGAATGAATTGTTCAAAGGATCTACACTCATCTGAGTATAATCACCCCACCTGCTTAATCCGGTTGTCTGTGAACCATTGCCAGCATAAATGGTTCCTTCGGTAACGGTCATAACACCAAGTGGATCGCCAGCTAATCTTCCGGTGTATCTGATTTGAGGATGAATAGTTGTACCTGACGCAGAATAACCTAAAGCAATATTTCCATTCGCATCCATTGCAATACTTCCCATCCAACGATAGACGTTATCAGCGGGGGCGTAAGTACCTTCCTGATATAAGTTCCAGCCTGGGCCAATATCGCGCAATTCCCACCACCTCATTCCGGCACGACCAGAACCGGCATTTACTGAAAGACATGCAACCATAGATTGATAAACGCCAAAGTTTCTATACTGCAAACGATTCATCATTCTATCTGATAGCATATCAAGTGTCTGTGTAGTTCCTAATTGAGGTGCACTTCCAGGTTGACTGTACGTAGCAACTGTTATTAAATCAGGTCCGGTGAAAGTTGAGTTGCCTGGTGTTGTCCAATCAGTATGAAATTTAAAAACTTCAAGATGATTAGTACCGCCTGAGCCGTAAGCTTCCATAAAATAATTTGGTGTACCGGCTGGAGGCAAAGTACCATCACAATCTGATGGTAATAGAGAACCGGTGTTTGTGCCGTTATTAAAAAGTATCATGTTTGCAGTCAGTCCTGATAACATTGAAGTTCTATCGAATACTGCAGCTAAAGTTCCCAGATATTGACCGGAACCGGAAGCGAAACGGTTAGCCGACATATAATAACCATCACCCCAAATACCGAATTTAGGGTAGTCCGGCATTGAATCGAATTGATAAGCATAAAGGTAAAATGAACCTGTCGGATCACTGGTGGTAGAAACTGCAACCATTTGATAAAAAGGTGCATTAGGATAATTTGGCAATGCAAATTGCGTTAAGAGCCATCTATCGGCTGTTTCATCATAAAGGACAATAGGGTCTCCATCATTTGAGCCTGACCATGGACCTGGTAATCCATTCCAGATTGTATTAATGTTTAATGGTCCGAGTAGTGAACTGCCATTCTTATTCCATACCTGATAGCGAACGTTAACCATTTGAACGTAATGATTAGGTCCAACATCACCGCTTGGATCAGGTGGTGCGTAACCTTGTGCACCAACGCCATCAAAGTTTACTGTGATATCGCTTGGGTTAAACTGACCATTGTAATTCTGTAATACACCATCCTCGGTATATCCATAGATTTGGTTAGTGGTAGTTTGACGAACGGGAATTATTCCATCCATCCAAGCTGATTTTATAGGTGCAGTATCTGGTGGTAAATCCCTAAGTGGAACTGATACTGACATTGCTACGGGTGATTTGATTTCGGAAGGAAATGATACTATTGACTGACCTGTTGCAGTAGAAAACGAGAAAACATAAAGAAAAATAAAAAGTGATACCATGCTTCGAAAAGCGGAAATGTTTTTTGTCATTCGATTGACTTCCTTGTTGATGTGATTGATTGTTAGTTAAATAAATATTTTATCTGGTGAAAGAAGATTTAATTTCATACTACCGTACAACTTAATAATAAATAATAAAAAAACTATAGATTTTTTGTGTTCGAAATTGCAAATTTTTCGAATAATGCAATTTAAATAGTAGTGTCAAGAAATAATTAACAATATTTAAAAAGAAAAGTTATCCTAAAGTAAATTAATATTGAAAAGTACTTATTAGCTGACTACTTTGCAATGCGAATCAGATAATAGAAAAATTGTACTATGGTCTTGAAATAACTACCAATCCTTCAAGCTCATCAGCAACGTAGATATATTCATCATCAGCACAAACTCCCATTGCAAACTCGGTCTGAACAGTTCCAATCTTAACTGGTGAGGTAATATTTGAAACATCAAATATCTGAAGTCCTCGAGTCTCCGTAGTAAGAAATATTTTATTATCCATAAACAAAATTTCTTTTGCGTAACCGCCTGAACTATAACTGCCAATTATTTTTATATCACTTGTGTCTGCATAATTAATAATCACAAGACCAGCAGTTCCGCAAGCCAAAAAAGCTACGGGAAGAGTTGGGTGATTTACAATATCAACAGCATAGCCGGGTGTATCTTTCCAACCAGCAACTTGATAAGTGCCGAACCCCAATTGAAAATCTGAAATATCCATCATTGCAAATCCCATTTCACCGCAAGCCACAAGTAGATAATTACTGTCTGTTGTTGCAGCAACACTTTGTGTATAGCCTGGAGTGATCGTTGTGGTACGGACATCCGGTTGTGTTGGATAACTTATTTCAGCAATATTAAACCCCTGCTCACTTACGGCAGTAATGAGATAGTCGCCCATAACAAATAAATTTCTTGCGGGTTTCATTGGAAGATTGTTAACTGTTACAATTGGATTATATGGATCAGCAACATCTACTACAGACACTCCAAGGTTTCCCGCAGCAATGTAAACAACACTATCTTTGTTTATCAATTTATAGGCATAGCCACGTAAAGCTGAGGTTACTTCAGAAATAAGCCTGGGATTATTTGGATTTGACATACTAAGTATAGTCAGTCCTCCCTCACCTTGAGCAATGTATAATAAAGTATCAACCACAATTAGATCCTGAGCATAACCGGATGTTGCAAACTTACTTACAATTTTATATCCGCCATCATCGACTGATAAATCTTCCGGTTCGTTGGGAGAACCACAGCCTAGTAATAACAGTGAAACGATTGATAGTGCAAAAAATAATTTTGTCATTTTAATTCCTCAAATTGCATTTAGTTAAGAATAATTAAAACTGAAATTTATAGTTGAAATCTAATCCCAACTGAAATTGATTATAATCCTTTTCATCTGACACATATTCTCTGTTCATTTCGAATGATGTATCGGCATCTCTGAATAACAAATTAAAAAATGCACCCGCTGAAAAATTATTTAGAATATCAAAATTATAGTCAAAGTATAGCCGGTAATTAAAATCATTTCTTCCAGCGTGTAAAGGATCTGATTCCACTGAATGTTCAGTTGTATAATCTCTTAATATAAAATCTGCTGAAATGCTTATAGTGTTATTAAGTTCTAAAATTTTGGGCATCTGGTATTCTATTCCTGCAGAGAACACATTTTCATAATAAGTGGCATCATTATCATCGGAGTTTTGTTTTGTTTCGTATGGCTCATCATAACCTTTAGCATTTGAGCTTATATATTTGTATCCGGCATCAACCGCTATCTTATCGCTTAGTTCATAAAATATTCTGCCGCCAAACATAATATTTTTACTGTCATACTCTGTAAAATGCTCGTTATAAAAATAATCCATATACGAAAAATAAAGCCGTGCTTTTACTGAAGTTGAAAAGACATGTTGAAGCCAAAAACTGTAATCCGTTTTTAAGAATGAATATGGTTGAAACGTTTCGGGAGTATAACCGGATATCTTTGTCCAGTCATCATCCCTATAATGTGAGATGTAAAAATCTGGTAAATATGAATAGGACAACATTATGCTTGTTTTTTTGCTAATGTACTGCTGCCATCCCAAATTATAAGAAACCCAGGATTTTATTGTATTGAATGAATACTGATTGAGATCAAATCTAGCTGAAATGATCGACCGGAGATTTTTTAATATGTTTTTTGAATATGCTATCCTTGCGGAATAGTCAAACGTCAAATCATCGTACTTATTAATATGGAATCTTCCTTCATCTTCATTATTGACAAACCTATCCAAATATTTATCAGAATATTTTAAAATGTTATTGTCATATGCTGATTTAAATGAAACTTCAACTGACCAATTATTTTCATCTTTCTCTGTCTGTTCTTGAGCGAATGAAACTTTTTCAACAAGCATAAATAATATTAATGGCACAATAAAAATAAATAGTTTTATAGCTGATGATTGATTTCTTTTCATTTATTCTTCCCGGGCTTCAAGTTTAATATCCCTTTTAGGAAAAAGTACCCTGCCCAATACTGTGCTTTTAAATTTATCTAAGGGAAGTATTTCATACTGATGAGTTCCTTTAGGAACATCGATTATTATTTCTTTTGCTTTTCCAGGAATTTTAGAATCATCTTTTTTGTAACAGGTAGTTTCAGAACGGATACTGCTCAACTGATAAGTGCGTTTAACTTTTGCATCTTCTTTTACCTGCAATCTATAATCTATACGCCCTTTCATAAGATAATGATTCTCAATACGGGTTAAGATTCTTAATTTTGTCGGTCCGGTTATTTTTATAACCATTGGTTGAGTATTTGAAAAACGGAAATATTTTATCTCTTCTTCATCAGTGATCAAGTTTACTGGTTCATTTGGAATAAGCGGATTCATTGTTCCCCAAGTTAATTTTTTTTCGTACTTGGGTGTAAAAATATAACGTGATGCAACTTTTGGATTTTCCGAATCCAGCCATACCTTAATATTATGTTCACCACCACCAAGCTTAATTATAATATCTCCTTCTTCACCGGGAATACCAAGAGTATCAATTTTGTAAATGGCTGTTTTTGATCTATGAACATTTTTAAAATCTATTACATTCTTTATACCGCCATCAATTCTGTAATTAATCTTATATGAAATAGTGCTTTTTTCATTCGGAATAAATCGTACTCGTGTAATAATTTTTAATTGTCCCTGTCCTTTTAACGTTAGCAATGAAGAGTTCTTACTTGATAATGGATAATATGCTCTGCTTGTTCCGGATACTATGGTAGTGATCGTGGATTTAGCATTGACAGGCTTAATTGTTTTATTATCTGAATAAGCAGAAAATAAATTCATAGGTATAAAAAGAATCAGCACTAAAAAAATAGAATGCAGTATTTTCATTCTTTCCTCATAACATTAAAAAAATCAAAACCCCAAACCGTCGTTAAATTTATCCTGCTTAAAGATTGCAACTTGCTCTGTACCAAGCCGATGACGCCTCTGCTCCAAAATAAAAACAGCGATTATAGCACCAGCCAAAAAGAATGTAATCAATATCGTTAACAAAAGATTATATTGTTTTTTAACAAATACTTCACCACTGCCCGGATTTGGTATTGGTTTAGGACTGATTGGTAATCCATATTTTTCAGCCAGTTGCGCTACATTTAAAAGATGTATAACCGTTATATTTTGTTTTGCCATTTCAATTAACACACCAATTGAAGGGAAGTTTTTTATTGGTAGAGATTCTATCAAACCGGTTGGAATAAATTGCGCATTTTCAGTTGAACCTAAGCTTGCAATACCACCGCCGACATTTATAAATGCTTTTATAGAATTATTTTTTTTATGATCGTTATAAATATCTATTCTTTTTCTGATGCTGTTTTCAAGAAACTCTTCGTTGATAAAATTAACTTCACTTCTCTGGATAGCATTTTCAATTAGCCTTCTTCCTTCCGGGCTCAATCCCCTGCCTCTATCAAGACCGCCGCCAATTGATGCAGCAACAGATTTAAATTTGAAGATTCCAGCATCAACTAAAATTTTTTCCATATCAAGCCAGGTAAAGTATGGATCATTTGCACCCCAATTTGAAGCACCAACTGAAGTGATGATTATTGGCTTAAGTTTGAGAGTTTGAACTGCAGCCATTACTGCTATATTTAAGCCTGGTAGTGACCCTGTGAATGAAATTGCGACCACATCATCAGTTTTAACATCAGCTTCCTTAAGCATTTCTACAATAACGGCTGCAAAATTTGGATTTATGGAAGTAAGCTTTGAATCAATATATCCACGATCTGTTGTAATTTGAGTTATGTCCTGTCCAATCAACGCAGTTTCATTCGGATCATTAACGGCATCAATAAAAACCCCTTCTTGTAAACGAAATTCTTTAAGATACTCAGCAGCCTGCTTGGCAAGTTTTGATGCTTCCAGCTTTTGATCGTACCACTTTCTTTTAATATCAACTTTATTATTTTCAACCGCCAGGAATGCAATTAAAGATAAAATCGTTAAAACACTTAATACCCTTTTTGATTTAGCACTAAACTGATACATAAAAAGAATTTTCCTTTTTTAAACTGATTGTAACAACATATTAATTCAGAAAAGCATTATGGTGGAAATAATTCTCCATTAAATAAAATTATTACAATCAATCTTACAAGTACCGAGGTTATAAAGAGAACTGATAAAGTTTTAAAAATACCTTGCTTACCAAACCAATGAGCAATCAAACCAGGAATAACCCATCCAACAGCTTGTAATTGAATTGTGCTTGACGTAACGTCTATCATTAAAAAATGACGGGAGAAATTTGCAAGCAAACATCCGATAAGTAAACACATTACCATCTGTCTTCTGCCATAAAGAAATGTGTAGTTAGCAAGTGCTTTTATTATAAAAAATGTAACTAAACTAACTATTAAAATTCCAGCCAGCCGATCGGGTTCGGATAACTGTAGAGCTATGTAACCAGGAACTACTATTCCACCAGCGGCTAATCCAAAAACTTCGTATGACAGCAAACTGAAAACCAGTCCAAGAGTTATTGAAAGTTCAACCATAACTATGACTCATTATTTCTTTTGATAAATGCCGGCTGGAAAAATATTCAACCACTTTATTCCCCATCCCGCCAATGTTACCAATGGCAACAACTGTGGCAATTTTATTGGTATGTAAAAGAATATTCTCAAACACTTCGCTTGCTTCCATCCATCCAAGATTTACGATTTTATTTTTTTCAAATCCATTTTGAATTGACATACTTTCTACAACATCGGTTGATTGCCCAATCAATATTAATAAATCTGCTCCGTTTCGAATTTCTTTTCCCAACATTTCAGCTAATTGCCTTGCACGGTCAAGTCGATCTTGCCTGGTATTTAATAATACAATCTTCGTCCCATTCAATTCACCTTCATTTCTTAACTTATACCAGATCATAAGAGTTGATTGAGGATCGTTAGCAGCAAAGCCATTATAAAAAGTTATGGATTTATCGTATGCTTCAACCCGGAAACGATTTAATGCGCCGGCATCCGGATTAGCTTTATACATTCCTTTTAACGCTGTATTCCGTTCAATACCAATGTGTTTACAGATATCGAGAGCGAGAGCAACGTTTTCTTTATGCTCGATATACTTGAATGCTTTCATTTCATCATCACTAACGGTTGATGCTTCAGACAAATGCATTGTAGCTTTTTGCTGGATTGCAATTTTTTTTAATACTTCAGGGATCTGGTTTTCGGCTGTAAAGAAATGTAGATTTTTAGGAATTGTTCTGCCAAGTACTGAAGCAATTTCCGGTAATGTATAACCCATAACATCAACATGATCGAGTCTGACATTTGTAATTACACCAATAGTCGCGTGAATCATCTTTGTTTCTGTGATGGATTGATATTGCGGTTCCAAAGCCATACACTCAATTACAATTGCCTTGACATTTCTCTCTGCCGCAAATTTTACAATACCAAGTTGTTCTATAATGTTTGCATCAGTTTTTCTATAGATTGCAGATTCAGTTCCGTCTTCCAGAATTAGTCTTGGATATGTGCCTGTAACCTTTGTTATAGTTTTTATTCCTCCCTCATTCAGTGCAGCGCCTATCAACCGGGTTACACTTGATTTACCTCTTGTTCCATTAACATGAATTCTGATTGGAATCGAATAAATCCTTTTTTGATGCCGGACAAATTCACTAATTCCTAGTACTGAAGCGGTTAAGGCTAAAACCAATAAGAGAATAAAAACATACATAAAATGTCATCGAGACTTGAAATTATCTTACTAAAAAATAGCTTTATGATTAATGATTTATTTACCATAACGACAAATGTCGCTATTTCAGAAATATCATTTTTTTAACTAATGAAAATTCATTTGATTGTATTCTATAGAAATAAACACCTGAACTAACTTTGTTACTATTGTCATTAGTACCATCCCAAATAATTTCGTACCTGCCTGCTGCTTTCTCTGTACTCTCTAATGTTTTTACCAATTCCCCATCGATCCTGAAAATTTTTACAGTTACAAATCCGGATTCTGGTAACGAGTAACGAATTCTGGTTTCAGGATTAAATGGATTTGGGAAATTCTGTTCTAAAGAATAAGATTGAGGAAGTATATTTTCTTTTTCACCTTCAATATTAACGTCCGTTACAACAGGGATTTTTGTGGTCAGCTTAATTGCAAATTCATTTTGTAATTCATTTGCAGTAGCATCGTACAGTTCATTAAACAAATAAAGTAAACCAACATCTTCAGTGCTGTTTTCAATACCAACAGTTATACTTGCAGGTTCTTCAACATCCTGGTACTGAAAAATAATCTCTCCGTCACCTGTTGTTGTGGGATAGTACGCTGGATCTAATAATATAATCTGGAATGTTTCCCGTTCGTCGGGATCATTAACATGAGGTACCTTATACCATTCAATAATAAACCTGTTATTTGTTACATCGCTGTAATATAGAAGTTTTGCATCCGGTGCGACAGCATCTGTAAAAAGATCATCCCAGAACACCCCAACCATATTATTGATATTATCGGAATTAGGTAATGGATGATTTTCAAAGGCTGTTTCCGTACCACTGCCAAAAGCTATCCATCCATCACTGCTTATACGAACATTACTAAAATCATTACCATAATACTTAAATGTAAATGGTAGAACTACTGTTTCAGTAAAATCATTTTGATTTACAGGTTTTGGTATTTCTGTTCCAATACTGTTTATTTCTGCCCAGTTAAACTGGGGAGCTTGAGTCCACAAAACATCATCACTCGAATATGCATAGTAACCATAACCATCCGGACCGGTAGCATCGTGAGCTGAAGGCATTGCAACGGGAAGTGTTAATGATTTGGAAATCGTATATGGGTATAATCCATTCTGAGTTGAAAGCTTGATTGTGAATTCTGCATTGTATTGCAATGGACAATCCTGATCTACTTTAAGAATAAAATAATCAGAATCATTTGTAGCACTGCTGTCTATCATTAAAGATCCGAATGTGCCAATTGAATCAATTATTGTGAAATACGGATCTTCAGTTCCAATTATACCCTGAACATCTGGGGCTAAATCATCACCATTGTTAACTATTTCTAACTTCATTTTAACCGTCTCTCCCGGATCCATTCTGAAATTGCGGAGAAGGTTTCCTTCATCATCAATAAAAAACTCAACAAAGTTAAGTCTGCATCCATGCACCAATACATCATAGTAATAATCCCACGAACTTGTTTCACTAAAAACATGTAAATGAAATGGAATAACCGATCCGACCGGGCAATCGGAATTAAAATAAACCTGGAATGGTGAGCCTTGTATCGAATCGCTAGGGGCTATATTTCCAAATTGTAATGTATCAACGGTTACAATTTGCACATTAGTAATACTGTCCGGTATAGTTAAAAATGCACGAACATTATTTGAAGTAGATGTGCCCCAATTCCTTAGTGTATAAGTTATTGAACAATTTTCATTTGGATTTACAAGACCATCATCATTACCATCTAAATCGGTAATGCCCGGATTACCAAGTGGAGTTACATTTTCTGTTCCGACAACTACATTGATAGAAGTTTCAACTGGAATAACATTGCCGCCGCATACAGTTAAATTTAATATTCCATCGCTTTGAGGAGTTAGTGTTAGAAAAACTGTACCGGTTGAATCGGTATTACCAACCGAATAAACGTTTCCTCCGCTAACACAAACTCTTGCATTATTTATCGGAGTTCCATCTACAGAGTCAGTTACGCTTATCTGAATCTGATTTAATCCAACATAAATTGAATCTGGTTTGAAAACATTAACCGGCTTAGGAATATCTTTCCATATGTGAATGGTAGGATCACCTAAAACACAATATATTTTAAAATGGTGTTCAACCGGACTTGTGTTTCCATAAACATTATACATGTA
>JGI20214J51088_10002293_pt1 | contig 12789 bp, 13 predicted proteins | sample WetSurMetagenome_FD_51088 | JGI IMG/M metagenome (IMG submission 51088)
CACAGCTTCATTCGGCGCGAGATTTGCGCGTTGGAAACGCAGGGCGTTGCGATTACGCGTTTCTCGATTCGCCGCGCGCGCGAGGATTTTCCCGACCCCGCCGATCAGCGCGAATTGGCCCGCACGGAATTTTTGTTGGAACGTGGCGCACGCGCATTATCATGGAATACCTGGCGACTCGCAACAACTCGCCCGTGCGCGTTTGCGAAGGCGTGGCGCGCGACCTTGAAAATGGGTTGGCGTTCGCAACGCGGGTTGGCGCGGCATTTCATATATCTGGCGGAAGCCTGTTTATTGCGCGCGTTGTGCGTGGCGCGCGGCATCACGCATCTGCACGTTCATCACGCGACAAATCCTGCCACCGTTGCGCTGTTGTGCCATACCCTCGGCGGTCCGGCCTACAGTTTGACGATTCACGGACCGGAAGAATTTCAGCATGCGCCGGGCCTCGCACTGAATGAAAAAATTGAGCACGCGGCGTTCGTCGTAGCCGTGAGCGAATGGGGTCGCAGACAATTGCTGCCGTGGTGCGAGGATATGCATCACGAAAAGATCTATCTCGTGCGAAACGGGGTGGATGAGCTGTTCAGTGCAACGATGCCGCACGCGATTCAAAACACGCCGCGCTTTTTATGGATTGGGCGACTGGAGGAGCAAAAAGATCCACTGCTCCTCGCACGCGCAGTACGCTATTTACGCGCACAAAACATTTCGTGCGTGGTTGCAATGGTAGGCGATGGTGCACTGCGCGAGGTCTTGGAAAAGGAAATTGTGCGGCATGATTTGCAGGAGATGATTTTGATCAAAGGATGGGCGAGCCGCGCTCAAATTCTGGACGAGTTGCGCGGCGCGCGCGCATTGATCTTGTCAAGTCGCGCCGAGAATGTGCCCAGTGTGATTTTAGAGGCGCTGTTACAGACACGCCCGGTGATCAGCACGGATGTCGGCGGGGTGTCGGAAATGCTACGGGACGGTGAAGCGGGTTGGCTTGTCCCACCCAATTCGCCTGAGGATTTGGCGCGCGCGATGCTTCGCGTGTTGGAAACCGAGGTGACGGAATTGGAGCGATTGGGACAGGCGGGACGACGATTTGTTTTGGATAATTTTGACGCAGCAAGACAGGCGGCACAGCTACGGATGCTGTTTCGCGACGCGGATGCGCGCGCCAAGGAGAACTAAATTTTGGGGATCGTTTTCGATGTGTTGGACATTATTTTGTTGCTGTGCGCGGGACTGTTGTTGTTTCCAAGCGCGTTCTTGCTTCTTGAATGTCTTGCCGCTCCCTATCGCGCTCATCCCGAACCTCCGCACACCGATCTTGAACCGCGCACGACGCTCTTGATTCCAGCGCGCGATGAAGCCATCGGAATCGCAAGAACCATCACGTCAGCGCGCGCGGCAGGGTTTCCGGGCATGAACATTTTGGTCGTTGCAGACAATTGCAGTGATGCGACGGCAGAGATTGCGCGCGCAGAGGGCGTGCGCGTTATAGAACGCCGTGAGACGGAACGGATTGGCAAAGGGTATGCACTCGCATTTGGCATTGACGCGTTGAAAATGGATCCGCCCGAGGTGGTGATAGTTTTGGACGCGGATTGTGTGGTCGCGCGTGCGGCATTGCAACTTTTGGCGGGGCGCGCATTTGAGGAGCAACGTCCATTGCAGGCGGCGTACACTTTGCGAAACGGTTTCGAGGTGTCGCCCAAGACGGCGTTGTCTAATTTCGCTTTTTTGGTAAAAAATGTCGCTCGTCCGGCTGGTTTGAAGCGATTGAACGCGCCGTGTTTATTGACGGGCAGCGGAATGGCGTTCCCATGGTCCGCGCTCGAACGCGTCTCGTTGGACACCGGACATTTGAGCGAAGACATGTGGTTGAGTGTGGAATTGACCTGCGCGGGATACGCGCCGCACTTTTGTGAAAATGCGGCAGTCTTTGGCGAAGCGCCGCCCCGTGAAAGAATGATCAAAACGCAACGCGCGCGTTGGGAACGCGGTCATCTCGAAACGATGGTGCGCGCGATTCCGAAACTTGTTTGGGCGGCCTGGACACAACGTCGCGTCGAAGAATTGTGGCTTGCACTGGAATTGAGTGTGCCGCCGTTGGCGTTGTTGCTGTTGTTGATCAGCAGCATAATGGGAATTTCTTTCGCCGGTATGTTGTTTGGTCTTGAGCCAACGCCCTTTGGGGTTGCGTTACTCGACTTTGTTTTTGTGGGCGTGGCGGTTCTTGTCGCCTGGTGGAAATTTGGGCGCGCATACATTTCGGCGAAAACATTGCTCACCGCGCCCGCATATGTGATTTGGAAAATTCCCTTGTATGTGGATGCGCTCTTTCGTCGTCGAATTCTCTGGACGCGCACCGAACGCGATGTTCCTGAGGGAGGTGAACAATGAGTGCGACTATGAGCGATGCGTGCGCACAAACGCCGCAACCTTTGGCACTGACTGCCACCTACCCGCGCGTTTTGCTCTATGGCGCAATGCTGGCAGCGATTACCGAACAGGAGTGCGTACGTCTCGTAATGGATGAATTGGACGCGGGGCATGGTGGTCGGTTAATAACCTTGAATCTGGATCATTTGCGGCGCTTTGTGTACGATTCGGCGTATGCGGGGATAGTCCGAGGCGCGGACGTGATCGTTGCGGATGGGATGCCGTTGATCTGGGCAAGCCGATTGCAGAGCACGCCCTTGCCGGAACGGGTCACGGGTTCAAATTTGATTTGGAGTTTGAGTCACGCGGCTGCAGCGCGCGGACGTTCCGTCTTTATGTTGGGCGGCAGAAATGACGTGGCAGAGCGGAGCGCCCACATTTTACAAACCACTTATCCGCGCTTGCCAATTGTGGGAGTGTGCGCGCCCGCGTTTGGCTTTGAACAGCGCGCGGCAGAGCTGGAAGCATTGTTTGAAACGGTGCGGCGTGCCCAACCCGATATTATTTATGTCGCGCTCGGTTCACCGAAAGAAGATGTCTTGATTCAACAGTTGCGCACGGTCGCACCGCGCGCTTGGGGCATCGGCGTCGGCATCACCTTTAGTTGGGTGGCGGGAGATTTGCAGCGCGCCCCCCGTTGGATGCAGTCGCTCGGTTTGGAGTGGTTGCATCGGTTGTGGAACGAACCGCGCCGTTTGGGACGGCGTTACTTGATTGACGATTTGCCCTTTGCACTGCGCTTGTTTGTTCATACGTTCGGCGCGCGTGGAACGCAAGTTGGTTGAGGCATCGAATGGCGGACGCCCGAAATAACGCTTTGAACAGTAACCTAAACCGGGAGGACCAATGATATCCCATCCGGACCAGAACCCGGTCGCCGCGGATGCCGGCCGCCCGGCCGGTGCAAAGTCCGGTCGAGAGAAAATAGAGGTGTTGGCTGCCGTCATCGAAAGGTCGGGATCGTATCTGATCGCTAAACGGCCTCCCCACAAAAGACATGGCGGCCTATGGGAGTTTCCCGGAGGCAAGGTCCTTGCGGGAGAGTCCCCTGCCGACGCGATCGCCAGAGAACTTCACGAAGAACTGGGGGTTGGAGTGGATTGTGTCTCGAACCCCGTTTTCTCGGTCCAAGATCCGGGATCGGTCTTCGTCATCGTGTTCACCCCCGTGAGCATCGTTGGGCAGCCCCTGGCCATTGAGCACTCGGAGATTCGATGGTGTTCTCCCGAGGATTTCCGTGGGTTTCATTTTGCACCCGGAGACAGGCGATTCATCCGTGAATACTTGGGAGTGATGATCTGACCGGGTTAAATGGAAAATAGGTTCCGAGTTGCGCGTTCCTGGTTGCGGGTTCAAAAGATCAAACCCACATGTTCGTGTTTCATGGGTGCCGCCGGGGAATGACAATTTACATAAAATCCCCCCAACCCGTCACCCCGGCATGCTTCTAGAATGATGCATCACGTTTTGCCGGCACCTTTTCAACAGCCTGCTAGGGGAAAGCGAGGGGCTGAAAGCGACTCCCCGGAATCATGCTGTCAGTGGTGTAAGGACTCCGGTAAGCGCTCAGAGGGTCGGATCCAGAGAGCAAACTATAGGGGTTTGAACTGAGTGGGCCAGCCTGTTGCAAAATCCCATCGAGAGGCTGAAGCTTGAGCTGGGGGGTTTTGCGGATAATCAGTGCATTTGGGGTGGCAGTCATGGAGCTTCCGGGACTGATCCCCTGAGTGGGGGAAGCTTCCAGAGGATTGGCCGAAAAAAGAGTTGCGGGCGACGGATTGCCGGGAGTAAAGGGATCGACCGTCAACTGACCGGGACCGAAAGGATCGATACCGGGCCCGAATGCGGGGGGCAGGTTCGACAGGCTGCCCGGGGGGAAGGCTGTCGGACCAAAGGGGTTGACCGCTGAGCCATTGGCGTCAAAAGGCCTGTCTGTTGGTGGGAGAGCAGCTGGGACGGCCGAAGGTGATGTGTCCGGAGGGGTCACAGAAACGAACGGGCTCTTCGCCTGGCCGGAGAGAGCAGCCGCGGCGCTCTGCTTGTTAGCCCGGTTCATGCGGTTATAAGCATTCAGCATTTTTGCCACATTGGGGTTAACCTGGGACGCGCGGGGATTGCGTTTCGTCTGTTGGGCAAAGGCTGGAGTCACCAGCAGAACCATAACCAGAAGCAACATCACTGTTTTCTTCATACGAGGTCACTCACACCGTGTCCATTGTTTCTTCAAGGGAATCATTCCCTTTTTCTTAAAGGATAAGGCATGATCATGATAATTCAAAAAACCAGGACCGTCGACAGCTTTCTAAACACGGATCCTCGGGGGAAAGAGTCAGCATGAAACAGTATGTTATCGATCAACTGCGAACCTCCGACTATGATCAGATCCAGGGGTTTCTCGAGAGGAACGCCGAAAGCACCGGAGTTGAGGGTGTCTACTGGGTGAGCCTCCCGCCCGAGCTCTACAGCGAGACGCAAAGTGAACATTCAAAGTGCCACCCCTTCTATTTTGCCGTCAATCTCGCCTGGAACGACGTCGCCTTCGAGCTGCTCATAAGAACCCGTCAGGCGATTCGATGCAATTGCATAGCCTACGCCACGCAACGGCAGCGGGACTATATTCTCGACTTTGCAGACCATATGATCGAGGAGTTGAAACTGAAGCTGTAAAGCCCAGGAGCGATCAAGCCCGAGCGAGGCAGGCTTCCAGCCGGCACGCCGAACCGGCCGGAAGGCTGGCTGGAAAGCCTGCCCCACAAGTCAAAAGTCTCTGCGGAAACCTGGTTGTATTACCGGGACCCGCCTTTGGGATCGGGATGCAGCATGAAGTCGGCCAGCACCAGGAGCACCATCGCTTCGCATACCGGAACGATGCGAGGGATGGCGGAAACATCGTGGCGCCCCTTGATTTGAATGGTGACCGGCCGCCCATCACCGGTGACCGTCTGCTGAGCCCTAAAAATGGACGGGATAGGCTTCACCGCTGCCCGGGCAATGATCTCCATTCCCGTTGAGAGGCCGCCAAGGATACCTCCAGCGTGGTTGCTTGCGTAGCCATCGGCAGTTACCGGATCATTGTTTTCGCTTCCCAGAAGCGCGGCAGCGTTCATGCCCTCCCCTATTTCCACGGCCTTAACCGCCCCGACGGACATTAGCGCAGCAGCCAGCCGTGCATCCAGCTTATCGAACACCGGTTCCCCCAAACCGGCAGGACAACCGCGCGCGGAGATTTCAACAAGGCCGCCGGCCGAATCACCGGCTTCCTTCACCTCCCGCAGGCGTGCCTCCATGGCTCGAGCGCTTGCCGCATCCGGGCAAAACAGGGAATTCCGATCGATCTCCTCCCAGTCGAACCCCTCGCACGCGAGCCCACCCAGAGCGAGCGTATACGCTTTAACAGAAATTCCATGTCGGCTCAGAAACTTTCTGGCCACAGCTCCCGCAGCCACCCGCGCAACCGTCTCGCGAGCCGAACTCCGACCGCCGCCTCGCCAATCCCTGACCCCGTATTTCTGCTCGTAAGTCCGATCCGCGTGGCCGGGTCGATAAACGGCAGCCAGCTCATCATAATCTCGACTGCGAACATCCCGATTGTAAACGATCAGGCTGATCGGGGTCCCGGTGGTGACTCCCTGAAAGACCCCGGAAATAATTTCCACCCGATCCGGTTCGCGACGGGGGGACGAGAGGGCCCTGCCCGGCCGGCGACGCTCCAGGTCCTGCTGGATGTCTTCAGCGGTGAGCGCCATCCCCGAGGGGCAGCCGTCAATCACCGCGCCCAGAGCCGGTCCATGGGATTCCCCCCAAGTGGTGACCCGAAACAGACGACCAAAAGTATTTCCAGGCATGCGCACTCCCTTGCTGGTTTGTGATGACCACGGCTCAGTGAACCCACCTTGACACTTAAGCCGAAAAAGTTATTGTTCATAATAAGACAGAGGTCAAGCACCGGATGCTGAAATCAGGCCTTTTGAACAGTTGGCAGCCTGTTGGAGATTGAAGGATGGAGCAGTTGGAAATGCCGGCGAGCATTATTTGAAGCTATCATGAGGCGCATCAACACGGTGGAGGACTGAGGATGAGTGAGCATCATCCGGATTTTGGGGAGGATCTGGAAAATCGAGTGGAAGACGTACTCGAAGAACCCCCAATGTTTAGAGTGCTGCTTCACAATGATGACTATACCACAATGGAGTTTGTTGTAGAAATCTTGCAGAAAGTCTTTCATAAGTCCTCCGCAGAGGCCATTCGCATTATGCTGCTGGTTCACCAGAGCGGCATTGGAGTATGCGGGGTGTTCACGGCTGAGATTGCCGAAACGAAGGTAGAATTAGTGCATCATCTGGCAAAAAAGCATGGGTTCCCTTTACAGTGCACCATGGAAGCGGCATAGATGAGCAAAAAGGCGGCTCTTGGCTCTTTGTGCTCCTTGCCGCCTGCTGTACGCTTCGAGCTGCCCTTGACTGATAATATTTGAATACCTTAGGAAAGATGATCAAATGATCAATCGCGAACTTGAAATCACGCTTGCAGGCGCCATCAAAGAAGCAAAGACGAGGCGCCACGAATACTTCACCCTGGAACATATTCTCTACGCNATCCTCCATGATGTTACGGGGCGGCGTATTCTTTATCACTGTGGAGCCGATATCGAGAAGCTCAAAACCCGCATCGAGAACTATCTCACCGAACGCATGGAGAGGCTGCCCGAAGGGACCGACCAGGAACCGATCCAGACCATGGCTGTCCAGCGGGCCATCCAGCGGGCGATCATGCACGTTCACAGCGCCGAGAAGAAAGAGGTGGATGCCGGCGATATCCTTGCTGCCATATTTTATGAAGAGAACTCTTACGCCGTTTACTTCCTCAAGGCCGAAGGGGTGAGCCGTCTGGATGTGGTCAGCTACATCTCCCACGGCATCTCCAAAGTGGCCGACCCCGGGGAGTATGAACTCGGCAATCGCCCGTCGCTCCCTCCAAGCCCCGAAGGCAAACCGGAACCCAGAAAAGCCGGCGCTCTGGAAAGTTTCACGGTCAACCTCATTGAGAAGGCTGCGGAGGGGATGATCGATCCCCTCATCGGGCGCGAGGACGAGATCCTCAGAACTCTGCAGATCCTCGGTCGGCGAACCAAGAACAACCCGATATACGTTGGCGATCCGGGAGTCGGCAAGACTGCTATCGCAGAAGGACTGGCCCTGAAGATTTATCAGCGGGAAGTTCCTCGCAGCTTTCACAATGTCGAAATCTTCGCTCTCGACATGGGAGCACTGCTTGCCGGAACCAAATTTCGGGGAGACTTCGAAGCACGCCTCAAGGGCGTCCTTCAGGAACTCAAGAAAAAGCCGGGAGCAATTCTCTTCATTGATGAAATTCACACCGTGGTGGGGGCCGGCGCCACCAGCGGGGGCTCCATGGACGCTTCGAACATTCTCAAGCCCGCCCTGGTCGCGGGGGGCCTCCGCTGCATCGGGTCGACGACTTTCGAGGAATACAAGAACCATTTCGAAAAGGATCGCGCGCTCAGCAGGCGCTTTCAAAAGGTTGAGATTCAGGAACCGTCGGTCGAAGAGACGGTCCAGATTCTNCAGGGCTTGAAACCCTACTACGAAAAGCACCATGAGATCCTCTACGCNGATGCCGCGCTCAGGACGGCTGCGGAACTGGCTGCTCGACACATCAACGACCGCTATCTTCCCGACAAAGCCATTGACGTAATCGACGAAACCGGAGCAAGCCTGCGTCTGAAAAAGGACCGCCGTCTGCGGCGCGTGGTCGGTCCCAAGGACATCGAGCAGGTGGTGGCCCGCATGGCGAGGATTCCGCCGCGCTCGGTCTCCGCTTCCGATCAACTGCGCTTGCAGAGTCTCGATTATGAAATGAGGAGTCAGGTCTTCGGCCAGGACACGGCCCTCGAATCCCTCGCCAAAGCCATCAAGCGCTCGCGAGCCGGGCTGCGGATCCCGGAAAAACCCATCGGCTCGTTCTTGCTCATGGGCCCGACGGGGGTTGGCAAGACCGAGGCGGCAAAGCAGCTGGCGCGGATTCTCGGCGTGACTTTCCTGCGTTTCGATATGAGCGAATACATGGAAAAGCACACCGTGTCGCGACTGATCGGTGCGCCTCCGGGCTACATCGGCTTTGACCAGGGAGGGCTTCTGACCGACGCCATTCGCAAGCAGCCGCACACGGTTCTGCTTCTCGATGAGATCGAAAAGGCCCATCCGGATCTTTTCAGCATCCTGCTGCAGATTATGGATCACGCAACCCTGACCGACAACAACGGCAAGAAGGCCGATTTTCGCAACGTCATCCTCCTGATGACCTCCAACGCCGGCGCCCGGGAGATGAGCAACCCCTCCATCGGATTCAGCCAGAAGGAAGACGACCATCGCGCGGCGAAAGGGATGAAGGCCATCGAGAGTCTCTTCAGTCCCGAGTTCAGAAACCGCCTGGACGGCATCATCACCTTCAACGGGCTCTCCGTCGAGATCATGGAACGGATCGTGGACAAGTTCATTACCGAGATGGAAGGGCAACTGGCAGAAAAACGGGTCCGCCTGGAGCTCAGTGCGGCAGCACGCCTGTGGCTTGCGGAACGGGGCCATGATCCGGTGTTCGGCGCTCGCCCCCTCTCCCGGCTGATCCAGACGGAAATCAAGGATGTCCTCGCCGACGAGATCCTCTTCGGGCGCCTCCGGCAGGGTGGTCTGGTGCGAATTGAACGACCCGATGAAGCCTCCGGGGAAACCGTTCATGGGCTAAAAACCGAGAATCTGTTTTTTACCGTCATTGCATCATCCACCTCCAAAGCACCGGCTGCAGTGACGGAGGATGCGATCACCTAGCAAAGGTTGGCAGAAGCAAGTCATAAGTAAATGCCGGTATTTCGCCTGACTCAGGAACTGATTTTTCCTCCTCCTCACTATGCAGACCCTGACGGCCTGCTGGCCGTGGGCGGAGACCTTTCCCCCGAACGGCTGTTGCTCGCCTACCGGCAGGGCATCTTCCCGTGGTATTCGGAAGAAACGCCTCCCCTGTGGTGGTCCCCCAACCCGCGTCTGGTCCTTTTTCCAAAAGAATTCAAGGTCTCCAAGAGCCTCCAACGAGTGCTGAAAAAGAACCTCTTTGAAGTGACCCTGGATCGGGCCTTTTTGGAAGTCATCCGGCACTGTGCGGCAGCGAGGCGAGAGCATGGAGAGGGCACATGGATTGTGCCGGAAATGGCCGATGCTTATCACCTGTTGCACCGACTCGGTTACGCCCATTCCGTTGAGAGCTGGCAGGAGGGGGAACTGGTCGGAGGTCTCTACGGGGTGGCGATGGGACGCATCTTCTTCGGCGAATCGATGTTCACCGGAAAGACTGATGCCTCCAAGGTCGCGCTGGTCCGCCTGGTGCAGTTGCTCCGGCAGTGGGATTTTGAACTGATCGACTGCCAGGTCACCACGGCCCATCTGAAAAGCTTTGGCGCTCGCGAGATTTCTCGAAAGGAGTTCCTCGATCGTCTCCTCGCCGGGACCGTAACAGAACCCGACCGCTGCGGGTCATGGTCCGATGCGTTGGAAGCCTCTCCCGGTTTCCAATAGATTCCTGCTTGTGCCCGAGCCACAACTCCTTTAAGCTTCTATTGCCAGGGCACGCGCGCGAAGGCGGTTGAACCTTCCCGCTGAATTTTACTTGACGATATAGAAATTGCCATTTTTTCTCCCCGAAGAGACACGAAGTATTGGTGATGATCTCTTCCGGGTGTTCCTTCGTGTTCATTCGTGGATGAAAAGAGATTTCGCGGATTAACTTGCCCCATGATCCCATTGGAGAGAACCGATGAAAACCGAGATGCCGACAATCGGAAAAATATCTGCAGAGATTTTTGATGAGATCATTCTACCGCAACTGGGAAAGAAGAGGCCGGAGATATTGGCCGGACCTCAGCACGGAGTCGATGTCGGGGTAATCGATCTCGGCAATGGACAGGTGATGGTAACCACCACGGACCCCATTTTTGTCGTCCCTCCCTACGGGTGGGAGCGCTCGGGGTGGTTTGCGGTGCACATTCTGGCCTCCGACGCGGTCACTTCCGGTCTGCCGCCAAAGTACATCACCATGGACCTCAACCTGCCGCTCTCCATCACCCGGGAGCAATTCGAGATCCTCTGGGGAGTCATGCACAGGGAGTGCGAGAAGCTCGGCATGGCGATCATCTCCGGTCACACGGGCCGCTATGAAGGCTGTGACTACCCGATGATCGGCGGAGCCACCGTCATCTGTGTCGGCTCCAAAGACCGGTACGTCACACCCGCCATGGCGCAGGTGAACGATGCCATTATCATCACCAAAGGTGCGGCCATCGAAGCCTCCGGGTTGTTCGCCGTTACCTTTCCCGGGAAAGTGGCCGAAAGATATGGAGAGAAGTTCGCCGCTGAAGCGGAGCAGATTTTCTGGCAGATGTCCGTGGTGGAGGATGCCCTGACTGCGGTTGCCGTCGGAGTCCGCGAAAACGGCATTACGTCCATGCACGATGCCACGGAATGCGGCATCTGGGGGGGGCTCTTCGAGATCGCGCAGGCCTCCCAAGTGGGGCTGGTGGTTGACAAGGAAAAGATCATCGTTCAGGAACCGGTCAGGAAGGTCTGCGATCTCTTCGGCATCGATCCTTACACCTCCATCAGCGAGGGCACGCTGATCGCCACCTGCCGGCTGCACAAAGCCGGGGAAGTCATCGCTCGCCTCCGGGACAAGGGTATTCCTGCCGGCATCGTCGGGGAAATCACCGAGCCAAATCACGGTCTGCATTACTTCGAGGGCGGCCGTGAACACGAACTCATTCATCCGCGGGTCGACCCCTTTTGGGCGGCCTTCGGCAAAGCCGCATCGGAGCACAACGCCTGAGCAAAACCTCTGATCGACGATTCCATGAACTCTTTTGAATTCCTTCTGATGGGGAAGTCATGGCAAAAAAGATGACCTGGCGTGAGAAATTGATGGACGGCAAGGACCTCCCGAAAGTCGTTTCCTTGCCGGATAATGCTCGAAAACATTGGAAAGGCGATACCATGGCCATTCCTTCTCCCATGGAAGTAAACGAGATTATGGCAGGAGTTCCCGAAGGGAAGGTCATCACCCTGGGGGAAATCCGCCAGATGGTTGCCCGGAAGCATGGGGCGGATATTGGTTGTCCCCTGACCTGCGGGATCTTTTCGTGGATTGCGGCGCACGCCGCCGCTGAAGAATCGGCCGCCGGCCGGCAAGAGATCACCCCCTATTGGCGAACCCTGAAGACCGGGGGTGAACTGAATCCCAAATACCCGGGAGGAATTGAAGAACAAAAAAAGCGCCTGGAAGCCGAGGGGCATCGAGTAATTATAAAGGGAAATAAATACCTCGTAGAGAACTACCAGGAGCGTACAATCCCTTTCAAGTCCAACAGTCGGTGATTTCTCCCGCCAAGTGAAACACTGGCGTCCGCTTCGCGGACGCCGATGCCAAAACTTATTGCCGACGGGTTGTCAGATTGCTACTCTTGTTATTTGGGGGGCAAACCAATTAATCAATGTGGGAGTGCGACCATGATAAAGACTAGAGAACTTATTGAAGAGGCTCTTTCCCTTCCTGTTGAGGAACGGGCGCTTATTGCTGATTCGCTCCTGCGCAGTCTCAACATGCCGGACACTACCATAGATGCCAAATGGGCGGAAGTGGCAAGAAGACGACTCCAAGAGCTTCGTTCCGGTAAAGTGAAGCCAATTCCCGGTGACGAGGTATTCGCCAAAGTTCTTGAACGTCTAGCCAAATGAAACACGCCTTCCATCCTGAGGCTGAGGCAGAATTCCTTGCTGCCTTTGACTATTATGAAGATCGGGAACCGGGTCTTGGTTCCGATTTCGCCATCGAAGTTCATTCGACAATTGAGAACATTCTCAGTTTCCCAGAAGCCTGGCCTGTTCTTGATGATGAAGCGCGTCGGTGCCAGACTCGGCGTTTTCCCTATGGCATCATCTTTTCGCAAGATGGAGATGTCCTTTTCATTCTCGCTGTGATGCATCTGCATCGAGACCCAGAATACTGGAAACATCGACTTTAGTAACAGGCAGAACCATGGCATGCACCCGACGCCGACCCACGTGTCCTGAATAAGGAATGAGGCTGGAAATTCAATAGCACTCACAGGCATGGGTGGAGATGGTTGGGTTTGTCGCATCTGCAAGCACACTAGATGAAACCTAAATTGAGCGATTTGGAGGTTGATGTTTGTCCCGGGCGGGCATTAGGCCCGCCACTACGGCAAACAACCCCCAAATCCAATGCGTAGGGGCGGTGGTTTATCCCCGCCCGCCTTCAGTGCTGTTTCAGAGCGAG
>JGI20214J51088_10002294_pt1 | contig 12786 bp, 11 predicted proteins | sample WetSurMetagenome_FD_51088 | JGI IMG/M metagenome (IMG submission 51088)
ACTATAGGGGCAACAGATAGATTTGAAGCCATCCGCCGGATCAAGGCAGACAAAGACCTGTGGAGTATCCCGGTCCTTGCGCTTACTGCTGCGTCAGCCATGGATGACCTCCTGGGGGTCCTCGAGAGTAATGCTGACAATTTCATCGCACCTCCCTTTGACTCGCCGGACCACCTTTCACTCATTGAAGGCATGCTCACGTCTCCGCTTGAGCCGCCGACGCCGGATGATAATAAGAAGCGGTTTAAGGTCCGCCAGGACGAACAGACCTATGTTATTGTTGCCCCGAGGAGAAAACTCCTTGAATATCTTCTCTCCTCGTTTGAAACGGTGGTAACTAGGTCATCTGAGTTGTCCTGCNCAAATTCAAAAATCCTGGAACTGTCTGAATCTGCCAGAGATCTCGAACAGACGTTAAGCGGGCAAAGTAAGGATATTGAAACACTGAATACCACTTCCCTGAAAAAGGAACAAAAAATTATCGACCTGACCCGGGAATGTGAAGAACTCAGGAAGTCACTTTCACAAAAAACAGAGGAGATCAAAAATCTTGTAGCAGAATCTGATACCAGAAAAACAAGCCTTGACACCCTCGAAAATGCGCTTATGGATGAAGAGACCCGTAACGCATCACTTGAGAAGAAGCTCCGTGAACTCACTTCCGAAACTGAACAACAAAAATCTGCCCTGGATGCAGAGAAAAAGCGGTCTCTTTCGGTGGAACAGGAAATTAATACGCTGAAAGAAGCCAAAAAGCAATCAGAACTCGACCTCAACCAGGTAATTTCCGGGCTTAATGAAACTGAACAGCAACATGCTGCCGGGGTGGCCCGCTTACAACGGGAAATAGAAGCAGAAATCAACCGCAGGGTCCTGGCAGAAAACCAGGCAGGTGAACGCCAGCGGGAATTTGAACAGGCCCTGAATACGCATCAGTCTGAAATAGGTGCACTTGCCCGCCAGGCTGGTAAACTTCAGGAGGAACTTGCTGCATCAACCGCAGCCCTTGAAACCGAGCGGGGACTGAGAAGGGCTGCTGAAGAAAAAACACAGGCTGCGGCCCGTCAACAGGAAGATCTCGGAAAACAGGCCCGTATCACAGAAGAAGAGATGAAACGTACCAATAAGGACCAGGCCGCGATTATCTCACAGATCAAAGAAGAACTCAAAACTGCCGGTCGCCAGGTACAATCCCTTGAAGCAGACCTCAGCAATCTTTCCAGGGAAAAATCGCATGCCGCAGAGGAGGTCCGGACGCTCACCTCCGAGCTTGAACAGACCAGAAAAACGCTTGCTGACGAGCGTAAGAGCCTCCTGGAAACCGGTGAAGCACATGCCAGTGCCGGGAAAGAACGACACCTGGTGCAGCAGCCCCTCTTTTCACCAGATGAAGTACCTGGACCAAAAGAGAACCTCGACCTGGTTGTTCCAGACGAACCACATCTGCCCGTGACGGTACCACCAGTACCTCAACCCGTTACCCGGGAAAAAACCTCCGGGTTGCAACAATCCCCGGCATCCAAAAAAGATCCGGCTCCCGGTGAATCCTCAGGGGAGACCCCCCGGGTATTCAGCGGGGTAATCCCACAGGTGTCGGCGATTTCCGGTGCTGACAGCCTGTTTCTGGAAGCCGAACCCGTGGCAAAGAACATGGGCCCGGCACCAGGACCCGAAAAAGTCAGGGCGTCCTCAGAAGAAAAGACCGTTCGGGAGTATTCGCGGGAAAAACCCTCTCCGAAAGATGATAAATCAGAACAACCTGCCTCTGACACCGATGGGAAACCGGAACAAGAGGCGGCTGGGAAACCCGGACTTCAAGGTAGTGAAGCCGGACCCGGAAAAATAGCTGATGTAACTCCTGAAGTGTCCGAAGGGACCGTTCCTGTTGGTGATATCTCGTTTAGCAGCACGCAATGGCTGGATCTCCTCAAGTGGGCGCATCATTCGGATGGCCTTTCGAAGGACCAGCGGCTTCGGATTGTCAGGATGGGCAGGCTGATCCAGAAAGACCGGAAACTGACGAAGAAACAACAGGAACAGGTCAGGGAGATACTTTCGTTAGCTGAAACGCTGGGGTACCACTCCCGGTAAAAATCATTTTTCCAGGTTTTTACGCTCTGTTGAAACGCACATGAACTGGAAAGTCACACCCGAACCATGAAAATGCCCTTTCAAGATCTCTTCATTTTGGGGTTCGTTCACTCATTTTCATGGGAAACGCTATAATAGGCACCCAGAATCCTGATTATTCTGAAATGTATCTACGCTCTCGGGGCTCCACCCCGCCGCTGTGGCGCCCCGGTTGGGAGAGAGACTATCCCCAAAATACTCTGATTTTAATGAGCCTTCGCGAAACCCTGCACGAAGAATATCTTGATGGGGGTGGGGCCGGGAGGGAGTGAAACCACCTCCTGTCTTCGTATTTTCCTCTTAATTTTTTATAATACCTAAGGTTTTTAACAAAGCCGGTTTTTATTAAAATTATAAGGGCGATTTTAGCCAATATGGCTGCTTAAACGACAAGGAAAGATTAAAGAGAAAATCGATATTTCATTCCTCAATGCAGGACAGATGAAAAACCGCGTTTTCGTGAAGTGCGGTCCCGGCATCAGACTCCTGGTACTACTCACAGATACCTTTATTAATTAATATTAGCGAGAAATATTTAATGACGAGGATAAAAAAGAGAGGAAGAGACCCGGTTTTTTATATCTGCGTCATTCTATGGGCCGTATCGTTCTCATTACTGGGGTTGTGGCTTGTTTTCCGTTCCTATACCCCGATACCCGCAGCGGCAGAAGTGGCCGGTATGGTGCTTGGCTGGGCCATGGTCCTTCTTATCATCGCAAGTATATGGGGATGTTATTACATTATCCACCTCGTTATCAGGGCAAACCAGACCAACTAATCATAGGGGATAAAATTTTAGGTGATTCGTCAACAAACGCCACACAATTTTTTTTCTGACTCATAACCAATTCAAAAAATGTAGTTAGAATTGGAAAATAAGACGCTCCTTGGGGCATTGCCCCCGCTGCTGCGGCAGCCCCCGATTGGGATAGTTCCTGGACTGTTGAAATGTCTCAAAATGACAGGAATTACCTAAACCGGATACAATTCTCTCCTGATTTATTGAACAAAAATGTATTGTGGTATTTCCAAATGACTGATCACCAAATTTTAATAAAAATCTGATGGGTTTAAGCAAAAAAAATAGGGTCCTCTTTTAACATTTTTTCCCGCTGGAATGTACCTGCCGTCTCCCATAGGGTGGTCATCCGGTTATCTGACTGCCACCGGGCGCCAGACAACCGGGATACTGTCCTTTGATCCAAACCCTGCCAGTTCCCCGTCAATTTCCGAGTATGTCCCGTACGGCGGTTCGGTGTCAAGCTTCCAGTCTCCCTTGTTATAGAGTGTCGGGTAATCAGACCCTGTTCCTCTCCAGTCACCGATGACCGGGGTCTGCCTTGAATTCCCGAACCCCCTGAGGGTCACATCGGTATTTTTGTCATAGACGCCGTCCATCGTTGTATCGATAAGCCAGGTACCGTCTGCCTGGTAAATCCACGGGTAGTCCCGTTCATCCCCTGCATACCACCGGCCGGCAAATGGGACATCTCCCCTGCCTCCTCCGAAATGCGCGTAATAGGTATCATTTCTCCGGTCAAATTTCCCGTCCCGGCTGGTATCGAGGTACCACTGGCCGTTCCGGTAGAACCCGGCCTCATCAAGACCATCGCCATTCCAGTCCCCGAAAACGGGAATATCTCCCTTCTGGTCTCCGAATCCTGTATATATCAGGTCGGCATCACGGTCTAATTTTCCATTGCCATTGCTGTCAATAAACCAGTTCCCGCCCCTGAAGACTGCAGGTACCGTTCCCTGCCCACGTACCCATGTTCCCGGGACCGGGATATCTCCTGCCTGGCCGAATTTCTTAACTATCAGGTCGTTCTTTTCATCCAGTTTGCCATCCTTGTTCAGGTCGATCATCCATTTTCCGTCCTCGAAATAGCCTGCGGTATCCTTTACCGAATAGTATTTTTGTTTACCCCCAAATTCGGTTTTGATATAATCCCATTCCATAATTACCTGGTCCGGGTTCGGTGGACTGCCCTCGAAATCTCCTCCGGCCTGTACTTTCAGCACGGCACTATAGTTGGAGTGCATTTTCACCCTGAAAATGTTGTCCGGGTGGAAAACCTTATCCCCTTCCGTGGTTGGCCAGCTGTTCAGCATCATCCACGAGTCGCTTGCATCGTCGTATCCAACGCAGAGGACCTCGTGAGAAAAGATATCATCGTACGAGCTGACGGTCTGACCATTATAGGGGTCGAAATCAAAGAAGGCATCCGCTGGCTTATATTTCCAGAAATTCTCAAAATCCTTTTCGGATGCCTTCGGCATCTGGAACCAGAATATCACGGCCCCGTCATGCAGAAGAGCAGACTTGATATTCCTGATTGCTTCATTCTGGGAAACATTAGTTGTGTAAATCGGGAAGATCTCAATTGCCTCGATTTTGTAATTTGGTGTTTTACTTACCGGGGAATTGTTAATAAGGGACCAGGATTTCTTTTCCTGGGCACATTCAGGCCGGTAATCCTCGTATGCGGCGTTTTTATTGGACCAGGGAACGGCAATTTTTTTCGAGTTGTAAAACGCGACAAATTGATCCGGTGTCCCCCCTTCACCCGCCCAGTTGCCCCCGTTACCCCCGTTATACAGGGAGTCGAAATACTGGACTGATAACCGCTCATTGACATCATCGCTTCTGCCGTGGTCGAGTTCCATCGCCGCAGTCCCTGCCCATACCCAGCAGGTCCCGACCTTCCCCTGGTCCCGGCCCGTCGGATTGTACGGGATGTACGGTGTAAGGTCTAGTGAAGTAATGAAATACTTGTCTTTCGAGAGCACCACCGGGGACTTCTCGTACCATTTGAGATGTTTTGCATATTCTTTCTCTGAAATCTGCATCATTACCATCGTGGCCTCATCAGGACTGGTTGTGGCAGCCGCGGCCTCAACACAAACCGGGATGAAAACCAGGCTGAATATAGCGGCTGTCATCAGGGTGCAGACCATGAATTTCTGTTGTCGGAGCATCATCGTCACGTACCAGGAGGTACCAGTACGGGAATGATAATAGTATCCCCGTGGAAAAACCGGATGACAACCCGATTGCCGGGATGCTCTGCATGGATGGACCGTCCCTTTGTAATTCTGATGGCGTATTGTTGGAAAATTGTCTTTTATTTTGTTTTTTATAGGATATTTATAAATAACTGGCAAATCTTAATTTCTCTTTAATCAAAGGTGTTTAATTTGGATTTTGGAAAACTTATTGGAGATTCTTTTGAGTATTCAAAAGAAGGTCTTGTCGGACACTGGGGCAAATGGATTATCCTGATTATTCTTGGACTTTTACCCGCGATTCCAATCATGTTTGGTATAATATTCGGCATCGTAGCTGCAATGACAGCTCCGGCGATGTTAATCCCGACCGTGGTAATAATGCTGATTATCGCAATCATTTTAGCGTTCCCGTTACTCGGGTATACCGTGCGGATTTACCGCGGGGAATCACCTGCACCTGAAGTGAACAACTGGGGATCACTGTTCTCTGACGGGGCGAAACTTTTTGTTGTGCTATTAATCTACGCAATTCCTGTGCTTATTCTTGCCATTGCTCTCCTGGGGAGCGTCATCCTGGCGATGATTCCATATCTCCCGCAGCTCATGAACACATCTCAACCCATGATGATTCCCGATGCCATGATGGGCCTGATCGGAGCGGCCATATTTGGAGTTGTGATCATTATTCTTGTTGCACTCATTATCTGGTTAATTGAGGCCACCGCGGTTGTCCGTTTTTCCCGGACCAACAGCATCGGAGAAGCCTTCAATTTTGGGGAGATCTTTTCCGCATGGGCAAAATCGGCATGGGATCGTATATCGTTGCCCTGATCCTTCAGGCCATCATTGTCTTCGTGATTATGTTCATCCTGGAGTTGATACCCTATATCGGATTTATCCTGGTACTCATTGTGACACCGGTCATCCTGCTGTTCCAGGCACGGTACCTCGTCCTGCTCTATGACAGTGCCGGTCAGGAAGCGCCAGCACCAGCATAATTATCTATCTTTCTCTTTTTGAGATGTCGATTCGTCCAGGGTATTGAATGTACAGTCCCCTGTATTATTGCCTTCCCGGTAGGAAGGTAACCGTCCTTTTTGCTGAAAGAGAATGCCGTTTCCGGACCTTTTCGGGTATAAACGATGTAAATGCCCGGGTAAGGGTAACTTCTCATCTCCGGGTGAACCAAACATGCCTGTAACGCAGGATTAGATCAATCACTTTTTACGACAAGTAAATCCAGTTGATTAGAAAGGGTAAACATTACTGGTACAAGGGTTTCTGATCCGTCCGCCCGGCGTACCTGGTATCCCTGGGAACTATGAGGAAAAATTAATCCCGGGATGCAGCAGGAACAGCATTGTTCACAAAAGAACCTGCCCTTGATCCGGGGCTGCCGATAATTACGTTGGATTTACCGTAAAGAATCATAGAACAAAAAATCCTGATGGTGATGAGCACGCGACGAATGGTTTCACTGGCATTGTGTTTGGCGCTTGCAACCCTGGTCCTGCCAGTCCTTGGAGATGGATTGCAGGACGTCCCGGTTGGAGGAACTGTTTTCGTCGGTGAGGAAAACCTTAATTTAACGGGAATTCCACCAGGGACTTCACTTTCCTGGTATGCCGGTACCCAGGTTATAGGCCGGAGTGCCCCTTCAGCCACGATAACCATTGGTGACAATGCCAGTTTTTATGTCTCACCCTCGGAATTTCAAAGGCGCACAGGGAACTGGTACATAGGAAACAGCGAACAGGTAGGTTTTATTGTTGATAATCCCACGCTGACGGTTTCGGCCTATGACCAGGACTCATTGGACGATGTTACAAACAAGAGTGTGTCAACCGGTGACTTCCTGACATTCCGTATAGAAACAAATATGAACGTAATCCCTGCACAGCGCCCGGGTGAAGACGGGTTCTTAACAATAAGGGTCAGTTCCCCGGACGGGACAATATATACCGGGCTTTACCAGGATGAAACAACCCTGGTCAGCCTGACCGATCTCTCTGCGAATGCAATGCCCTGGTACTGGGTCCCGCTTGAAGAGGGTAGCGAGGAAGGCTGGTCAACCGGTGTCAAGAGCCCTGGACAAAGCAGGGTTTACCCACTGGGTGACTACACCTTCTGGACAGAATCCGACCTGAACGGAATGAAGGAGAATTATAAGGACCCGTCCGGGAATGATTTCACCGGAAGGACCGTATCAGCCGCCAGTACTATGACTATCATATCCGATGATGTACAGATTGAAATCAGCAACGAATCGGTTGTTCGTGGCGACCCGTTTTCCGTGACGATCACCGGCAAGCCGGATAGCGCCTATTATCTCTGGGTCGCGGACACGAGTTTCATGAGCGGGATGGCTGGAAACCAGCCCCCCGGTATCGTTCTCTCGCAGGAAGGCATCAGGATGGACCCGAAGGCCGGACCCTGGCCAATCGGCCATTATGAACCCAAGGATTCAACAGGTACAATCCAGCAGGACGTCGCACAATATTACGGTTATGACAATGTCAGGGGAGTAATGTATTATGCATCCGTCACACTNGACCACAACGGTAACCGCACTGTTGGGTTTTCAACCAGCCTGGATACCAAAGACCAGAAATACACTATCCGTGTAGAGCGGCCGGAACCATACGACCCGCCGAAATCAGATAGCGGTCCAAAACGGAAGTTCAAGACCGAAGAAGCTGACATTGCCATTAAAAAAGGAGGGGTGGAAGTGGGGGGCTCCTCCGCGGTAGTACGCGGTGCCCGGACCTACTTCATTGGTGAGGAGATCACACTCAGCGGTACAAACTCAGCGACGAATTTCACCTACCTGTTTATCACGGGTCCGAACCTGCCATCGAACGGTGGACAGATGACTGACCCTGTTCTACCCGTCAACCCGGTTGATCCGGAAACCTTTGCACGGGGGGAGGTGATCGATAAAAAGTGGGAATACCAGTGGCAGACCGCCAACCTGAACCTTGATACAGGGGCCTATACTATTTTCGCGGTATCAAATCCCGTTGACAAGAGCATGCTCGCCGATAGCGGCCCCTGCAATCCCGACATTATCTATCCCAGTCCCTGTAATCCCAAACGCCGCACTTCCGGGATCCTCTATAATACCATATCGGTCATCATAAAAAAGCCATTTATCAGTGCACGGGTGTCACCACCTGTTGTGGCATCCGGGGATTCGCTGTATATCCGTGGTATTGCTGCAGGCCAGCCGGAAGAGGGTGTTGCGGTGTGGATACTTGGCAACAATAAGTTCGTATACCAGAACCCGGGGGCCAACACCGACGGCACNTTCGAACAGGAAATCCCCCCGGGAGAGACGGAAAAAATGGCAGCAGGGCAGTACTTCGCAGTTGTCCAGCACCCGATGTATAACGAAATATTCGATGTCTGGCCCTCCTCCTCTGTGGCAGGTTATAATAACCGTGACCTTGTCGTGGGCAGTTACCCGGTACCTGGAAATACCCTGTTCCGGTTACAGGGCGACGGCAGTCTTCAGGGGCCGGATGGAGCCGATGCGCTGGTCAACGCACTCAACAGCCCGATGGTTGATGATATTTATACGAAGCTCCAGTTTGTGGTTGAAGTCCCCCAGATTACCATATTTCCGGTTGACGAAAAACAGGTCGGCGACCAGTTTACCCTCGCCGGTACGACCAACCTCGCTGTNGATGACACGATCCTCGTAGAGGTTAGCTCCTCGTCCTTTAAGCCAACCATAAAGACANAGAGCGGTGAATTCAGCGGTACTTCAGGGACGGTGACGGTCCGTAAGGGGCCAGGCAGCCTTAACAGGTGGTCATTCCCTGTCAACACCGCGACCTTCAGGCCAGACGAATACATTGTCCAGGCATCAGGCATCACGGTCAATGCACAGGACTCCGCCCGCTTTAATGTTGTCGACTTCAACCCGGCTACCCACCGGGCGATTATCCCCTATACGGAGGAGATTAATGGACCGGATTCCCAGGATTCCGATATACTGCCCGACAATACAACGAGTGGCAGCGCGAATGCCCCCGGTAAAGGTGGTGTCACCATCGGAGCAAAGGAGTCAAAACTGGCCAGTATCATCGATGCTAAACCGACACCCGCTACCTCCTCCCGGGTAACCACTGCAACGGTCCCCAATGCAACTACCACGGTACTACCTGTGAGGACAACNGTGCCCACGGCCAGGCCGACAATTCAGCCGGGATTTGGGGCTATTTTTGCTATGACCGGGCTTGGGGTCGTGGCATGTTACGTCGTCCGGAAACCCGGGCGAAAAATCTGATAGTCAGAATGTCCCCGTGACAGCGAGTACCCCGGTTATGAAATTCGCAAGGGACCAACCCACCCGTGCCGGGGTTTTCGTGAAGATGAGGGGATGACCTGCCCTCTTCTGGTTATCTCTCCCGAACCAGAAACTAATACTATGATATATGAAATCGTGTGGTTCAGGGGGTGCTAGAATAATTTCCACAGAATCCTGTAGCGGACCCTGACGAGTATTCTAAACATATATACGAAGACCGGTGTATTTCAATTCATGAAATTGTTTACTGCATGCATGGTCACCAGTACGTTCCTTCTTATTCTCATGGCAGGGTGTACCAGCTTTCCAACACCGGGACCCGGTACTCCGGTAATAACAACAGCGCCTGCAACAATTACCCCCACTCCAACGCCAGCCACCCTGATAGATCCATCCCTTACCGGGACATGGTACCTCAAAATGATGGCAGAGCAGGGTGGGACGGCGCTCGTTGATACTATGAGCCCACAAATTACCGCTGTTTTCACGGACCAATCCAACATCCTGGGATTTTCAGGCTGCAATAATTACAACGGGAAGTATACGTTGACCGGCCAGNTCCTCCCGGATGGTAAGGGAATCTCCATCGGACCCATTGCATCAAGCACGATGTATTGTGCAACGATGACCGGGACAGAAACAACATATCTCCAGATCCTGCAGGCTGCAAAAACCTACACGGTGAATGTGAACCAGGAATTGACGATCATGGATACATCCGGGAATACCCTGGTATACCAGAGGACACCGTATAGTTCCACATTTGTACCAAAGGGGATCTGATTTTTTCCCTGTACGGGATATTGGAGAAGCGGTCATTACTGACCATAAAACCCCGTTTACCTTAATTTTTAGGGGGTTCTTTTTAAAATGGCAGGGTGCAGACATATGATTCCCGTTCACCCTGGTTTTTTACTGCCACACGCCAGTCCAGAAATATTCTTATAGGTAGCAGGAATGAATGAAAATTATTCAGGTGTGTGACCTCAATGCCAAATGACCCTGTATGTTATACCCAGGTTGATGAGGATACAAAATTCAGGACCACCCACAAAGGGAAGAAATACTACTTTTGCACCGGGTTCTGCCAGCGGAAATTCGAGGAAGAACCGGACAAGTATGCCCGGCTTGCGGGAGATATGAACCTCGGGAACGACCTTTCCTGTTGATTACAATTCTTTAACAACGGGTAATGATGGCCGGGAATAGTTGATATTGCCGGGACCAATGGTAAACAAACCGGGGTTTGACAGTATGCTGAAATTGATGGCGAAAACCGGTCGCAAGGTATATTCGCTGCGAATAATGTCTCTTCTTTTTATTTTCACGCTCCTTTTTTTTCAAGATACGCCGGTGTGTGTTTACGGCTCCACTACCCCGCTGACTCCCCTGGTTTCTGCCTCGGTCACAAACAGGACGATTCCATCCTGGCTCAGGAATTGATGTGTCCGCCGAATGGACTGAAAATGGCGTGATATACCCCCATCCATTGGAGACTATGACAATTTCCGTATACGGGATCCCGGATGGTTCTCTCCTGGCAATGTATACAATTCCGAAGACCGGCGGGAAGGATCCAGGAGCTGTCCGGGTCTTCAGCGGGACGATCCCCGGGGGCCATCCTACCTGCGGGTGATGTCATGCCCGTTGCACCCTACCCTGTTTCCGGAGAGGGGAGCCTTGTTTCGGTCGGGCTTCCTGCAACAGGGGAATTGTACAGGGAGTACTGAAGCCGGCAGGTACTGGGAGAGAATTTTTTTTTCCTGCAGCCGCGGGCCTGATTCTTGTTCTTGTGGTATTATGGGGTGTCCTGGTGGTTGAACAGCCAGAAAGCCGGGACCAGGATTCATATGGCTGGACAAGATGAAAGGCCATACACAACTGATCGATACTATCGACCGTAGTCATCCTGTTCGGTCGTTGTTACGAGGATGGGAAGACCGCAGCCTGCCACCAGTTAGTTCTTTTTCGCCATCCATAACCCTGCAACAACGAAAATGAGCCCGATTAAAGTCAGGAATGGCCATAGTATATTTAATACGATGAAGTTCACGATCCCGCTTGTGAAAATCAGAATGAAACCGATCCCCGCAATCCGGATCCCGTTCGCATGTCGCTCTTCATCCGGAGTGGGTGATTCATTGCCGTCCATCTGACTCTATCTCCTTGTACGTCTTCGGGGGTATTCTTAATAGTGTCTTACTCGTGTTTTTATAAACCCCTGGGATGACCAGATGACTGTATATAGGGCTGATACCCCGATTTTGTTTCACCGGCAATATCCCATTCAGCCATTGTAACGGATTGACAGAGGCACATCAGATTTCCCCGTTATCTCCCTGTATAACACCTCTTCTCTGCTCCTGCCAACGCGGCATTTCCAGGTTACGATCCTGGCAGACCGGGACAACAGGCAGGCTGTTGAATGGTGTACGGAAAAAAAGTGAGTGAGACCAGACCGGGCACATTTTCATATAGCTTCATACGGTTTATGGGCTCCGAAGGGCTGGAATCGTGATCGTGCAGATCCTCCACGGTAATCCGGTTCTCTGTGGAGGATCACGATAACGATTATTTTCTCGTCTGCGAGGATGATGGCGCCGGTATCCCTGTCCATGAAAAGGAGAAGATTTTCGAACGGGGCTTCGGAAAGAACTGCGGGCTTGGATTAGCCGTATCAAGGGAGGTCCCTTGATATCACCGGCATAACCATTACCGGGACTGGTGAACCGGGTACTGGGGCACGGTTTGTGATGACTGTACCGAAGGGAATGTACAGGTAATTTTCCGGTAGCCAGGTCCCTACTTCCGAATGCCGAAGAGAAAAAAAAATCGTGGTATGGTAATACCGATACCTATTTTCATCAGCCCTGCATCTGGATACTACCGTGTTACATCTGAATAATAATCCCGCAATACCAAAGCGCATTGAAACCGGGACCTCCGATGGGGACGATCTCGGGTTTACTGAAGAATTGTTCTCCGGCTGGCTGGAGATCTGCCACGGCACCCGCCTCTATCTCCACTATATCATATCCAGGTGTAAAAATGAAGGGAATACGCAGAAACTTATCAGGCGATGGATATCCGAAGGGTATGACGTCAGGATCGTGAAACCATCGGTCATTATGCAGCATATCCTCGGGGAGTTTGGATATGTAGTGTCATTCGAAGACCTCTCTCCCCATTACGAAGGGGAAGTGGAAGTCTGGTGCAGTCCTTCTATGCCACCGNCCTATGACTGAAAATACAAAGTGAGTATAATTAATCAGAGAATTTTTGGACAAATAAACCTGGAAATCACTTTTTTTTAATAATTCGTCTCCCGTCCCGGT
>JGI20214J51088_10002295_pt1 | contig 12781 bp, 7 predicted proteins | sample WetSurMetagenome_FD_51088 | JGI IMG/M metagenome (IMG submission 51088)
AGGATTGATAGCCATTATTTCCGAATTCGGTGACTTGGGCTTTAATGAGAGATGCATAGGAAAGNCCTTGAGTTTTNAGCCATTCCTTATGCTTTTTGTCGGTTTGTCCCANATAATGCCGGGCTAAATCNAGATGCTCGGCGCAAATCTTTCGACACATTGGGCAACGATAANATTTAGCCATTCTGCAATCTCCTCTCTACTTTCCTTTTGCCTTGGAAGCTTTTTGTTTTTTCTCTGCCTCGCGGACGGCTTTCAAAACCTTTTCCGGTTTCAAAACGTTGCTGAAGAATTCCGCGCCGGTGGCTTGATATACGGCATTTGCCACGCAAGGAGCGGCAGGCGCGATCGTTGCTTCAGCAGCTTCCTTGGCTCCAAATGGTCCATTGGGCTCATAGGTGGGAACATCCAGGATCTCAATCTCCGGCATATCACGGGTCCGGAGAATCTTGTAGTCCACAAATTCAGGGTTCAGCAACATGCCCTGATCCATAGGCATCTCTTCACAAAGGCCATAACCCAGTCCCATATGAATGGAACCTTCCACCTGGCCTCGCGCGCCCAAAGGATTGATGATCTGGCCGCTGTCATGTACTACGAGAACATCCTGTACGGTGACATGGCCTGTTTCACGGTCGACTTTTGCTTTCATCGCCATGATTCCCATGCCGTAGGCAGGAGAGATCATGCCTTTATTGTGAGGCGTGTAGTGGCCGGTTCCGACCAGAGGCACGCCGTCATTTTGCCTGATCGCATCCTTTACAAGGTCGTAGTAGGAGAGTCCTCTTTCCGGACGCAATTCAAGGTAGACTCTCTTATTCTTGGCGACGAGGTCATAGGCGATGTTTTCGCCCAGCTTTAGCCTTGCGATATCGATGAGTTTTTGTTTTATCTGAGATGCGGCATCCTTGATCGCATTGCCGTTCATCAAGGTTTCGCGGCTGCCCCAGGCGCCGAGATCGGTATAGGCATGGGCGGTATCGCCCATATGCAGGCGGATGTCCTCGATGCCAATACCCAGCTCTTCAGCGCAGATCATGGCCGCTACGGTGTTGTGGCCCTGGCCGACATCGGCCGCCTGGCTATAAAGATCGACCGTTCCGTCGAAGTTGACCTTTATGTGGGCCGATGAATAGGCATACGGAGTATCGATCCAGTTGAAGATACCGCCGGACATGTAGGCAAATCCGCAGTATCCGATGCCTGCATCCTTCTCGATTTTGGGCCATTTTTCTTTGACTCTCACGGCCATCTTTTCGATGCAGGGCTGAATGCCGCAGCTTTCAAACTTATACTGGCCGGGAGCTTCGTAACCGGGCGCTACCGCGTTGATGCGCCGGATTTCCAGCGGATCAATCCCAAGATCCTTGGCCGCTCTGTCTAATTGAGTTTCAGCGCAGTACTTCGCCGGAACGGCGCCGAATCCGCGTATCGATGTGCCCCAGACTATATTCGTGTAGCATCGAACACCGTCATATCTATAGTTAGGTATTTTATAGGGCATGGTTATGAAGGTGCCGGTCAGATAAAGAGTCGTGGCTCCCAATCCGGTGTAGGCGCCTCCATTGGTCATGGCCTTTACTTCGAAAGCGACGATCGTGCCGTCCTTCTTCAGGCCGACCTTCAGGGCCATATTTTGGGCGGTACGGTGTTCCGTGGTGGTAAATTCCTCGTCCCTGTTAAAAACAATCTTTACAGGCCTTCCTGTCTTCATGGAAAGAATGGCCGCATTGACTGCATCAGGCATGGTCGAATTCTTGCCGCCATAATGGCCGCCGACATGGGGCTTTATGACCCGGACATCGCCTTCTCGCAGCTTCAGGGCTTCCGCTATGTTTTGCTGTACGAAGTAAGGAGATCCCGTGGAAGTCCATACGGTCAATCTGCCGGTGCCTTTATCATAGCTCGCCACAGAATTGTGCACTTCCATCGCGCAGGGATGCGCGGCTTCAATGACATATCTGTCTTCCCGGACATAGTCGGCCTCGGCAAATGCCTTGTCTACGTCTCCCCATTCAATATGACGGGTCGCATTAATATTGCTTGGAAAATCCTCGTGCACCATGGGAGCGTCGTCTTTAATGGCTTCTATCGGATCGTATACCCCCGGCAACGGCTCATACTCAACTTCGATCAAATCCAAAGCCTTCTCGGCGATTTCTTCAGTAGTAGCCGCTACGGCAGCCACCGGATCCCCGATAAAGCGGACCTTGTCCGTGGCAAGAGCTTGCTGATCGGCAAGCTCACGGAAGCGCCTCCACAGACCCCATTTGCCTCCCGGTGTATCCTTCCCCGTGATGATGCACTTTACTCCCGTCAGCTTTTCAGCTTCGCTGATATTAATGCTGAGTATCTTGGCATGTGGATACGGACTTCTTAAAAGCTTGCCATGGAGCATATTCGGCAAGTCAATGTCGATTGAATATGCCGCTTCGCCCGTAACCTTCGCCGGACCGTCAACGTTTGGTGTCGGTTTTCCTATGATTGAATATTCTTTCTCTAAGCTCATTATGCTGCCCCCTTCCCTGATTTGGCCGTCTGCACCCACTTTTGCGCCGGTATGCTCTTTTGCGCCGGCAGTTTCATTGCCGCATCCCGTGACTGCAATCTCTTCGCCGCATCCCGGATAGCTTCATTGATCATGTTGTATCCGGTGCAACGGCAGAGATGCCCGTCCATCTGCGCCTGTATTTCTTCCCTTGTCGGGTCGGGATTCTCATCCAATAATGCTTTAGCAGCCATGATTTGACCTGATGTGCAGAAACCGCACTGGAAAGCCCAATTGTCGATAAAAGCCTGCTGGATTGGATGAAGTTTGGTGCCTTCCGCCAAACCTTCGATAGTAGTAACTTCCTTGCCGTTTACCTGCAGTGCCAGGATGGAACAGGATTTGACGGCCATTCCGTCAATGATAACAGTACAGGCTGCACACGAACTGCTGTCGCAAGCCTGATGGGTTCCCTTGAGTCCCAAATGTTCCCTTATAACTTGGACTAAAAGAGTCTTGGGTTCAATAAAGAGATCATAGGGCTCTCCATTAACAACTATATTCAACTGCCGTTTCATAAAATTCTCCCATGTGTTAAAGAATTAGGCCTTCTGAGCTCTTGCCAAGGCTTCTTTTCCTACTCGTTTTACCAAAGTTCCCGCCAGCTCTTTCTTATATTCCGCTGATGCCTCAATGCCGGATATAGGGCTGGCTTCTTCTGAAGCCGCTTTAGCTGCTTCGGCAAGCACCGCATCGGTAATCTTTTTGCCCTTTAGGATCTCCTCGGCTTTTTTCGCCCGGATAGGCGCAGTTCCTACACCGCCGAGACCGATTCTGGCATTCACGCATTTTTCTTTCGTGCTATCGAGGGTGATTAGTACCGAAGCGGAAGCCAGGGCATAATCCCCGTGAATCTGGGAGTATTTTGTAAAATAAGCGCCGCTGTGAGGCGGCAGGGTGGGAATTTCAATTCCAGTTACCATCTCGCCGGGCTGGACTACTGTCTCAAAAAAGTCCAGGGCGAATTCTTCGGCGTCAACCAGTCTCTCTTCGCCTTTGCTGGCGATTTTTATTTTTGCATCCAATGCGATGAGCGGCGGTCCGGGATCCACTGCAGGATCGGCATTGCAAAGATCGCCGACTACGGTGCCCCAATTCCTGGTTTCAACAGAAGCGACATTCTCTTCCATTTCACACAACACACTGTACTTTTCCCGGACGATAGGCGATTTCTCGAGAGACCGATGCGTGGCTGCAGCACCAATCTTCAGGCCTTGTTTCTCATCGAACGTGATGTAATTCAAATCCGAGATGTTTTTGATGTCGATGATATATGCAGGCGCAATCAATCGGTGCTTCATCGCTGTGTTTAAGGACTGACCGCCCGCGATGATCCTGTATTCATCGTCTTTGTGTTGAGAAAGCAGCTCAAGCGCTTCCTCAATAGTTGTTGCTGCTAAATATTCAAAATCAGTGGTAATGGCCTTCATTTAGCTTAGACCCCCTTTAAATTACTGTTTTATACGATCCTCCAAGGGCGGCAGTGGAAGCAACGGTCGCCTGACAATATTGGAAGTAGGATGGATCAACCGTCTATTCGCCTGGTTCCTGCATCTGCAGCCCTATTTTCTAGAAATGCCTGACGGGTTTAATCCCCAACGCTCTTGCCCGGATCCCAAATAGATGGAGGAATTCTACATGAAATGGGGCCGATCAAATCAGGGGGCTAATAAACCCTTTTACTTTTTCAGCAATTCTTCTTGTCCAATAATCCCCCGGGAACATCACTTTAGCGCCAATCTTTATGCGCCCCATAATGGGCAGCTATATTCCGTTTGTGATTGGATGCCTTTGAGCCATCAAAGTGATGATGCCTGCCGGTTAGGGATTAACCACTACGTACCCGGTAGAGCATTTGTCGCATTTGACTATGCGTGCCGCGGCGGGGTAACCCATACTCTTTAATGGACCAGTGAGCTTAGTAGTATCTCCTCTGTAATGATCCTGGAAGCAAACGTTAAAATGCTTCCCACGATAAAGAGCGCAATTGATGCACGCCTGACCTGAAAGCGGGCATTTCGACTTCGCTGTTACTCTTCCTGTTCTTGCCATCTCTAAATAACCTCAAATAACCTCTCTGTCGCAGCGCACGAGACTACCAATATGCTGCGGTTACTTCATTATACTAATATAAAGCGGTCTACATTTCACCAGATGGAATAATAATGTCAAGGGAAAAGGTTCGGGGTTCAGGGTTCAGCGTTGAAAGCTTTGTTACATAAAAGCATTGAAGATCAGATGCCAAAATCGGATTCCAGCTGCGAGCATTAACTCTATATCCGCAGTATCGAATCCTAAACCCTGAACTGGGAACACTGAACACTGAACCCCGAACCTTTTCCCTTGACAATGACATTTCATCTGGTGAAATGTAGACCGCTTGAAAAAGGTAATGAAGGAGGAGGCGAAGCCTCCGGTTAGATCGCAATAGTGAGTTATAAAACGCGCCGTGCGGTTCAAATCTGCAACCCATTCCGTCCGTATCAGTAAGGGCGTCATCAGCTGTTCGTTGAAAACGGAGTTGCCCTAACAGATATAACTTGGTGCCGGGAAGGCGGAACTGAGCTGACGACGCGGGGAGGAGTTAACAATGATTGTAGGAGTAATTGGTTCGGGTTCCATCGGGCCTGACCTTGCTTATGGATTCCTCTCTTCCCTGGCAGCGGGAGAGGGAGGCAAGGTATACCTACTGGATATTAAGAAAGAAGCGTTGGACGCAGGAGTCGGACGCATTGAAGGCTATATCGGCAAAGCACTGTCACGTGGACGCATGAGCGAGAAGGCTGCTGAAGCCACTCGCGCTGCCCTTATTCCGACGATGGATATCAAGGATCTTGCAGGCTGCGATTACGTTCTCGAGGCTGCAACCGAGGAACTCAAGACAAAAAAGATTATTTTGCGAAATCTCGAACAAGTCGTCCGGGCGGATTGCCTCATCGGGTTTGCCACTTCCGCCATTCCAAGAGTGCGTATTGCTGCGGAAGCGTTGCACCCGGAACGGTGCTTTGTAAATCACCCATTTTATCCGGCTTGGCGCGCCATTCCGATCGAAGTCGTGTCTTCGGGAACAGAACCGCAATTCAGCACAAAGATGCTGGACGTGCTGCAGAAACTCGGCAAGGTGCCGATTGCAACGGCAGATGTGCCCGCCTTTGCCGCTGACGACGTTTTCAGTAACTACATTTGCGAAGCGGTCCGAATTGTGGAAGAAGGGATTGCCACGCCGGCTCAGGTTGACCAAATTGTCAACAGTGCGATTGGGGGCGGCGGGCCGCTCAACGTCATGGATCTGACGAATGGCAACGTTCTGGTTGCGCACATCCAGGAATTGATGCAGGAAGTGGGTGGAAACTGGTTTGCACCGCCTCCATTGCTGGTGAAGAAAGGAACGGACAGGTGGCGCGATCCTAAAGCCTCCGAGGACACCCGCTACACCGAGGAGCAGGCGAAGCAGGTGATGGATCGAATTCTCGCCGTTCTGCTTGGCCGAGCCTATGCGGTGGCGGAAAACGGAGTATGCGAGGCTTCCGACCTCAACTGGCTTCTCCGTATGTCGCTTGGGTTCAATGACGGGACGCTGGATCTGGGAAAAAAACTCGGCGCCAAGAAGGTGGCGGAACTCTGCGAGACATATGCCAAGGAGCATCCCGGCTTTCCGGTTCCAAAATGTATTGCGGAGAAAAAACTACCCAAATATTTGCGAGATGTCACGATTCAGCGCGAAGGAAATGTCGCAATCGTGACGGTCCGCAGACCTGAAGTCAAAAACGCCCTTTGCATGCAGACTGTCCAGGAACTCAAGACGGCTTTCGAAAACCTGGACAAGGATTCCAGTATCCAGGGGATTGTTTTTACCGGATTCGGCGGACCGCTTTCTGGAGCGGATATCAATGAATTTACTTCTCTTGCCACAAGAGAGGACACGGAGGGAATCTGCTACAAAGCTCATCCCGTGCAGAAGGTCATTGCTGGGATGAAAAAGCCCGTAGTCGCAGCTGTGGATGGTCCCGTAATGGGTGGCGGAGCGGAATTCTGCATGGCTTGCCACGCGCGCGTGGCCGGGCTAAATCTGGCGTTCGCTCAGCCGGAAGTCAATCTTGGGATTATACCGGGATACGGAGCGACCCAGCGTTTGCCGCGCCTGATTGGTGTGGAGCGCGCCCTTGAGCTTTTGCGAACCGCACGCACCATCGGTGCGAAAGAAGCTTGCGCTTTAGGCTGGGCATCCGGCGAACCTGTTTCAGATCCGGTTCGCGCGGCCATCAATCTCATTCAGGATCATGTTGCCGGCAAAGTGAAGCTCGCTACGGTGAATCCGGCTCCCGTTGTCGTACCTGAGCCGATTCCAGCCGTGAATATTGGTCATCGTTCGCTGCTCATTGACAAAATATTGGTCAATACGGTGCAACAGGGGCTCCGGCTCCCGCTCGATGAAGGACTCGTGGTTGAGGCGAAAGCATTCGCCGACACCAAAGAAACTATCGACGCGGATATCGGGATTAAAAATTTCACACAGAACGGCCCGCGCACGCCGGCCGCCTTCATGCACGAGTAGGGAGGGACAGCGACTATGGCGAAAAAATCTATTTTTATTCTTGACGGCGGCAAGCGGTTGCCTCGAGCCGACATTCTGCACAACAACAAAGAGCCGGGATTGTTTACGCGTTTTACCGCTACTCAACTCGGCGGTCTGGCGGTGAAAGCGGCATTGAAGCATACGGCCATCGACCAAAAGCTGATTGGCGGCGTTGTGATGGGCATGGCGGCGCACAGCCATCGTGACTCCGTCTATGGCGCCCAGGGCATGCGTTGGCGTGGTGGCCTTCCTTACGATGTCCCCGCTCTGACTGTGGCGCGCATCTGCGGCAGCGGTGCGGAAGCGATTTCCGTTGCTTCAGAAATGGCATTAGCTGGGCTCCGGCATGATAAAAAGCGGCCTTTTTATGTCGTAGGCGGCGCCGAGAGCATGCAGTATCCCTTTTCTCTGTATAACCAACGCGGCAGACTCGTGGGAACCGCTGTGCAAAAGTATGGCCCGATCGACACCAAGGCTCTTCCTGCCGGAACAGCTTTGCAGGACGCTCTTCTCATGTGTCTTTATGATCCCAGCGCGAAACTGGCCATGGCTAACACAGCGGAAGAGCTTGGCCGCCGGTATCGGATAACCCGTGAGGAATGCGATCGATTTGGATTGAGATCACATGTGAATGCAAAGAAAGCGCGCGATGCCGGCCATTTTGATGAGGAAATAGAGCCGGTAACGGTAGAACAGGGAGGATCCGCTGCGACCATTACAGTCAAACACGATACCCACATCCTGGAAAATCCGTCACTGGAAATGATGGCGAAACTGCTTCCCGCTTTTGAGGCGGGCGGCATGATCACGGCAGGGAATGCCAGCGCCGTCGTGGACAGTGCGGCAGCCATGGTATTAGGTCTTGAATCTGATGTCCGGAAGCACGGATTGAAACCTCTATGCCGGATTGCGGGATTTGGTTTAGCCGGTGTCGATCCCGTGATCATGGGCATCGGTCCGGCTCCCGCAACGAAGAAGGCTCTGAAAAGCGCCGGAATCAAGGGCGGCGAGATTGATATCGTCGAAATCAATGAAGCTTTTGCACCGCAATCTTTGGCGTGTGCGCGCGATTTTGAAAAGATGGGTATTGATCCCGAAAAAATCAATCCCATGGGCAATGCCATTGCACTAGGTCATCCCTTAGGTGCAACTGGTGCTATCCTGACACTCACGTGCGCGTATGCGTTGCGTCGCAGGAAACTGCGCTACGGTCTGGTTACCATGTGCATCGGGGGAGGCCAAGGCATTGCCCTGATCCTGGAGTCCATCCAAGCTTAAGAAAAGTAAAAAACAAAGACGCCACAGATTCCGCGGACTACACGGATTGAAATCTTTTTAATCCGTGTGGGCCGTGGCGTTTTTTTTGGGTAATGAGTGAGATCTGCGGTAAGCTATCCTTTTTTCCAGGTGGGAGGATTCCGTCATGTCACAGAAATTTGCAGAATGGGCAAGAGAACAAGACGATCCCCAAATCGCGCACACCAAGCTGGAAGCTTTGGATGATATAACCGTTCTCGACTTGAGTTTTAACAGCTTTTCGGGAAGCTATTGTTCATCTCTTTTATCCGAGTTTGGCGCAGAAGTAATTAAGATCGAACCTCCTCAGGGCGATTTTTTAAGAACCTGCACTCCCTACGGCATTGTTCACAAGGGAGAAGGACTCAACTCCCTTTCAGAAGGCAGAAATAAATTTCATATCACCTTGAACCTGGAAAAGCCCGAAGCAAGAGAGATGCTCAAGGGTTTTGTCCGCCAGGCGGATGTTCTTATTGAGACATTCAAGCCGGGCGTTATGGACGCCTGGGGTATCGGGTATGAACAACTGAAGGAAATCAATCCGAGACTGATATTTGCATCCATCACGCCATTTGGCCAGTTCGGTCCCAAGAGCAAAGATGCCATGCCGGATTACGACAACATCATGCAGGCGAGATCGGCTATTCAATATGCAACGGGAGAAATTCTGCCCGAAGGAAAAACGTACGATGAGATGCCTTGGGCTACTCACACAAAGCAGGGGCCGTGGATTGGAGCCGCATCGGCAGGAACATTTATGTCTGCGGGAATCCTGGCCGCCATTTACTGGAGACATACGTCGGGAGAGGGGCAGGCACTCGATTGCGCCACTTCTGAGGCATATCCAAGCTTCGATGACTTCGCGTATCAATGGTATCAGGATACCGGCACTGTTTGCGAACGCTTTGGAAATCTGGATATAGCCGGATGGCTCTACTGTTTTGCGCCGGCGAAAGACGGCACCGTTTTTCTTGGCGCATTGCGGCTTGAGATGTGGCAGGCATTTGCGGACATGCTCGGCAAATATGACGAATGGGGCGCCGCAAAATGGAAGGTCATGGCCGATTTTACGACGAAAGAGCAACAGCTGTTATGGGCAGATAAAGTGTATGCGGAAACCCGCAAGTATACGAGCCAGGAACTAGTGGAAATGTCGGTGCAATACGCTAAAACCGGCAGGCTGAAGCCCATTGCTCCCGTGGTTGCAGCGATAGGCACTCCCATGGAAACGCTGAAGGATCCGAACTGGACGGACCGGGGGATTTTTACTCCCGTCGACGATCCGGTGTATGGGCCAGTTGTGATTCCTCAGGCTCAATATAAATTAACGGAAACACCCCCAAGGACGAAATGGGCTTCGCGGCCGGTGGGATATGACAATGGATTTATTTATCTCAAATACTTGTCATACGGAACCGAGAAGCTGAAAAAACTTGAGGAAGCAGGCATCGTTTAGAATTTGTAAATCGCGGATTGCGAAGGTTCCACGTTTCCCGTTAAGGACAGACTGCTGTTGCGACTGCAGTTTCCGGTGCAGCACGATTTCCAAATTCACACCAGGGCAGCAGATCCTTGCGGCCCACTATGTAGATAGATGTTCCAGTTTCCCGCATCATCCCAACGGAAAAACGGGAACGGGAAATGGGAAACCAAAATTAGGAGGAAAGATGATTAGTAAAAATGAGCTGGCAGAGATAGTCGGCAAGGAGAACGTGAGTGATGCTCAAGACGTTCTGCTCAAATACTCCACCGATCATAGCCTGGTGCCCCCAGGTTCGCCTGATCTTATAGTCTGGCCAACGAAATCGGAACAAGTTGGCGAAATCCTTAAATGGTCGAATAAAAACAATGTGCCGGTTGTTCCGGTCTCCTCGCAGGAGCACTTCAACGGCGGCGCTATCCCGAAACAGGGCGGCGTCATCGTGGATTTGTCGAAGATGAATCAGATCCTCGAAATCGACAAAGATCTGAAGAAAGTCCGGCTGGAAGCGGGCGTCACGTGGGGGCAATTGACAAGCGAATTGGCCAAGAACGACATGAGAGTGATCATGCCTCTGCTGCCCCATGCGAACCGATCGGTATTGGCCGACTTCCTGGAAAGGGAAGTGCCGACCAATACGGTTTACGATTATGGCGAACCGATGCAGGCGTTCGAAGTTGTTTGGCCGACCGGTGAAGTTTTCCGGTTGGGCTCCGCCAGTGTGAACGGGTACCCCGATTCGGGATCCCACGGCGGAAACCCGTCAGGGCCCGGGATCGATTTCTATCGCTTCGTACAGGGCGCGCAGGGAACCATGGGCGTTGTGACCTGGACGAATTTAAAAACCATGTGGGCGACGAAAAAGGACAAGGTATTTTTCGTGCCTGTGGACGATCTCGCCTATGCGCAGGAATTTCTCTATCGCCTGCTGCCGCGCAGAGTCGGACAGGAAGTGGTTCTTTTAAACCGAACCGATCTGGCTGCCATCATTGCAGAAAACTTTCCCGCAGATTTCGAACGGTTGCGCGCGGCCTTGCCTCCCTGGACGCTGATCATTGTCATCAGCGGACTGCTGCGCCGGCCGGACGAAAAGATCGCGTATGAAGTCAAACTTCTTAAGGAAATCGTCCGTAATGAATTCCGGAAATTGACCGTTGATGAAGCGCTTCCGGGCTTCCCCGGGCTTGGAGGGAAAATATTGTCGCTGCTTCGCAATCCGTGGCCTGCCGATGTTCCCTACTGGAAAAACCGCTGGCAGGGCGCTTCGCAAAGCCTGTTTTTCATCGCTCGCCCGGAAAAGGCGCAGAAATACGTGGAAACAGTCGAAGCGATCGCTCCGAAACACGGCTATCCGGTTGCGGACATCGGAAGCTATATACAACCCATTGAGCACAACCGCGCTTGCCAGGTGGAGTTCACGTTCTTCTATGATGGGAAGAATGCCGCGGCAAAGGCGCGCATTGCTGCGCTGTATCGGGATGCCGCGCGGGCTCTTATCAATGAAGGCGCCCTCTTTACCAGACCCTACGGCGAACTGGCGCCAATGGTCTATGAACGCGCCGCCAGTTATGTGATGGGACTCAGACGGGTAAAGAAGATATTTGATCCCAACAACGTTATGAATCCGGGCAATTTGTGCTTCTAGGGAGGGGACGATGCCAACGACGAAAGTAAATTTGGAAACAACAGATCTGAATAATTACAGCTACGACATGCGCCATTGCATCAAGTGCAAAGGGTGCTACTGGGTCGAGCACACCTACATGCCCGGCGTGAAGTTCAGCGTGCGTTGTCCCAGCAACTATTGGAACGATTTTGATTCCTACGGCGCATTCGGGAAAATGAGAATCGGCACCGGCATGGTGGAAGGAAAACTCGACTGGTCGCCGGCGCTGCTCGAAATCATCTATGCGGACCCCCTGTGTGGCGCCTGCGATGTGGGCTGCAAACGAAACCTCGACCTCGAGATCGAGCTTTCGCTGGAAGCCATGCGCGTGAAAGCGGTCAAGGACGGCGTCGGGCCGATGCCTGCCCATAAGAAAATTGCCGACAATATTGCCAAGACGCACAATCTTTTCGGGGCGTCCCATGCTAACAGGCAGAAATGGGCGACGAAGGATATCCAGATCGCCGGCAAAGCCGACGTCCTCTATTTTGCCGGATGCACTGCATCGTATACCAATAACGAAATTGCTCAGGCGACCGGCAAAATTCTCAACGCAGCGAAAACGCCCTTCATGCTGATGCAGGATGAATGGTGCTGCGGCAACACGCTCCAGTCCGTCGGCATGCTTGATGAAGCCCGCGAGCTTGCAAAGCGGAATATTGACATGGTCAAGAAGGCGGGCGCAAAGACGGTGCTCCTTTCCTGTGCCGAAGGATACCGCATGTGGAAGGTCGAATATCCTAAACTCCTCAATATCGCGACGGCAGACCTGGGATTCAACGTTGTTCACCTGGTGGAGTTTGCCGACGAGGCGATCAAGAATGGCGCTCTCAAGCCGGTGAAGCCGGTCAACACGCGATTGACCTATCACGATTCATGCAGCATCAGCAGGCTTGCCGATCCGTGGACGCCGTGGAGCGGCGAGCGCGGGTGGATGGGAACCGTGAAACCGCCATTGAAGAGGCGGCGCGGCACCAAAGGGCTCTATGCCCAGCCGAGAAACGTTATCGCCTCCATTCCCGGAGTCGAGTTTGTCGAAATGATCCGGACCCGAGAAAATGCTTTCTGTTGCGGCGCCGGACGTGGAACNAAACAAGCCTTCCCCACACTCGCTTCCTCCTCAGCGAAGCACCGGTTGGAAGAGGTGAAGGAAGTAGGAGCCGAGGTCCTGGTTTCTGCATGCCCCTTGTGCAAAAACAACTTCTCGCAGGCTGC
>JGI20214J51088_10002297_pt1 | contig 12776 bp, 14 predicted proteins | sample WetSurMetagenome_FD_51088 | JGI IMG/M metagenome (IMG submission 51088)
TCGANCTTTGGAAAAATCCGTACAGGTTGTGCTAAAAATCATTGAGATGTACGCACAAAACCAGGGTTGATTCTGGAATGAAATCCTTCCGAAAAGAAATTGTCCTTCAAGTGCCCAGCCGCCGCGGTTTTGTGAACATAACCCCGCATGTACAGAAAGCTTTAAGTGAAAGCGGGATTCGCGAAGGACTGTGTCTGGTGAACCCCATGCACATCACTTCATCCGTATTTATAAACGACGACGAATCCGGCTTACATGCTGACTACGACACATGGCTGGAAAAGATCGCCCCTCACGAACCGGTCGCTTCCTACCAACACAACCGGACTGGCGAGGATAACGCCGATGCGCACATGAAACGCCAGGTGATGGGGCGCGAAGTTGTCGTTGCGGTTACGAACGGAAAGCTGGATTTCGGCACCTGGGAGCAGATCTTTTATGGCGAGTTCGATGGCAGGCGATCCAAGAGGGTTTTGATCAAGATCATCGGGGAATAAAAAAAACCCCTCCGAAATTAATTCGGAGGGGTTTTCAAAGAGTTGGTAATCATCAATTGGATAAAAATTCCACATCAACGCTCATGCCGCCTCTCAATCCCTCCGGGATCTTATCCAGCAGGATGATCGTTTTATACACCATATCCCCGCCGAGCGAAGTCGCATCCGAGGAAATTGCTTTGACTTTTCCGGTAATTGTCTCGCCCAGTGCTTTGATGGATATATTAACGGGCTGACCGATCTGCACCTTGGGCACATCCAGCTCGCTCAAATCAGTCGTTTCAACATAATAACTTGTCGGGTCGATGACCGCCGCACCAACCACGCCCGGGGCTGCGAAATCGCCTTCATGGAAGACGATATTCGTGACTACACCATTGATCGGGCTTATCAGACGGGTGTCATCCAGGAGGGATTGGGCTGCCGCCAGATTGGCCTTCGCATTTTGAAGGTTGGTTAATTGAATCCCGGTAGCATCTTCAGGAATTGGGTCGCCTTTGAGAGCAGAGAAATACCATTGATTTTCCTTAACCGCAGCGGATGCAATCGCTAATAAAGTGTCATTTTTCTGCACTTCGAGAGGAGTTGGTTTTGCCTGCAGATAATCCAGGTTGGTTTTCGCCTGGTCATAAGCAGTCTGGGCAGCGGTCAACCTTGCCAGGGCAGCAATATAATTCGGGTTATCCTTGGCATTATTCCTAAAATTATCGAAGAATATTTGTGCATTGTCGAGATTCCCCTTGGCGACTGTAAAATTGGAATCCGCCTTATCGATCATGTCATCTGACCCGCGGTGGGTTACCCAGGTTAACACCCTGTTTTTGGCGTCTTTTTCCTCCTTCTGAGAAACAACCAAAGCATTTTCAGCAGCTGCAATCGCTGCATCCGAAGTCAATTCACGCACAGTCCGTTCAGCCTGATCGAATTGAGCCTGCACCACGGCATTATCAAGTTCAACCAGCACATCACCTTTATTGACTTCGTCTCCGATGGCAGCATTCACTTTTTTCACCTCGCCGCCCTGCAGGAATGCCAGGTGGACTTCCCTCGACGGGGTAATTACTCCGGAGGCCGAAACCCCGGTCGAAGATGGTAACGTATTGGGCACCGCAGTGCCATTTGCAGTATTTCCATCCAGAACGACAGTTGGGATGGATTTATTCCCTCCCGCTGCGCCGCAGGCAGCCAGAAGGAGGATTAACGAAATTGCCAGGATATATTTTCGTGTCATTTCTTACTTCCTTTTTTTATTTTCGACCACAATTGTATCCTGTACGATCAATCCGTCCTGAAGTTGTACAACCCTGCGCCCAAATTTGATCACGCGTGGGTCGTGCGAGGCGAAAATAAACGTGACGCCGGTCTCTTTGTTCAATTTGGACATGATCTCCATCACCTGTTCCCCATTGGTGGTATCAAGGTTGGCTGTCGGTTCGTCCGCCAGGATCATGGTGGGTTTTGGAGCAAGTGCGCGGGCGATCGCTACGCGCTGCTGCTCGCCACCGCTGAGCTGGTCCGGTTTATGGTGGGCCCGCTCTGAAAGGCCTACTGCCTCTAGCAGTTCCATCACACGGGACTTGCGCTCGTCGGATTTCAATCCGTTGAGCAGCAGGGGCATCTCCACATTTTCATAGGCAGTCAGGGTCGGGATCAGGGCGAAAAACTGGAAGATGAACCCAATCGTTCCCCTGCGCACGTCAGCCCGTTCGCTTCTTTTCAACGTGGATACATCTTTGCCGTTGACGAACACCTTGCCAGAGGTGGGTTGATCCAGACAGCCCATAAGTTGCAGCAACGTGGTTTTACCAGATCCGGAAGGACCCACAAGCGCGGTGAATTCACCAGCATCTATCCCCATGGTCACCCCACGCAACGCCTGGGTCTCCACCTCGCCAATTTTATAAACACGGGTTACATTTTCGACATTCGTTACTTTCATTTCTCACTCCTTGTTCTTATTGAGCGCTGCGTAATGCTTCCACTGGCTCCATCCGCGCAGCAAGCCAGGCTGGGTAGATCGCTGCCAACAGGGCAACGATAAAAGTTAATGCTGTCATGCTGATCCCTTTGGCTACCGTTAGATAAGCATGGATCGTATCGGAGGTTGTAAAACCGGTCAGTCCGAAGTTCCCAATATAGAACCCGAATTTTGTTAGATAGGCCACAACCATCCCGCCGAGGATCCAGCCGATGATGATCCCCCCTACAGCGATGATGGCAGATTCGATGAAGAATACTCCCATGATGCTCCGGCTGCGCATGCCAATGGCGGAGAGAATTCCGATCTCACGGGTTCGTTCATACACTGCCATGATCAAAGTATTGATGATCACTGTGGCTGTGATCGCCAGGATGATCAGGTAAAACAGGGACATAAATGAATCGGCGTATTGTTGGAAATCCATAATAAAACTGTTCAACGCCTTCCAGGAGACGATCTTCAAACCCGTTGCATGGATGGCGTTGACCACAGCTTCGGTCTGGCTTTGATCTTTCAACAGGATGAAGATAATACTGGCATGATCACCTGCCTGGGTGATCGCCTGGGCTTTTGGCAGGGCCAGGAAAACGACCGCCCTATCCAACGAGGAAGATTCAGTCGAATAAATGCCGCGAACGGTGAATAGCTGTTGATCCACGTCCCCGTTGGCAGTATTTACCAGCAAATTGATCGAATCACCCGGTTTTAACTTGTATTGATTCGCCAGTGGTTTTCCGATTAAAATTCCAGTATTATCATCCCCCTGCAGGAATTCTCCCGCCACCATTCCGGTCTTATAAAGCTCATATGCCGGAGAAGACGGATCAATCCCGACAACCCTGACGCCGCTGGAAGCGTTCCCCAGGGTGATAACCCCGCTGGCGAATAACTTGGGAGTTGCCGCGATGACTGGCAAAGTGCTGGAGACCTGGTCGGCGATCTGCCCGGGGTTGGGGATCAAATCCTGCCAGAGCAGGCTGTTCTTATTCTTGTCATAATTCTGGGCTTGGATCTGGATGTGACCGGTATCCAATTTGATCGATGTGGCCATGCTGCCCCTCATTTCACCTTCAATAAATGAGGTGAACATAAGGAGTAGTGTCAGCCCCAAACCCATGGCTACGGCAGAAAAAATGGAACGGCGTTTATGGCGCAAAATATCGCGAAAAGCCATTTTAAATAATTGTTTCATTTCATACCTCACACATAATGCAGTGCTTCAGCCGGTTCCCGATGGGATGCCTCCCACGCCGGATAAAAAGCTGCGGCGATTGAAACGATCAGCATAACCAGCACCCGGCCAACGATCTTTTCAAGCCCCAGGGAAGGATAAACTCGTCCGCTGATCAGGGCAGCGTATGTAGTCACGGTCGAGAATTTGGAAAAATCCAACCCGACCTGTTGAAACAGGAAGTTAAAAACCAGCCCAAACAAGATCCCCGCCGCGATCCCGACCAGACCGATGAGCGCACCTTCCAGAAGGAACAGAAGGTTGATCCCGCCAGGCCGGATGCCCATCGCACCCAGAAAGCCGATCTCGCGGGTACGTTCGTAGACTGCCATAAGAAGCATATTCAAAATACCGATCCCGGCTATTAGGATGATCACGAACCCGAAAATATTCATCGCCCCGCTTTTGGTCGTGATCGCGGAGGTAAGCTCGGGATATTTTGTTTGCCACGATCCAATATCTGAACCGGGGAATTGTTGGGTAATCCCGGCGATAACCGGTTTTTCCCTGCCGATATTTGCCAGTGTAACCATCACCATGGTCGATTTTCCAGTCAAATCGTACAACTGCTGGGCTTCTGGAAGGGACATATAAACAATCCCCTTTTCGAGCTCCGGCATGCTTACATCATAGATCCCCCCCACAGTCATCGTCCGTTTCCGGACCTGGTTATGCGCGTCCCGCCCGACCAAGGTGAATTTTTCCCCCACCTGAACGTTCAGCTCATCAGCAAGTCCTTTTCCGATAAAAACAGAATCACCATCACCGGATTCAAGGTATTTGCCCGAAACCACATTCTTGGATAACACGCTCAGCGGAGCCTCAAGCTCCGGCTCGATGCCGATGATGCTCACCCCGAATGATCCCTCCCGGCTGGTCGCCAGCCCGTCAGTTTCGATCCGTCGGGATGCGCCTACCACGTTCGGCAGGGTCAATGCATAAGCTGCGATCTGTTGATCATCATTGAGCGGCATGATCGGGTTCGTTACGCTGTTCTCCGAATAACCGGCTTCATGGACCTGGATGTTCCCTCCAAGGATCTTGACCGCGTTCCCGTAAATAGCGTCCGTAAACCCTGTCAGCAACCCATCGTAGAACATCATAAGCCACATACACATCGCCAGAGCGACCACAATGATGATCGTCCGTCGTTTGTGGCGCCAGATGTTCCGCCAGGCCAATCGTAAATACAGCCTCATTTTTTACCTCCAAATTTGTAAAATGAACTCGCTTTCATAACGCGATCCATTCCTGCAATTGTTGCTCCTGGATCAACCTTAACGATCCCCGGGGCATCCCCAGGATCCGCTCGATCGCAATAGTATATGCCTGCGTAACGGCGAACATGGATTCCTTGAATTGGTCCCGCGCATTTTTTCGGTCGGGTTCCTCCACAGCTAGGATGGTTTTACCCAGCTCATCACCCAAACCGAGCATGAGGGAATAGACCACTTTGGCAGCCATCTCGGGGTTTTCCACCTTCATGGAACCTTCCTGTATGCCCTGTTGGATAAGCTTGCTTATGTGCGGAGAAAGAAATTCAATCCCGGCAGTCGTCATTTTTTGTCGTAACAGGGAATTTTCATCCTTGTACCAGACCCTCAGCAACTGGACCATGAAATCCTTTTGGGCCAGCTTCCAAGTCGCGACCGAATCGAAATACTTCTCCAGTTTCTCAAGGCTGCTGAGGTTGGGATCTTCCAGAATGGGATCGACCAGTCTGAGGGCTGATTCAATCGCCCGGTCGGTCAAGCCCTCAAGCAGGGCATGTTTGGAATGAAAGTAATGGTAAAAAGCGCCTTTGGAAATTCCGAGGTCATTCTGAAGATCCTGAATGGTCATAGACTCATACCCCTTGGAATAGATCAATTTCTGGGCGGAATCCAGGATCTCATTACGGCGGTCAAAATAGTCCTGCTCAATGCTAATTCTTGGCATTATAAAAATCTCAATAATAAACCGACGGTCGGTTTGTTATTGAGATTATACCTTACTATCTGGAATTATCAAGAGATGAAAGTGCGGGAGTAATGAACTATTGTTTCGATTTTTTTAACATTGCTCTCTGGGTTAGGATCCCTGCGATCATCAGGATTAGAAAACCGATCGAAGTAATAAAAGAACCCAGTTTAACCATCCCATTCAGACTTGAGACCACAGAATTCGCTCCAATCCAGGCGGTCATAATAATTAACCCCCAATCGAAGAAAACGCGCACCAAAAGAAATCCGATCACTGCCCCAATCACTGCCATCAGCAGCCAACTCCAAGAGATCCCAAATAACGACAGAAGTAATGGAAAAGCTGCTGCGCCTGCCAATGCACCCACGATATACCCCACCAGCTTGATAAACTTGACCGCAAGCCAGCCAAGAACTACACCACCAATCGCGGAAAGGACCAACCCGATCACACCAACATCTTTAAATAACGCCTGGAATAAGTTCATTCCAAAGATAAACGCTGCCAAACCCGCAGCGAGCCAAAAGAATTTCCTACCAGCAAACAATAATAACAATCCCGCGACAATCGAAAGCACTGCAACCCAGTTGATCATTCTTTCCTCCAAATAAAAAACACACCGTTTCTTTTGTGGGTGATTATATTCAATAATTCGCCAAGAACCGAATGTTGCCATATATTTTAATGTTTTTGAATCAAATATCTGATATTATATTTTTTAAGGGTTTTCATAATTTCGATAAAACCCAATCACGGAAAAGGAGATCCTCGCTATGTGTTGTTTCTTTCTCGTCTTGATGTTCCTTGGGCCCCGCATCGGTTTGCTCGTCTTCTGGTTATTCCCCTACGGACAGACAATGATGCGATTTGCTTTCCAGAACTGGTTCTGGCCGATCGTTGGGCTGGTCTTCCTGCCATGGACAACGCTAATGTATGTCCTGGTTTGCGGACCCAACGGTATGGTCGGTTTTGACTGGATCTGGGTTGGTCTTGGCGTGGTTGCCGATATCGCTTCTTACACGACCGGTGGTTGGAAACGGAAAGAAATCCCCGGATATTAATCGTCCAATCTTCTGCATTCTGAAAACTAACGGACCTGAAAATATCTGAAAACAGGTCCGTTAGTTCTTAATTCATCTATAATTCAATCGATCATATTCTACATTTCGTCAGATAACAACTCTGGAGCCAAACATGCCGCGAAAACAAGAAGTTGGTGATATTGCCGTAATTGGTCTGGGCCGATTTGGGTCTTCGCTTGCGCTGCGGCTGACCGCGCTTGGGAAACATGTTCTGGGTTGTGATCGGGATCCTGATATTGTCAAAGCGATGGTGAATGAAATCGCAGAAGCGGTGATCCTGGACGCCCAGGATGAAAACGCGCTTCAGATGGTAGGGATCACCTCATTTCATACCGCGATCGTTGCCCTCTCTAATGATTTTGAATATAACGCCCTGGTAACTGCTTCCTTGAAGAAAATGGGGATCGAGCATGTGATCAGTGTCGCGGATTCTCAGCGTCACCGAGAAATTCTTACCGCGATAGGCGCCGATCGGGTGATCCTTCCCCAGGAGGAAGCTGCCAATCAGCTGGCTGAAGAATTATCTACGCCGGGTATTCTGGAAATCCTGAACCTTGACCCAAACTATCGATTGATCGAAATTAAAACGCCTGCCGGATTGGTGGATAAACCATTCAATCGGAGTTCCCGGTTCGAAGTGTCCTTATTATTAGTGATCCGGGGGGGCAATTTAATAATCTCCCCTGATGATTCCATCACCCTTGAAAAGGATGATATTTTGGTTGTCGTCGGTCAGCAAAAAAACCTTGTAAATTTCAGCCTGATCTGATGGCACCTTCTTTTCCATCTGACTCAAAATTTAAGGCTCGCAGGGTAATTCATCTTGTAAGTTCCAGGTTTAGGATAACTCCCAAACGGGTACCCATTTCTCTTCAGCTGGTTACAGGCCTTTTCTTGTTAATATTGGTCGGTACCGGGTTACTCCTTATCCCTGGAATGACCTATGAGCCAATAAATTTCTTCACCGCTCTTTTCACCGCCACCTCCGCAGCGACGGTTACCGGTTTGAATATCGTAGTTCCTGCCACCACATTCACGCTTCAAGGCCAAATCGTGATCCTTTTCCTGGTCCAGATAGGCGGGGTAGGCTTGATCGTTTCGGTCATGTTCTTCTTCCGAATTCTGGGCAGGCAGATCGGTTTAATGGACCGGCTTGCTGTAACCAGTGCGCTGCGCCTCGATTCGCCGGACAAGATCATGTCGATCGTAGTCCGTACAGTGATTGGCATGCTGTTGTTTGAATTACTTGGAGCACTGGCACTGGGCATCCACTGGCTGGCTGCAGGTATCGTCCCGGCAGACAGCATTGTGATGTATTCGATATTCCACGCCGTGGTTTCTTTTTGCAACGCCGGTTTCGACCTTTTTTCAGGTCTGCCTCAATATCCCACTGGAATCCCGCTCGACTCAATAACACTCATCATAATGGGTATCCTGATCATCGCTGGCGGTCTGGGTATTCCGGTTTATATTGATTTGTTGCATCAATTTGGACGCAGGGGGTTGTCGCTGCATTCCCGGATCACGCTTGTCACCTCTCTTATTTTAATCCTTCTTGGCTGGGTGGGTTTTCTTCTTGCAGAGTACCGGCTAGGGGGTGTTTTGACCGGGATTGATTTTGTACCGCGTGTCGTCCAGGCCTGGTTCCAATCGGTTTCCGCACGCACTGCCGGATTCCAGGGGTTCACTTTCTTTACCGATATCAAACAGAGCAGCGTCCTTCTGCTGACTTTCCTCATGTTCATCGGCACTGGTCCAGCGTCAGCCGGGGGAGGGATCACCACCGGGACTTTTTCGGTGATCTGCCTGGCTTTTTTTAGTTACGCCCGCGGTCTTGATAAAATTCGCGCCGGGAGAAGGACAATTCCCTTCAGACAGCTTGGCAGGGCTGGAGTGATCTTTTCGGTCAGTATCACCTTGGTCGTTTTATCCACCTGGTTGATCCTACTCACAAATTCCTTCTCGATGGAAGACGTATTGTTTGAAGTGGTCTCAGCCTTTTCCACAACCGGGCTCTCGTTGGGTATAACCTCTAGTTTGAACCAGTTTGGTCAGGTAATCCTGATCATAGTGATGTTTTTTGGCCGCCTGGGGGCTTTCACCATCATGATGGCGCTCTTGGATAAGGAACCCCGCCAGAACCTGGTGGATTACCCGCAGGAATCGGTGCTGTTGGGATAATCATTTTTTTATGAGGTAAAGACTTCCGCATTGTCTAGATTTACAATTGAATTGCGTCTGCGATTTGCCGTGTCGTGATACACTAATTTCATGTTTCAGAAAGCATCGGTTTCCTCCTTTACTGCCATTGCCCACCCCAACATCGCTTTCATCAAATACTGGGGAAACCGGGATGATGCCTTGCGGCTGCCCGCCAACGGTTCGATCTCCATGAACCTGGCGGAACTGACAACTCAAACCAGCGTTTCCCTCGATCCTGACCTTCAACGCGATAAACTGGTGTTGAACGGACAGCCTGAACAAGGTGCTGCCTTAACCAGGGTAAGTACATTTTTGGAGTTGGTCCGCAATGCAGCAGGATCTAGAAGTTTTGCGCTTGTGGAAAGCCGCAATGACTTCCCCACCGGAGCCGGGATCGCCTCCTCGGCTTCCGCGTTTGCCGCCCTGGCACTCGCCGCTTCCGCCGCCTACGGGCTGGAGCTTTCCGAGAAAGATCTTTCCAGGCTGGCCAGGCGTGGATCAGGCTCCGCCTGCCGCTCCGTGCCCGATGGGTTCACCGAATGGCAAGCCGGGACATCCGACCAGGATTCCTTCGCCACTTCTATTGCACCCGCGGATCATTGGCAACTGATGGACGTGATCACGGTGATCCATTCCGGGGAGAAAAAAGCCGGGTCCACCGAGGGCCACCATCTCGCTGCCACCAGCCCAGTCCAGGCTGCGAGGGTTGCGGATGCCCCCCGCCGGCTGGACGATTGCAGGCAGGCGATTTTCGCGAAGGATTTTGAACGCCTCGCTTTTGTGATCGAGCAGGACTCCAACCTGTTGCACGCGATAATGATGACCTCCCACCCTGCACTCTATTACTGGCGCGGCGCGACGATGGAGGTCATAAACTCCGTCCGCGGGTGGCGCGAACAGGGTATTCCCTGTGCCTTCACCATTGACGCCGGTCCCAACGTCCATGTGGTCTGCCCGGCGGATACGGCTGAACGGGTGGAAAACCAACTTCGTGAGATCCCGGGAGTGGAATCCGTGCTAGTCTCCGGTGTGGGCGGCGCAGCCAGGCTGCTCGTTGATTAAAAAACCCTAATCGCACCAATTATCCCTTTTCGGTATAATCTTAAAGCTTTAATCTTTTCAACGGATAACAGGATGAATTCTTCATTTTTACTGACACTGATCCAATTCATTGTCGCTTTCAGCGTGATCGCGATCGTCCATGAAACGGGTCACTATTTGATGGCCAAAGCAAGCAAAATTGAGGTGGAGGAATTCGGGCTCGGTTTCCCCCCGCGCGCCATTAAGATGTTCAAGTTCCGCGAAACGCTTTTTTCGCTCAACTGGATCCCTTTCGGTGCCTTCGTGCGTCCCAAGGGTGAGAACGACCCGGAAGTTCCCGGCGGCTTGGCGGCTGCCAGTCCGTGGCGCAGGCTGGGGATGCTCCTGGGAGGACCTTTCGCAAATATCCTCTTCGGAATAATCATCTTTGCCTTTGTCTTCTCCCAGGCTGGCGCACCGGATACCTCGCGAATTCAAATTTCCGGGATCAGTCCTGCTTCTCCTGCCGAGCAAAGTGGGTTGCTGCCGGGTGACCTGATCCTTTCGGTGGCCGGGCAAAAGGTAAACTCGATGGCGACGGTTTCCGATATAGTGAAACTCCACTTAGGTGAGGAAATCGCCATCCAAGTTCAACGAGATGGAAGCGATACTACGATCATGATCACTCCGCGAAAGAACCCACCCGAGGGGCAAGGTCCTTTAGGGGTCGTGATGGGCAACCCGGTCATCAAACCCGGTTTCCTCCAGGCCATTCCGCTGGCAGCTTCCACCACGCTGGACCAGGCTAAACAATTATTTACCCTGCCCTTCAAGCTCATCCAGGGGCAGGTGACCTCCGAACAAGCCCGCCTGGTGAGCCCCAAAGGTCTCTTCGATATTTATTCGCAGGTACGCACCCAGCAATCTTCTGCTGAATCCGCCACCCCCGGACTCGCCGTGCTCAACATCCTCTGGTTCTTCGGTATTATTTCAGTAGCCCTCGGTCTCACCAACCTTCTGCCCATTCCAGCCCTGGATGGCGGCAGGATACTCTTCGTGATCCCTGAATTGATCGCCCGAAAGCGCGTACCTGCAAAGTACGAAAACACAGTTCATATGATCGGATTTACTTTCCTGCTTGCATTAATGGCTTTTCTTTTCCTGCAGGATTTCATCAACCCCGTGGTTCTGCCGAAATAGAGAAGGAGTATCCCATGGTCGAAAAAGAGAAGAAAGTCCCCTTTTCGCAAATCTTGGTGGACCTGACGGATGATTCCAAACCTTTCCCACCCAAGTATATGCACCGATTTTCAGATCTCGATCGCGCAGATCTGGCTTCGCTGAAGAAAACCTGGCCAACGGTTGCACCGACCAGGAAATTGAACCTGCTGCAGGACCTGGAAGATCTCGCCGATTCGGAAACTCTGGTTTGCTTCGACGAAGTCGCCAAAATCGGGTTGGAAGACCCCTCCCCACAGGTACGTGCCCTCTCGGCCCGCCTTCTGTGGGAATCGGAAGATGAAACCCTCGTTCCCATTTTCCTATCCATGATGGAAAAGGATGCGGATGCCGATGCCCGTGCGGCTGGCGCCACGGCACTTGGCCGATACATCTATATGGGCGAGATTGAAGAGCTATCAACCGAGGAACGACAGCATATCGAGGATAGCCTGCTGCTGGTCTGCACCGGCAGTGATGCCCCCCTCGTCCGGCGCCGGGCGCTGGAATCGCTGGGCTTTTCCTCGCGGCCAGAAGTACCTGTGCTGATCGAGAAAGCCCTGGATTCCCGTGACCACGGATGGATTGCGAGCGGACTCTTTGCCATCAGCCGCTCCTTTAACCCAAAGTGGGAAAAGGAGATACTCAAGTACATGGGCAACTCAGATGACGATATCCGCTTTGAGGCTATCCGCGCCGCGGGCGAGCTGGAACTGGCAGCAGCCCGCCAACCGCTGCTGGATTCACTGGAAGCAGGTGAAGAGGACGGCGATAACCGTCTGGCAGTTATCTGGTCGTTATCCCAGATCGGTGGCGATGGCGTTCAGGAGGCGATTCAGGAAGCCCTGGCGGAATCCGAGGACGACGAGGAAGCAGAGTATATCGAGGAAGCCCTCACGAACCTTTCATTCAACGAAGATTTCGAGTTGGCGGATCTGATGGACATCGAATCAGACATTCCCAAGGATGATGACGAACGGGATTCCCAGGATTAATTCGATTGGCTGAGCAAACAAGTCAGGAGCGTCTGCATGTGATCATCCGCGGGCGGGTTCAGGGGGTGGGCTTCCGCGCCTTCGTGCTTCAGGAAGCGTCTGCCTTCGGTCTCAAAGGCTGGTGCCGAAATGTGAACTGGGACAAGGTGGAAGTGCTTGCCGAAGGCAGCCGCGCGAACTTGGAAGGCATGCTTGAATCACTAGGTCGCGGTCCCTCGATGGCGCATGTGGATCAGGTGATTCCCGAATGGGGCTCCGCTACAGGCGAGTTCACCCAATTCCGGGTTCGGTAGATCTTCCTTTTCTTTATTTTTCTCCGGCAAGGATCTGCGCTTTTTTCCATCCTGGCAAGTCGGATTCCTCCGCCAGGATGATCCGCAATTGGTAAACCTGGTCACGCAGGACAGCTGCCCGTTCAAATTCCAGGTCTTTTGCAGCGGCTTTCATTTGATTTTCGAGCTCAGAGATCACGCGTTCCAATTCCTTCTTGGGCAGGCTGGCAGCCGAGCGGGTGGTATCCTGGCCATGTTTCCCTCCCGCTTTATCAGCACTGGCAGTCAACCTGGCAGTCAGGTCGTACACCCCTTT
>JGI20214J51088_10002298_pt1 | contig 12776 bp, 7 predicted proteins | sample WetSurMetagenome_FD_51088 | JGI IMG/M metagenome (IMG submission 51088)
GATACGCTGCAGGCCAAGACGGCCTTGTCCCGCGTCCAGCTGGGCCTGATCTCGGCCCAGGGGCTGGTCCAGACGCTCAAGGGGGTCCTGGCCAGCGCGATCGGCCTTCCGGCCAACGCGCCGTTCGAAGTCTCGGACGGGCTGATCTCCAGCCTGCCGGTGGAAGAGTCGGNNGCGACGGTCGAGGGGATCATCGCCCAGGCGCAGCAGCACCGGCCCGACCTCTCCGCGGCCCGGGCTCTCGCCCAGCGGGCCGAGGCGCACGTCAAGACCGTCCGCTCCGACGGCCTGCCGACCCTGAATTTCACGGGCAGCCTGGGGCGCGTGTATTACAGCACGCCGGCCCAGAGCAATTCGCTGAGCGCCGCTGTGCTCCTGGACGTCCCGCTCTTCCGGGGGTTCGCGAATCAATACCAGGTCCTCCTTGCCCAATCGGAGGCGGAGAACGCGAGGGCCCAGGTCCGGAAGGCGGAGCAGGACGTCACCCTTCAGGTCTGGACGAGCTACTACGGCGTCCGGACCGCGACCCAGAGCGTGAAGACGGCCCAGGACCTCTTCGACTCCGCGAAGCAGAGCTACGACGTCGCGCTCGCCGGCTACAAGCAGGGCGTGGGCAGCATCCTCGACCTTCTCTCCGCCCAGAGCGCCCTCGAGAACGGCCGGCAGCAGACCGTCCAGGCCAGGGTCCAATGGCTGACCGCCCTCGTCCAGCTCGCCCACGACACCGGCACGCTCGATCTTCCGGCCAAGCCCGCCGCCGAACCCGGACCTTCCGATCCCGGGAAAGGAGACCGCTGATCATGTCCGCCTCCCATAACTCTCTCGCCCGCTTCGCCTCGCTCGCGCTCGCCGCGGCCCTCGCGCTCGCGGCCCCAGGCTGCTCCTCGAAAAACGGCGCCGCCCAGGGCGCCCGCCAGGCTCCGGCCTTCTCGATCAGCGCCGCGACGGCCGCGGCCAAAGACATGCCCCTCCAGATCCGGGCCGTCGGGAACGTCCAGCCCACTTCCACCGTCCAGATCAAGGGCCAGGTCAGCGGCCCGCTCATGGGCGTCTTTTTCAAGGAAGGCCAGGACGTGCGGAAGGGCGATCCGCTTTTCAAAATCGATCCGCGGCCCTACGACATCGCCCTGAGACAAGCCGAAGCGGCCTTGGCCCGCGACCGGGCCCAGCTGAAGAACGCCGAGGACGAGGTTCGCCGCAATGCCGATCTTGCCGGCAAGGATTTTGTCACCAAGGAGCGCTACGACCAGCTCCAGTCCAACGCCGACGTCTTCCGGGCTTCGGTCAAGGCCGACGAGGCCGCCGTCGACAACGCGAGGCTCCAGCTCGACTACTGCTCGATCGCGGCGCCCATCGACGGCCGGACGGGCGGCCTGCTGGCCTATCCCGGCAACCTGGTCCGGGCCTCGGACACGGCTCCGCTCGTCGTGATCAACCAAATAAGCCCGATCTATGTCGCTTTCGCCGTCCCCGAGAAATTCCTCCCGCAGATCAAACAGTACAGGGCCACGGGCGAATTGAAAGTCGACGCCCTGCCCCAGGGCCAGGACGCCGCCGTCCCGGGCGTCCTGACCTTCATCGACAACGGCATCGACCCGGCGACGGGGACGGTCCTGCTCAAGGCGACATTCCCCAACGCGGACCGGGCCCTCTGGCCGGGCCAGTTCCTGAACGCCGTCCTGACGCTGGCCTTGGAGAAGGACGCGATCGCCGTCCCGTCCCTCGCGATCCAGACCGGCCAGGCCGGGACGTTTGTCCTGGTCGTCAAGCCCGACCAGACGGTCGAGATGCGGCCCGTGACGGTGTCCCGCGCGGTCGGCGACGAGTCGGTCGTCGCTTCCGGACTGAAGGCCGGCGAGACCGTCGTCACGGACGGCCACCTCCGCCTGGTCCCGGGGGCTCGCGTCGAAATCAAGAAAGCCATCTGACGGGGGCCGCCATGAACATGTCGCGCCCCTTCATCGAGCGGCCGGTCATGACGACGCTCGTCATGCTGGCCATCCTCATCTTCGGCCTCATGGCCTTCCAGGGCCTGCCGGTCAACGACCTGCCCAACGTCGACTTCCCGACGATCCAGGTCTCGGCCGGCCTGCCCGGAGCCAGTCCCGAGACCATGGCCGCGGCCGTGGCCACGCCCCTCGAGCGCCAGTTCTCGACGATCGACGGCCTGGACTCGATGGTCTCGACCAACACGCTGGGAAGCACGATGATCACGCTCCAGTTCTCGCTGAAGCGCAACCTCGACGCGGCCGCCCAGGACATCCAGTCGGCCATCTCCCGCGCCCAGCGGATGCTCCCCGTCCAGATGCCCGCGCCGCCGTCCTACCAGAAGGTCAATCCGGCCCTGACGCCGATCCTCTTCCTAGTTCTCACCTCGCCGACCCTCCCGCTTTCCACCCTCGACGAATACGCCGAAACCATGATGGCCCAGCGGATCTCGATGGTCAGCGGCGTGGCCCAGGTCATGGTCTACGGCAGCCAGATCTACGCCGTCCGCGTCCAGCTCGACCCCGACGCCCTGGCCGCCAAGAAGATCGGGCTCGACCAAGTCGGCCAGGCCATCACGACGGGGAACGTCAACATCCCCACGGGCGTCATGTACGGCCCGAACCAGGCGTTCACCCTGCAGGCCAACGGTCAGATGTTCGACGCGGCCGCGTTCCGCGAGCTCATTGTCGCTTACCGCAACGGCGCGCCCGTGCGGCTGAAGGACGTCGGCCGGGTGCTCGACAGCGTCCAGAACGACAAGAGCGCGGCCTGGTACTTCACCAAGGACGGCGGCCAGCGGGCCCTGATGCTCGCCGTCCAGCGCCAGCCCGGGACCAACACCGTCCAGGTCGCGTCCGCGGTCAAGACGCTCCTGCCGATCTTCCGCAAACAGCTCCCGGCGTCGGTCGACCTCAGGATCCTCTACGACCGGTCGCAGTCCATCCGCGAGTCGGTCGGCGACGTCGAGGTCACGCTCCTGATCGCCGTCATCCTGGTCATCCTCGTCATCTTCTTCTTCCTCCGCAGCTTCTCGGCCACGATCATCCCCAGCCTGGCCCTGCCGTTCTCGATTGTCGGCACGTTCGCCGTGATGTCGCTCTTCGGCTACAGCCTCAACAACCTGTCGCTCATGGCCTTGACCCTGTCGATCGGCTTCCTGGTCGACGACGCCATCGTCATGCTCGAGAACATCTTCCGCCACCAGGAGCTCGGGGAGGGCGTCCGCGAGGCGACGTTCAACGGCTCGCGCGAGATCGGCTTCACGATCCTGTCCATGACCCTCAGCCTGGCCGCCGTCTTCCTGCCGATCCTCTTCATGGGCGGGATCCTGGGCCGCCTCTTCCACGAGTTCGCGGTGACGATCGCCGCGGCGGTCCTCATCTCGGGCGTCGTCTCGCTGTCGCTGACGCCGCTCCTCAGCAGCCGCCTCCTCAAACCCCACGCGGGGGCCCGCCACGGGCGGCTCTACAAGGCGATCGACCGGATCATCGACGGGGCGCTCGGCTTCTACAAGCGGACGCTCCGCACGGCCTTGCGCCACCGGCGCCCGGTGATGGCCTTCTCCCTCGTCATCCTCGTGGCCATGGTCGTCATGTTCTCGAAGATCCCCAAGGGATTCATCCCCAGCGAGGACACGGGCCAGTTCAACGTCATCACCGAGGCCGCCCAGGGGATCTCCTTCGAGGCCATGGCCCGCCACCAGCAGGCTGTCGCCGAGCGGGTGGCCCAGGACCCCGACATCGCCGGCTTCGTCTCGAGCCTGGGCGGGATCAGCGCCATGAACAACGGCCGGATGTTCGCCCTGGCCAAGCCCCGCGCGGAGAGGACGGCGAGCGTCGATCAGATCATCGAGCGCCTGCGGCCCAAGGTCAACGGCGTGACGGGGATGAGCGTCTTCCTCCAGAATCCGCCGCCCGTCCAGGTCGGGGGGCGCGTGGCCAAGAGCCTCTACCAGTTCACCCTCCAGAGCCCCGACACGGACGAGCTCTACCAGTCCGCCGCGGCCTTCGAGGCCCGGATCCGGGCGCTGCCCACGGTGCAGGACGTCACGAGCGACATGCAGCTCAAGAACCCGCAGGTCACCGTCCAGATCGACCGCGACGCGGCCCAGGCCAAGGGCGTCTCGGCCCTGCAGGTCGAGGACGCGCTCTATTACGCCTACGGCCAGCGGCAGGTCTCGACCATTTACACGGCCAACAACCAGTACTGGGTCGTGGTCGAGGTCGATCCCCGCTTCCAGCGCGACCCGGCGCTGCTCTCCAAGCTCTACGTCTCCTCGTCCCGCGGCGGGCTCGTCCCGCTCGAGTCCGTGGCCAAGCTGACCCGGACCCTCGGCCCGCTGTCGGTCAACCACTCGGGCCAGCTGCCCTCGGTCACGATCTCGTTCAACCTCCGGCCGGGCGTCTCGCTCGGCGACGCGGTGAACGCGATCACGCAGCTCGCCCGCGAGACCCTGCCGTCCACGGTCAGCACCAACTTCCAGGGCACGGCCCAGGCCTTCCAGTCCTCGCTTCAGGGCCTGGGTCTTCTCCTCGTCATGACCATCCTGGTCATCTACATCATCCTCGGCATCCTCTACGAGAGCTTCATCCATCCCCTGACGATCCTTTCGGCGCTGCCCTTCGCCGGGTTCGGCGCCCTGGCCACGCTGCTGATCTTCAAGACCGAGCTCAGCATCTACGGCTACGTGGGCGTGATCATGCTCGTCGGCCTGGTGAAGAAGAACGGGATCATGATGATCGATTTCGCGGTGACCGCCCAGCGCGAGGAGGGCAAGAACGCGTTCGATGCGATCTTCGAGGCGTGCGTCATCCGCTTCCGGCCGATCATGATGACCACCATGGCCACCCTGTTCGGGACGCTGCCGATCGCCCTCGGGATGGGCGCGGGCGCCGAGGCGCGCCGGCCGCTGGGCCTGGCCGTCGTCGGCGGGCTGCTGTTCTCCCAGCTCGTGACGCTCTACGTCACCCCGGTCGTGTTCACTTATCTCGACCGGCTGTCGGGGAAACGCAAAAAGATGGAGGGCGCGATCGCTTTGTCCGCCGCTCCTTAGGTGTCATTGCGAGGCCTCTTGGCCGAAGCCATCGACCCCTTGGGTCGTCCCGAGCCTTGCGAGGGACCTCGTCGGAAGGAGGACAAGCAAAAGAGACCTTCTTCTGAGAATCCGAGGTTGCTTCGTCGGGCTCCGCCGCTTTGCGGCGTCGCCCTCCTCGCAAGGACAGGCCCTTCCTCGCCCCCGACGTCCCGCCTCTTTCGTTCAGGAAAAGTTCAGGTGATCGGGGCGCGCTCCGGTGCTATAGTCCGGGTCGGAACGAAGATTCCGCTCATCCCCAATGAAGAGAAGCCTCTCCCTCCTGCTCCTTGCCGCCCTGGCCGCGCCCCTGGCCGGCCAACGCAGCGCCCCCGACACCCTCAAGGCGTCAAAAATCGCGGGGACGATCAAGCTCGACGGCGTTCTGGACGAAGCGGACTGGGCCAAGGCGCCGCGCATCTCGAATTTCACCCAACGGGAGCTCGACGAGAACAAGCCCGCGACCGAGAAGACCGAGGTCGCCATCCTCTATAGCCCCACGGAGATGTTCATCGGCGTCTGGTGCTGGGACTCCGAGCCCGACAAGATCATCGCCCAGAAGATGAAATGGGACTTCGAATACGGGACCGAGGATAATCTCATCATCGCCCTGGATTCCTACGGCGACAAGCGAAACGCTTATCTCTTGGCGATCAATCCCAACGGCGCCCAGTACGACGCTTTGGTCGTGGACAACAACCGGAAGACGAACGTCGATTGGAACGGCGTTTGGCATGTCGCAGCCAAGCGGACGGGCAAGGGCTGGTTCGCCGAAATCAGGATCCCCTTTTCGACCCTGAAGTTCAGCGCCGCCGAAGAGCAGACGTGGGGCATCAACTTCGAGCGGAACATTCGCCGCAAGCGCGAGCAGGTCCTCTGGCAGGGCTGGTCGCGGGATGCCACGATCGTCCAGGTCAACCGGGCCGGGACGCTGGTCGGCCTTAAGGGCCTGGCGCGCATGGGCATCTTTGAATTCCGACCCCACGTCCTGGCCGGCGGGGAAAAGACCCCGGGCGCGTCGGCGTCGACCGTCGGCAATCTGGGGCTGGATTTCAACTACCTGTTCAATCCGACCGTCAAGCTTGACTTCACGATCCTTCCGGATTTCGCCCAGACAGAATCCGACGACCTAATCGTCAACCTGACTCGTTTTTCGGTCTCCATCCCCGAAAAACGCCAGTTCTTCCTCGAATCCCAGAATTTCTTCGATTTCCCTCTGGGCAAGGCCCGGCCGTTCTACAGCCGCCGCATCGGGTATTACCAGGGGCAGGAATCGCCCCTCCTCGGCGGCGGCCGGTTCCTGGGCAAGATGGGGGGTTCGACGCTCGGGGTTATGGTCCTTCAGACCGAACATACGGAAGCCTCCCCGTCCACGAATTTCTCCATCGTGCGCTATAAGCAGGACATCGGCGAGCAGTCATCCCTCGGCGTCCTGGCCGTCGGAGCGGCCCAGGCCGGCCGGTTTAACGGCACGGCCGGCGTCGACGCCCTTTATTCGACCGCGAAGCTGTTCGGAGACAAGAACCTCCAGTTCGGCGGGGCGTTCGCCGCGACGTACACGTCCGACCGGGTCGGTCGCACCGGGGCGGCTCACCGGCTGTTCTTCAACTTCCCCAACGACCTGATCGAGCTCAGCGCCTCCTGGGAGCGCGTCGGCGCGGACTTCAATCCCGAGGTGGGCTTCATCAGCCGACCGGGCTATCAGCTTTACACCGCGAAATGGCGCATCAACCCCCGGTTCGATTTCCTGCCCTGGGTCCAGAAGCTGCAGTTCAAGCCGCTCGATCTCAGCTATTATGTGGACGAGACGACGCATCAGATGCAGTCGATCTACCAGGAGTTCCGGCCGCTGATGATCCTGTTCAAGAGCGGCGAGCAGCTCGAGATCAACATCGCCCGGGACGCCGAGAACCTGACCGAGGATTTCGAGATCCGGGACGGCCACCTCATCCCCGCCGGCAAATATTGGACGACGCGCGGCGAGATCCAGTTCACGACCTTCGACGGACGGCCGCTCGTCCTCGGCGCCGGCGTGAATTGGGGGAAGTTCTACACCGGGAAAAGTACGGAATGGGATACGGAGCTCGCCTGGAAGGTGAACCGCTATTTCGGCCTGAGCGTGAATTATAAACGCTCCGACATCCGGCTTCCGGACGGCGGGTTTGCCATCGACGAGGTCGTCGGCCGCATGAATTTCTCGGTGACTCCGAAGCTCTTCGGCGCCGTGTTCGCCCAGTGGAACAACGACGACAGCAAAGTCCTGTTCAATTTCCGGATCACCTGGATTCCCAAGCCGGGCGCGTCGCTCTACTTCGTGCTCAACCAGTTCAGCGATTGCCCCGACCTGCTCGGCAGGTGGCGGCCGTTCAAGACCGCGGCCATGCTCAAGTTCGTCTGGTATTTCAGCCTGCCGTGATGGAATGCGGAGCGGCGCGGTGATATATTCGGCGGGGGGGGCGGCCATGAAGATCCTGGTGATCGAGGACGACCGGAAGATCGCCCAGGCGCTCCGGAAGGGCTTCGAGTCCGAGCGCTACGAGGTCGCCGTGGCCTCGACCGGAAGCGAGGGGGAGGCTCTTGCCGCCACCCGCGCGTTCGACCTGATCGTCCTCGACCTCATGCTTCCCGGGCGCACGGGGCGGGAGATCCTGACGGCCGTCCGCGGCCGCCGGGACGCGACGCCGGTGATCGTCCTCACGGCCAAGGACACGGTCGAAGACCGGGTCGCCGGCCTGGACGCGGGGGCCGACGATTACTTGATCAAGCCCTTCGCCTTCCCCGAGCTTTCGGCCCGGGTCCGGGCCTTGCTCCGGCGGGGCGCGGGCGGCGCGGCCGGAGCCCCGGCCAAGCTCAAGCTGGCCGATCTCGAAATGGACGCGTCGCGGCGCGAGGCCCAACGCAGCGGCCGCCCGCTCGGGCTCACCGCCCGGGAGTACGATCTCCTCGAATACCTCCTCCGCAACCAGGGCCGGGTCGTGACGCGCGAAATGCTGGCCGCCGACGTCTGGAAGGAGACGCGGCGCGCGACCCCCCTCGACAACGTCATCGACGTCCACGTCGCCCGGCTCCGGAAGAAGATCGACGAACCGTTCGCCGTCCGGCTCCTGCACACCGTCCGGGGCGTCGGATTCATCCTCCGGGAGGAGGAGGTCTGATGATGCCCGCCTCGAGCGTCCGCCTGCGCCTGACGCTCTGGTATACGCTGGCCCTGGGCTTGATCGTCCTGGCGTTTTCCCTGGCCGTCTTCCTCTTCGTCAAGGACCGGCTGTCCCACCAGTTCGATCGCGGGATGGCCAAGGAGTTCGCGACTCTGGCCGCTGAGGTGGCCGAGGATGCCGGGGACTTCGCCGAGATCGAGTCTCCCTCCTTGTTCGAGGTCTTTCAGGGGGAGGCTTCCGTCTTTCGGAGCGCGCATTTCCGCAAGGCCGGTCTGCCGGAATCGCCGGGCGCCCCGGCCGCCGGGTTCCGGACGCTGCGGGCCCGGGACGGAGAGCGGTTCCGTCTCCTTGCGGGTCGCGTCAAGAACGACCGATTCCTGGTAGTCGCCCAGGATGAGGAATCCGTACAGAACACCCTCCGGACGCTCGTCGCGATTCTGGGGCTGGCCCTGCCCGCCGCCCTGCTCCTCGCGGCTCTGGGCGGCTACATCCTGGCCGGGCGCCTGCTCGCCCCGGTGGGAGCCATGGCCCGCCGGGCCGGAACGATCGGCGCGGAGAACCTCTCCGAGCGGCTGCCGGTCGGGAATCCCGAGGACGAATTCGGCCGGCTGGCGGCCGTCTTCAACCAGACGCTGGGCCGGCTGCAGGCTGCCTTCGAGCGGCTGCAGCGGTTCACGGCCGACGCGTCCCATGAGCTCCGTACGCCTCTCGCGGCCCTCCGGAGCGTCGGCGAAGTCGCCTTGCAGGAAGAGCTGGATGCCGCGGCCTATCGCGACCGCATCGGAAGCATGCTCGAGGAGACCGCCCGCCTGACGAGCCTCGTCGAGAGCCTGCTCGTCCTCACCCGGGCCGACAACGGCCGCCTTCCGGCGAACCGGAAGCTCACTGACCTGGGTGCCCTGGTCGGGAAGGCCGTCGAGGACTTTCGCGTCCTGGCCGAGGAAAGGAACCAGATCCTGACCGCGGACCTTCCGGCCGGCATCGAAGTCTCCACGGACGCGGACCTCGTCCGCCAGGCCGTGGTCAACATCCTGGACAATGCCCTCAAATTCACGCCCGCAAGCGGCACGGTTGAGGTCGCTTTGAAAAACCGGGCCGGGGTCCTTGGGATCGAGGTCCGCGACGGCGGCCCGGGCATCCCCGCCGAGGACCGGGAGAAGATCTTCGAGCGCTTCTACCGGGTGGAGAAGGACCGGCCGCGGGACGCCGGAGGCGTCGGCTTGGGACTGGCGATCGCCAAATGGGCGGTCGAGGCGAACGGCGGTTTCATCGAGTTGGAGAGCCGGGAGGGCGGGGGAAGCACGTTCCGGATCATCCTCCCGAAATGAAGCATCCGGAATTTGGAGTCGACATGAAGAAACTGACGGCCGTCCTGATTCTGGCGTCGGCCTTGGTCGCTGCCGCCTGGGCCCAGGCCATCACCGAGGACAAGGTGCCGGCCCCCGTGAAGAAAGCGTTTCGGGCGAAATACGCGGGCGTCGCGCCCGTGGAATGGAAGATTGCGAGCGACAAGAGCTATGAGGCGGAGTTCACGCTCAAAGGCGTCGAGATCACGGTGAAATACGACCCCGCCGGCAACTGGCTGGAGACCGAACCCGGGATTCCCCTGTCCGATGTGCCCAAGGCGATCATCGACGCGCTGAAGGCGAAATTCAAGAGCGCCAAGATCGTCGAAACGCAATCCTTGGAGCTGGCCTCCGATCCCCGGAAGATCTACGAGATCCATCTCGACGGCGGCCAGGAGATCCTCAAGGTCCTCCTTTATGCGGACGGAACGATCATTAAGCAGTCCGCCAAGCCGAAAAAAGGCGATGAAGCGGGCGAGGGGGCCGAGGCGCCGGCCGTGTGGCGGGATAAGTTCCCGATGGGGAAATGCGCGCCTGCGACGACCGGGACGAATCCCTACTTCATCCTCGAACCGGGATATCAACTGGTGCTCGAGGGCCGGGAGGGGGCGAAAGCCGCCAAGCTCGTCATTACCGTCCTCGCGGAAACCAAAATGATCGGGACCTTCGAGGCCCGGATCGTCGAGGAGAGGGAGACGGCCGACGGAGCCCTTGTCGAAGTCTCACGCAACTACTTCGTCATCTGCCCCGACACGAAAGACCTCTATTACTTCGGCGAGGACGTCGACATCTACAAGAACGGCAAGATCACCGGCCACGAGGGCGCATGGCTCGCCTTTCAGGGCAAGAACACGCCGGGGCTGATGCTTCCCGGGGCGCCCAGGGTCGGCTTTCGATACTATCAGGAGGTTGCCCCGGGCGTAGCCATGGACAGGTCGGAGATTCTCAGCCTGACTGAAACGCTTATCACTTCAGCAGGGATGTTCACGAATTGTCTCGAGATCGAGGAGACGACACCGCTCGAATCCGGTAAGGCCCGCAAGATCTACGCTCCGGGCGTGGGCCTCATTCAGGACGGCGAGCTCACTCTGACGAAGATCGTCAAGGCGAAGTGAATTCCCCGAGGATATTTCGGATCCCTCGGAATAAATACATCATGAAGGAGGAGCGCATGAAGCTCAAGACACTGTCGGCCCTATTGGTGGCGGCCGCCTTTCTGTTCACGGTGAGCTGCAAGGAAAAGGCTAAGGAGCCTGCGGAAAAGGGTGAGACAAAGGCCAAGACTGAGGTCGTGGAGAAGAANGGCGCGGCGGGCGAGAAGACGGCCGTCGAGAAGAAAGAAGCGAAGGAAGAGGACGAGGAGAAGGAAGAAGCCGGCGAGAAGGGCGAGAAGGCCGCGGCCAAGCCGCTCGATCTCAAGGTCCTTCCCGAGGCCGTCCTCGCGGCGTTCAAGGCATCCTATCCCCTGGCCGAGATCAAAGGCGCGAGCAAGGAAGTCGAGAACGGCGTGACCCAGTTCGAAGTCGAGAGCGTCGACGGCAAGCTCAACCGCGATCTTCTCTACGCCGCTGACGGCAAGGTCCTCGAGATCGAGGAGACCACGGCCCCCGAGAACCTCCCCGAGCCCGTCAAGGCGACGCTGGCCAAGAGCTACCCCGGCGCCAAAGTGCTCAAGGCCGAGATCCTGACCAAGGACGGAACGCAGAATTTCGAGCTGTCCCTCCAGGACAAGGACAAGAAATTCAGCGTGACGATCGATCCCGCCGGCAAGATCGTCGAGAAGGAGCCGGTCAAGAAGTGACAAAAAGCCCCGGGCCCGGCCCGGGGCTTTTTGTCATCCCGAGACCTTGTCGAGGGATCTCCTCTCAAGGAGCTGATTATCCTCCGCAAAAGAGGAGATCCCTCGCTTCGCTCGGGATGACAATGTCCCCCTTTCCGCTCTCGCTTCGCTCGGGATGACAATGGACAGAGGTGGCCTCGCTCATATAGAATCCGACCGACGCCCATGCCCGCGCGCAACATAGGCTCCTACCGCTGGCGCATCCTTGCGCTTCTGTTCATGGCGACGACCATCAATTACATGGACCGGAGCGTGCTGGGCGTGCTGGGCCCCACGCTGCGCGACCACGTCTTCGGCTGGACGAACATCCAGTACTCCTACATCACGATCTCGTTCAAGATCGCCTACGCCCTCGGGCTCCTGGTCATGGGCGGCGTCGTGGACCGGAAGGGAACCAAGAAAGGCTATCTCTATTCCATCGGGACATGGAGCGTGTTCAGCTTGCTCCACGCCCTGGTCACCCGGGGCATGGGCTGGATCGGATTCGCCGTCGCCCGGTTCGGCCTGGGCATCGGCGAGTCGGGCAATTTCCCCTCCTGCATCAAGACCATCGCCGAGTGGTTCCCCAAGCGCGAGCGCGCCTTTGCCACCGGCATCTTCAACGCCGGGACGAACGTCGGGATCATCCTCGCCGCGGCGCTCGCGTCCGCGATCGTCGGTCCCCAGGGCCAGCGCTGGCAATTCGCCTTCCTGACCACCTCGGTCCTGAGTGCGATCTGGATCCTGCTCTGGCTGCGGTCCTACCACCGCCCGGACGTCCATCCCCGCGTCACGCCGTCCGAGCTGGCCCATATCCAGAGCGACGCCGCGCCCGAGAGCCTGGAGAGGATTCCCTGGGCGAAGGTCTTCCCGGTCAAGGAGACCTGGGCGTTCGCCGCGGCCAAGGTCCCGGACGCGGTCTGGTTCTTCTACATGTTCTGGGGGACGTTCTTCCTGAACGCCCAGTTCGGCCTGTCCCTGACGGGGCTGGCCCTGCCCCTGATCGTCATCTACATCGCCGCCGATTTCGGGAGCGTCGGCGGGGGCTGGCTCTCCTCGGCGCTCATCCGGAAGGGATGGTCGATCAACCGCGCCCGGAAGACGACGATGCTCCTCTGCGCGGTGATCATCATGCCCGTCGTCTTCGCCACGCAGACGACGCACGCCTGGCTCGCCGTGGCCCTGATGGCCTTGGCCGCCGCCGGCCACCAGGCCTGGTCGGCCAACGCCTTCACCCTGGCCTCGGACGTCTTTCCCCGCAAAGCCACGGCTTCGGTCGTGGGGGTCGGGGGAATGGTCGGCGCCGCGGCCGGGATCGCGGCCGACCTCGGCCTGGGCCGGATCCTGGACAAGAGCGGCCGCAAGGGATATTTCTTCGCCTTCCTAGTGGCGGG
>JGI20214J51088_10002299_pt1 | contig 12769 bp, 16 predicted proteins | sample WetSurMetagenome_FD_51088 | JGI IMG/M metagenome (IMG submission 51088)
ACTAGATCGATTGACTGAGGAAAGGAACCTATGGATCAGGCGACGGAATTGAGAAAACTGGTATCCTTGGAATGTGAGCAGAGCCGGAGGCGCCGGCCAGAGGGTCCAACGGAGGCCTTGCGAACCGGTTCTCCCCCAAAGGTCTTTGCCGTGACGAGCGGTAAAGGGGGAGTGGGGAAAACCAATGTCGTGGGAAACCTGGCCATTGCGTGCCAGCGCATGGGCAAAAAGGTCCTGGTCTTGGACGCCGATCTGGGCCTTGCAAACATGGACATCATATTCGGCATCAATCCCGAGCACAACATCGGCGAGACCATCCGCGGGGAAAAGGATCTCTCCACGGTCATCGTCGAAGGGCCGGAGGGAGTGGCGGTGATCCCGGCCTCGTCGGGAGTCGAGGAACTGGCTCACCTCAGCGAAGGTCAAAAGGTCAATCTCCTGAGCGAATTCGACAGCCTCAACAAGGCGTTCGACCTTCTTCTCATCGACACCGGGGCGGGCATCTCTTCCAACGTGGTCTTTTTCAACCTGGCGGCGGAGGAGCGCATCATCGTGATCACACCGGAGCCCACCTCNATCACGGACGCCTACGCCCTCATGAAAGTCCTTTTCTTCAACCACGGGATCAAGGACTTCCTGCTCCTTTCCAACATGGTCAAGGACGAGAGTCAGGGAAGGAAGATCTATGAGAATCTGAGCCGGGTGGTGGCCAAGTTCATGAGAGGGGTCTCCGTCGACTACGCCGGGTGCATTCCATGGGACGGGCTCCTGCAGAAAGGCGTGAGTCGAAGAGAACCCGTCATATGCTGCTATCCCGAAAGCCCTTCCAGCCGGAGCTTCGGAGCGCTGGCGCGATTTCTCATGAGGAACGGGGAGCATAAACCCACGGACGGCAACATCAAATTCTTTCTGAAAAGACTTATGGACGTGGCCAGGGATGAGAGCCGAGCTCAATAAGTATCATCAGAATCTCCTCAGGGAAGACGAGCGCCTGGGCGCCAAAGACCGAGAGGACTGCGTTCTCCGGTATGCTCCCCTCATCCATTTCATTGCCAACCGGCTGGCCATGAGGCTCCCCCCTTCCGTGTCCAAGGACGAGCTTGTGAGCGCGGGAATCGTGGGGTTGCTGGATGCCCTCGAGAAGTTTGATGCCGGCCTGGGCAACCAGTTCAAAACCTATGCGGAACACCGGATCCGGGGGGCCATGCTGGACGAACTGCGCAAGATGGACTGGTTCCCCAGGTCGGTGAGAAAAACCAACCAAAAGGTGGAAGAAGCCGTTCTTTCTCTCCAATCCAGGCTGGGCAGAGAGCCTGAGGATGAGGAAATCGCCCAGGAGTTGGGGGTGGAGATCGAGGAGTACTTCAGGATGATGCATCGGGGCGCAAGCGCGGGTCTCCTCAACATCGAGGACCTCTTGGTGGAGGGAGGTGGCGCGAAGCTCAATGGACAGGGGCTTGAAGGAGCCTCTCCTCTCGATGAGCTCAAGGTGAAGGAAGTGAAAGCGGTCGTGGCCGGCGCCCTGAGGGCTCTATCGGAAATAGAGCAACAGGTCATCTCCCTCTACTATTACGACGAACTGACTCTGAAAGAGATCGCCGAGATCTTTCATCTCACCGAATCGAGGATCTGCCAGATCCACAGCAAAGCGATTATGAGATTGAGGACAAAACTCCGGGTTTTTTATGAAAGCTGAGGAAGACCTTTCGCAGGAAAAGTCGGATGCCCCGCCCCAGGAGCAGGGGAAGCTTCGCAGGAGGATCATCCTTCTCTCCCTTTTTTTCATGCTTGCGATTTCTGCGCTCCTCTGGACCAGATACTCACAGGTTGGAAAACACGACCTCCAAGACACGCCACTCCCCGTCCCCCAGGTCACCCTTCAGGGGAATCCGGTGGTGGCTTTTGACCCTTTCCTGATCCCTCTGGGAGAGAAATCCAAGTACACCTTTATCTCCTTAAGTTTCTCAATGGAATTGCCGAACGGGCAATCAGGGAAGGACATAAAGGAAAAGATGACCGAGCTCAGGGGACTCCTCTATGACACCTTGAAAGAGGATTTTCAAAAGTCGGAAGGAATTCCCCTGATCCAGGCGGTCAAGGACGGCATTGACAGGGCGCTTCATAGGGCGCTGCCCGGCCAGCGAGTGAAGGATGTCTTTATCAGCCAGTTCTTGGCCCTCTGAGGCGGGGCATCCCCTCAGGGCGGCCTCAGGAGAGGAATGCCATGGCAGGGACAACAGACATCAATGTGATCCTGGCTCAGGGAGACGCGGTGAGGGAGGTCCAGAATATCCGAAAGCAGGTTCTGGAGCTGGGACAGCAGTCCATTGCCCAGAAGTCAGAGGACCAGAAAAAGGAAACCAAGTCAAAAGTGCAGGAATTCCACCCTGGAGACAAGATCGAAATCAGATCGGATGAGGAAGGACGGCCGGGTCTGAAACGCGAGAAAAAGGAAGGGAAAGGTGAGCCCCCCGAGTCCGATAAAAAGGAACCTGTCTCCCCGTCCGGAAATCTCATTGACATAAAGGTGTAGAACATGTCCATCCAAGATAACGGTTTTATTCTATTGGTGTTGCTCATGGTCATGGATCTGGCCGTGTTCGGGGCCGTTGTGTTCTTCCTGAAAAACGTGAAGACATCGAGCCACAACGAAACCATGAGCAAAGCGGCGGGCCTCCTGGAATCCCTGGTCACCGACTCCGGCAAGGTCGCCGAACAGTGGAGGGAACAGCTCGAAAAGAAGCAGCACCTGATGAGGCAGATGAACGAGCAACTGGATGAAAAGCTCGTGAGCCTCAAACTGCTCTGTAGCAGGGCGGAGGCGCTGGTTCAGTCCTCTCGAACAGCCGAGGCATCAAGCCCGGAGGCCCCTTCCCTCACCGGCCGGGAAAAGAAGATCCTCACCCTGGCCAGGAAAGGCCGCAGAACAGAGGAAATCGCCGATCGGCTTGCCCTGCCCAGGGAAGAAGTGGAGCTGGTGCTCGGTTTGGAGAAGAAACTCTCCCGCCTGGGCGCTGAAAAGAGGGCCTCTTGATCGAGATCCGTCCTCCCTCTGCGGCGCAACGGGGTGAATCCGCCGGTCCGCAAACCGTCTCGCGCCGTCTTCCGGCCCTGTCGAGAAACGAAATCGTGCAGGGCAAAGTGATCCGGCTCATGGACGATCAGGACGCGGTGATCGCCATCAAGAACCGAAACGTGATCGCCAAGAGCCATGTGCCTCTGGAGAAAGACCAGCTCCTTCTCCTGAGGGTGGAGCAGGCCTCTCCGACGCCCCTGCTCCGTCTTCTGGGAAGTGTGGGCCGATCCCCGGGAGCGGTTTCCTTGATGCAGGCGGTGGAGCAGAATCCCTGGCGCCAAGTCCTGGAAAACCTGACAAACTCAGCGGCCTCCTCAAGGGAGCAGGCCCTGCTCCGGGATCTGCTGAAGGACCTGTCCACCCTCTTTTTGAAACCCCAGGACCGCGACCTCCTGAGAGAGTGGATCGAAAAGAGCGGGATGTCCCTGGAAAGCAGGCTCCGCGGCCTGTCCTTGCAAGGACGGCAGACGCGCGATGAGGTGAACCGCCTGGTGTCAGGGGATCTCAAAGGCTTGCTGGCCGGGATGGTGAACACAGAAGACGGCGCTTCCCCCGGGGTGGAGAGGCTCTTCAAACTTATAGAAACCCTTCAGTGGTTCAATCACGGGAGCCTGGACCAAACCGGCAAGCTTTTCCTCCTTCTCCCGTGCCAGATATCGGATGGTTTCTGGACCGTGGCCCAGCTCTTGATTCAGAAAGAGGAGGAGAGTCCGTCCAAGNGCCAGAGAAAAGCAAGGGCTTGCCGGATTGTTCTTCTGTCCGAGTTTTCGAGCCTGGGTTGGGTGAGGGCTGAGGTNATGGTGGAAGGCAAGGAGGTCCGCATCGGATTCCTGGCAGGAAGCGCTGAATCCATCAGCCGGCTCCAGGAGCATTTGCCCGTCTTGATCGGAAACCTGAAGGACCAGGGGTTCCGGGTCAGCGAAGCGGGGTGCGACACGCTGGATCCGGACCTTTTGAAGCACAGCATGGTCCCAGAACTCACAGGAGCGGGAACTGACTCTTTCAGTACCTTTGCCTGATGAACCTCACTAAGGGAGTGTTCAGTGTTCGGGGTTCAGGGTTCAGGAAAACAAGGGTTCAGGAAAATAAGTGTTCAGTGTTCAGCGTTCAGCAGCCCAACACTTGACTCTGGAGACTAATTTTTCATTCCTTCCTGAACACCGAAGACTGAGCGCGCAGCGCGATTACCGAACACTGAACACTGAACACTGAAGACTGAGCGCGCAGCGCGATTACTGAACACTGTGAAAAACGCGGACAAATATAGCAAAGCGGTTGCGTTGGCTTACAAGCCGGGTCTGGACAGGGCGCCCAAGGTCACCGCCAAGGGCAGGGGCAAGGTGGCGGAAAAGATCATTGAGCTGGCCAGGCAGAATCACCTGGCGATTCACGAGGACCCGGACCTCGTGGAAGCGCTTTCCTTAATGGATCTCAACGAGGAAATCCCCGAAAGCCTCTACATCGTTGTGGCGGAACTTCTTGCCTTCCTCTATTCCGTGAACGGGAAAAAAGAGCCCTCCTAGGCACTTTTTTCCTCCTCCCAGGAAAGAGGCCTGAGANGGGATTTGGTTTTCGACGANATAACCATAGGTTACAGAGGGAACTCGCGCTTTGCTTTGGCATCATTATTGCTACAAAGGATTTTGAAAACTTGATAGCGGAGCGAAGGGAATGAAAATGGTGGCCTCGGGAATAAGTGGGTTGGTGGACGGCACCCTGATTCAGCAGGTGAGATGTGACACGATCTCTAATAACCTCGCCAATATCAGCACCAAGGGGTTCAAAAGGGATGTTCCGTCTTTTGATGAGGTGCTGAGCGAGAAGATGTACTCTGCGCCGGATTTTTCCCAGGGCCCGGTCCAGCATACGGGCAATCCTTTTGACTTCGCCCTGGACGGCCCGGGCTTTTTCAAGGTTCAGACGCGCAATGGGCTGAGATACACCAGGGACGGGGCGTTGGGGCTCAACAAGGAGAACACCCTCGTGAACCGGAGTGGGGATCCTGTCCTGGGAGACAACGGTCCTATCCGCGTTGAAGGCACCGAGGTGTCCGTGGGGGCGGATGGCCAGATCCAGGCGGACGGCGTCTCCGTCGACCGAATCAGCGTGGTTGATTTCAAAGACCCTCGGCTGCTTCTCAAGGAGGGGGCCAACTACTATATCGATCCCGGCAAGGCGGAAGAGCTTCCCCGTCCGGAGAAGACCACCCTGCATCAGGGATACCTGGAAGAGTCCAATGTGGATTTGACCGAGGAAATGATCCGAATGGTGGAGGCCTTCAGGGCCTTCGAGTCCATGCAGAAGGGAATCCAGAGCATCGACGAGATGACCGGGAAGCTGATCAATGACCCGGGGCTCTTTTGACAAGNGGTTTCAGTGTTCGGTGTTCAGGGTTCAGGAATGAAGAGGACCACTGTGCCCGCCGAAATGAATGGCGGGTCAGCAGTGAACAAAGGAGGAAATAGAGATGTTGAGAGGATTGTGGTCGGCAGCATGCGGAATGTCTGCTCACAAAATGACCATTGACGTGATCGCCAACAATCTGGCCAACGTGAACACAGCCGGGTTCAAAAGAAGCCGCGCGGATTTTCAGGATCTCATGTACCAGACCCTCACCCAGGCGGGTTCCAGAACCCCTGCGGGTTCCCAGGTCCCGACAGGCATTCAGATCGGCATGGGCACCATGCCCACGGGCGTGCAGAAGATGTTCCTGCAGGGCGATTTCCAGGAGACGAAGAACGAGTTGGACATGAGTATTGAAGGCAAGGGTTTTTTCAAGGTCCTGAGCAATGACGAGGAGGCCTACACCAGGGCAGGCAATTTCAAACTGGACAGCGAGGGGAATGTGGTGACTCCCAGTGGAGACAGGCTCCAGCCCGAGATCACAGTCCCTGCGCAAACCGTGTCGATCAGCATCGACAAGTACGGAAGCGTGACCGCCTTTGACCCCACAAGCACAGGAACGGTTCTGGGAACGATTGAACTGACCTCCTTCCCGAACCCGGCCGGGCTCTACGCCATGGGCCGGAATCTCTTCAAGCCCACGGAGGCCTCGGGCACCGCCACGAGCGGAAATCCTGGATCCAACGGGTTGGGGACCGTGGCCCAGGGGTTTCTGGAGATGTCCAACGTGGACGTGGTGGAAGAAATGGTCCACATGATCATCGCCCAGCGGGCCTATGAAATCAGCAGCAAGTCCATCCAGACCGCAGACAACATGATGCAGATCGCAAACAACATTAAGAGGTAGATGCCGTGAAGAGCCTGGGTTTTGCCGTTATTCTTTTCTTCGCCTGCTTGGCCGCTCTCCTCCCTCGGCCGGTCGGGGCCGGGGAGACCAAGGAGACCGGCCGGGAAGGCAGCCTGTCTGTTTCGGAACCCCAGTTTCGGGAGGCCTTCAGCCGTTACCTTTGTACCCATTTGAAAAAACCGGCCTCCGATGTGGTGGTGTCCAAGTTCAAGGTTTCTGAAAATCCCCCTGTTCCGGCCGGTCCCGTGAGTATTCAGATCTTCCAGAAAGAACGAGGGTCTCTTCTAGGTCTTGTGAGGCTTTCCGCCATGGTCAGCGTCAACGGTGCGGTCCGCCATGAGGCGACCTTGTCCGGGTGGGTCGACGTGTTTGAATCTGCCGTGTGCACGGCTCGTCCCCTCAAGAAGGGGGAGGTCCTCAAGAAGGAGGATCTTTACGTGACCAGGGAAAACGTGTCTCGCCTTCAGGGCCAGGCCGTGACCGACATGGATGAGGCGGTCGGTCTCATGGTCAGGCACAGCATCCGTCAGAACACCTGTCTCAAGGAATGGATGCTGGAGAAGGCGCCGGTCCTGGACAAGGGAGCGGTAGTGACGATTCTGGCTCAGATGGGCGGCTTGAGGGTGACGGTGAAAGGCGTGGCCCTTGAACGCGGCTATCCCGGGGAAATGGTGAAGGTCCAGAACAGCATGAGTCAGAAGGCGCTCCTTGCCAGGGTCATTGACAGCGCCCATGTGATGGTGGAGTTCTAGAGGAGAATCCTATGAACAGAAAAAGCGTCCTCTCTTGGCTTCCCTTTCTGTGCCTGCTCGTGGGGTGCATAGCGCCGCAGGTTCCGGGTCCCCCGGCAACGCAAGCAAACTTGAGGCAACCAAACCCTGCCATGGAGCGGCCGCCCTTAAAGCCGGTTGAGGGATCCCTGTGGACGGAAAACGTAGAAGCCTCTCTATACACGGAGTTCCGGGCCAGACGGGTGGGGGACATTGTAACCGTCCGGATTGTGGAGGACCCCAAGGCCGAGTTGAGCGCAAACACCAAAACGAGTCGAAGCTCTGCCATTAAAGCCCGCATGGAGTTCCTCGGTCTGGTGAAAAAAGCCTCTGAACACTTCCCGACCCTTCCGGATGACCCGCTTACAGAATACCTGGTTGACGCAGCCATCGATTCAGAGCACGACGGCAGCGGGTCGAGTGCTCGGGCGGGCAATGTGAAGGCTTATGTGAGCTGCGTGGTGGAACAGGTTTTCTCCAACGGCTATCTCTTCGTCCGGGGAACGAGGCAGATCTGGGTCAACAACGAGCAGCAATACATCCTTCTCTCCGGCACGGTTCGTCCTGAGGACATCAACTCGAAGAACGAGGTCGCTTCTACCTATGTGGCCGATGTGGAAATCGTCTATGCCGGGGCCGGCCCTGTGGCGGACAAACAGAGAACGGGATGGTTGGGAGGAATTATCGACTATGTGTGGCCGTTCTAAATTCACCTGCTTCCTCGTCCTCATGCTGGTTCTTTGCCTTCCCTGGGAAGCAGCCGGGGCTCGCATCAAGGACATCGTTTCCATCAAAGGGATACGGCCGAATCAGCTCTTCGGATACGGTCTGGTCCTCGGCCTGAACGGGAGCGGAGACAAGGATGGAACCACCTTCACGGTTCAGGGGTTGGTGAATATGCTCGAGCGCCAGGGGATCAAGGTGAGCCTCGCGGATGTGAAGGTGAGCAACGTGGCCGCCGTCATGGTGAGCGCCACCCTTCCTCCCTTTGCCCGTGTGGGAAAGAAGATCGATATTACCGTGTCCTCCATCGGAGATGCCAAGAGCCTTCAAGGAGGCACCCTTCTGATGACCCCCCTGAAAGGGGTGGATGGAAAAGTCTATGCCCTCGCACAAGGTCCGCTGGTGGTGGGCGGTTACACAGCCTCAGGAAATGCGGGAGGAGGGTCTACCAAGAACCACCCCACGGTGGGAATGATCAGCGGCGGCGCGACAGTGGAAAGCGAGATCCCCCTGTCTCTGGATGAGAAAAAAGAGTTCACCCTGGTTCTCAATTATCCGGATTTCACGACCGCTTCCAGAATCGTCGAGCAGGTCAACGACCATTTCAAGGAGCCGCTTGCAAAACCGGTCGACTCGGGCACGCTCAAGCTGCGCGTGCCTCAACGGTTTCAGGACAATGTGGTCAACCTTCTGGCTGAAGTGGGCCAGCTCGAAGTGAAACCGGATACGGGCGCCAGGGTGATTGTCAACGAGAAGACGGGCACGGTAGTGATCGGAGAGAACGTGCGGATTTCCACCGTGGCCGTGGCCCACGGCAACCTCAACATCCAGATCAAGGAGACCACACAGGTTTCACAACCGGAGCCTTTCGCTCCTCCGGGCAGAGGCCGGCCGACGCGAACCGAAGGCGGGGTCACGGTGGCCCCCGGAGGCGCCACGGTCGTGAGCCCGGATTCCGATGTCTCCGTCGACGAAGAGCAGAAGCATCTCGTCCTGCTCCCCGAAGGCCGAACCGTGGGGGATCTGGTGAGAGCTCTCAACGCCATCGGCATCTCCCCTCGCGATCTGATCACGGTGTTGCAGGCCGTTAAAGCAGCGGGGGCGCTCCACGGGGATCTGGAAGTCATATAGGGTGAACATCATGATCAGCAGGATTGAATCGTCAGGGAACGGAACCAAGGGGATGTCGCTTCCCCGGCTCAGGGAAGTGTGCGCGGAATTCGAAGCGGTGTTCTTGAACCACCTGTTGAAGACGATGCGCTCCTCCATGGCCGGGGGCGGCCTGCTCGGCAAAAGCCATCAGGGAGAGGTCATGGGGTCCCTGCTGGATGAAAAAATCGCGTTGGACATGGCCAAAAAGCGGGGCATCGGGATCGGCGATCTTCTCTTTGAGAAGCTCCGGAAATCCTATCACGCCTCGGATTCGGGGAAAGCACATGAATGAGGAAACGATTCAAATGATTGAGCGTCTTTTACTTGAAAAAGCCCTCCGGTACGCCGACCTGGTCGAGTGTTTCAAGAAGGAGCGAGCGCACCTGACCAGCCTGGAGATCGAACCCCTGTGGGCGGTTTCGGAGGAGAAGAACAGACTGTGTACCGAGATCGAAACCCTGCGTTCGAGGATCGCTCTTCAGGGATCCGTCGGGGAGGGGGCGACGGTCTACGACCCCCACCGGATCCTCGAGTCCATTCCGGCAACGCAGCGAGGGCCTGTGCGCAACGTTTTCCTTCGCATCCTGAAGCTGAAAAAGGAAGTGGAGATCATGCGGCAGGAGAACCGGGCCTTTATTGACGACTCTCTCGAGTTTCTTGATGAGATGATCTCTATTCTCTCCGGGGAGGGGGACGCTCAGATGCTCTATACCGGCAGGTCCCGCCTGCGCCGGCAGGAATCCCTCGTGACCCTGAGCAGGGAGGTGTAGTCATGTCCGGATTGGTTTCGGTGCTGAGCATTGCAAAGGACGCCTTGGCGGTTCAGCAGTACGGCATGGATGTGACCGGTCACAACGTCGCCAATGTATCCACAGAAGAGTATTCCAGGCAGAGACCGGTGCTGGAAGCGAAACAGCCGGCCCCTTATCAGGGTCTCCTTTTCGGCACGGGCGTCAAGATCGATCAGATCACCCGGAACGTGGACCGCTTCGTGGAAGCGAGGCTCATGGACGGAAAGATGGAGCTCGCCTCCTCGAGCGAGAAAGAGATCCAAATGGGCGTTCTGGAGGGTCTGTTCAACGAGACCTCGGATCAGAACCTTGCCGCCCAGTTCAGCGATTTCTGGAACGCATGGCATGACCTGTCCAACAATCCTTCGGGTCTGGCCGAACGGGATGTGCTCCTGGAACGAGGGTCCCTGCTCGCTCAAGGCTTTGAGGACCTGGCCACGGAGATGACTCAGATCACCCGGGAAATCAACCTCTCTCTGCAGGCCGGAGTGGACCGGATCAATGAGCTCACCTCCCAGTTGGCGGCTCTCAACGGAGAGATCGTTCAGCAGGAGGCCCTGGGAAACGCCAATGATCTCCGGGATCAAAGGACAAAGATCCTCAACCAGCTGTCCGAATACATGGACATCAAGTCCTTCGAGCACGATGACGGCGGCATCACCGTGATGACCAAGAGCGGTTTTGTGCTCGCCGACAAAGTCCATTCCTATCGCCTCACCGTGGAGGACAATGAAGTCAAGTGGGAGGGATCGAGCGGGACCTGGGTGCCCATCACCGACACCCTCCGGCAAGGGAAGTTCGGAGCGTGGCTCGACATGAGGGATGTTATTCTCCCCAAGGTCCAGGCCGATCTTGACGAATTGGCGAAGTCGACCATCTGGGAGGTCAACAAGATACACACCCAAGGGGTGGGCTTGACCTTGTATCCACCCGGTCAGACCTTGACGTCCTCCTATTCAACCAGCACGCGGCTGGGTGACCTGAGCTTTGGAGAGCGGGTCGACTTCAGCGGAACCTTCAAACTCTGGATCGGCGACGGCAATGGTGCGAACCTGCAGGAGGTGACCATTGACCTGGATTTTGCGGGCGGCGCTATCGATGAGAATTCCACCCTGGCGGAATTGCGCGACAGCATAAACGCCCAGATTGCCGGCCAGAGACCCGCCCTTGCAGGCGCGGTGTCCGTGTCGGTTTCGGCATCCGGGAACCGGATCGAGATCTCCGCCGACGCTTCGCACACCTTCGGTTTTTCGCAGGACAGCTCCAACCTTCTTGCAGCGCTGGGAATCAATACCTTTTTCACCGGAAGCAATGCCACGGGAATGGATGTGAACCCGACGCTCCGCTCCGATCCCGGGCTGATCGCCGCCGGACGGATCGACGCCTCCACCGGCGAGGTGGCTGCAGGGGACGGGGCCAATGCTCTGGCCATGGCCGATCTCCAGTACCTTGGCGTGTCCACGAAGCGGTGGAGCTTTGAGCGGGGGGCTGCTCCCACGTCCGTAGATATCACCGAGACCCCTCTTGAAAGCTATCTTCAGGCTCTGGTGAGCTCCATCGGGCTTCAGAGCCAGAGCGTTCAGAGAGCCAAGGAATACAACGAGCTCATCGTGAACCAGCTTACAGAGGCAAGAGACTCCATTTCAGCCGTTTCTCTCGACGAAGAGATGACGGAAATGATCAAATACCAGCACGCTTATTCGGCGGCGGCCAAGTTAATTTCCACGGCCGATGAGATGCTGCAGGCACTGATCGAGGCTAAGTAGGCAAGATGCGAGTGACGAACAAGAGTCTTCATGAAAGCATTGTCAGTCAACTGAACGCGGTATCCTCTGCAATGGTCGCAGCGAACCAGGTGATCAGTTCCGGGAAAAAGATCAACCGCCTGTCGGATGACCCGGTGGGATTGGTGAGCGTGCTGAACCTGAGATCTTCCCTGTCCAACATTGACCAACTGGAGCGAAATCTCGCCACCGGAAAGTCCTGGCTGGAGGCGGGCGAATCCGCGCTCAGCGAAACAGAGAATATTCTCTCAGAAGCAAGGGCGCTCTGCGTCCAGATGTCTTCCGCGAACCTGGGCTCTGCGGAGAGATCGAACGCCGTGGAGTTGGTGGACGGGTATCTGCGCCAGATTCTGGCCCTGGCCAACACCGAGGTGGGAGGACGTTACATTTTCGGCGGCACGAAGACGGACGTTGCTCCTTTTGTCCTCAACGACACCGGCGTGGGAACCCCTGTGGTCACCCAATGGGGGTCTGAAAATCATCCCCGAGCAGAAGGACTCTCCACCGAAACCTCCTCTGTGGTCTACACTTTCAGAACCCAAACAGCGGGCCCGATTGGAGCCGGTGCGGTCGTGGAATGGTCGACAGACGGAATCACCTGGACCCAGCACACCCCCGCGGGCGGAGGGTCTGAGGCGGTCACAGGGGTTTCGAACGGGCTTCTCATTGATTTTGGGAACCAGGGAGAGAGTCTGGGAGCGGGCGACTCCTTTACGGTGACCTGCCGTGACCCCTCTGAAGAGGTTGAGGTCCTCTACCAGGGAAATGCAAGCCCTTTCTGCGTCAAAATGGGCAAGACCATGAATGTTGAGGTGGGAAGGAACGGTGAAGAAATTTTCGGAGACGACGGATTCGACTGGAACGATCCCAGCGCGGGCCATGACAACCTTTTCAAGACCCTGATGGACCTCAAGAATCAACTCCGGCTCAACGACGCCGAGTCGGTTCGGGAGACCCTGACCCGGTTGGACGACCATCTCGACACCATTCAGGCCGTTGTCTCCGACACAGGGGCCAAGGTCCTTCGGCTGGAGACCAAGGAGGCGATCCTCCAGGATCTCAAGCTGGGGTACACGGAGAGGAAATCCGGGATTGAAGATTGCGACATTGCCGAGGCCGTCATGAATCTGAAAAGCAAAGAACTGGCCTATCAGGCCTCCCTGGCCTCATCTTCGAGAGTCATGCAGTTGACCCTTGTGGATTACCTCTAGCAAAGTGTTCAG
>JGI20214J51088_10002300_pt1 | contig 12769 bp, 15 predicted proteins | sample WetSurMetagenome_FD_51088 | JGI IMG/M metagenome (IMG submission 51088)
AAGGACACCCGCAGAGAGTCGGGGAAAGATGCTATCTCGAATAACATCATGGCTGCCCGCGCCGTGGCCAATGCGGTGAGGAGCACCCTTGGCCCCAAAGGCATGGATAAATTATTGGTCGACTCGATCGGGGAGGTTACCATCACCAATGATGGCGTAACAATCCTGAAGGAGATGGATGTGCAGCATCCTGCTGCCAAGATGCTCATCGAAGCCGCCAAGACTCAGGATAAAGAGGTAGGCGACGGTACCACGACTGTGGCTGTCCTGGCAGGCGAGCTGCTCAAGAAGGCTGAGGTGCTTATCGATCAGAAGGTCCACCCGACCATGATCGTTCAGGGGTACAGGATGGCTGCGGAAAAGGCAGTGCAGATTGTGAAATCCATATCCATCGAAGCCTCAGAGAAGGATCGCACTCTCCTGGAGAAGATCGCCGAGACTGCCATGACAGGAAAGCTGGCTGAGTCACCAGACAGCAAGATGGCCAGCTATGCAGTTGACCTGGTCCTCAATGCCGTTGAGGACTACGGCGGCAAAAGAAGCTTTGATATGGATCGGGTCAATGTGGAGAAGAAAGTGGGCGAGAGCACACTGGATTCGCAGATCATTGAGGGCCTGGCAATCGACAAGGAGATCGTCCACCAGAATATGCCCCGGCGGATCGAGAATGCCAGGATTGCCCTGCTATCCACGCCAATCGAATCCAAAGACACTGAGACCAAGGCTGAGCTACAGATAACATCCTCCACTCAGTTCCAGCAATTTATGGAGCATGAGAAGATGAGGATAAAGGAGGCAGCCGATAAGGTGATCGCCAGCGGAGCCACAGTGGTCTTCTGCCAGAAGGGCATCGATGACCTGGCCCAGCATCACCTGGCCAATGCCGGAATTCTCGCTCTGCGCCGCGTCATCAAAAAGGACCTGGACAAGCTGGCCAGAGCTACGGGCGCCACCATTGTGACCGGCCTGGATGAGCTCAAGCCCAGCGAACTGGGCACCGCCGCCCTGGTAGAGGAGAGACGCCTGGGAAGCGGCATCATGACATTTATTACCGGAACCAAGAATCCATCTGCCACTTTGCTTCTGCGCGGAGGCACCCAGCAGGTCCTGAACGGTTTGGAGAGGGCCCTGGATGATGCCATTCATGCGGTTGCCGATGTGGTGGAAGACGGCAAGCTGGTAGCAGGCGGGGGGGCCCCGGAGATTGAGCTTGCCCTGCGCCTGAGGGAGTATGCATCCACTCTGAAAGGCCGCGAGCAACTGGCAGTCATCAAGTTCGCAGAGGCCGTGGAAATCGTTCCCAAGACACTGGCTGAAAATGCAGGCTTTGATGCCATCGACAAGGCCATTGAGCTGAAGAACATGCACGGCAAAAACAAGAACACCGGCCTGAATGCTTATACAGGCGAGATCCAGGATATGCTGGAAATGGGTGTCGTTGAGCCGCTGCGCGTCAAGATCCAGGCGCTCGTATCGGCCACTGATGCCGCCTGCCTCATCCTGCGCATCGATGATGTCCTCGCTTCGACCAAGACACCACCACCGCGCGGTGCAGGAGGAATGCCCCCAGGAATGGGTGGCATGGGCGGAATGGGTGGCATGGGAATGCCGCCAGGTATGATGGGTGGAATGGGCGGCATGCCACCGGGAATGTTCTAGAGCATCATACATTTTTTTATATTTTTCAAATTTTTTGCCATCCACAAAGAATATTTGCCAGGCTTGCGGAATGGCTCCAAAAAATGCTCTTCATTGCCGTACAATTGATTTGCATTGATTTAAAAATGGATTGAAGAATGCTTTGATGATAATGGTGGGGATAAGATACAGCGCTTCCTGGTGGATCTGATGCTCATGCGCCTGGGCAGGTGGCTGAGGCTCCTGGGCCAGGATGTCGCCATCCCGGCGGGAGAGAGCGACGGGGAGCTCCTCTGTCAGGCGAAGGCGGAGCGAAGGACTATTATTACCAGGGACCGGGGGCTGTTTCAGGCGGCCAGAGGCAGAGGACTTTCCTGCCTGCTCATCAGATCCTCGAAATTGCCAGATCAATTGGCCGAGATGGCCCAATCCGGCCTGCCGATGCGGCTTGATCCTAAAAGGTGCACCATGTGCAACGGCCCGCTGGACGAGGTGGATGAAGCGGATGAGGGGGAAATGCCGGGCAGGAGGAGATGGCGGTGCAGATGCTGCCGGAAGATCTACTGGGTGGGAGGCCACTGGAAGAAGGTGGAGAGCATGCTGGAAGAGATCCGGATCCGGAGTGAGAAACGATCTCTATTTCCTGATGATAGTAAACATGCCGGAGCTTTTCTAGAGGATCGGGAAGAGTGATCATGGCTTCGATCTATCTCAAAATGGACCATAAGAGAATATCTTCCTGGAAGCCTTCTCTTTCGCCCTCATTCTGCCTCTTGTCTTCAGGTAATCGTCTATCTGCGACTTTGCCTCCCCCATTGACCAGACGTGAGCGCCGTTGAAGCAGAACTGGGGCTGATAGCAGTACTGGCTTGCTGACGCAATAAACGTATCGGCCGGCGTGAGCTGCTCAGGGATGGAATCCAATGTGGACTCAAGCAGGCACCAGCGGCCCAACTCGTCCTGATAGACCACCCAGGCATGGCCAAAGGATCCGTCCGGTGTGGAAATCGACCCCAAAACAACCCGCACGCAATGCTCGGAGATGCCGCTGGCGAGAAGGAGTGTGGCCAGCAGAAAGGATGTGTCCTCGCAGTCACCCTTGTGCAGGACAAGCGTCTCTTCGGGAAAGAGCCAGAAATCGTCAAGGCCGAAGGAACTCTTGTCGGTGACATACTGGATGCTGCCTGCTACGTAATTCCAGATCATCCAGGCGCGCCTGTCAAAGGTTCCAGCTTCGCGGACGGATGGGATGCCAAGATCCCGCAAAGTCTTGAGGATAACCTCGCTGTTCGTGGAGGAAAGCCAGGCGCGGATGTCGGTGGGAATGTAAAGACCCGGATTGCCCAAAACTGCCCTCTTGTCCCACATAACCGTATCTCGGATAATTGCATCTCCTGACCAGTTTAATATCACAGCCATGCGAAATCCATCCCAAATTAAGTATAATAAATTTAGCTAGTTATATTTATAATTTTGCGTGCTGCAAGCGTTATAGAAGGCGTCTGCGACAACACAGAGAATTTTAAAACAAAATTAAAACAAAAATATTGATATTACTATGATGAAGAGCGGCTGAGTTGCCAATGAGGATAACGCATTGTTGGCGGGTAACGCTTTTTGAATCTAACTTTTTTTTCATTTAGCGCTTTTTGCAGTTAATGCTTTATTATTGCAGAGCTTCTTTCTGTAATATGGCCCGCGACCTGAATGAAAGGGACCTTCAGATACTGGCAAAGCTGGTTCCTGAAATGGAAGTGCTGCTGAAAAAGGGAATTGAGATTGAATACATGAACATTCTGCCTCCTGTCGCCAATCACCATTCTCGCAGTGTGCAGGAGTTCGAGCAGCGACTGAAGAAGCTGTCCGTCGAGGATATCCGGTATCTAGCAGATCTGGTCCTGGATGGAACTGAGAACACCGGCTGCCTGCGCCCGGAATTCGCCGAGGCCTTCTTCGTCTTCGCCGGGCAGAGGCTCGGTGAGAGCCTGGCTGATCAGCTCCGGGATGCCTATGAGTCTGGTGGGGAGTGCAGCGGTTAATGGTGGTGGTAGTTGTAGTGGTATCTGCAGATTGCCACTATTGTCCGAATCTCGTCTCATGAAATGCACTATCGTACGCCAGAAGTCAGGCATGCCAGCACGAAAAGCTTATGCAGTCCGCAATAGCAATATTCAGCCATGCTGCAAGAACTCCGCCTGACCGTTGTGGTTGACAGCTCCGCCCCATTTGGAGTTCCGTCCCTCTGGGCTCAGCATGGTCTGTCCATTTTCCTGGAGCTGGATTATGGCAAAGAGACAATGAAGATGCTCCTGGACACGGGTGCAGGCTCAGAGGTGCTGCTGCATAATTCCGACGCTATGCATATCGATTTGTCTCACCTCGATCTCATTTGCTTAAGCCACGGCCACTACGACCATACCGGCGGACTGATGGGCATTCTGGAGCGATCCGGCCGCAAAATATGCGTTCTGGCTCATCCTGAAATCTTCGCACCCAAGCTGAAAATGCAGCCGTTCCTGAAATTCATAGGTCCGCCCTTCTCCGAGGAAGAGGCGGAAGCAGCGGGGGCGGTCATGCTGCAATGCCGGGGCCCGGTTGCCATTGCTCCGGATGTCATGACCACGGGCGAGGTAACGCGCCAGGAAGCCTTCGAGAAGGCCGAAGGATTCTGGACGGTCAGGGACGGCCGGTACTGCCAGGACAATATTCAAGACGATATGGCACTGGCAATCAATATCGAAGGCAAGGGCCTGGCAGTCATATCCGGCTGCGCTCATGCAGGGATCGTAAACACCATTAAGCATGCCCAGAAGATCACGGGAGTGGAGGAGCTTTACGCAGTGATCGGAGGCTTTCACCTTACTGATGCCGATAGCAAGCGCATAGACGCAACAGCCGGGGCGCTGAGAAGTCTCGATCCGGCCATCGTCCGTCCGGGGCACTGCACGGGGCACAGGGCCATCTGCCGGCTGCGGGAGGCTCTGGGAGAGAGGTGCCTGCCTCTTGCCGTGGGAGATGCCATAAGGCTCTGATATGCGGGCACTCTGTGCAATCTTCAGATTGAGTAATGATGCATGAGGCGCGAGCGGCTCCAGGCGGGCGCGCTCCCGTGTCCCCGTGCGCGTATGCATGCGGGCCTGGGGGGCGCGTGGCAAGGTGGAGCCGGGCGGGGCGCGAGCCTGCGGGCGGCGGGATCGGTCCGGATTGCAGCAAGCGCAGCTAACCAGGAAGGGCGCGTCGGGATGAAGGACTGGTTGCAGTTGCGCTGAAGTTAACCGCTGCGGTTTTCATAAGACGGGTCATCCATCCAGGGGTCAAGAGACTCCAGAGGCTTTAGCTGCATGGCAGCTTCTCGAATGTTCAAGAACATCCTGTGGCTTTTCTTCAGGTATCTGAACCCGAAATCCTCATAGAACTTCACTGCATCATCTTTCGGATCGACAACTAAGTATCTGCATCCGATCGGACCGTCAAGAGCAGCGCCGATAGCGAATAAAAGCAGATAGGTGCCAAGTCCGCGACCATGAAGCCTCTTATCCACGGCGAGCCTCGCTATCAGAAGACAGGGATAAATTGGATACTTGCATGTGCCCGTAGATTCACAATCATCGATACGATCCACGCGAACCGAATCTGCGACCAACGCAATGTATCCCGCAACTCGGTCTCTGCAAAAACATATGTGGGTCTTATTGAGAAGGATTTGCTGCTCACCTAACGCATCCTGTTTCAAGAATTCGTTTAAGTCTTCATCACCGGAATCAAATGGTGAGAGATTGAACCTGGCATTGAGAGGCTCGATGCTCAGCTCTTCAGGCGAAATCTTTTCCCTGGCCATCAAAATCTGCTGCGATTTGCTCTGTAAATCTGCTTGGCTTCTCTAAACATGGCTAACTGCTTTGGGGTAAATGCGGTGATTTCCTCGTTCTTCCAGAACTCTTTTGCTGCTTCACCTTCGAGAACCAAGCCGAGCCGGACTGGTTTTACCATTCTTTTCGCCATCCTCAGAATCCAATTATATGCTGCTATTATTTAATGATCTTGGGAGGAATCCCTGAAGAATGGCTCTTCAAGGGAGCAAGGCCGCAGAAATCGCTATCTGAGGTCTCGGATTTGTCTGCGCAGGCTGCCCTTTCGGGCGCGCTCCCGCATCCCCGCGCGCGCGTGCGGGCCGGTCGGTTGGGAGTGATTTCTGAAACGATTAGTGTCGCAGCTTCATCCTTTTTGCACCATTTTCTGAATTATGGGATACATGTTCAAATACATGGGTGGAAAATTGCGGGATTCATACTTTTTAATGATCCTAAAGCCATTTTTTTCATAGAAGCCTACTGCCTCTCTATTTGAATCCACGGTGATATACCTGCATCCGACTTCCAAAGAGAGGTGATGCACTTTGCCTACCGCAGCCAGTAGCAGATATCTTCCTATCCCTGCTCCCGAGAGCTTTTCATCCACTGCCATTCTGGCTATCTTGATGGCGGGATACTTTTGATAGCTGTAATCATCAATGCCATCTTCCTGCTCGACAAGCTTGACTTCGATTGTATCCGTAACCAGGGTGAAAAAGCCAGCAATATGGCTTTTCCAGATGCAAAGGTATGTTCTGCTGATCAGATCTTCCTGAGACTTTAGGGCATCGTTATGCAGAAAGTCGTTGAGGTCTTCATTAGAAGAAGTGAATGAGGATAGAATATGGCCTTTTTCAAGAGGAATGATGCATAGCTCTTGTGAAGGTATGATCATAGCGAATTAGAACGGGTGCTCTTTATAGAGCTTAATGGCTTCCTTGAACATTTCCACCTGTTCCTTGGTTGCCTTTGGATTCCTGAGATCTTCCAGGAACTCTTTTGCGTCCTCGCCTTCCAATATGAGCCCCAATTCTATGGGATGAGCCATCGACAAAACCTCTGCTTAATGTTGAATATCAATGTTCTTAAGGCTTTGCAGTAATGCTTATCTTCTATGAGGCTCGGATGGCTCAGGCGGGCGCGCTCCCGTGTCCCCGCGCGCGTGCGAGCCTGGAGAACCGGGCGGGCTGGTTGGGACTGAGGCTGAATTGCCATTCCGAGGAAAGACGAAGAACGGTTTTCGATCAGGAGCATAAAATTTCAGGCGGTCATCTTTAGCTCGATTTCCCCCGCGACAAGTGGTCTCGCCAGGAGCTTTCCGGTCCTATATTCGTTCATAACTTCGTCGATTTTCTCAGACACATCCGGTGTTATATACGCTTCGCCACAGCAACTGCATACCAGAGCGGGAACCTTTTTTATGACGACTAATTCATCTCCCGCCTTCAACACAAGGTCCGTGGAGCCTTCACGCAGCTTGCTTCCACAAAGAGCACACATATCAGAATTTGTCATAATCGCCTCGTTCTACAATTCACCCAGCATTCATCATCCGGCCAATAGACGGTGATTATGCTGAGCCGATCTCCACATATGGCCACCACAACATGACAGGGACTGCCGGATATAAATCCAAGCATCAGAGCAGCAGGACATGGCTCGCGATTCGGATAGTCTTCTATTATCTCCCCATTGGCTATTAAGCTTATCAGATCCTTCGTGGTCACATCTCGATCCGACATCCTGATTAATGCATGCGTAGTGATGATATACCTGCGCTCGCTGACAAGAATCCTAATGCGCTCTAGCATATCTTTGGACTTCATCAGCTTCTCCGTAGTCTTCTTGGATTCCTTGGCTTATCAGATTTTCTTTGATCTACAACGCGGCAGCCAAATAGGATCATGGCATTCTCTCCATAGGAGCCACAGAAGTGCGCTCCAGCTTTTCACCGCGCGCGCGGGCCTGAGAGGCGGGTAGCCAGGAAGGAGAAGCATCGCTATAGTTTAGATTTCCCTTGAGAAGCTCGATAAGCGCATAAGTATCTGCAAATAGTCTAGCCATTTATCTCTCTCAGTTCGTCCTTTAGAGATTGTGCATCGATCTTCCATCCTCGAAGGAGGCCAAAGATGTTCTTTTTCTTGAGTTAGATCTCTACCTCGTCGCCTTCCTTCAGGTCTAACTCAACAAGGGGCGTGAGGGCTTTATTTACATATCTTGCCTTAATTGCTCTGCCTATTGTCTCACCGATTTCTTTCTGGCTTTCTGCAGATAAATGGTTATGGGCCTCCTTGAAAAAATGGATTCATTTTGAGAAATCCGGGGAGCCGATGAAGATCATAGAACGCGGAATGATATGATGGCAGCTGCGGCTCGCGCGCTCCCCCGTCCCCGCGCGCGTGCGGGCCTGGGGAGCGCGTGGGGGAGCCGGGCGGGGCGAGCCTGCGGGTGGTTGGAGATATGCGAGGAGGATCGTGATTGCTGCCGGAGAAGAAATCTTGCTCGGGTCCAATAGAGATGCCAAGTGGATGACTTGCTGTCAGGGCTTGCATATAGTCAAGAAACTGACTCGCTTGAAGTCGCCATCGTTTGTGGCTATTTCAGAAATCCCATATGCCTTACAGCAAGCGGCATGAAGGGCATCCCTGGGGAGAAGATGATATTCTTTGGCGCACTTTAGGGCAATTCTGGAGATGGAATAGTCCAAGCCCAGAACCTTCAGATAGCCAGTCGAGATGAGCAGGTCGATATACTCATAGAATTCGCCTACTGGGGCAAGGCATTCTTTCCAGTCTGCCATCATGGCTCGCTTTATCGATCTGGCATCTTGCGAGCCGCCAGCTTTCCTTGCCATCTGAAACATGAGAACATCGGATACCTCATCGATAACCAGTGGCGAGATAGATGCCACCAAATCGCCGCTTTCAACTCTTTCGAGTAGTTGCTGGCACCTTCTGCCATAGATGGGATGGCCAGTCATAAGATATGTGAAGATATTGGCATCAATGAACATTTTTCTCGAATTCTTCATGTGCTTCTTCTAGACCATTCCAGCATTTCACAATCCCAAAGATCCTGCTGGTAGCACTCTTTTGGACCCTTATCTCGACCTCGTCGCCTTCCTTCAGGTCCAACTCAACAAGGGGCTTGAGGACTTTATTCTCATACCGTGCCTTAATTGCTCCACCCATTGTCTCACCAGTCAGCATTTGTCTTCCACGGATAAATGGCTATGGTATAGCTCGATAATCAGGATTAACGGGATTCTTTTTAAAGGGTTCAGGAAAGGGAGCTGATTGAGGAAAGATGCATGAGGCACGGGTGGCTCAGGCGGGCGCGCTCCCCCCGTCTCCGCGCGCGCGTGCATGCGGGCCTGTGGGGCGCGTGCTAACGTGCAGGTTTAGTGAACTGCGAGGTAGCTTTGCCATTGGTATATTTGATTTATATGCTTACAATCGGAACCGATGGAAGATTATTAATCCAAATTGTCTTGATTGATTAAGTATAAGTACTGAGTTATCATTAGGTAATAATGATCTATTAAAAGCGATAATGAATGACTCAAGAAGAAATTGTGTGGAGGGGAAAATGGTGGGTCTCTGGTTCGCAAAGAATGGATGGAACCATGAGATTCAACCATAATAAGGAAATTATACTTGAATTAGATTGGGTATTTAATGAAAATGAGATTTATTATGAAATAATATTGGGTGAAAGTCAGAATAATGAAAAAATCACTGTAGTAGATGCAAAAATGGATAGCCAAGTAATATTTCCAAATAGCGGAAACGAAATCAGAAAATTCTCCTGTAATCTTGCGTTAATCGGTATGCATGCAAATAAATTTAGTGATATAAAATTTGAGAAGGTCTATCTGACTCCGACATATATAACAGAATGGATGTTGCCGTCTCAAACATTTTCTGAAATTTTATACAAACCAATCCCTAAATATGAAAATGGCGAAATCATATACAATGTAAATGCGAAAAAAATAGAACATGTTGTGAAGATAAGTCCATTGAACTCTAAATTAATTTTTAATTTGGAATTGCGTCACTTTGGAGATCATAAAGTAACGTGTGAATTTAAATATATTGCGTATTTGATAATCGAGCCAGACGTTAAAAAAGATTTAAATTGGTTTTTAGATATAAATACTGGATTGTGCAATTTTTTAACTTTGATAACCAATCAAACTGTATATTCAGATCGCATGAGCGGAGTGATCGAAAAACATAAAGTTAATATATATTTCAAGAATTTTGAACCATTTATACCGAAAAACATATCAATATATGATATCGACATAAAATTTTCTGATTTAGGTTATTTTCGAGGAAATGATTATCTGGAGACTTGTATTAATAATTGGTTTGAAAAGGAAGAATCTCTTGGGCCAGTTTATGAGTTATTCCATATGGTAAAATATGTCCCATTCATATATAAAAAAACTTGCTTTTTAACGTTAATGCAAGCATTAGAAGCTTTTTATGAACAAAAATATAAAGAACATAAATATTTAAAAAAATCAGAATGGAATCCTATACGAGATGGTTTGATAAGAGCAATACCATTTGGCTTAATAGAGGATCTTGAAGAAAGTATTAAAAATAAAATCAATTACGGAAATACTTACAGTCTTAAAACAAAGATGAATAGATTATTAAATGAGAGACATTTGATTTATATCAGAGGTGCCTACGGTGGTTTTGGAGAGGACAAAATCAAAAAGATCTGCGATACGAGAGATTACCTTACGCATCATATGGACGACTATGCGGAGAAAATTCTTAAAGAACCAGAATTAGATGAGGTTAACGAAATATTAAAAATATCATTAATTGTGTTGATATTGGACGAAATCGGTGTTCCGAGTGAGATAATCAGCAAGATTTTGGAAAGAAAAATTAAATGGTTGAAATATTATTATAAGGCATAATCATGCATCGAAAGCCCTTCTTAGCAAGTCCCGCCTCGATCTCATCCTGGCTTAGCGCTGCCGCCATCAGCTCACCGAAAACAACTCCAAAAGAAGCACTCTCTGCATCTTGCCCGTCTCTCCCAGCCCATCCTCCGGACAGAGAACATACTCATTCCAGAGGAAGTCGATGTATTCAAATAGCTTCAGCCGCGCTTCCAGGAAATCCTGTGAGCATCCTATGGCATCGATAGGTGACAGACTGACTGACCAGAAGCCGTCATCGTAATCCACCTGAAGGTTTGTTACTCTGAGAGGAACGAATTTCCTGCCTGCTACCTCGAATTCTCGCAAAGGATGCCTTTCCAGGAATTCTCGCTTTCCCTTCACCGCTTTCTCCCGATCCTCTCCACCCCGTCCGCTCTCGCCAGAAACAGCTCGTCGAGGTTATCGAATATGCCGTGCTCCACCACTCCGGGTATGGGGTCGATCCTTGCCGCCAGAGCCGCCGGATCCTCGATCATCCCAAAGTCGGCATCCACCACGAAGTTGCCGTTGTCGGTGATCACCGGCCCGTCCTTCCTCAAGCCCTGTCGCAGCACCGGCCTGCCGCCAAGCTCTGTAAGCCTGCGCTCGACAAGCCGCAGTGCGAAGGGCAGGACCTCCACCGGCACCGGCCAGGTGAGCTTTGGCACATACTTGCTCTCATCGGCTACTATCACGAAGCGCTTTGCAGAGCAGGAGACCACCTTCTCCCTTGTGTGCGCCGCTCCCCCGCCCTTGATGACGAACAGATCGCCGTCCACCTGATCCGCCCCGTCGATGGCCAGATCGAGAAGAGGATGCTGATTCAGCGCAGTAAGACTGATCCCGGAGTCGATGGCTAAATTCTCGGCCTGAAAGGAAGTGGCAATTCCCAAGAAATCCAGCCTCTCCTCCCTGACTCTCTCGCCCAGCCGCCGGATGGTCCAGGCTACGGTGGAGCCCGTGCCCAGGCCCACGACCATGCCGCTCTTCACAAGCTCCGCAGCCGCAACGCCTGCGGCCTTTTTGGCATCCGTATTGGCAGAAGTGTCTTTCATCGTCGCCGCCCCTCCTGTCTTCAGCTAACAATCTCGCTTCTCACCGTGGTGAAGACCGGCCCGCGCAGGTCCATCTTGTGCTTGTAGCTGGTGATGTACCTCTCCAGGGCGGGATGAACCCGGATATTGATGTCACCCGGGCTTCTCACGATCCTGGCGCGCGTCTCCGATCCCTTGCCTGCCATGCTTGCCGCCTCGATCTCGTAAGCGGCAAGGGCGGCAAAGGCATCGATGTACTTGATTCCCGTGGTCACGCCCTCGCTGAACGCTTCCTCCCAGCGGGAGGTGCGGGGAATGCCCATGATGTTCTGCTTGTAAACCACGACCTCGTTTTGTGCAGCCGGGCCGCATAGCTTGGTGTTCTCCTCNGGCTCAACCACCGATACCCTGACCTTCCNTCCGAAGAGCTCGCCCTCCCAGGCGACAAACTCACAGGGAGACGCAGTCTCGCCGTGCTCAGTCGAAATGGCGACAACCGCCTCGGCGATGGCCTGGCCGGCTGGCGATGAAGGCAGCTTCTCGACGGAGATCATCTGCGCCATCTCCAGTGCAGTCAGGGTCCAGCCGGTCTGGAATTGCGGATAGGAGAGGGCCCGCATATCCTGAGAGTTATGCAGAATCATGGCCAGCCTCTCTACTCCCAGCCCCAGGTTCATCACTGGATAGGGAATGTCGTACTGGGAGAGTGCCGTTGGCGAGTAGATGCCGAAGGTCGCCACCTCCACCCATCCGCTGGTGTACTTCGTGGCCGATCCGACCAGACCGGGATGGTAGGCGTAGACCTCGATCTGCGTTCCCGGGGTGTAGTACTTGCTCCTCTTGTCGTCAGGCCGGAACTGGAACTTCTCAAAGCCAAACTGGCTGAGCAGGCCGTCAGCAACTGCTTTTCCATCCTCGACGCTCACCTCTTCGCCCATGATCACGCAGCTTGCCGAATAGTAGCTCATCAGCCTCGCCGCATCCTCCGCCTGCTCCCGCCGGAAGCAGCGATCCACAGAGAAGAGCTTGAGGGGCAGCTTAGAGCGATGATGAAGATTGGAGAGCGACAGGAACCAGCCAGAGGTCATATGGCTTCTCAGGGTGCGGGTAGTAGCCTCGGCCTTCAGCTCCCGGAACTCGGGAAAGACCTTCTCCAGTATCACGGTGACCAGGGCATCATGTGCTCCCAGGGCGGCAGCGATCTCAGAAACCAGGTCGTCGCCCTCCACCTTTCCCTTCTTGTAGCCGTGCAGGATCTGACGCAGGGCCTCTGCCTCCTCTCCTGTGATCTCCCTGCC
>JGI20214J51088_10002301_pt1 | contig 12767 bp, 14 predicted proteins | sample WetSurMetagenome_FD_51088 | JGI IMG/M metagenome (IMG submission 51088)
GCAATCAGACCATATCGCCGCACAGACAAAGCCTGCCATGGAGATAACCCGCCAATACGAGCGCGGCATGGAACGGACATAAGCAGGGGCGCGTTACAACGCCCCTCCCCTCTCTTGATTATTCCCCCAAAAATGTATAGAGTATTTTTATGGAAACTATTCGAAACCCGCGTATGATGAAAGAGACATCGAAACGCCTGCTCATGCAGGGCCACTCAATCGGTTTTGTGCCGACCATGGGCGCGCTTCACAACGGCCATATGTTTCTTGTTAAAGAAGCTATAACTGAGAATGATATTGTTGTTGTCAGTATTTTTGTAAACCCCACCCAGTTCGGGCCGAACGAAGATTTCACAAAGTATCCGCGGGACCTCGAAAGCGATATGGCAAAACTGGCTGAAGCCGGCGTAAATATCATTTTTGCTCCTGACGCGCATTCCATGTATCCGGACGGGTTTTCGACTTCTGTGGATGTAAAGGGTATATCGGAAAAGCTTTGCGGCAGATTCCGTCCCGGTCATTTTTGCGGTGTCGCTACTGTTGTAAATAAGTTGTTCAATATGGTTATGCCGACGAGGGCCTATTTCGGACAGAAGGATTTCCAGCAGATCAGGGTGATCGAGACGATGATATCCGATCTGAATATGGGTGTCGAGGTGGTCAGATGCCCGATTATCCGCGAACATGACGGGATGGCGATGAGTTCGCGGAACCGCTATCTTCCGGAACCGGAAAGAAAGGCTGCGACTGTTATATATAAAACACTCTGCTCGGCGGCTGATATGATCAGATCAGGGACGCCGTCCGCTTCTGTCACAGATTATATGAACAAGGCTTTCGCAGCTGAACCTGTTGTTTCTGAAATCCAGTATGCGGGTGTTTATGATCCGCAGACGCTGGATGATAAAAAGGGAGAGGGCAGGTCAAGTCTCCTTGCCGTTGCGGTTATTATCGGTAACACCCGCCTGATAGATAATCTGCTTGTTGAAATATAGCGCGGCAGCTACAGTCCTTCCAGCCATCCGGAATATATGCGCGGATTTTATTTTGATACTTTACTTTCTTCTTTCCGCGCTTTCGCTCTCCTGTATTCTGTCTGAGATTTCGCCTTTTTACTCATCATCCTCTGCTGCGGGTTGACTTAATAAAAATTGATATGCTAAGAAATAGACTGTATAATTTGAACATGGCTGTCGGGTTTGATCCGATTTTTTACTTGAAATAGGCTTGATACTCTGTTAAACTTAAAACCGATTTATCCGGAGGTTTTTTTTGATGAATGGCCAGACAGCTGTGATAACCGGAGGCGGGCGCGGTATTGGAAAGGCTATTGCCGAGAGTTTTGCGCGCCTGGGCGTTAATATTGTGGTTGCAGACATTAATCCAGATATAGCGGCTGAGACAGCAGCGCACATAGCCGCGATGGGCGTAAGAAGCCTGCCGGTGACCGTCAATGTGTCGAAGCCGTCTGATGCGGCTGCGATGTTCGAGCAGGCTGTAAAAGAGTTCCAGAAGGTCGAGATACTCGTCAACAACGCGGGCATTACACGTGACGGCCTTTTGATGAGGATGAGCGAGGATGACTGGGATGCGGTCATGGATATCAACCTGAAGGGCGCCTTTCTCTGTTCAAAGGAGGCGGTCAGGGTGATGTCGAAGCAGAGGTATGGCAGGATTATCAACATATCTTCTGTTGTGGGCTTTATGGGCAATGCAGGGCAGGCCAACTATACGGCGTCCAAGGCGGGAGTTGTCGGGCTTACGAAGACGATTGCCAGGGAGTATGCCGGCCGCGGTATTACCTCAAATGCGGTGGCGCCGGGTTTTATCACTACTGCGATGACTGACGCGCTGCCGGAAAATATAAAGGGCGAGATGCTCAAGCTCATTCCGTTAGGCAGATTCGGCTCAGTCGATGATGTCGCGTCTGCGGCCATGTTTTTCGCGTCGCCTGAGGCTGGATATATTACAGGGCAGGTAATCCATGTCAACGGCGGGATGTATATGTAGATTCGCCGGGCCGGTTGCCTGGCGGTCACACCGGGATTCCGGACAGATTAAAAAAAACAAGGAGGTAACATAATGGCAGTTGAAGAAAAGGTAAAAGAGATTATAGCCAAGCAGCTTGGAGTAGATCAGTCCGAAGTCACTATCGAGGCCTCTTTTGTAGAGGATCTGGGGGCTGATTCGCTCGATACCGTTGAACTAGTTATGGCCTTTGAAGAGGCGTTCAATATTGAGATCCCTGATGAGGACGCCGAAAAGATCGCAAAGGTTAAAGATGCAATAGATTATATTTCGTCGAAGGTGTGATGAGCGAAAAAAAAAGAGTTGTAGTCACCGGCCTGGGGGCCATAACGCCGCTTGGTCTCAATGTCAGGGATTCATGGGACTCGGCTGTGGCCGGCAGGATCGGTATTGGGCCTATAACCCAGTTTGACGCTTCGGCTTTTCCCGTGCAGATTGCGGGTGAGGTTAAAGATTTTGATCCGGCCGTCTATATAGAGCCCAAAGAAATAAAGAAGATGGACCGCTTTATCCATCTGGCGCTCGCCGCATCTGTGATGGCCGCTGAAGACGCGGGTCTGACGGTCACGCCGGATATCGAAGAGAGGGTCGGGGTAATCATCGGATCGGGCATCGGAGGCCTTCCCAGCATTGAATACTACCACAGGATGCTAATGGAAAAGGGGCCGCGCAGGGTCTCGCCTTTTTTTATTCCCATGGTTTGCATCAATCTCGCGTCTGGAAATGTGTCTATCAGGCTAGGCGCCAAGGGGCCCAATTCGGCGGTGGTAACGGCTTGCGCTACAGGCAGCCATTCCATCGGAGAGGCGTTAAAGATCATCCAGAGGGGCGACGCCGATATCATGATAGCCGGCGGTTCGGAGTCGGTTATATGCCCTCTGTCGGTGGCGGGATTTGCGGCCATGAAGGCATTGTCGACACGCAATGACGAGCCGCTGAAAGCGAGCAGACCTTTTGATATCGACCGTGATGGTTTTGTTCTGGGTGAAGGCACCGGTATTCTTGTGATCGAGAGCCTTGAGTCTGCGCTTGCCCGCAATGCCCATATTTATGCGGAGGTGTCGGGTTATGGAATGACCGGAGACGCCTACCACATATCGGCTCCGGCTCCGGAAGGCGAAGGGGCGGGCCGTTGTATGAAGATGGCCCTTAAGGATGCGGGTATTGCTCCTGACAAGATCGATTACATCAATGCTCACGGCACATCCACCAAGTTCGGCGACGAACTTGAGACGATGGCCATAAAGAGGGTGTTCGGAGAGCATGCGTACAAATTGTGTGTCAGCTCCACAAAATCAATGACGGGTCATTTACTGGGGGCTGCGGGTGGTGTTGAGGCTATCTTTGCTGTGCTGAGCATTGTGAACGGCGTTGTGCCTCCTACTGTTAATCTGGATAATCCGGACCCGGAGTGCGATCTCGATTATGTTCCTCACAAGGCCAGACAGAGGGATGTGGAGTATGCCATGTCCAACTCGTTCGGATTTGGTGGCACGAATGCCTGTCTCATCTTCCGTAAATATCGCTGAGCTGGAAGCTCTTCTCGGCTACTCTTTCAGGGATAAGGGGCTTCTGATCGAAGCCCTTACCCATACCTCGTTTCAATATGAAAATGCAGGACCCCAGAACGCCCACTATGAACGACTGGAGTTCCTGGGAGATTCGGTTCTCGGTCTTGTAATCGCCGAAGCCCTCTTTGTCAGAGACGGTTCCCTGAGCGAGGCAGGTATGTCCAAGGTTAAATCCTATCTGGTCAATCAATCCATGCTCTATGATATTGCCGCAGGTATAACACTTGGCTCTTTTATCAGGCTTGGACGCGGTGAAGAATCTACCGGCGGCAGACATAAACGCTCGATATTGTCCGACACTATTGAAGCTGTTTTCGGGGCGATATATCTCGACAGCGATTATGTCACGGTGCGCGACCGGATAATGAGACTATACGCCGGAAAGATCGGTGAAGCGATATCCGGCAGGGAAGGATATGATTGCAAGAGCGAACTCCAGGAACTCACGCAGGCCAGGTGCGGAGACTTGCCTGAATACAGGATCATCAGGCAGGAGGGCGAGGAGCACAAGAAGATATTTACGGTAGAGGTATTCATAAGCGGCAGGAGCTTTGGAACTGGATCGGGCAAAAGCAAGAAAGAGGCGCAGATCAATGCGGCCAGAGAGGCGCTCGAAAGAATATCACGGGCCTGAGAGTGACTGCCGATTGTGGAGAATAAATCCGCATCTTCAAGATACAGCTATTATGTATTGGCAATCCTTTTTGCGGCGAACCTGCTGAATTATATCGACCGTCAGGTAATTTACGCCGTTTTCCCCCTGATCAGGGACGACTTCCAATTAAGTGACACCGCCCTCGGAAGTCTCGGCAGCGCATTCATGATCTGTTATATGGCTGCGGCGCCCCTGTTTGGATGGATAGGCGACCGTTTCAGGCGCGCAAGACTTGCGGCTTCCGGTCTTGCCTTCTGGAGTATGGCGACTGCCGCAGCCGGATTTTCATACGGTTATGGTTCGCTGCTTGCGGCCCGCACTCTTGTTGGTATTGGAGAGGCGAGTTTCGGCACTGTATCTCCCGGACTGCTTGCAGACTTTTTTTCGCGCGAAATCCGGGGCAAGATACTCTCTTTCTTTTATCTTGCCATTCCGGTGGGCAGCGCGCTCGGCTACCTGTCAGGCGGGCTGCTGGGACAAAATTTCGGATGGCATGCCGCTTTCTTTGTAGTAGGCTTGCCGGGGCTTTTTCTCGCGCTGCCCCTATGGACCATCAGAGAGCCTTTAAGGGGAGCGAGCGACCGGGTCGCCGGATGTATGTCCGGGGTTGAATCAGTCGGCTACCGTCAGTTGTTGTACAACCGTTCGTTTATCGTCAATACTGCTTCAATGACAGCCATGACCTTTGCGCTCGGAGGGCTTGCTCAGTGGTTCCCCTCCTTTTTACACCGCATGCATGGGCTTGATGTTGCGTCCGGCAATATCATGTTCGGGCTTGTGACAATAGCGTCGGGAATATTGGGGACTCTTGCGGGGGGATTTGCCGGCGACTATTTCCAGAAAAAAAATGTCTGCGGTTATCTCTATGTCACGGGATGGGGCTTTCTGGTTGCGGCGCCTGTCATGATTATTGCTCTCACTGCCGATACAATCCCTCTGTGTCTTGCGGCTGTATTTGCGGCTGAATTTTTTCTCTTTCTCAGCACGGGGCCCCAGAACACCGTTATAATCAATGTCACTGCGCCGGCTTTGCGGGCAATGGCCTTTGCAGTGAATATATTTGTGATTCATGCGCTTGGCGACGCAATCTCGCCTGTAATAATAGGCGCGGTTTCAGACGCCTCCGATCTGGGGAGCGCCCTGCTGATAACCCCCGCCGCTGTTTTGCTTGCCTCGGCATTTTCTTTTTTCTGCGCGAGGTTTATCGGGGGTGATACGGCAAAGGTCTGTCGCTGAGTTTTAGTGCAGGGCATAGTTTGATAAGATTTAACAGGGGCCTGTAACCAAATGATTGCCAAGCGCAGCATAAAGACGAGACTGACCGGCGTGGTCTCAATCCTGGTGATCTTGATCATCCTTGCCATTTCTTATTTTACGCTGACCCATTTCGAGGTCTCCACAAGGGAACTCATCTCGGAAGAGCAATATGCAAGGGTGGAGCTTTTCGCCGATGAGATAGACGGCAAGCTCAGGGACATGCAGGACCTTCTGATTATTCTATCAGGAAAGGCGTCTCCCGATATTTTCCGGAATCGCGCCCGGGCCCGGATGTTTCTTGACCAGCACGCGGAGCTGCAAAAGCTATTCGATGGCGGCCTGTTTCTGTTCAATCATGACGGCATTATGATTGCGGAAGCTCCGCTGACTACAACCAGGGTGGGCAGGAGCTTTGCCTTCCGGGAATATATGACGGCTACATTGTCGACCCGGAAACCCTATATCAGCGAGCCGTATTTCAGCGCTGTGCCGGATTCCCATCCGTCGATCATGTTCACGATACCGGTCACAGGCGCCGACGGCAGGGTCCTCGGATTGCTGGGAGGCAGTATAGATCTGTTAAAGGCCGACGTTATAAGCAGACTTATCCGCGCCCCGGCCGGGAAGACAGGATATTTTTATGTGATCACACGCGACCGCAGGATTCTGCTCCACCCGGACCGCAGCCGGATACTTCAGCAGGATGTCCCGGCCGGCTCAAACTCGCTTCTCGAAAAGGCCATCGAAGGTTTTGAAGGCACAGGTGAGACAGTGACCTCAAAAGGCCTGCGCTCCATAACCTCGTTTAAAAGCCTCAAGGTTAAGAACTGGCTTGTAGCCGCCAACTATCCCGTGAAAGAGGCCTATCTGCATTTGTATCAGGCAAGGGACGCGCTGCTTTTCATCGTGATTATAACCGCGCTTTTTGTGCCTCTTGTCGTCTGGTATGTTATGAATGTCCTGACAGGCCCGCTTCTGTCTTTCACAAAGCATGTGGATGCAATGCATGAAAAACAGGGAGAAGAGAGGATTGTTCGTGTTTTATCCGAGGATGAGATCGGAAAGCTCGCAGGCGCCTTCAACCGGATGGTGGCTGATCTGGACAGGCGTCAGGCCGAGATAGAGTCGAGGAAGGAAGAGGTCGAAAGGCTTTTGGGTGAAATCGGAGAATTCAACCGGGAAATTGAGACACTGCTTGCTGAAAGGACGATGAGTCTGATGGCTCTTACGGTTGCCGACAAGATAAAAAATCCAGCCGCCCTGATAGGCGGAATTACTGCAAGGCTGTCGGCAAAGGGTGATATGTCTGAAGCGTTAATGGAAAATTTTGCGGTTATTGCTGAAAGCGCGAAGAATATAGAGAAAATTGTGAATGATTTTCAGTCTCTGCTGAAGAGCAGGCAATCCAAATTTTCCTATGAGGATATTAACGAAGCTGTAAAAAAGGTATTTTCAGCGCTGGCCGGACACGCGGACGAAAAAGGCATTCGTTTTGTGGTAAATCTTGCGCCCCAAAGGATGATGGTCAATATACAACTCAGCCTGCTCAGAATAGCGATATTCCATCTGATAAAAAATGCTATTGAGGCGACACCGGAAGGGGGAGTGGTTTCTGTCTCTACACTTCCGGAAGGCGACAGGGTGGAGATTATCATATCAGACACCGGCCCGGGCATCCCCCCGGATATTATCGACAGGATATTCGACCCGTTTTTTACGACAAAAGGGAAAAGTTTCGGCATGGGGCTGCCGCTGGTCAAGCAGGTAGTTTCTGAGCATATGGGAAAGATAACAGTAGAAAGTGAGGATGGCAAAGGAGCGACCTTCAGGATTAGTCTGCCCGAGAGATGGAAAGAAGCGTGACCACCCATCAATCAGCGGTAACTCAATTTCATGCTGCGCAGGGGTATGCTTGTAAATATGTCTCCGGCAGGGTATCCTTTAAACATGCAATGGTATAACAATACCCTCGCAAAAAAAATAAGGCGGTGGAAACATGATGAAATCAATTTTTCTGTCGGGGGCTTTGTCTCTGGCAATGGTCCTGACATTCGTTATCGGAGCGAGCAGCGCAGACGCCAGTCCTGCAAAATGCTCTATGAAGTTCAATCTCAAGGGGTGGTCTGCCATTTATGAAACCATGTCGGGAACGGGCACAATAACCTGCAGCAACGGCCAGTCCTCAACTGTCAAGCTTTCTGTAAAGGGCGGCGGTTTGACTGCCGGGGTCAGCAGGGTGCGCGGCAAAGGAGTGTTTTCCGAGGTCAATAACATAAGAGAATTATATGGGGCCTATGCCAGGGGCGGCGCGCATGCCGGGATGGTCGGATCAGCGACCGGGCAGGTGGTTACCAAGGGGGATATATCTCTTGCGCTGTCAGGCACCGGCAAGGGGATTGATCTCGGGATTTCGGTCGGTAATTTCACCATAACACCGATAGGCGGCAAGAAAAGAAAATAGCGTAACAGACTTGCAGGGACTGCATCGGTTTTATGTATTAGCGGTTATGTGGAGAGGCTTCAGTCGGTGTTAATCCGGTTTGGGCTTGTGCGGGATGATCATATGCATATAAAATAAACCCGTCGGATATGTTTATGAGACCGGCAATCCGGCATCAAAATAATCCGGAGAGGTGGGCGCATCCATGGATGATCCAAAGACTGAACAGTGCGATAGCAATATAAAGAAGACGAAGGCTTACAGGGACGAGATACCGGCTATTGTCGACGCTCTTGTGAAGTCGTGCGATATGCCTGAGACCTTTGATCATGTCGGGCTGGAGCCTCTTCCGTCCAAGGAAGCGGTAACAGAGATAACAAAAATGGCATGCAGCCTTCTTTTCCCCGGGTTTTATTCACGCACGAGAATTGACAAGGTCAATCTGGGATACTATTTCGGTCAGTCCCTGACGACCTTTTTTGAGGCCCTTTCGGACCAGATTACGTTTGCCATACGCCATGAATGCCGGCGTCGCAACATGTACTGCGTTACCTGCGAAGAACAGGGCAAGGAGATCGCCGTCAATCTGCTGAAGGAACTCCCCAAGCTCAGGGAAATTCTCGCATTGGATGTGCGGGCAGCCCATGAAGGAGATCCTGCCGCAAGGAGTTGCGATGAGATAATATTCAGCTATCCCGGACTTTTCGCCATTGCAGTACATCGTATTGCCAGCAAGCTTTTCGCCCAGGGCGCGCCGCTTATTCCGCGCATGATGTCGGAATACGCGCATGGAGCTACAGGCATAGATATTCATCCCGGGGCCACCATAGGCGAGAGTTTTTTTATTGACCACGGCACGGGTGTGGTCATCGGAGAGACTACAGTAATAGGAAAACGCGTGCGTATATACCAGGGAGTCACACTCGGGGCGCTGTCTTTATCCAAGGATGAGGTGGAAAAGCTCAGGACGCTGAAACGCCATCCTACCCTTGAAGACGATGTCATAGTTTATTCCGGAGCGACCATACTCGGCGGCGATACCGTAATCGGGGCGCGCTCTGTCATAGGAGGAAGTGTCTGGGTTACGACCTCGGTGCCCCCGGACACAAAGGTTTTCACCAAGAAACCGGAACTGATATTCAAATGACCGCCTCACTGACTTTGTTTTCGGCCTTCATTTGAAATCTGCAGGACAGAACAAAAGGGGGGGGTAATTATGCCATTTTATGATTACGGATGTCTTGACTGCGGGCATGATTTCAGCGTTTTCCTGACGCTTCAGGAGTTTGATTCACTGCCTAAAATAGTATGTCCCCAGTGCGGAAGCGACAATGTGAGGAGGAAGATAACCGGCTTTGTAGCCATGACAAGCAGGAAGTCATAGGGGTACGGCCCGTCCTGCTGCCTGAAGCGGCTCTTAGCCCGGGATTATTATGAATAAGACGATCTGTTTCTTTTTGGTCCTTTTGACGGGCCTGACCACATTTATTGCGTTTTCATCTGCCGACGATTATGAAGACGGAGTCGAAGCCTATCTCCGCGGGGACCGGAAAACTGCAACCGAACTGTTCCTTAAAGAGGCGCAGGCCGGTAATCCCCGCGCTCAGTATAAGCTTGGTTATATGTATTACAGCGGAGACGGAGCTCCGCGCGATTATGCGGCTGCGGCAAAATGGTATGGGATGGCTGCCGACCGGGGATACGCGCCTGCGATGTTCAATATTGCGGGTATGTATGCAGACGGACTCGGGGTTGCGCAGGATGACAATAAGGCATTCAAATGGTACATGACAGCTGCAGAAAAGGGGCATGTTCCGGCTATGTACAATCTTGCCGTAGTGTATTCGGAAGGCCTCGGGGTTAAAGAGAACAGGAAGGAGGCGTTTGGATGGTTTATGAAGGCTGCCGGTAAAGGATTCGTGCAGGCTCAATATACCCTGGGACTGATATATGCGGACGGGATCGGTACCCTTCAAAATGAAAAAGAGGCCTTCAGATGGTTCAGCCTGGCCGCAAAGCAGGGACATGCGGCCTCGAAATGCTGTCTGGCGGAAATGTTTGCCTCAGGCCTGGGGGTCTCGAAAGACACTGAAAAGGCGAGACAACTCGCTAGGGAAGGGTATGATTCTGGTGAAGAACTCTGCAGGGTCGTATTGGACAAATACAAGCTGTTGCGAAAATGATAATCATCGTCCAGGGCGCTGCCGGAATTCAGCAGCCTTATGCTTTACAAGTGACCAAATACTTATCCACGATATTAACGCCTTTTACCGGATCATGCAGCTGTAATAGTCATATCAGGTTCGGGACTCTGATTTTTCAGACCGATAAAAAGCCCTATCAGGAAAAATAAAATCGGGCTTGAAAAATGGCGGGGCGGACGGGACTCGAACCCGCGACCTCCTGCGTGACAGGCAGGCGTTCTAACCAGCTGAACTACCGCCCCAAAGCGGTATGTTGTCGAGAAAATGGTAGGCGGTACAGGGATCGAACCTGTGACATCAGCCTTGTAAGGGCTGCGCTCTCCCAGCTGAGCTAACCGCCCGAAAACGAGCATTTATTAAACTATACCTTGCAGGGTTTTGTCAATCGCAGGCGTCCTCAATCCGGCATGCGACGCGTCTTTCGTTGTCAAGGCGGGCGATTGCTCTTTTACCGTGATTTTGCTGTATACTCAAATAAATGTTCAATGAAGATATATATTACAGCAAATCAACGCTGCCGATCTGCAAGGGTATACTCAAATAAATGTCCAATGAAGATCCGCAAAGGTTTTCCGCGCTTTACAACCGTGATTTCAGGCTCTTTCTGACGGGGCAGGTGATCTCGCTTTCGGGCACATGGATGCATTCCGTGGCACAGGGCTGGCTTGTATATTCACTCACTAAGTCGCCGCTCTATCTGGGTATAGTCGCGTCATGCGCAACACTGCCCATACTCATGTTTGCGCTTTTAGGAGGTTCTGTGGCCGACAGGTATCCGAGGAGGAATATCGTTATTGTGACGCAGACCCTTTCGATATTACCTGCGCTGCTGCTCGGCATCCTCACCTATTGTGATATTGTGGAGATATGGCATGTTGTGCTGCTTGCGTTTTTTTTCGGAACGCTGAACGCCTTTGATGTGCCTGCGAGACAGGCGCTGATACCGGATCTGGTCGGTCTGAAAAATATAACCAGCGCGATAGCCCTGAACTCCGCTGCCTTTAACGGCGCACGAGTGCTCGGGCCGCTTATGGCCGGGCTCCTTATAGCCGGCTTCAGCATGCCGACATGTTTTTTCCTGAATGCCCTGAGTTTCGTGCCTGTGATTATTGCGCTGCTCAGGATCAAGGCTGTTAAAAAAACGGTCTCAAATGCCAGGGGTTTCCTTGATGGTATCGGAGACGGATGGCGTTTTGTGTTGAAAGAGAAAAGAGTGCTCTATATCATGGAGCTGATAGCTGTCTTCAGTCTTTTCGGCATCCCTTATGTGACCATGATGCCGGTTATCGCAGAAGAGGTTTTGAATGCAGGCGTTACTGGATTGAGTATGCTTATTTCGACGGCGGGGGTGGGTTCGTTATTGGCCGCTTTTTTTATTGCGTTCAGGGGAGAGATCGGCAATAAAGGTTTTTTCCTGCCGATGGCGGCCAATGTTTTTGCGCTTGCGGTCATGGGGTTGTCTTTTTCTCATAGCTATTATCTGTCGCTGTTTTTTGTCTTCTTTGCCGGGTGGGGCATGGTCAGCTTTCTCGCCGTCTGCAACAGTTTTATACAGCATACCGTGCCCGACGCCCTCAGGGGCAGGGTGATGAGTCTCCACACGCTTGTGTTCCTGGGATTCGCGCCGCTCGGAAATTCGGCGATAGGCTTTGCGGCGCACATGTTCGGCACACTGGAATCGTTGAGGCTTTTTGCCGCTGTGTGTATAATAAGCAGCCTGGTGTTTACATACTTGTTTACGAGGCATTAAGGGGAGGCCGTGGCATGAAACTTCTTGCTGTTGAAACTGCAACTATGACAGGTGGCGTTGCGATAATGGACGGAGATAAACTGGTGGCCGAGTCGCGGCTGAATATACGCGTTACCCATTCCGAGAGGCTGATGAGTGAGATAGACCGCGCGCTTCATGGCGCTTCAATGACGATATCGGATATGGATGTGTTCGGAATATCAATAGGTCCCGGCTCGTTTACCGGACTCAGGGTCGGTCTCAGCACAATAAAGGGCCTTGTATACGCGACCGGCAAGAAGCTGGTGACGGCTTCGACGCTTGAGGGCATGGCCTGGAATCTGCCGTTCAGCGCTTATCAGGTCTGCCCGATGCTGGATGCGCGGAGAAAAGAGGTATATGCCGCCGTTTTCAGGTGGCGCGGCGACGGGTTCGAGCGGGTCATAGCCGAGGGCGCATTTTCGATAAACACGCTGCTCTCCATGGTTGAGAGCCCGACGGTATTCCTGGGAGAGGGAGCGCTGCTCTATAAAGACACCATTGTTCAAACGCTTGCTGACGGGGCGCTCTTCGGACCTCCCCAGCAAATGGTCCCGTCCCCTGCGAATGTGGCCCTTATTTGCATGCAGAAGGCCAAAAAAGGAGAATACACGGATCCCGTTAACGCGGCCCCTGCCTATCACAGAAGATCGGAGGCCGAGGTAAAATTCGGATAGGAGGCGGTGGTACGCATATGCAGGCGGATATTCGCGATATGAGGCTTGCCGACATCCCGGCGGTTGCTGCAATCGAGTCTGTGTCATTTACTTCTCCGTGGTCCGTGAGTTCTCTCCGCGCAGAGATCGGTTCTTGCGGTTCGACGGCGCGGGTGGTCGTCCTTAAC
>JGI20214J51088_10002302_pt1 | contig 12765 bp, 11 predicted proteins | sample WetSurMetagenome_FD_51088 | JGI IMG/M metagenome (IMG submission 51088)
GAGGCGGGTCGTCGGGGCCCTCCTGCTCCTTCAGCTCCTTGAGCAGGGTCTGCTGCTGCGGGGTGAGGAGGTTCTTCACCCGGACGAGCATGCCGAACTGCAGGCGCTTCACCGCGTCCTCGGCGGCGAGGACCTTGTCGAAGAGCGCCAAGGCCTGCTTCTCGTCGGGGCGCTCCACCTTGAGGGCCGCGTCCAGAGCCTCGCTCGCGGCGCTCTCCTGCCACTTGAGGTCGGTGAAGGTGGCCATGGTCTTCTGCATCTCGGCCCGGATTGCGGACTGCTGGCTCTCGGTGAGGTTGAGCGCCTTCTGGTTCTGCATGACCAGGTCGGGCGAGAAGAGGTTCTCCGCCATCAGCTCGGGGGCGCCCCTGCGCTTGTGGCCGCCGCCCTGGCCGCCCCCGCCGAGGCCCTGAGCCACGCTGGCCGTCGTCACCGCGATCATGAGGATGAACAACGCGTACCTCTTGATGCCCATGGTGCCTCCTACTCGCTCGGGAGCCGAGAGTGTTCAAGCCATGAGTCGGTCCGCGAGGTGACGGGACCGCCCAGGGGCGTGTCCGGCAGGTTCAACAGGTCGTCGGTGCTGGCGCGCCATTCGGTCAGGGCGGCCCACTCCTGGAGATTGGAGGTCGGATTGCGGTGCATTTTAGGCAGGACCAGGACTCCCAGCGCGAGGGCCACGAGGAGGGCAGCGGCGGCGGCCAGGGGAAACCACGGCAGGGCGGGCGAGGTCCTCGGGGCCCGCGCGACCCGAGAGAAGGGCGGGACCTTGCGCGCGTCGTCCTCGCGGAGCTCACGGAAGCTCTGGCGGAGCCTCTCGTCGCTATTCATGGGATGCCTCCGCGGGCGTGAGCCGCTGCCCGAGCCGGCGCTTTCCGCGCTCGTAGTGGGTCCGAGCGGAGCCCAGCGATACGCCCATGACACCCGCCGCCTCCTCCACGGTCAGGTCCTGGTAGAACACGAGGTGCAGGACCTCGCGCTGCCGGTCCGGGAGCCTCTTCAGGGCCTCCCGCAGGCGGGCAGCGCGCTCTGCCTGCTCCATGGCGTCACCGTGCGTCGCCTCGTGGAGGGGCGCCGCGCTCTCGCGGTGGATGGCCTCGAGGCGGAGCCGGCGGAGCCACGTGCGCCGCCGCTCGTCCACGGCCGTGAGGCGGATGACGGAGAAGAGCCAGGTCTTGAGGGTGGAGCGGCCGTCGAAGAGGGCCCGGCCCTCGAGGATCTTCATGTAGGTGCTCTGGAGCACGTCCTCCGCCTCCGCCGGGTTGTGCGAGCAGCAGCTCAGGGCCCATCCGTAGCTCATGGCGTGTAGCTCCTCCACTTGCGCCCACAGGTCGGAATCGTGCATTCACTGTCTCCGGGCCTGCCTTGGGTGCCCTTCCACCCGATGAGTCGCTGTTCGCGTCCAAGTATATGACAGGGAGGCGAACGGCCGACGTGAGCCGGACCGGCCGAGGGTTCCGATTGCCTGTGGAGGAGCAGTGGGACGGGAGCTACTCCGAATCGACGCCGGCGAGCTCCATGACCCAGGGCGGGCAGAGGGGCTCGCCGGGCAGGAGCGCGGCCTTGCCGCCGAGGGCGATGGCCCAGCGGTGGAGCCAGGAGATGCCGCCGCCGCCCGTATAGCCGTCGGGCAGGGCGTAGGCCGGATCCTTCAGGGCGTCGCCGAGGGAGATGAAAGCGTAGCCGCGGCGCTTCATCATGCCGAGCAACTGGGGCAGTGCGTCGGCGTTGAGCGCGCTGGCGTGAATGAGGAGGATCTGCCGGACCTCGTAGCCCAGGAGCTGCTTGGACTGGCGCTCCCAGTAGTCCACCTTCGACTCCATGTAGGGGAGGTAGGCCGCCTTCACCTTGGCGGCGGCGTCGCCGTCCCCCTTCTGGAGCGCCACGGCATAGGCCTTGGCGAAGACCCACTCGGAGTTGTCGATGGTCACGGGGGCGATCTCGTAGCCGAGGGATTCGGCGTAGCCGTCCACGGCGCGCTTCGTGGCCTGGTCCCGGCCCGACTGGAGCATGGGGTGGCGGAAGTACGCCGGGGCCTGGCCGGAGGCTGCGAGGGTCGCCCTGAGTCGCACGTCCTCCGCCGCCATGTCGGCCTCGTAGGACTGCGCCCCGATCTCGTGGAGGGAGCGGTGGCTCTGCGTATGGTTCCCCAGCTGCACGCCGCCCTTGACCCACAGGTCGAGGAGCTGCTCGCCGCCGGGCGAATCGGTGTTCTTGCCGACCACGAAGGCCGTGGCCGGAACGCGCTGCGCCGCCAGGGCGGCCAAGAGCCTGCCGACCTCGTCGCGGCGCTTCACAGGATCGTCGGTCCCCGCGTTCACGAGGGGCAGGTCGTCGAGAGTGATCGCCACCACGCGCTTGCCGCCCGGGCCGCCGCGCTCGCCGAGAGCCGGCGTCATGGCCTCCAGCCGCTTCAGGCACAGGCTCAGGTTGGCGCGCACCACGGCGTCCGTCTCGGCGTTGACGGCGGCCTCCAGGTCCGGCACGCCTGCGGTCCACTCCAGGTCGACGAGGGTCCTCGCCGCGCATACGCGAACGGCCGGATCTTCGCTGCGCACGAGGCCGCGGATCCAGAGGGGACCGTCCCAGCTCCTCACGGTCGCCAGCCTCCGGATCGCCGCCATCTTGTCCGGCGCCGTCCCGTACATGAGGGCCTGAAACAGCGCGGCTTCTTCGTCGCGGAGGGCTTTGTCGAAGAGGAGCTCTTCGCCTCGGAGGCCCGGCCGCACGACCGCCGCAGTGTAGGGCACGGCCTCTCTCCTCGCGGCCCAGCGCACCGCCCGGGCCACGATCCACCGCAGACCGGGCGTGGCTTCGGGGTGGCCCGCCGAGAGGAACACGCGCCCCTTCCCCGCTTCGGCCCTCGCGAACAGCGGCCGTCCCGGCGTCATGCCCGCCGGGGCGTCGTTCTCGAGGTGGACGTCGCTCTCCATGGTGGCCAGCACCGTGCACGCGCTCGGGCCTTCGCCCGTGGGGACGAGGATGGGGCCCTCGTAGTAGAAGATGTGCCCCTCTCCCCAGCCCTTGAGCTCGGGGAAGGCCTCGAGCCCTTCGGCGGTCGGCCTGAATGTGATGAGGCCGTGACCTCGCTCGTCGTGCTCGCGGTCGATGGCCTTGAGGGGGCACAGGTGCAGGCACGCGTAGTCCGGCGTATCGGAGAGCAGGTAGGCTCCCGCGCACAGCCCCACGGCCCCCTTGCCCTTCTCCAGGACGAAGCTCCGCACGAGCGCCGCACCTTCGTCCCCGAGGTCGGTCCGCTGGCGTCCGCCGCCGCCACCCGGGAAGAGGATCACATCGAGTCCATCCAGGCCGCCCGCCGCGATCTCCGCCGCGCTGATCTGCAGGGCGCGGATCGATGGGTCGATCCTCAGCGCCTCCATGGCGTTCTGCAGCGACGAGGCCGAGGCCCCGTTGCCGTTGAAGACACCCACGCGGATGGGAGCAGCGCCTGCGGACGGAGCGGGGCCCGCGGCCAGTGTCCCGAGGGACAGGGCCAGGAGCATACAGAGGGCGGTGCGCTTCATGCGCGGGGATCTCACGGAGTGGAGGCGCCGCCCGACCTCGAGCCCTTGAGGAAGCTCAGGAGGTCGTCGAGGCCGCCCTCGGGCGCCGTGCCGCCGGGCGTCAGGCGGTCGATGAGGCCAGGGAGGAAGCGCGATAGCTGGTCCGCGGTTTCGCCTTTCGAGAGCCCTGCCCGTTCTGCGAGCTGGGCGACGAGGTCGTGCCCCAGGGCGCCGCTGACCTGCTCCGGTGAGATGGGAAGGTTGGGCCCCGTGCTCACCCAGGAGTTCACCACGTCCGCCAGGCCCGCCCGGTGGAAGAGCCCCACGAGGCCCTGGAAGCCGGGGCCGCCCTGGCCCGCGAACATCTCGGCCAGCCCCGCCAGGAGGCTGGGGTGCATCCCGCCCGTGCCGCTACCGTCTCCCATCAGGGACCCCGCCAACTCGTGGAACATGCCCATGCTGTCTCCCCTCAAGCCGGTTCGCCCGGCCGAACCGGGCCGGGGGTCCTAGGAGGTAAGGATAGGCCATGTGGGACGCCGGAGGAACCCCGGCGGCAAACTCAGTCGTAGATGGGCTCTCTGTGGACGTCGGGGGGGATCCACTCCGGATCGAGGAGTATGGCGTCGAAGAGCGCCGAGGTCTGGCCGAAGCCGTAGAGGCTCCACACCGCCTGGGAGTAGAGGTCCGGGAGGTAGCGCCCCCAGAGCTTCACGGGGAGGCGCTCCACCTCCACCGTGGGCGAGAGCGCCAGGTTCAGGAGGTACTCGACGATGAAGGAGGCGTTCTGCGCCAGACGCCCCGCGTAGGCCGAGCTGCTCCGCTGCTCCACCACCCGCTGCTCGTGGATGGCGTTGCCGAACTCCGACTCCACGAGCTCCTCGAAGGTCGTGAGGATGACCTCCGCCCGGAAGGTGCGCTCCCCGCTCTCCACGTAGTTGGGGAAGTCGCGCCGGAGGGTCGCCTCGTCCAGACCACGGTACCCGGCCTCGGACCAGTCCCAGCCCTTCATCCGGTCGATGATCTCCACGGCGGGGGGCAGCTCCAGGTCCACGAGGAGGTTGATGTCGTTGTACCGTCCGCGGTGCACCTCGCGCTCCACGCCGCGTACCCGGGGGTGCTCCCGGATGGCCGCCTCGATCCGTTCGAGCTCCGATTCGGTCCCCACGAACTTGAAACCCATGAGGTCGTCGATGCGCATGTGGTGCGGCTCGAAGCTGAGGCCGTACTCGCGGAAGCGCCGCCCCACCTCACGCTCGGCCAGATCGATCATGGCCGGGGAGAGCTCGGGGGGGACGAGGCCGTCGCAGTTCTCGGCGAGCCCGCCCGACTTGCGCGGGCCCTTGAGGGAGGCCGCGGCCTTCCGGATGGCCCCTGCGAGGTTGTCCGCGATGCGCCGGGAGGCCTTCTCGGCGATGCGGCGGATGCGCTTGAAGCGCACCATGCCCAGGAGGGCGCCGTCGTCTCCGAAGGTGAGGATGAAGTCGGCGGGGGTGCCGGGGAAGAACTCCTCCGGGAGCGCGGCGAACCGGTCGAAGAGCTCCCAGGCGTGACGGCTGCTGGGGTTGCTCGCCGAGACGATGGCCTTCCGCAGGTCGTCCTTGATGGCGATGCGTCGGGAGGTGACGGAACCCGGGTGAACGGCCCGGTTGATGTCCTGGAGGAACTCCCGGCCCGTGGGGGTGGAGATGAGCTTTTCGAAGATGAAGACCTCGGTGGCGAAACGCCCGTCCCCGGGCCGGCAGTCGTCCGCCAGCCACCGCATGGCGATGTCCAGGAGCTTGCGCCGATGAATCAAGCCCGTCAGGTACATGGGTCCCCGTCTTGAAGGTCACTGTAGCGCAGGGGCGGGAACGGGGCAATAGGCAAAGGGCAATGGGCAGTAAGGAGTAGGCAGCAGGCAGCAGGCAGTAGGCAAAGGCACAAAGGGCTCGGCTTCTCGGTTCCCTGGTCCCCTGGTTACCTGGTTACCTGGTCACCTAGTCACCTGGTCACCTAGTCACCTAGTCCCCTAGTTACCTCTTTAACCCTTCGGCCTTGTCCTTCGCTTGCATCCTCGCCCACGTGTCCTTGAGGGTGACGGCGCGGTTGAAGACGGGGCGGCCGGGGGTCGAGTCGCGGTCGCAGCAGAAGTAGCCGAGCCGCTCGAACTGCACGATGTCGCCCGGCGCGCAGTCTCCGAGGGCCTTCTCGAGCTTGCAGCCCGCAAGGGTGACGAGGGAGTCGGGGTTGAGGTTGGCCTTGTAGTCCTGGCCCTCGGGGACCCTGTCGGGGTTCTCGGCGGAGAAGAGCCGGTCGTAGAGGCGCACCTCCGCCTCCACGGCGTGGTCCGCGGAGACCCAGTGCAGGGTCGCCTTGGGCGATCGGCCGTCGGGCGAGGATCCCCCACGGGTGTCCAGGTCCACGGTGCAGCGCAGCGCGGTGACCTCGCCTCTTTCGTCCTTCTCCACTCCCGTGCAGGTGATGAAGTAGGCGCCGCGCAGGCGAACCTCGCGCCCGGGGCTGAGGCGGAAGAACTTCTTGGGCGGGTCCTCCATGAAGTCCTCGCGCTCGATGTAGAGGACCCTGGAGAAGGGCACCTTGCGGGTCCCCTTGGAGGCGTCCTCGGGGTTGTTCACGAGGTCCATCTCCTCCACCCGGCCCTCGTCGTAGTTCTCGAGGACCACCTTGAGGGGCCGCAGGACGGCCATCCGGCGGGGGGCGCGCTTGTTGAGGTCGTCGCGCAGGCACTCCTCGAGGTAGGCCACGTCCACCGTGCTGTTGGCCTTGGAGACGCCCACCTTGCCGGCGAAGGAGCGGATCGCCTCGGGCGTGAAACCGCGGCGGCGGAAGCCCGCCAGCGTGGGCATGCGCGGGTCGTCCCACCCGGAGACGTAACCCTTCTGCACCAGCTCGAGGAGCTTGCGCTTGCTCATCACCGTGTAGGTGAGGTTGAGGCGCGCGAACTCGTACTGGTGGGGCTTGTGCGGGACCGGGAGGTTCTCCACGAACCAGTCGTACAGGGGCCGGTGGTCCTCGAACTCCAGCGTGCAGATGGAGTGCGTGATCCCTTCGATGGCGTCGCTCTGGCCGTGGGCGTAGTCGTACATGGGATAGATGCACCAATCGTCGCCCGTGCGGTGGTGCGTGGCGCGGAGGATGCGGTAGAGGACCGGGTCGCGCATATTGAGGTTGGGGTGGGCCATGTCGATCTTGGCCCGCAGGGTGCGCGAACCGTCGGGGAACTCCCCGGCCCGCATGCGGCGCAGGAGGTCCAGGTTCTCCTCCACGCCGCGGTCTCGGAAAGGGCTGGGCCGGCCCGGCTGGGTGAGGGTGCCGCGGTGCTCGCGGACCTCGTCGGCGTTGAGGTCGCACACGTAGGCCTTGCCCGAGCGGACCAGGTCCTCGGCCCAGGCGTAGAGCTGGCCGAAGTAGTCGCTGGCGAAGTAGAGGTGGCCGCCCCAGTCCCAACCGAGCCAGCGGATGTCCGCCTGGATGGAGTCCACGTACTCCTGCTCCTCCTTGCTCGGGTTGGTGTCGTCGAAGCGGAGGTGACAGCGGCCGCCGAACTCCTTGGCGACGCCGAAGTTCAGGCAGATGGACTTGGCGTGGCCGATGTGGAGGTAGCCGTTGGGCTCGGGCGGGAAGCGCGTGACGGGGAAGGGGCACTTGCCCGCCTCGAGGTCCTTCGCCACGATGTCGCGGATGAAATCACCGGCACGGGCCGGGGCGGCTTCCCTCGCCTCCCCGCCTTCCTTTTCCTGGCTCGCCATGGTGGCACCTCTAGTGGACAGGGCGGAGGAACCCCCCGCCCTGAGTCAGTTAAGTCTAGCATGCCTCCGGGGGATCAGGTCAGCTTCTTGAGGAGCGCTTCGAGAACCTTGAAGTCCACGGGCTTGGTGATGTACTCGTCGGCGCGGAAGGCGGTGAGGGCCTCGCTCTTGTACTTGGTGGCCGTGAAGGTGGAGGTCATGACGATGACCTTCACGCCGGAGGTGGCCGGGTTCTCCTTCAGGCGCCTGCCCACCTCGCGGCCGTCCATCTTGGGCATGAGGGCGTCCAGGAGGAGCACGTCGGGCCGACAGTCCACAGCCATGCGGTAGGCTTCCTGCCCGTCGCGCGCGGCGACGACGCCGTACCCCAGGCGCTCGATGACCTTCAGGGCGAGCCGCAGGATGACGGGTTCGTCGTCCGCCACGAGGACGAGGGGGCGCTTGAGGGAGTCGGGGTCCACGGCGACCGGCTCGAAGGGCTCCGCGCGCTCGGCGAAGCGCCGCTGGCAGAGGTCCTGGGGCGCCGAGGACCACAGCCCGTCCCGGTAGAGCTTCGGCGCCGCGCACGCGCACGCGCCGCACTCGGGGCAGACGGGCGAACGCAGGCTCGTGATGCAGGCGCACCACTCAGCGCTCGATGCGTCATAGGGCCTATGACACGCGTGGCACGCCACCACGTATCTCTGCGGCCGGCCTTCAACCGGGAGGGGCTCCGAGTCCATGAGAGGATTCTACAACCCTCGGGCACGCGTTCCAAGTGCTAAGATAAAAGGGATGAAAGAACACGCGGCGAGACCGAGAGAAGGGGCACGGAGGTGAGGCTGGACCGGGGCGCGCTATCGTTCCGGGCCATCGCTGGGGACCGGGGCTGCGTGGCCCTGTTCCACGGCATGCTCGCCTCCCACCACTACTTCTCCAGCTCCATCGGCCTCCGGCTCCAGCCCTGGCGCCTCCTTCTGCCCGACCTGCTGGGCTTCGGCGACTCCTCCAAACCCCCTGTGGAGTTCACCCTGGCGGACCACCTGGCCTGCCTCGCCGACCTGCTGGCCGCCGAAGGGACCCCCGAGCCCCTCGTCCTCGGCGGGCACAGCCTGGGATGCCTCCTCGCCACGGCGCTGGCGGCGCGCCTCCCCGAGGGGCGGGTCTCGGGCCTCGTGTTCTTCAACTACCCGCGCTTCACCTCGCCGGGGCTCATCCACAGCACCCTGAGGGACGGGTCGGACCACTACCGCCAGGCCACTGAGGGGATGGGCGACCCGGGCCACGACGAGCTCCTCGCGGTCTCGGGCGACGCGGTCCAGGAGTTCGCCAGAATCCTCCCCCCGGCCCTCCAGGACGAGGCCCGGCGCACCTCGCCGAGATCCCTGACCGGAACCACCCGGCACTGCCTCTTCGCCTACCGGCCCGACCCCGACCTGGACCGGCTGACCCGCCTCCCCATGCTCTTCCTGCTGGGCGGCCGCGACGAGGTGGCCCCGGCCGCCTTCATCCGGGAGCGCGAGGACCACTTCCCCCGCGCCCGTTGGGTGTTCGTCGAGGACGCGGGGCACCACCTCGCGCACACGCACACTGACCTGGCGGTGAAGGAGGTCGCCTCCTTCCTCGAGGAGGTCGGGGAGCCATGAGGGGCCGCACCCTAGGGCTCTCGCTGGCCCTCGCCTCTCTGGCCGCCACCTTCGTCCTCGCGACGCCCGCCGTGCCGGCCCCCGCGGGCTCCGCGGCCCGGGCCCCCGCCGCGCGCCCGGCGCCGAAGCGCGTCGTCGTCCTCTACTCCTTCCCGCCCGACAGCCTGGGCGAGCACGGGTTGAGCGACGGGATCAACTCGACCTTCGCCGCCGACACCTCGGGCAGCTACGAGGTGTTCACGGAGTACACGGGCCTGGACCGGTTCTCGGGGGCCACCTACGAGAGCAGCCTCCTCTCCCTCCTGAGCGAGAAGTACGCCAGGCGCAAGGTGGACCTCATCATGGTCGTGGGCCCCTCGGCCTTGCAGTTCGTCCTCGCCCACGACTTCCTGCCCGGCGTCCCCGTGGTGACCTCCTACGTGGTGCGGCGGGACGTCGAGGCGGCGCGCCTGAAGCGGCCCGACACCACGGGGCTCACACCGGCCCAGAACGCCCCCCCCACCCTCGAGCTCATGCTGAGGATGTACCCCCAGACGAGGCGGATCCACGTGATCCTGGGCGGCAGCTCCTACGAGCGGGAGCAGGCCGAGCGCGGGCGCAAGCTCTTCCAGCCCTTCGAGGGCCGTGTCGCCCTGGATTACTGGAACGACCTCTCCCTCCAGCAGATGGTCGAGCGGGGCCGCACGCTCGACGGCGACGAACTCGTCCTCTTCGGCAGCCTCATGCAGGACGCCGCGGGCCTCGAGTTCACCAACCAGAGCCCGGTGTCCGAAATCTCCGCGGCCAGCCGCCGCCCCGTCTTCGGCGTCATCGCGGAAGATATGGGGCAGGGCATCGTGGGCGGCGTGCTCATCAGCATGGAGCTCTCCGGCAAACACTCGGCGGAGGTGGCCCTGCGCATCCTCCGGGGCGAGCGGGCCTCGAGCATCCCCATCGCAGAGGGCGCCGACACGCTTCCCATGTTCGACTGGCGCCAGCTCAGGCGCTGGGGGATCCGGGAGCGGGACCTCCCCAAGGGCAGCGTGGTCCGGTTCGAGAAGGTGAGCGTCTGGGACACGTACTGGAAAGAGATCAGCGCGGGCGTGGGCGTCATCGTCGTTGAGAGCCTCCTGGTGGCGGGGCTCGTCTTCCAGCTGAGGCGGAGGCGCGAGACCGAGCGGGAGCTGGCCGCGGCCGAGATGCGGCACCGTACCGTGGCGGACTTCACGCACGACTGGGAGTTCTGGCAGAGGCCCGACGGGTCCTTCGAGTACGTCTCCCCAGCGTGCTCGGGCGTGAGCGGGTACGACACCGACGATTTCCGACGTTCGCCGTCGCTCCTGGAGCAGATGGTGCTGGAGGAGGACCGTCCCGCTTGGGCCGCCTACCAGCGGGGCGCCCTCGAGGGCAAACGCCTCCCGCCCATCGAGTACCGCATCAAGACCCGGGAAGGCGCGGTGCGCTGGGTGGAGCAGGCGAGCAACCCCGTGCTCCTGGAGGGCGGCCGCTTCGCCGGCACCCGGGGGAGCATCCGGGACATCTCCGAGCGGAAGGAGAGCCAGCTCGAGCTCCAGCGCGCCTACGAGGAGATCCGCGCCCTCAAGGACCGGCTCGAGGCCGAGAACACCTACTACCGGGAAGAGATCCGCTCGGCGGAAGGGCCCTCCGAACTCATCGGCCACAGCGACGCGCTCAAGTACGTCATCTACAGGATCCGGCAGGTGGCCCCCTCGGACACGACGGTCCTCATCCAGGGGGAGACGGGCACGGGCAAGGAGCTCGTGGCCGACGCCATCCACCAGCTCAGCGCCCGGGCCGACCGCCCCCTCGTCAAGGTCAACTGCGCCGCACTTCCCCAGGGCCTCGCGGAGAGCGAGCTCTTCGGCCACGAGAAGGGCGCCTTCACGGGGGCCCAATCCCAGCGGAAAGGCCGCTTCGAGCTCGCCGATGGCGCCACGCTCTTCCTCGACGAGGTGGGCGAGCTGCCCCCCGAGGTGCAGGCCAAGCTCCTGAGGGTGCTGCAGGACGGACAGTTCGAGCGGGTCGGGGGAACACGGACCCTCAAGGTCGCCGCCCGGGTGATCGCGGCCACCAACCGGGACCTGCGCCAGGAAGTTGCGGCCGGGAGGTTCCGCGAGGACCTTTGGTACCGGCTGAACGTCTTCCCCATCACCGTGCCCACGCTGCGTCAAAGGGGCGACGACATCCCGACGCTGGCCCAGTCCTTCGTGGAGAGGACGTGCAAGCGGCTGGCCCGGCCGCCCCTGGCGGTCCCCCAATCGGTCATGAAGGCTCTCGCTGCCTACCCTTGGCCGGGCAACGTGCGCGAGCTTCAGAACGTGGTAGAGCGCGCCGTTCTCGTCTCGGACGGAGAGACCCTCCGGCTGGCGGACGAGCTCGTCGCGACGCCCCTGCCCGGCGCGGCCCGAAGCCCCGGACGGCTCCAGTCCCTGATCGAAGTAGAGACGGAACACATCCGTTCCGTGCTCGAGGCGACCGATTGGAAAGTCGAGGGGCGAGGGGGGGCCGCCGAGATCCTCGGGATGAACCCCAGCACCCTTCGGGCCCGCCTCCGGAAACTCAACATCCAAAGACCCTGAGCCACACCCGTTTTTTCCCTCGGACCCCCCTCCCCTGGCCCGCCACATTTGACGGACCACCACTTTTGACGGCCTCCTAGATGCCGCAACATTTGACGGAACACGTCTGCGGCCACTGTTAACTCATTCATTTTTTTGAATTTCCCTCCGAAGCCCCTCTGCTGTCCGGGCGTGGCATCACGCTTGCTCTAGAGGTGACGGCCCGATTGCGCCTCGCCCTGCCCTGGACGCACCTCGATCCCCCCGGGGATGGCGAAACGGAGGACCGATGATCGCCCTAATGGCTCACCTGACGGCAAGACTCGACAAGCGGGAGGAGCTCCTGCAGACCCTTCATGCCCTCCTGGAGGACATCAAGGTCCAGCCCGGCTGTCAGGATTGCCTCGTGGGCATGCACGGCGACGCGGCCCTCCTCTTTTCGGTCTGGGAGAGCCAGACCGCGCTCGAGCGGCACCTCAGATCCGAACAGCTCGGCATCCTGCTGGGGACCTCCGGCCTCCTCACCGAACCGCCGCGCTTCCGCTTCTCCGACTCGGCGTTGCCAGAGGCATCGGAGGTCATCGAGCGGGCCCGGCGCGAGGCGGTGAACGGGGGTGCGTCTTGATCTCCCGCGGCAGGCGGCGGCCGCATCCGCCCCTCGTTCCCGTGACGGCGCCCGATCGAGCGCCGAGGAGGCCGTAGCCCATGGCCATCAAAGCGACCATCGCCACACACCGGGAAGGCAACACCTGGGTCGTCCAGGTGGCGGGCTGGCTCTCTCAGGAGAGCGCGCGGACGCTCCGCGAAGCCCTGGCCGGCAAAGAAGGAACCATCCGGCTGGACCTGACGGGGCTGCGATTCGCCGAGCAGTCCGCCCTGGGAATGATCAAGCTCCTCGAGCGGGGGGGAGTGCAGGTCGAGGGTACGTCCCCCTACATCGAGAGGCTGCTCCATTCCGCGTCGCCCCGGGAGCCCGGAGGCCTCGGGGAGGCTCAGGCGAGCCTGGCAGCGGCGGGCAGGCTATGAGTTTGAAAGCAACATCGGTTGGGGCAGGCGCCCCATCGGTCTTAGGGACCGAGCGCAGATGCCGCAAGGCGTACGAAGTGGAATTGACCGGGACTGCAGAAGGGAATCGGGTTCCGAATAACAAGGAGGACGTGACGATGAATTGTAGCCGGGTCACACGGACGATCCTGTTGGTCGTGCTCGCCGCGGCGCTGCTTCTTCCGGGCGCCGGGCTTTTCGCGGCCCAGCCCAAAGCCGGCGCCGCCCACGGGCGCCAGATTTTCTCCCCCGAGGTCCTGGACCAGATGCGCTCCCTCCTGGAGCA
>JGI20214J51088_10002303_pt1 | contig 12764 bp, 7 predicted proteins | sample WetSurMetagenome_FD_51088 | JGI IMG/M metagenome (IMG submission 51088)
AGGTCTACTACTGCAAAGGAGAAGCATGCATAGGTAAACAGCATCCATTTTTTCGCTTCAACTGGGTGCGCGTTTGCATCTTTGCATCCGCTGTTGACCGCGATGATGTTTCCGAGTTCTGCTTGCACATGCAATGCGTCCACCGCAACAAGTCCGTAGTTCCACCCATTTGTTCCTAATCCATTTTCATTATATGCGCTACTACGTCCATGGACGAAATTCTCCCAGAATATTGCATGAGTCGCCTCCGTGCTTATCTCCATATGTTTCCAAGCATTTGGCATTAATACATCATTCCCTAAATTCGTCTTGACATTTTGCATGTATTGTATCATCCATGTACCCCAGTTGTCCAAAACTCCAGCCTCGAACTGTGTGTAAGGGATCTTGAAAGTATATCCATCATCAACAAGATCAGATGAGGTATCATCAGCAAAAATACCATCATATTGAGGATAATTTTGTAGAAATTGTTTATTTTGTTGGGCAATGTAATCACTCCAACCAGAATTTGGGTTCATTAGATATTGACCGGGGTAGACAACACGTTCAATACGATTTCCGTTTATATCATGAACAAACCAATCTTCATGGCTATTGACATACTGCCAGTCAGGCCACGTCTCATCTTGAAAAATAGCATCATAATAACCGATCACTGTTATGTTCGGGTTTAATGTTTTGACACTTGCTACACCAGCATATTGTGTTTTGGGACAATCTAATATATCAAAATGACTCGCAATAAATTCTTGGTTTGCTGTGTTACCCATTGTATTACTGTATGCAATGGAAAGTTTCATTATATGATTCATATCNTCGTTAGNCCAACCCGATTCTCCATAATGGTTTGAAACAAAAATGATATCTAACACATTTATAAGTCCATTTTTATCGACATCTTCCCGGATCCATCCTGGTGCTCCAGTTGCACCCATATGGTTAGAGATATCAATGAAATCTACTAAATTGCAGATTCCGTCATTATTGACATCCCAGTCTTGTGGACTTGATGAAACGGAAGGATATATCAGAAAACCTGGTAAAAGAAATACTAGGAGAATTACCAAGATTGATTTTGTTTTATGTAAGATCCTTGTTTTTTCCATATCTCTCTCCAGCTCTCACTTAATGCTATATGCTATCTCCTACCATGCAATGATTTGTCAATATTGATATTTAAAGCCACTCCGTTAGAATGCCAAAATGAAAAAAACACAGTGAAAAAAAATCAATCCACCCTGAAGAAAAGCGGGTGAATTTTTGAAAGAACTAACTTANCCTCCCTTATCCGTTANACCCACCACGACTCTCCAAAATGATTTGATACAAATACTAGATCTAACACCTGAACCTCACCATTGTTGTCAGCATCCTCTCGGGTCCACCCACTAGTCCCACTTTGACCATAATGATTTGATACAAGCACCAAGTCTAAAATCGTAATATGTCCATCGTTATTCACATCCCAGTTTGGCGACATCGAAAACAACACGTTACTTGAAGTATTCGTATTATTACTAGTGTCTTTTGTCCAGATGGAATAGGTATAGTTACCTACAGTAGAAAACGCTGTTGTTGTGCGATAATAATATTTCCCAGCAGTCCTCGTCACCATAGACACATTATTCCATGAGCCACCCGGGTTATGTATCCGCAGAATCACTTGGGACACTGCGATATTATCAGTCACCGTACCACTTACATTCACCCATCCATAGGACGGATTGGTATCCAAAGGATCAGATGTCACTCGAGTAACACCAGATATCTGTGGTGCAGCTGAGTCAGAGAAATGTGCGGTCACTGCTTTATTCCCGTTCATGGTAATCGTCTTCGGATTCTGACTACCGGTAAGATCCCCAGTCCATGAACTAAACGCCCACCCTGTGCCTGGTACAGCGGTTAACGTCACCACCTGACCATAGGTATAGGTCGCTAGATTCGGATTCTTTGTCACCGATCCAGAGCCATCAATCGTTATGGTCAGCGTATATTGGTTCTGCGTGAAATGCGCTATTACCGATTTATTCCCATTTATGGTAATCGATGTAGGATTCGTGCTCCCTGATAGATTCCCGCCCCAAGAACTGAACACCCATCCTGCATCCGGAACCGCAGTCAACTGTACAGCTGATCCATACGGGTATGTCGCCAGGTTCGGATTCTTAGTCACCAACCCTGACCCGTCGAGTGTTACGCTCAGAGTAAACTCCCTGAGAATGACTGTTCCGTTCGTCACCGCAATCGGAACATATGCTGTTTCGTTTGTAACACCGACCTCAAAGAGGCCTATTGCAGAGGCTCCAGACGCTGATCGAGCGGTAAATGAAAGAGAGACCAGGCTGCCTGGGTTTGAGACGCCACCAGTGCCTACAATCAATCCGTACACATCAACAATCGTCCCTGCCGTNTTGTTGATCGTCCCTGCATTAAAAAACGTTGTATAGCCATTAAAGATAGTTCCTTCTGTTACAGAGTTTGCCTGAAGCAATGTTGGATTAAACGAGAGTTTTAACTCAAAGGATTTGATGGTCTGTCCAGGTGTGCATGCTATATTTAGAGAAAACGTCTGACCTGCAGAGACCGTTTTACCTACAGGGCTTACTTGTACAAGTGTTGGACTATCTGCAGCAACCGGAAAGGGTACATTGATCATAAGAATCAGCATAATTGCACATACTGTTGATAGTAAAGTTTTCCTCGTTTCGCCCTCTCCATTTTTCATCTCCGCCATCTCCTAATAATGATAATATCTACCGTGTAAATATTTATCAATGGAGATATTTAAACACGTCGTGACAAAATACCACTATGCGCAAGAACCACTTNCATTATACTGAAAAATACAAAATCGAAATTCTCCCAGGTTCAAATGTTTTGGACGAAGAAAAATAAAATAACACTGTTCCTCCTTCGTNCCTCGACAAGACCCTCAGTCTTCCCGTATCTCACTTGGTGGTCTCAATGGGCAGTTTGTTGTGACCTATCGTTAATTATGTGTGTATCGTGACGTCAAGAGTAAATTTGATTGAGACAATTTTAGAAAGGAAATGTTAATTAATGAAAAAAATATGTTGTTTTAATCCTAAGTTATTGAGGATTGTAAATAGATCTCAATAAATTATATTGAGATGGAAGAATGAGAATAAATTATGTCACTATTTAATATGAAAAAGGAAAAAGGATATAACTGGTTTTCTAATGTAATGCGTTAAATAAAATTATTTACTAATATACCCATAATAGTGAATGTAAGATTATGATCAAAAAAAAATTATCTATCATAATATTCTTCTTAAGCGTTGTTCTTTTTTGTGTAAATTTACGTATCAATTTTTCAGANGATAGTAAGACAATAATTTTTTGGGTATCAATAATTTTGATGCTTGGCATGATTCTGTATCAAATTTTTTATGTAAAAAACAACAGATTTGTTCTTTTTGAAATTATTCTCTTTTATTTTTTATTACATTTACTGTTTCAAATAAATTATTTCGGATTGACTGATGTGGATACTTATAGAGATTATAATTTTCTTAAAACAATTATTAATAATAATTATATTGTGATTACTCCTTATAATCTCGATGTATCCGGGTGGCCATTGTTACATCTTTTTACTTCATTTATCACAATTATTATTAAAATAGATCCTTTGGTAATAGCAAAATTTCTCCCTTCATTTATTGAGTCAATTATTGCTATTTCTATCTACTTGTTCGTATATGCTCTTTATAAAAATGAAAAAGCAGCATTATTATCTTGTTTGATAGCAGGCACCATTCCTAAATTCGTGAGTTATGAATCGTTATTTGTAAGAGAAAGTTTTGCGATTTATTTTTTTATTTTATTTATCTTTATCTTATATATCGCCAAACAAAGAGATGATCCTCGTTTTCTGGCATTATCATTTTTGTTAATTCCTGTAATTGTGCTCTCGCATCATTTTACGTCTTTAGTACTTATTATAATGCTACTTATTTTCATTATTTTTTCAAAAACTATGCCCATCTTATTTAGGAAAAATTCTAATCTCACTTTTACTAAAATTAATATTAATACTGTTTTTATTATATTATTGTTAACTACTATCTTTTATTGGTGTTTTTTTTCTCCAGGGTTACTGAATGATTTTTTCAAAGTCTATCTTGAATCAACCGGAGTAAAAGAATTTGTTAGCTATGGACAAAGAATTGGTTTAGGTCAAACAATTATCACATTACGAGGAAACGTCCTGTTTTACGGTTTTTTTTTCTTTCAGGGAATTTTGTCTTTAATCCTATTAATTGCAATATTCTTAAAAAAACAAAAACAAGTAATAGAAAACGTATCCTTTACATTTTTTTTGTTTTTTTGTCTAGGTCTTGGAGCTGTTTCTCTTTTTCTTTTAGGATCATTAATCTATCCCGATAGATTATTACCAATTGGTTGGCTCATCGGAGCAATCCCTCTTTCCATTCTTGTCTTTAGTTTGAAAAATATTAAGATAAGAAGAATAATTGTTTTAATTATAATTTCTTTTTTAATTTTTAATATCTACAATATAGATCCTTATTATTATACAGGCAAAGGACCTTTTGATGGAAGGTCTTCTGAAAGAGAATATGCAATCGCAGAGACAATTACTATACCAAACCCAAACAACACAGCATACTATGGATATGTTGGTGTAGCTGATGCCCTTTATGATATTACTTATTATAGTCTACCACAGGTTGATATGGCGCATGGGGGGATTAGAAATCCTATCGCATTTGATGATTCGTATACTCATAGATTATACACGTTTACCACAAAGCAGGCAAATAATCCACCAGTGTTCGGGACACCATCTCCAGCGAACGACTCTAAGGATGATTCGTTAAATCTGACATGGAGTATTCCGATCAACGACCCGGAGGGAAATCTATTCTCATGGACGATTCAATGTAGTAATGGACAAGAGAATAATGGAAGTAGAGCATCGAATGGAATAAAATCTCTCAGTCTTACAGGACTTGCGTATTCCACCACCTTCAAGGTATGGGTGAATTCAACAGATCTAACTGATAATAATCTACATACGTATAGATGGTACACGTTTACCACAAAGCTGGCAAATTATCCACCTGTGTTTAGTAAGGTGTCTCCAGTGAATAGCTCTACTGGAGTTACACTGCATTTTTCCTGGAGCATCTCTATTAATGATTCTGAAGGAGACCCGTTCTCTTGGACCATTCAATGTAACAATGGACAAGTTATAAGTGAGACTGGAGCATCAAATGGAACAAAAACACTCATTTTTTCGGGATTTCCGTTTATACCTACTTACAAGGTTAGGGTGAATGCGACCGATCCAGCTGGTAGTGGTCTATACACTTACAGATGGTATACGTTTACTACAAGGCAGGTTAAAAGACAGGTTAATTTTCCACCAGTGTTTGGAACGCCGTCTCCACTGAACGACTCTACAGCTAATCTCCTGAGTTTATCCTGGAACATCCCGATCAAAGATCCTGAAGGAGATTCATTTTCATGGACTATTCAATGCAGCAACGGACAAACTAACAACGGGAATGGTGCGACCAATGGGACGAAATCACTGAGTCTTTCTGGTCTTGCGTATTCAACAACATACAAGGTCTGGGTGAATGCAACTGATCCAACAGGTAGTAGACTTCATAAATATTCAAATTTAGCAATCATTTATAAAGACTTATATTTAGACTTTTTAGTGACAGAAAAAATAAAATCAGAAACAACCTATCAGAGAATTAATACGGTTTTGTCATTCGAAGATTCTAATGATATAAATAAAATCTGTGACCTTGGGGATGTCTTTATTTCGACATGGAAAAAATAATGTTAATAGGACTAAAAATTTATCTTTAGCCCTCACCTATTTTTTCAATAATTGTAGCGAGGATTTACCTGAGATTATGTAATTATGAAAAAAAATTTGATTTTTTAATATGAATTGTGAAACATCCTCTTGAAACGCTAAAAATTCTTATATCAGACAAGGCTGCATAGTCGTCGCTTACAGTTTTCGATAGATAATATTCCTTTTTTTTGCATCCTCATCGTAAAANCCTCTTACATCTATTAAAATTGGATTATTCTTCATTATACCTATTAAATCATCTAACGATATTGTTTTAAAAATGTCATGAACCACGGTAATAATAATACAGTCAACTTGAATTTTATGCAGATTTTCTAAATTTATTATTCCAAATTTTTCTATTTCTTCTTTACCAATCATAGGGTCATAGCCATATATCTCGCATTGAAATTCTTTTAATTCTTTAATTATTTCTTTTACGGGCGTTTCTCGGGTATCATCAACATTTTCTTTAAATGTTAATCCCATAATAAGAACCTTTGATCCTTTGATTATTTTATCTGCTTCATTTAATGATTTTATCGTCAGTTGAGCGATGTGCCTCGGCATAAAGTCATTGATCGCTCGGCCAGCAAGAATAACTTGTGCATGATAACCAAGTTCATTTGCTTTATAGACAAGGTAATACGGGTCCACAGGGATGCAATGTCCTCCAACTAGTCCTGGTGAGAATCGAATAAAGTTCCATTTTGTTGACGCAGCATCAAGGATAGCTTTTGTATCCAAATTCATCTTATAAAATATTAACGAAAGTTCGTTCATTAATGCAATATTAAGGTCTCTTTGTATATTTTCAATAACTTTCGCAGCTTCTGCAATCTTTATGCTCTGAGCTTTATAAACGGTTGTAATTTTTCCATATACTTCCGATAGTTCTTCGGCGGATTCTTCATCCATTCCAGAGACTATTTTATTTATTTTATTTATTGTATGATCTTTATCCCCGGGATTTACCCGTTCTGGTGAATAGCCTATTTTAAAATCTGTCCCAATTTTTAATCCTGACTCTTTTTCCAAGATAGGACCCATAATTTCTTCAGAAACACCTGGATAAACCGTTGATTCTAATACGACAATCGCACCTTTTTTAAGATTTTGACCAACAATTTCAGAGGCAGATATAACCGGATTGAGATCAGGTTGCTGAGATTTAGTTATCGGTGTTGGAACCGCTATGATAACGATATCGGCTTCCTTAATTTTTATAGGATTTAAAGTAATCTCAAATTTGTTGTAACGTTGACTTAATGTTTTTATTTTTTTTTCATTAGTGTCAAAACCTATTACTTTAAAATGTTTTGAGAACTCCTCAGCCAAAGGTAATCCTACATATCCTAATCCTACTATACAGATGATTTTTTCGGTTATGCTTGTTTTTGAAACCATTTTATCGTCTCTTCGATACCGTTGGTAATGCTAAACCGTGATATAAAGTTAAACCCATCTTTCGCACGTTGAACATCCGCAAGAGAATGAAGGATATCTCCATCACGAGAGTTTTGATAATCTAATTCTACGTCTTTCTTACATGTCGTTATAATCAATAAGGCCAAATTTTTTATGGAGATACGTTTTCCGCAAGCAATATTAAAAATACCGGTTGAAGCGCTCTCTGCAGCAAGAATATTTGCATTAACAACATCATTAATAAACGTAAAATCTCTTGTTTGTTCTCCATCACCATAAATGATAGGAGATCTGTTATTTAACACACTGGTAATAAATTTAGGAACTACCGCAGCGTATTCACTAGCGGGGTCTTGCCAGGGGCCATATACATTAAAATATCGTAAAGATACTGTTGATAAACCGTATAAACGCGTAAAAATCTGACAGAAATACTCTGCCGTAAGTTTGCTCACAGCATAGGGTGATAAAGGATTTGGAGTCATGTCCTCTTTCTTTGGCAGTGTTGGTGTATCACCATAGACACTGCTTGATGATGCGTAGATTACCTTTTTTACATGATTATCTCTGGCAGCTATAAGAACGTTCAGAGTACCTAGAGCGATCGCTGCATTTGTTTTTAGAGGATCTTTTATACTACGAGGCACGGATGGAATCGCCGCTTCATGGAATATATAGTCTACATTTCTAAATGTTTTTTGTAATAATTCCAAATCGGTAATGGTACCATTAATAAATTCTATTTTTTTTGAAGTGATAAGATTTTGAATATTTTTAATGTGTCCTGTTGAAAGATCATCAATTACGACTACATGATTTGTTTCAACTAATTGTTTGACTAGATTGGAACCGATAAAACCTGCTCCACCTGTGACTATAATGTTTTTTCCATCCATGGTGACCTGCTTTTTCTTTTGATCCTTTTATCAAAGTTAAATTGAAAGATACAATGAAAAAGTAATTAAATATTTTTGGTTTGGATTCTTTTCAATATTTATGTTATTTCTTCGAATAAAGTATCCACTGGTTCATTATCGATGCAGATTCGTTTCCATATAGAATAATTGAGCATATTCCAATATATCATCGCTTTCTTTAAATCGGGCGTTTGCATCTTACGAATCTCATATTCCTTGAAAGATTTTTTAGTTAATGGTAATAGAGATTCAAATAAACCACCTTTTTGTGCCCATAACTCTGGATTAATGCCAAAACCGCTTTTCTGACGATTAATGATTTCTTCTGGGACATCAAGCTTATGGGCAACAAAACGTAATATATTTTTTGGTTTTTTTAACTTAATATCCCAGGGTATTGAAAACGCATAATTTACCAAATCAATATGCGTATAAGGATAGTAGAGTATTTTATTTTCAGATTCGCCGAGTTTTGACCAGATAGCTTGTGTGGTTGATGCAGAACCTAAAAATAACCAAATTGAAATAATGTCATATATTGAACGATCGTGGAATTTTTTGATTTCGTTGTACCGATATTTTATGATATCTTCTTTCGAGACATTGAAATAATGTGTTGTCCATTCTTCACTCCCATGAGCGCTGATGGACCAGATGAGGTTATTGGTATCAGAGATTGGAATGCTCGATCTTTTAAAATTTTCCTGTATCATGGTATAATTGTGCCAATCTTTATTGAGGAGATTTAGTAAATATTTTATGTATTTAGATTTAACATATTTCACTAAGAGTTTAAAAAGAAAACTTCGCTCAACATGAAATTGATTATATTGTGTGACTGTACCAAAAATATCATCTGCCCCCAATCCCGATATAACGATGTTGTTAGCATCAGGGATTTTTTTAAACAAAAGATAGATAGGGACAGATTGTAAATGATGAACTGGTACTTCTGCTTTAGCTATTGCTTCTAAAAATCCTTGTAAATAATCTTCTGAGGTCATATCTAAAAAAAGATGTTTTGTTTTAAAGAGGTCCGCTGCAGATAAGGAATATTCCTTTTCTATGTTATTTTTAGGATCTTCAAAAGGAAAGCAAGTTGAATAAGTAGAATCTGTTTTAAAATTTTTTTGGCATAGCTTAAACAATATAGAAGAATCTAATCCACCACTAAGCATAAGGGAAATTTTCTTATTAAGAGGATCTAATGTTTTCACTGAATTATTGAGATAATTATAGGTTTGTTCGATAACAAGATTAATGTTATTTTTATCTTCAGGTTCCGGGGGGACATAGTGGTTAATATCAGATATGGTAGCTTTGTTATGTTCAAATTTTATTTGTAATTGATCTCCTGTGAAAAGTTGGAAAATGTCTTTATATAATGTGTTTGGCGGCATAACAAAACGATAAATAAAAAATTCTGGAAGAACCTCGGTGTTTTCTTTTATAGGGACGCCAGCAGATCGTAATAGCGATATATGCGTCGAACAGAAAAATTCACCTGCTGAGTTAATATGATAATAAATTGGTCTGCCAGATATCGTCGATTTCAAGATGCTGAAACTATCGTTTTTACTGTTATAGGTGACCTTTAAAAAAATAATATTTCGAAAATCAGATGTGGAGATGAGAGGAGATTCAATAACCGAAAAACCATCGGGTTCGTTGATAAAATCTGACAAAAAGTTATCTGTAATAACAGTAACTTTTGATGAATGTAGATCAAATTCTTCGACTTTATTGGATTGGAAATTCTGAGCGACTCCATCCCTTGTCAATGCAACCAAAAACATATTATTACTTATAACACAAATCTTCTAAACCTATAAAAGGATGTTTATCTCGTACTTAACGTTTTAAAGATTACTGCTCGCCATAAATAGTGGAGGTCAGTCACTGAAATCTTGGTCGATTATCGCTTTACAAAAATGGTTTTCCTTGCGGCTATTGTTTTATATCGCCATTGTTTTTATTCTTGGTCAAAAAAATATAAAAGAAACAGGAGATGGAGTTAATTTCTCTTATAAACTGTCGATTTTTTCATGAATTTTCTGTAAAAGAATATCGTCTACTTTCTTGTAATTTTCTGACCGTGGATAATTTATGGGGGTGGATGTTTTTATGATTTTTTCTTCTTTGACGTGAGGTATTTTAATCGTTTTTTTAGATTCAGGTTTCGCTGTCTTTGTCTGTGTTAACTCTGTAATTTTTGTAGTAATAGGTTGTATCCATTTTCTGATATGGGCGAGATTTTTCTTACTTAGTTGTATGACCACAACTCCTCGTGCAAGTAAGATAAGAACCAATATTAAAATAATGACTATTCCAAAGAGACCACTGGTTATTAAAATTGATAGAAAACTCATCGTATTTTGAGCGATGACTTCAGCTTCGGCAGCAACAGTTACCATGATTTTTTTATCATATGTTTCACCTTGACTATCGGTAATAGTAAGAGTCACTGCATATTGTCCGGGTGTTGAATAAGAATGAGCTGTTTTTTTCCCAGTGCTTTTTTTTCCGTTACCAAACTCCCATTGATACGAGACGATAGAGCTACCTGGAACATAACAGTTTGAGGCATCGAATTGTATGCTTTCATTTGTCGAGATGTTATCTGAGGAGGCTATGATTTCTACGATAGCTGGTTCAACTATGGTTTCAGCTTTAATGATGGTTATATTATAAGTTCCTGACCAACTACTATTTTGTCCATGTTCATCTTGTGCGATTACTGAGATATTATATGAGGATACATTCGTCCATGAATGCGATAGATATACCGATACGTTTGATGATACTGGGTTGGTCCAATCACTGTAGGATCCGTCTCCCCAATCAAATCGCAATCGTAGGGTATCGTTATCANGGTCAAACGCAGAGGTTGAAAAATAATTTGTAGTGTCCGTTGGAAAATTTGTTGGACCTGTGGGTGCTGCTGGAGNATATGGTGGATTATTTTGAGGCGGAGATGTTTCATTTTCAGGTGGAGATGAGCCTCCGCCACCACCAGGGTCACTAGGGGGGTCTACACCGGGGTTATTTGATTCAGTGGTAAATAAAAATGATTGGTTCACCCATTGTCCATTCGTAACATCTTTACACGAGACATACCAATAATACGTCGTGCTATAGGTAAGACTTGAGATTGTGCAGGTTTTACTTCCATTGTACTTATTCGTACCTGAGGTTGACCCGATTTTGGGGTTTGTTTTTATATAATAATTGAAGGCATGACCTTTAGAATTTTGAATTGTAACAGATAATGTCGAAGTTCTTATGGGGATGTTAATGGATTCATTNCTTGGGTTCATTCCTGAAAAAATAAAAGAACTGGATCCTGGAGCGGGAGCCGTTGTAAATGTATACCAGCTACGTTTCCAGTTTGTTCCATCAGTTGTATTGACATACCAGCGGTATGTTGTCGCAGATTTCAAACCAGAGATTGGACATTGTTTTGTTCCATTGTGTACTCCATGCACAGACACACTCCCTACATTAGGTCTAGTTTGTATTGTATAATTAAAATCATCACCGTTAGGGTCTCGTATGGTTAAACTGAGTGAAGAGGTCGATATTGGAACATTCGTTGATTTATTTGCTGGGACGATATTTTCATAAACAGGGGGATTAGGATTACTTGATTGGATAATTTGTACACTGCCATTTGTTATAGTAACAGGGATATATCCCATATTATTCGTTACCCCGACATTATTTAGCTTTATCGATGAAGTTCCTATTGTCGATTTAGCTGTAAATGTGACGGTAACAAATGTTCCAGTTGAAGAAACACCCCCGGCCCCAAGGATTACATTATAGATGTTGTTTATTGTCCCTGCGGTGTTGTCAATTGTTCCTTCATTAAAAAAGGTAGAATATCCATTAAATATATTTCCTTCGGTAACAGAATTAGCTTTTATAAGAGATGGATTGAAAACTACTTTTAATTCATATGAATTAATCGATTGGGCAGGGACACAGAGGACGTTGACCGTAAAGGTACTTCCAATAGAAATAGTCTGGCTTAAAGGATCAACTTTGACTGTTGTTACAGCCGCAGCAACCGGTATGATGAAGGTTGCAGATAAAATAAACATAACGACTATCATATGAATTGTTAAGATGAGAATTTTTTTACGAAGATTTGTTATCGATTTCATATTTACGGTACCCACCATTCTTCATGGTTATTGTTTGGATTAATTTTAGTATTTGTTATTTGTTTCGCTCCATTATTCTCAATTTTTAGGAATGCATTGCTCGATTCATAGCGACATTTTCGTGTATTTTTATTCATAGCAATGTTTTTCCTTAAGTCGGAATAACTTACTGCATCATATGAGGTATCTACAATTATTTTCGTCATTTCTGTATGAAAACTGCTGTTCTTGGTGCTAATGTTTTTGATACGCCATTGATTGTGAATGTGACACTGCCGGTTCCTAAGAGGTTTAGGTTTGCTGCGACATAATAATTTGCGAATTGACGGGCATATACTTGAGACGTTCCACTCACATGGTAGTAATCTCCGATCGGTTGTCCGAGGT
>JGI20214J51088_10002306_pt1 | contig 12755 bp, 8 predicted proteins | sample WetSurMetagenome_FD_51088 | JGI IMG/M metagenome (IMG submission 51088)
GGATTTAGCTCAGTTGGCTAGAGCGTTTGACTGGCAGTCAAGAGGTCAGGGGTTCGATTCCCCTAATCTCCACCTTCGCCCTCCGTAGCATCAGCGAAGGAGGGCTTTTTATTTTATAAAGTTTCATAATTCGCTGAAGCTACTCCGGGCTGCGGCGGACACGGTCCACAACATTTTCAAAAAAACAAAAGAGGCCTGATTCAGATGATCAGGCCTCTTTTGTTTTATCATAGCTTTTATTGCTGTTCGTCGTTACCGTATCCAGCCTGATTAGTCTCCTGCTGTGGCCCCTTGTTCATTCTCTTTGGCGCCATATTACCAAAGCTGTACGTAACTGTCAGCCCTACCATGCGGCCACCCCACCAGTTCTGGCTGTCCTGGATATAACCAACACCGGAGGTATATGTCTTCCTTTTTCTTGAGTCAAGAATATCACGTGCATTGATGCTGAAGCTAAGCTTTTTCATTTGCTTCCGAAGACCGGCATCTAATGAATAGTTGGCTTTCTGATACCCTTGGGCAACAATCTGTTTCGCATTGTAGTTTCCTGTCAGCTGAAGCGAGTATGATTTAGGGAATTTAAAACTTGCTATCATCCTTGCATTCCAGGTAAAATCTTCGTTGCTTTTTCCTGTTATAAAATCAGATGCCCCTTCAGGCAGATATTTAAAACTGTTAAGCTTATAATAATAGATATTGACTGTTGAGGTGAGCTCAAGCATTTTAAACAGCTCATCCTTCAGGACAAGTTCTGTACCCGTAGCCATTGATCTTGAGATATTATCGAAAGTGGTTTTCATCACATTTCCCTCAAGGTAGCTTATCCTCTGAATAACGTTGTCAGTGTTGCGGAAATATCCTGAGAAAGAGAATACATGCTTTTCCCAGTTCTTTATATAATTCAGCTCGAAAGCATTTGAGAACTCAGGAAGAAGATTAGGATTCCCGAAGGAGATATTTGTTGAATCGGTGAGATCCACAAAAGGATTAACGTCATGGCCTTCCGGACGCTCAATGCGGCGGGTGTAGCTTAGCTGCAGCTCATTGTCGGCAGGTAAAGAGTATGACAGGAATACCGTCGGAAAGAGACTGAAATAATCCTTTTTAAAGGGTGTTACATCAGAAGCACTCTGGTTATATCCCGGAGAGCGGGTTTCAATAGTTGAGTATTCACCCCTCAATCCAAGCTGGTAACCAAATTTATTCAGCTTGCCTGTATAGGTGGTATAAAGTGCATGGACAGCCTGGTTATAAAGAAACCTGTTAAAGAGGTCAGTCTGGGGAACGGCCGAACTTTCACTGGGACCACCATAAGTTTCCACCGGACTGTTATCACTTTCAATGGTTGACTTATATCCTGCTTCTATCTTTGTGTTTTCGTTGATCTTCTTATAATAGTCAAGCTGTATTTCAGTCTCGTGGTTATTCATATTCATGATCTGTTTCTGATATGAATTAACCTCACTTGCGTCGGCAAACACAGAATTCTGTTTATATATCGAAGTATTGTCCATTCCCCATTTATCGGTTGTGAAATTAAAATCGAGGTAATGGTCTTTACCAAACTCGTGTTTGTAACCAAATTCAAGGTTCCAGCCGTTCATTTTATTTTCGGCATCGGTTAATCTGGTGCTGCTGGTAAATGAGTTTGGGACATCACTCAGGTAGTTTACCGTTCTGTTGTTGTCTCCATTGCCGAACATTGCAAAGCCACCGGCAGTAATATGATCATTTGGAGTGACATGCCATGTCATTCCCAGCCTTGTGAAGATATTGCCTCCGCTTCCGCTGTTGTTTGATTTCTGGTCGAGGAATGTTGTGTCTGTATCTGAGGTATTCAGTCGATTGCTGAATCCTCCGCCTTTACGCACTCTCTCCCTGTAGGCCAGGCTTGCATATGCATCAATCTTGCTGCTGCTGTAATTGTAATTTGCGCTTGCATTATATCCGCCCTGCGAGTCACCTCCCAGCTGAAAGCTGCCATAATAACCGGCTTTCCGGTCTTTCTTTAGCACGATATTAATAATTCCGGCAGTTCCTTCCGGACTGTACTTTGCTGACGGGTTTGTTATTACCTCTATCTTTTCAATTGTCTCTGCCGGAAGCTGCTCAAGTATCTGCCCGCGATTATCGGCTGAAAGACCTGATGCTTTACCATTTATCCATACTGTAACCGATGAGTTACCTTTAAGGGATATGCCGCCCTCGTTGTCTACTTCAACAGATGGGATATTGCTTAAAACATCAGTGGCAGAGCCTCCTGATGCAGCAATATTCTGATCAACAGTAAAGACTTTTTTATCGATGTCAACCTTCATCTCTGACCTGATACCTACAACTTTTACCTCATCCATCATCTTTGCATCAGCAGAGAGAGCTACGGTGTGAATATTTACCACGCCTCCTGCGGGTGAAATCGTAATTGGCTTTTCAACTGATGTATACCCGATATATGAAATTGTCATATTATAATCACCGGCAGGTATGTCAAGAATTATAAAACTCCCGTTCTTATCGGTAACTGTTCCCAGCGGATTGACGCCTGTCACATTTTGCCTTTTAAGCACTACATTCACAAACTGCATGGGTTCTTTTGTACCAGCATCAATAATCTGTCCTGTTATCTTACCCCTGGTCTCTTCGGCAAATACATTATTAAACGTAAGAACCATTGGTAATAATAAAATAAAAAATGCTCTCTTCATTTTAAAAATCAAAATTTGCGCAAAGTTGGGTCAATTGCGTCAATATTGAATTCATTTTTAGTTAAAAAAGAATAAAACAAATAATGTTCATGACGTCGGCTGTGCAGCACAATGACCTTCAGTGCAGCAATATTATGAGAACTAACAGCTTAATTATTGGTTTTGTTTTAACATGAGGGAAATATTTTAATACTTTTGCGCCGTTGAACTGATTTATGATTAAAAAAGAAACGACTGAAGAACGTGCGGTGCTGGTAGGAGTTATCACTCCGGATGTTGATGAGGCTACTGTTGCTGAATATCTTGATGAGCTTGCTTTTCTTGCCGAGACGGCTGGAGCAGTGCCTGTAAAACGTTTTTCGCAAAAGGTGGAATATCCTAATCCCAGAACTTTTGTAAACAAGGGAAAGATTGAAGAGATAGCCCTCTTTGTTCAGGAAAATGATATTGAGATTGCAATCTTTGACGATGACCTTTCGCCGAGCCAGATCCGTAATATTGAGGGGATACTTAAATGCAGGATTCTGGACCGCACCAATCTTATACTTGATATCTTCGCCTCGAGGGCACGTACCTCGCATGCCCGTGCACAGGTTGAGCTTGCACAGTACCAGTATCTCCTGCCACGGCTGACAGGTATGTGGACACACCTTGAGCGTCAGCGTGGAGGTATCGGACTGCGTGGTCCGGGTGAGACAGAGATTGAAACCGACCGACGTATAATAAGAGACAAGATTTCCAAGCTCAAAGAGGATCTTAAGAAGATAGACACCCAGATGTCGCAGCAGCGTAAGAACCGGGGCAAGATGGTAAGGGTTGCACTGGTGGGATATACCAACGTTGGCAAATCTACCCTGATGAACCTGATATCAAAGTCAGAAGTATTTGCCGAGAACAAGCTCTTTGCAACCCTTGACACAACGGTACGAAAGGTTGTGATTGATAACCTGCCGTTTCTCCTTAGCGACACGGTCGGATTCATACGCAAGCTGCCTCACGACCTGGTTGAGTCATTTAAATCGACACTCGATGAGGTAAGGGAAGCAGATCTGCTGATACATGTTGTTGACATATCGCATCCCGGATTCGAGGAACAGGTTGCAATTGTGAACGGCACACTCGGAGAGCTGAACTCGCTGGATAAGCCGACAATAATGCTCTTCAATAAGATAGATGCATTTAATTATATCCCTAAGGATGAGTTTGACCTTACTCCTTCGACAAAAAAGAACCTTTCACTTGCTGACCTGAAACGTACATGGATGGCCACGGGCAAAGATTACAGCACAGTTTTCATCTCGGCAAAGACAAAGGAAAATGTTGAGGAGATGAAATCACTGATATATAACGAAGTAAAGAAGATACATTCTATCCGTTACCCCTTCAATGATTATCTGTATTGACCCGGCTCACTGCCGATGACAGGTGAGGATGTGGGATGTAGAACTGTTGCATGCAACAGTTCTACGGAATACATTAAATAAATACTGTTATTTAAGCAACCCAGCCTTTATCATTGCCTCGGCAATCTGAACAGCATTGGTGGCAGCACCCTTGCGGATATTGTCGGCAACAACCCACAGGTTAAGAGTATTGTCCTGCGAGAAATCACGACGCAGACGTCCAACGAAAACTTCATCCTTGTTGTGTGAGATGATAGGCATAGGATATCTCTTTTCAGCAGGGTTGTCATAAAGGATTACTCCCGGCATACCGGAAAGTAGCTCTCTCACCCTGTCAAGATCATAATCTCTGGCAAACTCAACGTTTACTGCTTCTGAATGCCCGCCTACCACAGGGACCCTTGCTGCTGTTGCTGTAACTTTTATACTGTTATCCTCAAGTATCTTACGGGTCTCATTCACCAGCTTCATTTCTTCCTTGGTGTATCCATTATCAAGGAAAACGTCGCATTGCGGGAGACAGTTCATGTCAATCTGGTAAGGATAAGCCATATCGCCCTGGATACCCTGACGCTCATTTTCAAGCTGGGTGACAGCTTTAACGCCCGTGCCGGTTACTGACTGGTATGTTGAAACAACAATACGTTTTATTGTATACTCCTTATGAAGAGGAGCCAGTGCCATCAACATCTGTATTGTTGAACAGTTGGGGTTTGCAATAATCCTGTCGGCTGCCTTTACTGCATGAATGTTTATCTCAGGGATTACAAGCGGTATGTTCTCTTCCATACGCCATGCCGATGAATTGTCAATAACGACAGAGCCATTCTGTGCGAATACCGGAGCCCATTCCTTTGATACTGAGGCACCGGCTGAGAAGAGAGCCACTTCCGGTTTGGCTTCAACAGCCTCCATAACACTAACAACCTTCAATGGCTTTTCGTTGAAAATGACATCCTTTCCTACAGATTTCTCTGATGCGGCAGGATACAACACATCAACCGGAAAATTTCTCTCCTCAAGGACTTTTAACATCATGCGGCCAACCATCCCGGTGGCACCGACAACTGCTACTTTCATTTTTTCTTTTTAATTATTTAGTCGAAATTTGTTTACGGAATAATTAGCAAAAATAATTTTTTTTCATTCTCGCTGCATGAAAAAAGTAATTGTGTTATTATTTCTGCTCCTGCAGTTGAAATCTTTCAGCCAGATCTTATATTCATTTGAAAGCGGGACCACTGCAGGATGGAGCTTCTCTCAGCAAGAGCGGTGGGCTGCCGATTCGTTCCAGCCAATTAATGGTTCCTGGTCGCTGCATCATGTGTATAATAATTCATCAGCAGCAACCGATGCAGCCTCTTTTTCCCTGGAAGGATTGTGCCCGGAGTGCGCAGATGCGACATGGAGCTTTTATGTGCGACATGGTTATGCCCCATCAGCATCAAACAAATGGGCATTCGTCATCTCATCTGACATAAATGCAGGCAGCCTCCTCTCATCAACAGGTTTCAACGGTTTTGTCATCGGTGTTAACCTGATGGGTAACGATGACACTCTCAGATTGTGGAGTGTTACGTCGAAGGGCTCCGCCACAATAATAAGCTCACAGGTGAACTGGGAGAAAGACATTGGCACCTCAGCAGCTGTCAGGATTGTTGTTACACGGCAAAAATCAGGCGACTGGATACTCAGCCTCTTTAAAACCGATGGGGCACTTATTGGTACCTGGAAGGGGCACAGCAGCCTGCTTCCCGGGGCGGTATCATCAGGAATAGTTTACAGCTACACAGCAACAGCCGATCAGCTTTTATGGTTAGACGATGTCTCAGTTACCGGGAAGTTTGTACCAGATACAACCGCCCCTTCAATAGTTTCTGTAAAGGCGCTTTCATTAACCAAATTGCGCATCGTCTTTGACGAGGATCTTCAGGATCATATATTGCCTGCCGGAAAGGTAACACTTACATCCGGCATAACTATTCTGAAAACCACAAGAGTAACGGATGGGATTTATGATATAGAACTTACGGCGATGCTTAAAAATAAAAAGAATGACACTGCTATAATAACAGATCTGTGCGATAAGGCAGGTAACTGTTCGCCAGTAGTGTCTTTCGATTTTACCCCTGCATTTGCTGAGACAGGTGATGTAGTGATTAGCGAGATAATGTTTGACCCTTCTCCTCCTGTTGATCTTCCGGATGATGAATATGTTGAAATATATAACCGCACTGATTATGATTATTTAACATCAGGATGGATGCTTATTGCAGGTTCTGATACCTCGTTTTTGCCCGACAGGACAATTGCCCGCGGTGAGTTTTTAATACTCTGCAGCACCTCTGACACTTCAGCATTAAACCGGTATGGCAGGACGGCAGGCATTAAGTCATTTCCGGGACTTAACGATACGGGAGAGTTGATCGCTCTCAAGGATGGAGATGGAGCTCTTTTACACGGACTTGAGTTTGGCCCTGAGCTTTATAATGATGACCTGAGATCAGGCGGAGGATGGTCAGTTGAGTTAACTGACCTCAATGCTCCCTTTAACACAGGCGAAGCATGGTGTGCTTCACAAAACCCTCTTGGCGGAACACCCGGGAAGATAAATTCAGTACAGGAATCACATATTGACACCAGGTGCCCTGAACTGTTGACTGTTTATCCTGCTGATGAGGAAAATGTTGTTTTGGTGTTTAATGAAACCATGACCGGCACCAACAGTCCGGCCGGATTTATATGCGGAAATTCAAAAGCATCTGAAGTCACATCATTTGATCTTTTGGATAGGTTTTTTCTCATTTCTTTTGATGAGCCATTCAGGACAAACCAGGTATATACTTTGGAGATTCCTTCTTCGCTTACAGATTTTGCAGGGAACGCGTTATGTAAATCAACCGTTAGGTTTGGAATCCCTGTCGGGGCAAATACCGGAGAGATACTATTCAATGAGCTTTTGTTTAATCCTGTTTATCCGTGTGAAGATTTCATTGAACTCTATAATAACTCATCGTCTGTTTTTGACCTTTCAGATTACTATTTCACTTCAACTGACCCTGATACAGGAAAGGAGTCAGCATTATCTGTTGCGTGTTCTTTCAATAAAATATTATTACCGGGTGATCTCACAGCTCTTACTGTTGCAAGGAATGCGATTCTTGAATATTATCCATGTGCAGTAGCAGAGAATGTTATTGAAACCGACAACCTCCCATCCATGCCTGACGATAAAGGGATAGTCAGTTTATATTCAAAGGCATTGAGAAAAATTGACAGGGTTGCATACAACAGTTCAATGCATCTGATCTTTTTATCGGGTGATGAGGGTGTTTCACTTGAAAAGGTAAACCCTTCATTGCCGTCAGGCGTTGCATCAAATTGGCATTCTGCTTCTGAAAGCTGCTCATGGGCAACACCGGGTGCTGCAAATTCAGTGTTAGATTCTCTGACCGGTAAGACCGGAGGGGTGACTCTTTCAGGTGAGAGGGTGTCTCCTGACGGTGATGGTTTTGAAGACGTCGTTTCAGTTAACGTCTATCCCGGAGGGAGTGAAAATGTTATTTCAATAAAAGTCTATGACAACAGCGGTAACCTTGTGAGGGTTCTCTGTGACCGCTTTTATGCGGGTGAAGGCGCTTCCTTTGTATGGGATGGCACCAGCGACAACAGGGAAAGGGTAAAAAGAGGACTGTACCTTATTTTGGTAATGTCATGGAATGCTGACGGAGAGGTCAGGCGATGGAAAAAGGTATGTGCTGTTCTTTATAACTGATTATCAGATCTGCTGGATAAGACCGGAGATGATCCGGGTCATGAGTCCTTCACTGAGTTCTGCTGCCTGCTGAACAGACTGATGAGTGGTAAATTCAATTTTACCATCAACACCCAGATCAGTTATTATGCTTACTGCAAACACTGGCAGCGACATATGACGCGCCGTAATAACTTCCGGAGTTGTACTCATTCCAACAGCATCACCGCCTATGGTGCGGAAATAGCGATACTCAGCCGGCGTCTCAAATGTTGGACCTGTGGTTGAAAGGTATGTTCCCTTGCGATAACTTATTCCAAGAGATTGTGCAATTTTCTCAGCTTTTTCAATTAGCGACTTATCATATGCAGTGCTCATGTCAGGGAATCTGGGCCCNATACGATCATCGTTCGGACCAATAAGCGGGTTCGGAAGAAGGCTGATATGATCAGTGATGAACATTATGTCTCCGATTTTGAATGTCGGGTTNGTTCCTCCNGCAGCGTTTGACAGAAAGAGNACCTTNATCCCAAGGTTCTTCATTACGCGGATGGGGAACGTTACCTGTTCNGCACCGTAGCCTTCATAATAATGAAAACGACCCTGCATTGCAACTATCTTTCTGCCTCCCAGTTCGCCGAAGATAAGCTTGCCGGCATGCCCTTCAACTGTCGACACAGGGAAATTCGGGATATCTTTATACTTTATCTCCTTTGAGTTTTCTATTTTGGTCACTAAACCACCAAGCCCGGTACCAAGAACTACTCCTGCTTCAGGGTTAACAAAACCCTGCTTTTTCAGAAAATCAACGGTCTCAAGAACTTTATCCAGCATAGTCGGTAATTATTTTTATGAACAGCTCCTCGTTCTTAATGAATTTTATTCTTACAGGTAGATAGTAAAATTTGTTTCTGAACGGGGATGCAATATTAATGAAATCTTTTAATCTGACAGCATCCTTTTCGGTTGTAATTATCATTTTTTCTTTCATATCGAGAGTTTCAAACACCTCATTGATTTTGCTGATATCCAACTTACTGAAGTAATGATGGTCAGGAAATGTCATGGGTATTATTGTTCCGGCAGATAATGAGAGATAATTTATTAAAGGGGCAGGATTGGCAATACCTGTAACAAGAACCACTCCAACCTCCGGTGTAACTCTATTAAATTCAGTGCTGCTGTATTGGCTTGTGTCAACAGGTATCAGTTCATCATACTCAAGTGATGTAAAAAACAGATGCTGCCCTTTCCCGGGTGCTATTTCATTTTCTATTTCTGCCATCTCATCATCTGAGATGGTGGCAGGCGTTTTTGTCACAATTATGATGTGAGCCCTTGACAAACCTTTAAGGCTTTCCCGAAGACGGCCATAAGGTAAAAGATTATCCCGGGTCATGAGCCGCCCGTAGTCAGTCAGGATGATATTCAGCCCTGCCTTTACAGACCTGTGTTGAAACCCGTCGTCAAGGACAACGGCCAAACGGCCATTACTCAGTGATAGTAGTTTTTCTATCCCATTTGCCCTGTCAGAGTCGACGGCCACGGTCACCTGCCTGAGTCTGTTAGCTATCTGCAGCGGTTCATCGCCGGTTAAGAGGGCGCTGTCAAGAGGGCTCACAATACGGAAGCCCCTGCTTTTCCTCCTGTAACCGCGGCTAAGAACAGATACATCAACATACCCTGAGAGCAGATTTGCAATGTACTCCACATGTGGTGTCTTACCGGTTCCCCCAACAGTGATGTTGCCCACACATATCACAGGTACAGCGAATGATTTTGATTTTAATATATGCCTGTCATACAATATATTACGTATGGATGTTGCTACTCCATAAAGAACAGAAAGAGGTCGAAGCAGAATTTCCTTTAACAATTGCATCGTTAATGAATATCGATAAAATATGGCAGTCTGACCTGAATGCCTCCGGCTTCAAGTATCTCCTTTATGCGGATGTAGAATATTGCACTTTCTCCCAGCTCGTCTTTTAATGCTTTCATTTTAATATCTTCATTGAGATCACTTAGGAACGCAGTTGCAAAATCGACTGTCTCCGGTAACTCAACCACTCTGTACTCTTTTAAGCCTGCTGAAGCAGCAGCCTCCCTTACAGCATTTGTAAGACCACCCATTGAATCAACAAGACCTATATTGATAGCATCTGATCCGCTCCATACGCGTCCCTGGCCAATACTGTCAACCTGGGCCTGCGCAATTTTCCTGCCCCTGGAGACAACGCCTGTAAAGCTGGTATAGATATGCTCCACACCTGACTGCATTATCTCTTTCTCATAATTGTCCATTGGCCTCGTTACTGAGGGGAAGTCGGCAAACCTGTTTGTGCTGACAACCTCTGATGTTATGCCGAGTTTGTCTTCAAGAAGTGGTTTAACATTTGGGATCATGCTGAACACTCCAATCGAGCCTGTTATTGTAACAGGTGAGGCCAGTATTTTTGTTGCCGGGGCCGAGACGTAATAACCACCGCTGGCGGCATAGTTACCCATCGAGACAATAACCGGTTTCGTCCTGGAGGTAAGCTCCACTTCATGCCAGATAATATCGGCAGCCATAGCGTTACCTCCCCGGGAATTTACCCTGAAAACAACGGCTTTGATGGTGCTGTCTTTTCTTACCTTGGCAAATTCAGATGAAAACTTCCCGCCTCCGATGTTAGTTTCATCACCCTCTCCGGTTACAATGTTACCAGAGGCATAAATAACAGCAATTTTGTCTTTTGCCGTGCTCTTGCGGTTAGGGTCCGGTACTTTTGCATATCTGGAGGCACTTACATAATTAATCTTTTTGTCTTTTTCGATGCCGGCCTTTACCCTGACACTGTCATTGAGCTGATCGCGGTAGATAGACCCGTCAATAAGACCAAGGGATGATGCCTTTGACAGGTCATATGCCAGCAGACTATCAGCTATTTCATTCAGCCTTCTTTCAGGAATGGAACGTGACTTGGAGATAGTGCCTGTGACATAATTCCACAGAGATCCTACATATGCTATTACCTGTTTATGGTTTGCATCGCTCATCTTATCAAGGATGAATGGTTCAACGGCTCCTTTGAACTTTCCATGACGGATAACCTGAACTTCGACACCAAGTTTCTCAAGCGCTTTGTGATAGAAGCTTACTTCAGCTGCCAGCCCTTTAAAATCGAGCTCGCCTGTAGGATTAATCCAAATCTTGTCAGCAGATGTAGCAACAAAATATGACTGTTGTGTCATCAGGTAATCGGCATAGGCATAAACAAATTTGCCTGATTTGCGAAACTCATTAAGTGCATTCCTTATCTCATCCGAGGTGGCCCAGCCTGACCCCTGCAATCCACTCTCAAGAAGTATCCCTTTTATCTTTTCATCAACGGAAGCCTTTCTGATATCAGACAAAATATCATTAAGTCCAACTGTTTTTTTGACTGACATGGTCGCAAAATCAAATGATGAAAAAGGATTTTCATTTGTACGATCGGGGATATCCGTGCCGGCATTAATCACCAGTACGGACTTCTCTGGGATAGTTACCGGTTTGTTTCCGGAGGCAACCATTGCTGACAGAGCCGAGAGCATGATTATGAAGAAGATTGCACCTGTGATAATAAGTCCGGCTATAGTAGCCAAAGTCATTTTTAAAAAGCTTTTCATCCTAATGATTGTTATATATTTGAAGAGCCAAATTATAAAAAAAACTCCAACCGGGAGTTAAAGTGATCCAAATCAATGTTAAAAGATTATGACAGAGGTATACCTGGGATTGGGGAGCAATATGGGCGACAGGGAGAAAAATCTCTCTGATGCCATTTCATTACTTTCAAAAGAAGCAGGGGCAATATTGCAATGCTCTTCTGTTTGGGAAACGGCACCATGGGGTTTTGAAGCTGAGACTTCATTTCTGAATATGGTAATATCAGTGCAGACCGGGCTGGAGGTTGATGAGTTTTTCAGGGTTATGCATTCCATTGAGTCACGGCTGGGACGCGAGCGATCAGGAAGAGGATACTGTTCAAGAACCATGGATATCGATGTGCTCTTCTGGGGGGTTGAAATCATTAACCGTGAAGGCATTATTATCCCTCACCCTGCAATTGCTGCCCGGCTCTTTGTCCTGAAACCACTGAATGAGATTGCGGCTGATTTCGTACATCCTGTGACAAAGTTGCCTGTGTCTGAAATGCTGGGAAAATGTGGCGACAGGTCAGAAGTAAAATTGTTCAGGGTTTAGGGTTGTCATGCGGTCTTTTAGTCTTTCGGTTAAAGGAAAGACTAAATGACCGAACGGCCATAAATCACATTTCTCTGTACCCTCTGTGGTGAATTAGACTAACAACTTTAAACTTTCGACTTTCGACTTTTGCCTTTTACAGCATCCCGTTATCGGCAAAGCTGTAGTATTCTTTTCCGCAAATAATGATATGATCGAGCATCTGTACATCCATCAGCTCACCGGCTTCTTTTATTTTGCGGGTGATTTTTATGTCGGAGTCACTGGGTGTATTGTTGCCTGAGGGATGATTGTGGCAGATGACAATAGCGGAAGCAAGGTATTCAACAGCATTTTTCATTACAATACGTACATCGGTGACAGTTCCGCTGACCCCTCCCTGGCTTATCTTCATCCGGTTTATCACCCTGTTTGCCCTGTTAAGGAAGAGTATCCAGAATTCTTCATAAGGCAGGTCTTCCATTATAGGATGAAAGATGTTATACACATCGGCCGATGACTTCACCTGCGGATTGTCAGTTGCTTCGGCCAGTTTACGCCGCCTGCCCAGCTCCAGGGCAGCAATGATGGTTACTGCTTTGGCATCTCCTACACCTTTAAGCTTCCTTATATCTGTCAGGGAGAGCTTTCCAAGATCAGAGAGGTTATTTCCTGCCATAGCA
>JGI20214J51088_10002307_pt1 | contig 12750 bp, 11 predicted proteins | sample WetSurMetagenome_FD_51088 | JGI IMG/M metagenome (IMG submission 51088)
TAAGAACGTCGATAATTAGTAATGTAACTAAGCTTATTATCTAATTAGAACAATCAAGAGCAATACGAGTAGCAACCCTTCCAATCCAAAAATTGGGGCGATCATTTGCTTGGCTTTTCCAATTGCCTTATCAACAAGCGTAGTTATGGATTTCAAACTTTCTTCACCGATGACTCTGACTTTAGGTACAACCAAACGCAGCCATCCAGCCTTGCTGGTTTCAAGGTTGCCTTCAGCGTTCTTTGCCGTTTCAATAATGTAGTGAATTAAGGTGTCGTGGTCAATGGCTTTTCCAATAATGTTGTATCCTTCTTTTCCTGTTACTAGTCCTGTCACTGCGTGAGTATCTGTTGTGAAAACCTCGCTCCTCTCAAATCCTGCCGATGAGAGGGCTGCAAGAATTTTTTCTCTCAAGTGAGGAATCATATTATTCCCGTCGATAACTATGTAAGCGGTTTTCTGTTCTTCAACTTTTATAACGATTACGGTGATGCCTCCTGTTCCCATACCCATTTTTAGAGTAAACTCTTTTGGAAACACGCTTGCCCCGCCAACCATAAATTGCTTCTTTGGTTGTACTACTGCCTTTTGGAGACATTCCGAAGCAGCCTTCTGTAATTCATCTAAGTGCTGAGCGGTATCAACAATGTCAGTTAAGCTATTATGAGTGTTAATCAATAGAACATCCTTTAATCCATAACTTGTAGCCTGTTTGCGGACAATATGCCCCAACTCTTGCGGTAAATCTTCAGTTGTTTGCGGAGCAAGGGTAAATGAAAGAAGAGCTGTATCACCAAAGATTTGACAAGAAGCAGTAGCAACTCCCTCAGAAGCCCTAACAAGGGGGGATGCTAAAGTTGCTGTCGCTTCAAAATGGGCAGAAGCTATTACTTGCGAAATTATTTTTTGGTTCTGTGCTTGTGAAGCTAAGTCAAGTTCGTGGCCTAAGATGCCAAGTGCGGTACAAGCGTTACAGCCATATGCTTTTTCGAATTCTTGCTTGAGTAGAGAGGGCAAAAGACTGCTGCCGATATTCTTGAATGGCCCCGGATGTACCTCTGGAACTACTAGAGCAGCCTTAGGTTTTTGTGCATCAAACTTTAGTAGGCTGACTTCAATATCACTGTCTTGACCCATATTCTCAAGGTGTTCTTCAAGTGGAGTATTGATGCTGGCTACCCAGTCAACCAGAAACGCCCTAAATAACGGTATAGAAGCCATTGAAGAATATTTGGCACTAAATCGCTCAATTGATCGGAAAAATAGCAACACTGCACTGAAACTAATTATTGGAGACACGATGATAAAGGCGAGAGCTTGCAAGGTTATGGCGCCTGAAATGTTAACCCAAAAAGCAACAAAAACCGCTATACAAAGCGTTGGTTGAATTAAAACAGACAACGTTTTCTTCCAAGCGGGCGCCATGGAAGTTGCAATGAATACAACAACTCTTAAAGTTACGATAACTGCGTATCCTAACAAACTGAGTCGTACCCATAGTAGCCACCCGAAAGGAAAACTCAAACCCACTCCAATTAAAATAAAAACAAGCCAAAGGCTAAGACTGAAAGCAGATAACCCAAGAGCGCGGCGAAATAAAAAAATGGGGTCACCCCTTAAAAGTGCCTTACTCACCAGCAGGTCGGCAGCAATGGTAACAACTAAAAGAGAGATACCAAGTAGAAAAGCTCCAAACAGGCTTTGAGAGGGAACAATATCGAATGAAGAAAGGCCAATTACAACAGAGAGCAACGTCACTGCAATTATTGCTATTCGAGTGGACGGCAGGAAAAACATTGAAGAATAATGTTTTTTCGCGTTGTCTATTGAATTGTTAAGTGAACTATCGGACTGCATTATTCCATCTCAATTAGGCGCTCTTAAGGAATTATTGAGACTTATTAAAATTTAGCTAAGTTAATGCTTTCATTAGTGACAGGAAAGACAACTTCTTTTAGAAAAAACGAACAAGCAAGTGGCTATTTACCATAAATAAATAAAAAAATAACGTCATAAAATTGAGCTCTTCCAAAAAAGCGTTCAAATCTACATTGCTTGCTGAGAGGAACTGTTTTATCCTTAAAATGACAATTGTATTAATTTGCGAAGTCTATGGCAACTCAAGATTTGCCCCCATCAATCTTTCATATGCTGGAGAGAAACACGGGTAAGAAAATCAGAGTTATTATTGATCCAGCTTACGGGTTTGAAGGCACCCTAATAGCAGTTACACATGAACCGTCGGGGATTTGGCTTTCAGATGCAGAAGCCATAGTTCTAAGATCAACTATAGCCCAACCTATCCCTCAAGTTGCCAGTCGAGAAGAAAGAAGTGAATTGTTCCTTCATTTAAATTCAGTTCAGAGAATAGAAGTATTACACGCAACTTTGCCGTCAAGAAGGTAGACAGAGTTTAAGCTGGAAAGAATACTTTTGCTAAAACAGAAACAACAATCAATGAAACTGCAAGAACCACTAGCAGTTCAGGTCTCATTTTGATTCCTTCAGTTTCTTCCTCAAAGAACCTGAGCAAACCTGCACTTGCAGCGGGCATTGGACCTGTATCTTTCTTTTTTCTTCTAACGCTCACGAATAATCCCTGCTCTTCATGTATTGCATGCATTTAATTAATCTTGCGCAGTAAGAGAAAAGTTAGAACTGGAAAATTTTCATAAGAGTCGGCAAGTTCTTACAAACAGATTTAAGTTATGTTGCCGAGGTTTGTCTATTTATGCACATTAGCGAATTTCAAGCAATGATGAGAAACCTCTATTTTAAGAGGGATCTTGATCGTGGAGCGGAAGGAACCTTCAATTGGCTAGTTGATGAGGTCGAGGAACTCGGTGAGGAATTAAAAAAGTCACCGATTGATAGGGAGGCGACTGAAAAAGAGTTTGCTGACGTCATCGCGTGGGTTGCCTCACTTGCCAACATATTTGGAATTGACCTAGAGAATGCGTCTCTGAACAAGTATAATTTTAAATGCCCAAAATGTGAGCATTCGCCTTGCAAATGTACATTTTAACTTGCTAAGCGTTTCTGCCCTAAGCCAGTGGGTATCCAATAGTAAGGTCTGCAACCTTTGCGGTTAATGATACCTTCGCAAGCAAGAAGCTTAAGATGATGGGCAACAACATTGTAAGTAAGAGAAGTTGCTAATGCAAGACGCGATGCAGAAGAGGGGTTGCTATCTAAAACTTGAAGGATTCTGGTTCTTGCCCTAAGTCCTTTACTTACATTTCGCACAGTCTTCAGGTAAGCGTTTGGATGAATGGAAGGTTTGATGTTTTCACCGCTATATAACAGGATGTTTAGGTTGAAAAGCTTTAGGTTACTTAAAATCGAAAAGGGTAGCTTGTTTTGGTTTTTTATTGTCAAACATGGAAGTTATCTCTTCCTTAATTAAATCCATGCGTTGTGTGTAATAATTCGGCAAGCCATAAGTATTAACTAGTTGCTGAGCAGCCACAAGATATTTTTCGATACCACCTCGATAAACGGTCAGCGTTAGTTTTCCTCCACAGAAGGGACATTTACCTTTGAGGGGTAAGCGACGGAACTTTTTGTTGCAGGATTTGCATCTGAAGCCTTGCGTGGAAAAAGCACGCAGGTTACCAGCGATGTCACGCATGAAATGTGTGTTTAAAACTTTTAATGCAACCCGTTTAACATCCACTGCATCGATTCTTTCGCCCAATTCCATTTGCATGTTCAGTTTTTCTATCATAGATTTGAATTCTTTGTAGGAGCTGTTCGCGTTACCTAAATTTATGTTTGTTACAGGGTTCGTGAATTGAAAGCCTTCAAATTGTGCCTCAGTCCCAAGCCTGTGGCTTATAACGTCCATAATTGAGCTCATGGTTCTCGATTCACTTTTCTCAAATGTTTTTCGGTAAAACTCTAGGGGATATGTAGCATCAACGTCAAAATCGTGCGCTTGCCGCTGAACTTCTTTAGTATTAACAAAGGGAATGAGTAAGATTGGCGCATCCATAATTCCGCCTATTTGAGCAGGTAAATATACTCTGGAGAAATTAAGAAGCGTATCCAAACTGAGCATAATGGCGTCTTCGTCGCCGTCACAGTCACGGCGCTTAGCTGAGTGCCAAATCGGATGGGCATAAATCACATTCCGGTCAGTGTAGCCAACAATTCGTCCTAAAATGCAAGCACAAGTATGTGGAGCCAAACCAAAAATTAAATGGCCTACAAGGTCTTCAGGTTTTTTAACTTTGTAGTAAGGTTGCAGCTTGTAAACTCTGACAAGCAAGTCATCTATGAAAGCAGCGATCTGAAGGAAATAGTGTCCTGCTTTCCAAGGGATTACAATATCTTGAATCCTAAGTTCGCAAACCTGAGTGGAATCAGTTAGTTCTACCCCATGAGTGTCAGACAAGTAACCCAGTTTCCGTATTTTTTCAACTGGTACTCCAACTTCTTCGGGAGTAAAATGAGTAAGAGGGGCGTTTGTAGCATCAAAACGAATTGTTCCATCTTTATAAACTGATAAATCGTATTTTGCTCGTAGAATTCCTTTTTCAATGAGTTCAGGGGTTTTATCCTTGTTAGTTAAACCTTTGACGCCTCGCAAGATTTTTGGAGCTTGATATCCGAGCGATTTACAGGATAGCTCAACCAATTCTTTGAAGTTAATGGGTTGCCGTTGATACTGTACGGCGTCCGTATGACAGCTAGGACATCCAGAATCTTTCAGAGACTTGCCGCATCGAGGACAGCTATTTTCTGCAATTGTCTGAGTCCCGCAAACAGAGCATTGAATTTTAGTCGAGTAAGTTTTACAATTGGGGCATTTACGTTTAACCATCTCTACGAAAACTGGGCCTTGCTTTGCGGCTTCCAATAGATCCCTGTGCGATCCGCCAGCTAGACTAACTGGAAACAGTACGTGTACAGCGGGTCGCATATCACGTTTCTTTGCCTTCTCAGGCCGACCCATACGTCCACCGACATAGGTCGGTGCTTTATCCTTAATCTGCACCCCCGAAAGTAAGCTAACAGCCTTCAATACGCCAGTTTCCTTTGTGATATCAACCGCTTTTGTGTTGTCAAAACCCAAAGAGAGAGCAAAAGCAGTAGCGTCTTCTTCATCAACAATAACTTTTCCATCAACAATCTTATGAGGAACAAAAATTTTCCTGAGAAGGCCTATGATAGTTTCATCTAAATCTCCTATGATTTTGCTAACTAAAGAATCATTTCTACAGACGTGGGATGTCATTAACCATTTATTGAGAGCTTCAATCTCTCGGACATTGGTTAAGTTTGACCAAAAGAACGTAAAACTAGGATGAAGGGGCACACCTAAGTGCAGACATAGGCATATTGATTCCTGAACTGAAGGTTTATTGTTAAAAGGATCTGTTAGGAAGCCTATGAGTCGTTCACGGGAAACTTCAGTCTCTTGGGCTACCTTAACCAAATTCATGCCAAAATTACGTTTCAGGACTGCATTAAGATCCTTAACCCACCACTCCTCGACATAGCCTGAAGGAGGAAGAGTCTTATTGGAATAAAGAAAATCACCAAAACTAATCAAAATGTCGCCCAAAAACAAGATTTTTTGTACTTTGCCTTTGACCTCTTCATAATTTTTAAGCGTTACCCGTACAACGGAGTTATCGTTGAGTAAAACTATTGGTGGTTCAAGTGTATCTACTGGGAGTGTTACGCAGCCTTTTCCGGGAAGTTCTAAACGCATCTGTGTACCTGCAGCCAGAAAACTTTCAACAATAAACATTGTTGCTGGATGAATTCCAACGGCTGAAAGTCCTGTGTTTCTTGACCTGCCATACCTTAACCTGAAACCACCGCGGCGAGACGGAAAGGCGAAAATCGGGCGGCCAGCGATAACATCATCCATAAATCCACCCGACTTCTTTTCCGATTTCTTCTTAAAGTCTCTTAGCCAGTCCCAACCCTGAAATCCGATTTTGTCAATGATAACATAGACTTTTTGAGCTCGTCCAACGATCCCATCATTGACTACCCTAAGAGCGCCGCCTCTAACTCGGTTGGTTTCTACTCTTGGCAAGTTTCGATAGGAAGAAACTTCAACAGGGTCTGATTCTGTACCGGTACATTCAACTGGAATCAGGTTCAGCGCTTTCTTTAATTCATCGTCCGGAATGTGGTATTGAAAACGACCAACAGATCTCTCGTATAGTCGCAATTCTTCAACAAAACGGGAAACTTCTTCTTCTGTTGGCTTATATTTGTCCAATCCAAGCCGGCTGCGAACGAAATCGCCCACAACCAAAGTCAATGCTTGATCGGTTCCGCCTGCTGAACGTATAGGTCCAGCAAAATAGATGCCCAAATACCTTGTTCTGTCGGCGTTAGTCTTAATTTTGACTTGAGCTATGCCTTGTATTGGCGCAGCAGTCAAGCCTTCGGTAAAAATTGCAAGGGCAGTACGTATTGCCTGCTCAGCCGCTGCTTCAGGATCCATCATTCCGAATTTGCCTAAGACAATTTCTTCAGCTACTTTGAAAGCGATTTCTTCTCTTTGTATTTTGCTGCTTAATTCCCTAATGCTTAGGGCTACTCCTTTGGGTCCAACTAAACCCTCTACTAAGTCAGCTATATCCTGTGCAATTATGCATTCAGTTTTTAAGGCCGGATCTAAGCCTTTTGATCTAGCGCTGTCGCTTATCTCATACAACCGCTTAAGTTCATTATCCATTGAATCCACATAGTTACGATAGCCTTTGCTAATGTTCAAAGCACAGCTTCCCTTGGCAAAATATGAGGCGATGGGTTATTTTGCCTTTCTAAATAAAAAGCTAAAAACTATACAAAATTGCGGGAGTTGAACCTATGTGCGTTTGATTGCTTGAATGATTTCAGAGATCCTTTGGTTTGCATCGCTTGATTCTGTGAGGTTTCCTGTGACAATGATATCTGCTCCGGCATATGCAGCGGCTTTAGCTTGCTCTTTTGTTTTAATTCCGCCACCTACAATAAGTGGAATATCGAGTAAATGTTTAACTGCTCTTATCATTTCAGGAGGTACTGGATGTGCTGCACCGGAACCGCCTTCTAAATAAATAAAACGCATTCCGAGGTATTGACCTGCAAGTGCGTGGGCTGCAGCAAGCTCAGGCTTAGTATAAGGTACTGAAATTGCTTTTCCAACAATACCAGCAGTGCCACCATCGCCAACAATTATGTAGCCCATTGAGATAGGTTCTATACCATATTTTTTTACTAGCGGCGCTCCGAGAATTTGGGCTCCCATCAAAAAGTAAGGGTCAACAGAGTTTAGAAGTGACATGAACCATATAGCATCGGCATAGCTACTGATCCCAGTTATGTTGTTTGGGAAAAGTATTGTTGGAATGTTAACGGAGGATTTTATTGCTTTTACAACGTTGTCAAGATGAGTCTGAGAAGCAAATGTTGAGCCTCCAATCATTACAGCGGCTGTACCGCTGCTTTGCGAGCTAACTGAAATACATGAGGCTTGTTCCACTGTTACTTTTTCGGGATCTATTAGAGTTATGTGGATCGAGCCTTCAGACCTTATTTTTTCGAGCAGGTATTTCTCGGTACGCCCCAGCATAATAATAAGCCTTCAGTTACTCTTTTTTCACGTTTGTAACAGGTGTTTTCCTAATTGTTCCATAAACCCTGTCGGTTAGCATGCAGTAAATGTCAACTTCACCTTGGGCAGGTCTAATCGGAAATTCTTCCTTTAGCCCACAACTGCTGCATTGTGCAACCGCGTGACCGTCGTCTCTAAATATCTCCACTTTAACGGTTTCTTTTCCGCATCTAGGGCAAGAGAAGAATTTAGGCAAACGTTTCTTTGGAATATGAACTACTTTCTTTCTTCTACGCCCCAACTATAAACGCCTTCCAAATCGATGGTAATGTTCACTTANTATTTATGCTTGTCCTTAAATACTTGCCTACAAACGAAACAGTAAGAGACTGAGCTAATTGAAACTGACTCCTTCTGTATTAGAAATAGATTATTCTGAAGCTCAAAAAAGAATTTGTCGATTTATCAAAGAATACTTGGAAAATGCAGGAGCGAAAGGCACAGTTCTTGGTTTGTCGGGAGGAATCGATAGCGCCACCATCGCAGCATTATGTAGCAACGCAATTGGCGGAGAAAACGTACTTGGACTAATGCTTCCTGAAGAGGAAAATTTCAACCAAATAGACATTGATGATGCCACTATTGTTGCAGATAAATTTAAAATTAAGACACATATCTGCGATATGTCAAATGTCCTAGGATGCTTTTACAATAATATTCCAGCGTTTGACCCAAGCGATAAACTGTGCAAAGGCAACATAAAGGCTAGAACAAGAATGGTTTACCTCTATTACTACGCTAATAAGTTTAACAATATTGTTTGCGGCAGCTCAGATAAGTCAGAAACAATGATGGGTTATTTTACCAAATGGGGAGACGCAGCTGCCGACATCACACCAATTTTAGATTTGTACAAAACCCAAGTTCGCAGATTGGCAATCCATATGGGAATTCCTCTGGAACTAGCCCATAAACCTTCAACGCCTGCTTTATGGCCAGCCCAAATGGCAGAAACTGAACTTGGTATAAAATATGAGACCTTAGATCTAATTCTCTTCGGCCTTGAACGATTTATGGAAACTGAAGAAATAGCCAATCAACTCAACATCGATAGGTCAATCATTGATCAAGTAAAGAGCAGATGGCTTGTAAATGAACACAAGAGAAGAATGCCCATTGCGCCTAAAATTGGCTTTAGAACGGTGGGAAACGATTTTAGACTTCCACGACATAAATACTAAAAGTGAAAAAATGAATCAAAAAATCAAACTTGCACTTGCCCAAATCAGCAGCAAAAGAGANAATAAAGAAGCGAACCTTAAGAAAATAGAAGAGTTAACTATTAGAGCTAAAGAGCNAGGAGCAAATTTGGCGATTTTTCCAGAGATGTCGTTNACCGGCTACGTAGTAAGAGATCAATTTTACGAGTTAGCAGAAACCGTTCCAGGACCAACCGTAAAAAGAATTGAAGGTTTGGCATCAAATACAGGGATGCATATCATTTTTGGTATGCCAGAGCTAAGCGAAAAAACTCAAGCAACCGTTTTTAATACTGCAGTGTTAGTGGGACCACAGGGTTTTGTTGGTAAATACCGAAAAATGTATTTGCCAACGCATAGCGTTTTTGAGGAGAAAAGNTATTTTCGTCCAGGTTATCAAGAAGCCGCATTCCAAACGAAATTGGGAAATATTGGGTTATGCATTTGCTATGACATTTTNTTTCCTGAGGTGCTCAGGCTAACGCGGTTAAAAGGAGCCCAATTAATCGTTTGCATTTCAGCATCTCCTGCTGTGCGTAGAAATTACTTTGAAACGTTAACCTGTGCCAGAGCCATAGAAAATACCGCATATGTAGCCTACGTTAACCTTGCTGGCGTACAAGACGGTCTTCAATTCTGGGGTGGAAGCCGACTAGTTAGTCCTAACGGCGATGTTCTTGCTAAGGCCAAGTATGATGAAGAGGATTTTGTCATATGTGAAGTCGATTTCGCTGACTTGAGAACTGCTGAAACATTCATTCCTACTTTGAGAGATTTGAGACCTGAGCTTTTTGAAAAATTGAAAGCTTATTCAGAACAGTTTTAACATTAACAAACCTTGAATTAAAGAATCACAGAAGCATCACAAATCCATCACAATCATGTGATGTCATGGTGATATCAAGGGGGTTTGCTTTAAGTCACGTGATTCAAAACTTAAAGATGATGTCACAAGCAATAAAGCTATCAGCTTAGCGTTAGAATTGATGAGTATTAAGCCCTAAAAAATGTGTTTTAGAAAATATGTCGTGGAGATTAAGCTGGTATTTAGCAAAATAAGAGTGAAAACAGCGAGTAAGAATTAACACGCACGTGTATATTTACAGATATACAATCGCTGAATTATTGATGTATTTATAATAATCATGTCAACTGCTTGGATTTCTGTGTAAAGCTTGAAATAAACGTTAAAAGAGCTCTTTTTTAACTTATAACTTATAATTTGCAATATCTATTCATGCAATATTGCCCAATTCTGCTGGGACAAGGCTTAAAAACTTGAGGTCAGTATACAAAATTGTATCCATTCAGTATAATGGTAAAGTGACAAAATTGAAGTTAAAAGACGGTGTTAAAATTTGGCTAAATGGAGCCTTAAGCGACCCTATAGTACAAATACTGGCTAAAAATAGCCAATTAACAAAAACGCAGCTCGAAACCTTACTTATTGACATTTTAGCCGAGAATATCTCTGGCAAACAGCTAAAATACGATGAAAAAGCCAATTTAAGACTAACTAAGGCTAAAATAAGTCGTGGAGCCTTCAATAGGACGTTAAAACAGTCTAAAGAAAACGTAATTAAATCTATCTACACAGTGTTGCTTTTGGGGTATTTAGGAGTGTTTGAGAGTACAACGCTTGACCCGTATCTCGAAATAGCCAATAAACTGCACGAATATGTGGAGGCCCACCAGGGCACCCCTGACAAAGAAGAGGAACTAAAAGACCATCTGAAAGTCATAGAAATCATCAGATCGGAGCTCGAAATGAGCTTAAAACGGCTTTCTAGCCCATCACAAGAACCATTGTGATGTCACAAATCACAATATAACGAACTCTTTTTTTGCGATGAATTGGCTGAAAAGGACAGCCTATATATGACCTCTATTTAAGCTCTAAATAAGTAAATAAACTCTAATTTACGGTATTCATGTTTTAACGACCTAGCCATTAATACTTTAATTTAGAACTGTGACATGTGATATCATATGTTACATGCATTTGACGTCACCATAAAGCTTAAAAAGTCCATGAATTACTGTGATGTGTGATGCAATCGATAAAATCACGCAGGGATCACGGGAGTGTAATATCACGGCTGACTTTATCACTGTAATCTTGGGCATTCTAATCACAGCAACAGCAGTAGCTTCCTTTGAATATTACAGGCAAGTACGCAGGGCCCAAAGGGAATATGAAAAAGCCAAAGGAATAGTCCAAGACATTGTTCTAAGTTTTAACAGAGAACTTAAGCGTGAATCGGAAAGATTCGAAGTTATTGCATTTAAAGTTGAAGGAAACTCTGTTAAATCTGATATTAACCTTAAAAAGATAGAAGTTGTAGAAAAGAGAATTGAGCCCCTTCAGCAACAAATCAGCGCCCTAGCAGAAGTTGGACCTAAAACAACTGAAATTACATCCAATTTCACCACCATTCTTTCAGGACTAACAGATCTATCTTCAAAAATTAAAGACATTGAAGCGTCACATGAAATCATAAAAATACAAATAGCAGATTTCGGAGAGCAAATCCAAAGAGCAACCAATGCTACCCCAGAGATGAAAAGGGAACCAGTGATTCCGATCAAACGTGACAAAGCAATGGCTGCATTAACCGATACAGAAATTGCAGTTTTGGAAATGTTAACTTCTGAGGGCCCGAAAACTGCACCTCAAATTAAAGATAGGGTACATCTTAGCAGAGAACATACAGCTAGACTAATGAAGAAACTCTATGAAGAAGGTTATTTAGAGCGTGAAGTGGGAAAAATTCCTTTTAGTTACAGCATTAAAAAAGAAATGGAAAAATTGCTAAAGAAAACAGAAAATGCTCTCTAACTAAGCTATTAACAAAGTTACTTTAAGCGCTGCTTGATGGTTGCCTGAGGTATGTTCGGCGCTGTTTTATACTTGAGATTGTTTGGTCCACCAGTTCTAAGAAGCATACCTCTAGTTGCCATTCGTGAAAGATAAGTTGAGACAGTACTTAGGCTTACAGGCTCTTTCAGTTCCGTTTCATAAATTGACTGAATGTCTTTGGACGAGAACCAAATTAAAGGAAAACTTTTTTGGATAACCAATTGAACCTTGTCAAGTCGCGAAAGCACTCTGTTAGACATAGATGCCGCCTGGCTTACTGTTGGGCCTTCGCTTGGTGCACCGCCTAGTAATTCGACAAGATCTAAGAGGCGTAGAGCTTTATCGCGGGTGACTTGACCCTCGAAAGCAATAGTATATCGATTACCATCGCTATCGAACAGCTCCACACGTATTTTACGAGCGGGCATCTGGTGCACCTTAAGGATTGTTCACAGTTTATACTTCACAACATATAGCTGTTATGGTGAATAAGCATAATGTAAAAAGCCTAAATAGAGCTTGTTTGTAAAAATCAACAAGACTTTTCACTCTTTTTGGAATAACCAGCTTCACTGGAATTTAGATAGGTTAAAAAAATCCAGATATCGCCCTGTTCAGGTTTTCCAGTAGAAGTGTAGGGGTGGCTTATTCACTGTAAAGAGACAGAAAAAAGGTAATCTAGTAGAAAAAGGAACTTGTTAAGCGACAAAATTAATGATATTTCACATGTATTCACAATTTTGTGAATGGAAAATTAAAGATGTGAAGCACTATTTATTGAGCTGTTTGATAACTTGGAAGCTATTCGAGTGAAAGATAGGATGTTAGATTTTTCTATGGAAAGAAAGATTATTTTTTCCATGGTAGAAATAGTAACAGACACCCCTTGATTTCCTCTCGAGGTTTTTAGGTAAAAAAGAAGTCGGGAAGACTGAGAAAAAAGATAAAAGATTTTTTTATCTAAAAACTTTGATGACAATCATTAATATATAAAAAATGTACTTAGACACGAGAGTATAGTTATTATATATAAGTAAATTGTTTTCCTTCATTTTATTCAGTTTTTT
>JGI20214J51088_10002308_pt1 | contig 12749 bp, 11 predicted proteins | sample WetSurMetagenome_FD_51088 | JGI IMG/M metagenome (IMG submission 51088)
CGTGCCAGGCTTTTTCTTTTGTCGGGGTGGCAGGATTCGAACCTGCGACCCTCTGGTCCCAAACCAGATGCGCTAACCGGGCTGCGCTACACCCCGTTTTACCCGCCCACGCTTTAGCGAAGGTGGGCTTTGTGTAAATCGAGTCGCAAAAGTATCACATTTTTTTTGATTTCATAATATTTAAAAAATATTTTAATAATAATAAATAATACCTGGTATTGTTATAACTAGATGAAGCGAACCAGTGCCACAATCGTTTTTAGTTTAAACTCACATTTTTACTGGTTAAGAATACTGTTGAACTATTTGCAGAACTTATTATAAGCTTCCATAGCTTTTTCATTCCCGAGCTCAGCAGCTTTCTTCCAATCAGTGCATGCTCCGGATGTGTTACCGAGGTTATATTCTGCAATGGCACGCATGTTTATAGCTTCTGAGTTTTCAGGATCGATAGCCAGCGCACTATCAGAATCCTTCAGGGCACCCATAAAATCATGAAGCTCAGTTTTACAGAAAGCTCTCTGATTATATGAATTCAGATCCCCAGGGTTAATTTCAAGAGCTTTATTGAAGTCGAGCAATGCATTGCTGAAATCGCTGAGTTTTAGTTTTAATGCACCTCTGTCGGAACAGGCAGCTGCATTGTCGGGATTAATCGCAATAGCCCTGTCATAATCTTTTACTGCTTCTTTGAATTCACTGTGTTTCTCTTTGGCTTTTCCTCTTATGAGATAAGCCTCCTGATCATTAGGGTTTATTTCAATTACCTTGCTGAAATCCTCAATAGCCCCGGCATAATCTCCTGCATTATTTCTGGCAATTCCTCTTTCATTATATATCAGGTCATTTGAGGTTCCATTCTCCAGGGCTTTGGTGAAATCAGCAATTGCTCCTTTATAGTCGTGAAGCCTGCTCCTTGCGATTCCTCTTTTATACATTATCAGTGTAACATCCGGATTTATCTCAACGACTTTATTATAATCGTTCAGGGCTCCATGGAAATCACCGAATGATACCCTTGCATTGCCACGCGCAATATAAGCATCAGAGAAACCGGGTTTGATCTTTATTGCTTTGCTGTAATCGGAAATCGCTCCCATTGAATCACCAAGGGCGCCCTTCACAAGACCCCTGTTATAATAAGCTTCTGCATACTCAGAATTATACTTTATCGCAGATGTATATTCCTCAAGTGCCCCATTATAATCACCAAGAGCATATTTGGCTATCCCGTTGTTATAGTACTTATCAGAAAGTTGTCCTGTGCATCCGAAAACCAAAACAGCCAATAAAATTACTGATGCTTTTAATAATGTATTCATTTGAAGGAGTTTTATTAAAGTGGTGATTTCTATTCCGGAATAAGCAAATCATCATATTCCTATGTGGCAGTTACATGTCTTCTATCCCTGAAGCAATTTACAAAAAGTTTCTGTTAAAAAGATGCTGCATGGCATAACCGTCATTTTAAGAAATGATGTTGAGAAAGAAACTGAATATTTAGGGTTCTCCTGCTAAATCAAGACATACTCTCATTTTGAAGGACTATTCTTTATACACTTATAAATATTTGATATAATTCCGACTTATGAATTCTATTTCAGGGTTCTTAATGCAGTTAGAGATTCCTCACTTCGTTCGGAATGACAAAGTATACTGTTTTTGGTGGAAGGGAAGCAGGGGCGTTTCGATCAGAAATTTACGCAAGACTCGAATTGTCTTTCGAAACGCCCCTGCTTCCCTTCCACATACACACATAAAAATGACGTCATCCCGAATTCTTCAACAACCTGATATTATATTATATAAAAAAATTTATTTTGTTGAAGAATGAGGGATCTCCACAGGTAATACGAATCTCTTTTTTCTAGTTTTAGGCCACGCCAAATATTGGCCAGCAACATGTTCCTTTATGTTCTTCTGATGCTCATACTCTTAGTCGAAAAAAAATCTGATATTTGTAATGATGGTCTTCAAAATTTCAAATATTTATTAAAACCAGTAATCCATGAAGAATGTGAACATTAAAAATCTGATTGTATCTGCGTCTATCCTGATGTTGTCAGGAATATGTATTGCCGGATATGCACAAAAGAAATCTGAAGCTGTTACAGGAAAGGACGGTGTGAAGATCGAATATAACTATCCGGCCGGACAGTCATTTAAGTACAAGTCGGAAACTAAGATCGTGCAGGACCTGGATGCAAACGGACAGGCAATGCAGGTAAATATCTCGATCAATTTAGCATGCCAGGTTAAAGGTTCAGGCAAACAGGGAGATAACCTGAAACTTGAAATAAAAATTGATTCTATGGCTAATGCGGTTGAATCCCCACAGGGAAATATGGGAGGTCAGGTAGCTGAGCTGAAAGGGAAAGTATTTAATATGCAGTTAACTCCCGATGGGAAAGCTGCTGATCTTACTGAAGCGGCAAATATAGTTTATAATACAGGCAGTGGTGAAACAAACATAGGTCAGCAATTCAGGAGTTTTTTCCCTGTATTGCCTAAAGGTGCAATAAAGCCTGGCGACACCTGGATTGTAAATGATACCGTAAATACAAAATCGCCGAATGACTCATTATATATGCCACAGAAATCTATTTATAAATTTGAAGGTCTGGAGAATGTTGAAGGAATAGATTGTGCAAGAATTACTGCAGAGCTATCAGGTGAACGTAAAATGACAACACAATCCGGCGGCATGGGAATTATTATTAAAGGTCCATTCACAGGCACGCTTGAGATTCTGTTAGCAGTCAAAGAGGGCTATCTGGTGAAAGAAACCATAACAACCAAAATGACAGGAACGATGGAATTAGCCGATCAGGGGATGACATTCCCCGATATTATGACTGTGACTGTAACCACTGGTCTGGTTAAGTAGCTTTAAGAGTCTATCGTGATACTTTAATTACAATACCACTTTCCGGCGCCTTACCTGCTGTATTAAGAGGCGCCGGTTTTGTTATCTCTTTTTTATCGGAATAAATCTGAATGTAATATAAGCCCTCCTCCTGAAAACTAAGTGGAATCTGATAAAGAGTGCCATTTCTGTATCTTGATAAATCCCAGGCTGTGACCGTTTTATATTCCTGATTCGTAAAATCCCTGTAGCTGCCTTTTTTATTGATTTGAGCCGGGCTGAGAGGCTGCGGAAAGTTTTCCCTGTAGATAATCATGAAATATAAAAAACCACGGTTTTTTGTATTTAAAGTGATATTAAATTTCTCACCTTCCTTTACCTCTGAAGGTATATTCTCAAATTCAAAGTACCGGTCAATAAACTCTTCATAGTACCTGAACTGCTTCCCTTCCAGAAAATAGCCTATACCAACATGATTATGGGTTTTGTCGATAATGTTGACTTTATGACCATTGTCGGGTGCTTTTTCTGCCATGAATTTCTGGTGGCCGGTCTTCATCATAGTACTGATTGTCTGAGAAGAAAGATTATAATTTTCAGTTGACCACTCACCATATGCATTTTCTGACACGTGATCATAACCTCCTGCGAATGCGTATCTCAGATATGGTTCTTCCCCCGCCATGTTCCAGTGACCGAGATATCCATTCTGTGCTGCTTCACGGCTCATCTTGTTTGCCACTCTTGAGGCAAGTATGTCGAGCTTAACAGGAGGAGCGTTATTCTTTTTTCTGCTGTTGTTAATGACTTCCAGCTGATCGATTTTAAGTTTCAGGGCTTCATCATTATCCTTATATTCAATAAGCCTTTTTTCAGCCTCATTTTGTTTCCTGTAGGTATCAGCTACCTCCTTATCATCGGTCTGTGTACGATGAGGTAGTATTGATGTAGGTAAACAAATCAGTACTATTGCCAATACTATGAATATTTTTATCTGCTTCCACGTCTTTTTGAACATAATTTCCTCCATGTTGTTAATGATGCAAAAGTAAATTAATAGATATGAAAACGAATAAACTTGGCTTACTATTTTCAATGATGATTTTAACGGCAACAAGTGTAGCACAGACTGCAAGCATTTACGATTTCAAAGTAAAAACGCTGGAAGGCGGAACATTTGATTTCAGTTCACTTAAAGGCAAAAAAATAATGATAGTCAACGTTGCCTCAAAGTGCGGAAATACCCCACAATATAAAGACCTGGAAGATCTGTATGTAAAGAACCAGGATAATCTGGTTATCATTGGCTTTCCGGCAAATAATTTCGGCAGCCAGGAACCAGGTACTGCAACAGAAATAAGGCAATTCTGTACTCAGAATTATGGTGTTACTTTTCCCCTGATGGAAAAAATATCTGTTAAGGGATCTGATATGGCTCCCATTTACAAATGGCTGACTTCAAAAAAGGAGAACGGCGTTATGGATTCAGAGGTGAAATGGAATTTCCAGAAATATCTGATTGATGAAAAAGGAAAACTCGTACAGGTGCTGGATCCAAAAGAACAGCCACAATCCGATAAGGTTTTGACATGGCTTTCCTCTAAATAGTCAATATTTTCTATTTTAACGTTTACAAGTTTTTTACAGGGACCGGTTTTTACCGGTCCTTTTGTTTTTAAAGAGTGATGGTGAGCAGATTATCCGTCAGAGTAGCAGGATAGGAGCGAAGTGGCGATGGGGCCGGGCCTACAAGAACACTTCCGGAAGATGAATATACCGATCCGTGGCAGGGACATTCAATGTCATCCTTGGAAGCATTGTACGCTACTGTACATCCCTGATGTGTGCAAATAGCTGATAATGCGATAATCTTTGTTCCATTATTTATAATTAAAATATTCTGGACAACTTTAGAGCTTCCAGATGTAGTTAAAGCTGCATTTTCAGAAAGGGAAAGATCAAGATTAATTGCGGTTACTCCGGGAGTATTTCCGCCTATATTGGTTCCGGGATTCATTGTACTTTTAGAACAACTTTCCAGAACTGAGGGAACAACCATCAGAACTGTTCCTCCCAGTAAAAATTTTCGGACTACATCTCTACGGTTCATATTATAGAGTTATTAAGTACTTTGTATTTAATAAACAGTAGATTAATAATTTTGTTTAGAAAGATTCTAAATAAATTTAACTGGATTTTAATATGAAACTATAAGTCCGGATTTGCCTTCATTTGCCTATTCAAAGAGATTGATACAGGAAAGTGTAAAAATCAGAGGACGAATGGAATAAACATCCTTGTCTCCCGGATGTAAGCTCTGTATTCATCGCCGAATTTAGCAATCATCTCCCTTTCCTCTATAAGTGCAGTGAAGTAAACAGCTATGAGATTGACAGCGCCCAGTATCAGTTGCAGATAACCGGGATCCTTTAACATTACTCCCGTACCAAGAAGGAATACTGAAAGGTATAAAGGGTGTCTTATGAGGCTGTATATACCCGATTTTACCAGGACGGAGGTATTTTCGAAGTTGGAATCGGGTTTTCCCTGTTTTTTGAGCAGCATGAAACCGGTAAAAACAACGTACAGAGAAAGTATCAGAAGTATCCAGGAAATGATCTGGAGTACCGAAAAAGGATTTACGAACCAGACTTTATAGTTCAGCAAAACCATAATAAAGATGCTTTCAAACGCAAAGAACCTTACTATTCCATGATACCTTTTATATTTTATCGACAAAAACCATGAAAACAGGATAATGAGAAATGTACCGGCAATAATTACTAAATAATTCATAATCTTAATATCAGAATTTATTTGGAAGGCAGTTTGTCATTTGATTTCCTGAGCCAGTTATAGACTTCTACCTGAGACCTGTTGATATCGTTTTTACCCTGTTTAACAAAAATATTTGACTGACTGGCATCGAAGACCCTTGCTTTTACATTGTCAGCCCATTGGATATCGAATATTTTGCGGATTTCACATTTAATGTTTTTATCGAAAACCGGACATGTAACTTCGATCCTGTGATCAAGGTTACGGGTCATAAGGTCGGCAGAAGAAATATATATCTGATCGTCACCTCCGTTGCAGAAAATGAAATATCTTGAATGTTCGAGGAATCTGTCAACAATCCCGATTGCATCTATTTTTTCGCTAACCTTTTTTACTGCGGGTATCAGTGACAGCATTCCTCTGACAATTAGTTTTATCCTTACACCTGCCTGGCTGGCTTCATAAAGATTATCTATGATCTCGCTGTCAGTAAGATTGTTGAGCTTCAAATAAATGAATGCCTTTTTCCCGGCTTTTGCATTTTTTACCTCATTCTCTATCATCAGGTTAATTTTATTTCTCAGGAAGAAGGGAGATAGAACAAGGTGATAAAAGTTATCTTTCTTATAATTAACACTGAAGAAATTAAATGCTTTAAATACTTCATTGGTGATTTTCTTGTCAGTTGTAAGCAATAGGAGATCCGTATATATTCTGGCCGTATCCTCATTGAAGTTGCCTGTTCCGACAGCTGCATAACGCTCGGTAACTTCATTTTTAACACGGGTTATAAGACACAATTTGGAATGAACTTTTAATCCTGGCACGCCATAAATCACTTTTACACCTTCTTCAAGGAGTTTATTGCCCCAGAGGATATTTGCTTCCTCATCAAACCTGGCCTGAAGTTCAACCACGGTAGTAACTGATTTACCGTTTCTTACGGCGTTCATCAGTGCATTTATTACACTTGAGTTTCTGGCAAGCCTGTACAATGTGATCTGAATGGAAGTAACATATGGATCAATAGATGCTTCACGAAGCAGATCAATAAAATGGTCGAAAGGGTGGTAAGGAAAATAGAGCATCAGATCTTTCTTCTTGATTGCAGAAAGAATGCTTCTGCCAGGTAGAATGTCCCTGTGCTGGATAGGGATCAGCGGCTCATTGAACAGCTTTTTCCTTCCGGGGTTCGGGAAATTCATGAAATCCTTGAAATTGTGATACCTGTTGCTTGGTATAACCACGTCATCAGGTCCGAAATTCAGCTTTCTTGTTATTATTTTCAGAAGATCCTGGGGCATAGTGCGGTCGTATATAAAACGAACGGCATCGCCTCTTTTTCTTTGCTGAAGGCTTTTTGAAAGCTTATCTATATAGCTCTCAGATATATCTTCAGCAATCTCAAGCTCAGCATCTTTTGTCAGCTTGATAGTATAAGCTGAGATCTCATCGAAATCGAAGATGAAAAAAATCTCCTTTAAGCCGAACCTGATAATATCATCCAGAAAGATTATGTATTTTCCATCTTCTTTTTCAGGAAGGATTATAAACCTCGGAAGTACGTTTGTTGGTATTTCAAGGAGAGCATATCTCCTTTTCTGGGTATCTGATTTAGCAAGGTAAACAGCCAGATAAATGGCGTCGTCAGTAAGGTTAGGTAGGCTGGAGTCTTTCTCGATAAGAAAGGGCATAATTCGGGTTCTGACCTCTTTATGAAAGTAGGCTCTGACAAATTCAGCCTGTTCCTGGTTAAGCTGCTTTTCATTTATAATATGCGTATTATGCTTTGCCAGCTCATGAAGCAACCCGTTATAAATCTTTTCAAACTTACTATTCTGTTCAAGCACAATCTCATGAATCCTTTTCAGCGTTGACTTGGGATTATAGCCAAGTATCTCCTTTGACTTGGAGCTATAAACAGATAGTCTCTTGAGTGTCGCAACTCGTACCCTGAAATATTCATCAAGGTTGTTGGAATAGATACCCAGAAACTTGAATCTCTCAAGAAGGGGAACCTCCTTGTTTTCGGCCTCCTGAAGAACGCGTTCATTGAATGACAGCCAACTTATTTCCTTTGGTATGTAGAGTTTATTCATTTCTATTTTTCAGGTTTTAGAAAATATTCGATCTTCCCTGAATTCCTCCTGAGGTCAGACCATGTCATAATATTAAATGTGATACATACTATCCCTGTTTTCGGTATCATATCACATCCTTCTTTACAAAGCGTATCGGCTATATCGGTAAATGAAGGATTATGACCAAACATCGTGACTTTGTCTTCTTCTTCATTGATTGACGACAGCAATGCCGGCAAACTCTGAAAACTAAGGTTAAAATATATATTGCTGTTCAGGATCACCTCGTCACTGCTTATTCCGAATTCCCCGGCAAATATCAAAGCTGTTTCAATGGCTCTGAAAGCTGGACTTGATATCATAATCCCGGGTAATTTCTCTTTTTCCTTTAACCTGCCAGCCATTTGTGCAGAGACGATCTTCCCTTTTAAGGTAAGAGACCTCTCGAAATCAGATATTTCGTGAGAGCTATCTTCTGCCTTGCCATGACGGACTAAAATCAGTTTTTTCATTCAGGTACTTGTTTGAAAGTAATCCTTATTATTATATTCCAAAACTTGTTCCCATTTTCTGAGCCTGTACCACGAGCGGGTCTTTAGGATCAACGAGTTTCAATTTCCCTGATACTTCAGAAAGCGGAACTGGTATTATTTCATTGTTCCTGAGGGCAACCATCTTGCCATAATCACGTTCGGCAATCATATCTGCAGCAGCGGTACCATATCGTGTAGCCAATACCCGATCCATTGGAGAAGGGGTTCCTCCCCTCTGAATATATCCAAGAACAGTTTCCCTGGTTTCCAGACCAGTGAGCTCATAAATCCTTCTACTCAGTGACTGGGCCGATGAACAGCTGTCTTTAATGGAATTCTTGATTCCTTCTGCTACCACTACTATCGAATAGGGCTTGTTTTCGCTTACCCTGTGAAGGAGATATTCTGCCACCTTTTTTTCGTCGTATTGAATTTCGGGGATTAATATCACATCCCCGCCACCGGCGATTCCCGAATATAGTGCTATCCAGCCGGCGTTATGCCCCATGACTTCAATAACCATTATTCTTTTATGTGAGTTTGCAGTAGAATGAAGTCTGTCGATGGCTTCAGTTGCTATGTTAACTGCCGAATCAAAGCCGAAAGTAAGGTCGGTACCCCAGACGTCGTTATCTATCGTTTTTGGAATTCCAATAACATTTAGTCCTTCCTGTGACAGCAGGTGAGCTGTTTTTAAGGTGCCATTTCCACCGATACATACCAGGCAGTCGAGCCCCATCTGTTCATAATGTTCCCTGATCAATACAGGTTTGCTGATCTCATTTTTCCCTTTACCGCTGCTTTTGAATGGTTTCTCTCTTGATGTCCCTAAAATTGTACCACCAACAGTAAGTATCCCTGAAAGGTCGTGCTCGGTGAGCTCCCGGTATTCTTTATTTATCATTCCCGTAAAACCATCACTGATACCAACGATAGTCATACCATATTTGACTATAGCGGTTTTTCCAACCCCACGTATTGCTGCATTAATCCCCGGACAATCGCCTCCTGCTGTAAGAATGCCAATCCTCTGTCCCTTCGTATTTTTACCCATGTTAATACTTTTAAAATAAATTTAAACAAATTTAGCTTTTTAAACGAAGACTCAGGTTAAAAAAATGTTACAAAAAATTACATTTTTCTCTGTGTCTCTTTATGTTACTAATTGTGTAACTTTATGATAGTATACTTATTTCAGGAATAATGATGGAATCAGCCTTAGTAAAACTTAAGCAGATAAAACCTCTTATTTCAGGATATATCAGGGAATCACAGATTTTGCTCAAGAAGTCTGCTGTTCCTGACGACAGAACTGTGCATGATGTCAGAGTCCTGATGAAAAAGGCAAGATCTCTGCTGAAACTTACAGCTCATCTGGCTGATAACCCGCTCTATCAGAGAGATATGGATGCCCTGAGAAATGTGGGGAAGATATTGCGGTTCCGGAGAGACACTTCTGTACATAGGAAGTCACTGAAGGAATTGAAAAAAGAAAATCAGGAGATCTTTAAAAACCTGAATGAGCACACCAGGCTTCAGCATCTGCTTGAAAAACCCNGGCTCATTGATGAAGTTACTGCGGAAATGGAATTTTCTATCGGNCAAATTAATGAGTTGCTGAATAAAACTAACTATAGGATCAGGTTTCAGAGTATGAGCNNGATTGATCCTCATGCNCTGCTTAGAGAGCTCGAATTTANCTATATGAGGGCAACAAATGCCTATATCAGGTGCAGGAATAATCAAAAACCCGTATCAATACATAAATTCAGGAAAGTGGTCAAGGATTTTCGCTATCAGCTTTTCATTTTCAGATCNTTAAACCCCTCAACTGTGAGGAATCTTGAGAAGAAACTGGAAAACCTGACAATTAATCTGGGAAAGTTTAATGATCTGGTTCAGGTAATTAAAGCGCTTGGTTATAAATATGATAAAAAAGCCAATTCCCCTTCCTTGGATGAGCTTATCCTGAAAATCCATGAAAAGCAGGACAAATATTTAAACAGAGTATGGTCTTCCTCTTTTAAAATATTCTGTCCGGGACAAAAACTGGTTAATGTCCTTGGATTTAAGCTACTGGTTATTTAATAACTGTTGATGGCTAATTCTTCTTTGGTTCTATGCCAAATTTAAAACCTGCCTTAACACGTTCAATCAATTCGGGTATTATGTCAGTATACTCCCCGACGATTCCAAAATCAGCATTATGGAAAATATGTGCCTTGGGGTTATGATCGATAGCTATAATTTTTTCAGATTCCTTCATGCCGGCAATATGCTGGATTGCTCCCGAGACACCCACTGCAATGTAGACCTTGGGACGGATTGTCTTTCCCGTTTGTCCGATCTGCCTGGCATATTCAGCGATGCCTTCATCGACAACGGGTCTGCTGGACGCCCATTCAGCATTTACGCCCTGACTTTTTAAAGTTTCAGCCAGTGTTTTCAGTAGGCCTAAATTGTCACTCGTTGCGCCTCTGCCTCCTGCAATGATAATATCAGCATCAAAAAGATTCTGTAGACCGCCTTCGCCTCTCACCGTTTTTACTATTTCAACAGAAAAACTATCTTCGGTAAGAACAGGTTCGAAGGATGAAATAACACCTTCTCTTCCTTCAATCCGTTTTGGAACTTCAAAGGTTCCTGCCCTGGCAGTCGAGATCTGCGGGCAGACAAATCCAAGGATCGTGGCCAGCTTGCTCTCACCATAGGTAGGACGGCGCGATTCAAGAATAGGTGTATAGATTACTTTTTCTTTTTTGTCGATGTATTCTCCGATTTCGAGTCCGGTGCAGTCTGCTGTAACACCGCTGTCAGTTTTCATNCCNATTCTCGGTGCAAGTTCCCTTCCTGAAGTTGTTGCGGCAAATAAGGCAATCTCAGGTTTTCTCTCNTTGATTATCTGTGCAAATATGGAAGAAAACGGCAGAACAAGATATTCCTCAAGTTTTTCATTCTCAACCAAAATTACTTCATCGGANCCATGTTCGATAAGTGTCCGGGCCAATGGCCTGACGTTTTTCCCGATTATCACNGATATGACTTTCGTGTCGTGTCCCAACTGATTTGCCAGGTTTCTTGCAGGTGTAAGCAATTCAAGCGATGGACGGGAAATTTTCCCGTTTGTAATCTCTGCCCATGTAATTATTCCCCGCGATCCGTCCCTGAAGTCTTTATCGGGAAAATCGGGGCGTTCGACCTCCTTTTTAGCGCTCTTTTCTTTTTTCTCAGCGATATTTCCACCTTTATTNAAGTTTTCTATCAGGCTGTCAACCAGTGCCGCTTCAGTGTGTCCNTGCGACATAATAATCGGAGGACGTTCACTGACTATATTGACTACTTTTGCCACTATTGTCGGGGATCCGTTGATCCCAATTTTTTCTGTCCCCAGTCCGATATCATCAATACCGAAAGTAGTGATCTTCAGGTTTCTTGCTCTTATGGCTCCGCTCAGCGAAGGTTTCCGTGGCGGGATGCCTGTAGGTGTGAGTGATATCACGCAGGGCATTGGTAATTTCAGCATCTGGTACCCCCCTTCAATTATCCTCTTGGCTACCACATTCCCCTGTCCGTCAGCTTTCACGCTTTCAACAAATGTCGCCTGTGGTATTCCTATTTTCTCAGCTACCTGTGATGGAACATGAGCAGTATCTCCGTCACTTGTCTGACGACCGGCCAGAATTATGAATGGCTCTTTAGAGTCTTTGGTAAAACCCAGATGTTTCAGCATAGTTGAAATTGCCAGGCCTGTTGCATAAGTATCGCTTCCTCCAAGTTTCCGGTCGGAAAGAAGAAAAGCTTCGTCATAGCCCATTGAAATGGCTGTCCTCAGAGAAGCTTCGAATGATCCAGGACCCATTGAACAGACTATTAACCTGGCGTCGGGGTATTGTTTTTTTAACTGCAATCCGGCTTCCAGTCCAAACTGGCAATCTATATTGATAATTGATTTTGCCTTCGTACGGTCCATTAATCCGTCTTCTCCCATCCTCATTTCACTTGGAAGCGGGACTTGCTTGATTAAACTTATTATTGTTAAAGCCATTATAATAATTTCTGTTTANGTATTACATATTCTGAAAATCNGGACCATTACCGCCATTAGGCACCATCCAGGTGATTCCTTTCCCTGATGATTTGATATCGCAGGTCTTGCAGTGCATACAGTTCTCGGCATGAATCCTGAGTTCTTTCTGCCCCGATTTGTTCACATGAAGCTCATATACTTCCGAGGAGCAGAAGAACTGTTCAGCAGCACCATATTGCTCGATATTGAGTTTATTAAACTCGTCAATGTCATTAATTTTAAGATGTACCACCTGCTGTTCATCGTGGTATACTCCTGAATAGTAAACATCGGTAGCTTTGTCGAATGTGAGTACTTTATCAATCTCAAGCTTGCCTTTAAATCTCTCTCTGAATGGTTTCTTTTTTAGTTCGCTCAGCTTAACGGTTGTCTCGGAGTCTGGATGCGTTCTTAGTCTGCCAAAA
>JGI20214J51088_10002309_pt1 | contig 12739 bp, 8 predicted proteins | sample WetSurMetagenome_FD_51088 | JGI IMG/M metagenome (IMG submission 51088)
CTGACCGAGATCGTCCGCGATCCGAATCCCGTAGACCGCATCCGGATCTTCAACGGTCGCCTGGAGGAGATCAACGCCGCCACCACGAATGCCGCCGCCGCCGCCACGATTCCACGGGAGGAATGGGATCGGGTGCTGAAAAGCGGTGAGCCGCGCGTCCGGTACCTGGCGACGGCGCCGCGTCCGGTGGTGTACGTCGTCCTCCCGCTCAAGAACCGGCGTGGAGCCATCATCGGTGGCCTGGAAATCATTCACGTGGCCACCCGCGTGCAGCGGCAGATCGACGACGCCACGCGTGACCTTGTCCTTCGCATGAGCTTGCTCAGCTTAACCATCGCCGTGGTCATCTGGTTCACGGTTCGCATCAGCATCCGTCGGCCGATTCGCACGCTGGTCCGGGCGGCGCTCGCCGTGGGGCGCGGCCGCCTGGACCAGCGCATCTCCATGCGACGCCGCGACGAAATCGGCCAGCTCGCCTCGGCCTTCAATCGGATGGCCGAGGACCTGCAGGCCACACGACAGGGGCTCCTGGCAGAGTCGCAGGCTCGGCTGGACACCGAGCGACAGTTGCAACAGGAGCAAAAACTGGCGGCGATCGGCCGACTGGCCAGCGAGGTGGCCCACGAGATCGGCACCCCTTTGAACATCATCTCCGGGCGGATCGAGTCCATCCAGAAGGCGCTCCCGTCCGACCACCCGGTCGGCCGACACACAGCCACGGTCCTGCGCCAGGTCGAGCGCGTGAGCGAGATCATTCGGCACTTGCTGGAGTACGCCCGGCCGCGCCGCCCGGCGGCTCGCCCCGTCGCCATCGGGTCGGTCCTCGATCGCGTGACGGACCTTGTCGGTCCGCTCGCCCAGCGCCGCGGGGTCCGGCTGACGGCGGAGGCAGACCAGGCGCTCCCCATGCTCTTGGCGGATCCCGACCAGCTCCAGCAGGTGTTGCTCAATCTGGTGACCAACGCGCTGGATGCCACCCCGGCGGGCGGAAAGGTGCGGCTGACGGCCGGAGAGGAGACGCCCCCTGCGGGCTCGACCTCCACGGATAATGGCTCGTCCGTTCGGAGAGGATACGCCGACACGCCGCACGTCACCATCTGTGTCGCCGATACCGGATGCGGTATCCCCGCCGACCGCTTGGAGAAGATCTTCGAACCCTTCTTCTCCACCAAGGAGCGACGGGGCGGCACCGGCCTGGGCATGTCCATCGTCGAGGACATCGTCCGCGCCCACCGTGCCGCCATCGAGATCGAGAGCGCCGAGGGGCGTGGGACCGCGGTCCGGCTCCACTGGCCCGTCGCCCCTGCCGCCCAGGCGGCACCCGGCGGTGATTCGGACCCCGCGGACCCGGAGGCGACGGGAGCCCCATGACAACCGACCGATGCCGGATCCTGTTGGTGGAAGACGACCCCGACATGCTCGACCTGGTGCGCGAGCACCTCGAGCAGGAGGGGCATGCGGTGGTCTCGCTCGGGCGCGGCGTGGACGCCATCGCGCGGCTGCGGGCAGAGGATTTCGACCTGGTGCTCACCGACCTTCGCCTTCCCGATGTGGACGGCATGGAGGTCCTCCGAACGAGCCGCGACGCGCAGCGCGAGGTCCCAGTCATCCTGATCACCGCCTTCGGGACGATCGAGACCGCCATCCAGGCGATCCGCCAAGGCGCCTACGATTTCGTGACCAAGCCGTTCGCCCTCGACGAAATCAGCCTCCTGGTGGCCAAGGCCTGGGAGGCACGGCGGCTTCGAGAGGAGAACCGACGCCTCCGGGCCGAGGTGGCGGGCCGGTACCGGCTGCACAATCTCCTCGGGAGGAGCCCCGCCATGCAAACCGTGTTCGCCCTCATCCGGCAGGCCGCACCGGGAGACGTCAACGTCCTCATCACCGGGGAAAGCGGCACGGGCAAGGAACTGGTGGCCAANGCCCTGCACTTCAACAGCGGCCGGGCCGACCGCCCATTCGTGCCGATCAACTGTGCCGCCGTGCCGGCCGGCCTCTTGGAGAGCGAGCTGTTCGGCCACGTCAAGGGGGCCTTCACGGGCGCCATCGGATCCAGGCGCGGCCTCTTCCGGGAGGCCGAGGGCGGCACGCTGTTCCTTGACGAGATCGGGGACATGGCACCGGAGCTTCAGGCCAAGCTGCTACGTGTCATCGAGGACCGGACCGTGCGTCCACTGGGGAGCGACGAAGCAATCTCCCTGAACGTCCGGTTGGTAGCGGCCACCAACCGGGATGTGTTCGCGCGCATCCGCGAGAGGGTGTTCCGGGAGGACCTCTATTATCGCCTCGCCGTCATCCCACTTCATCTGCCGCCCCTGCGCGAACGTACGGAGGACATCCCACTCCTGGCCGAGCATTTCCTTCATCGGGCCGCCACCGCTGCGGGAAAGGAGATCGGCGGCTTCACGCCGGAGGCTATGGCGGCCCTCCTGCGGCACCCGTGGCCCGGCAACGCCCGCGAACTCGAGAACGTGGTCGAGCGGGCGGTGACGCTCACCACCGACGGCCAGATTGCCCACACCACGCTCCTGCTCGACCTCTCGCCGACCCCATCCCTGGCCTCGGTTCTCGCCCAACTGACACCGCGCCTCACGCTCCGCCAGTTGATGGACGAATACACGGCGCTGGTCTTGCGCCAAGTCGACGGCGACAAGGCCAAGGCCGCAGCCGTCTTGGGCGTCAGCAAGCGAACCCTGTACCGCCGCAAGGGTTCGACAGCGATCGGTGACAGTGTGTCAATACCCGAGACGGATTGACACGGGCCCGCGTTTTCCGAAAGTTCCGGCTCCCTCCCCAGCGACCGAAGCGCGCGCACCGTGCCAGGCGTTCACTGAACCGGCCGTGCGCGTGTCGCACGCACGACGCCTTCGCCTCCCATAACCCTCCGCCGATTTAGGGTTCCGCAAGATAACCGTCTGGCGCCGGACCGGTCGGCACTCTCCTTGCTTTGTTGCACAATCGCATGGTCGTCAGTCTTGTTGTACGCCGTGGGACGTTCCGACGAACCCGGCCGACGCGAACCGGCGATCAGACATGAAAGGAGATCCGTGCAGATGCAGAAAGGACCAAACGGGCGCGGAGGTTTACCTCTCGCGCGCCCACGGCTCTTGGTGGTAGAGGACGACCCGGAAATGCGCGAATTCCTGACGGATACGCTGACTGGTGAAGGATTCCTGACCGACTCGGCGGGCGACGGGGCGGAGGCCCTGATTCGCCTCCGGGCCCACCCCTTCGCGGCCGTCCTTCTCGACAAGAACATGCCCGGACTCAGCGGGCTGGATCTGCTCCCTAGCCTGCGGACGATGTGTCCCGACACGCCGGTCATCCTGACCACGGCCTTCGGCGATGCCGAGACCGAGCAGGAGGCCGCGACCAAGGGGGCATACGCCTACCTCCCCAAACCCTTCACCACCCAGAGTCTGCTGGAGGCCATCCGGTGCGCCCTGGAACCTCGCGACGCCGTTGCCCCGCCCCATTCCGCTCCGAGAGGTTCATCATGAGTGCACCGGGCGAATTCCGCTGGTGCTCCGGCTGCGGTGAATGGGCGATCTGGACGCCGCACCACACCGAAGGTCCGGTCTATTGCTGTGACGAATGCGCCCGCGGTCTTCCGTGCGCCTGCGCCGGGGGATCCGACAGACCCGTCCGGCTGCCTCCGCGGTGGGCCGCTCCCAAAGGAGGGCACCATGTCCCCACACCGATTGCCGCTCGATGAACTCCTCGGTGAGGAACGTGAGTTGCGCCGGCGAGTGGCGACACTGGTCCGGAGACGGCGAACCGAGCCCAATCCCGAGCGCCCTCCCGTCCACTTTCTTGACCGCGCCCTGACCGCCTCCCTCGAGCAGCACAACGAGGTGGTCTGGAGGCGGCTGGCGGACAAGAGCCACGGACTCTCCGAGGCGCGAGCCCGCCTGCAGGAAGGAACCTACGGGACCTGCCACGCCTGCGGATGCCGCATTCCTTCTCGGCGACTCCGGGCGGTCCCCACCGCCACCCTGTGCGTCTCGTGCCAGGCGCGCCGGGAGGGGACGCGGAATTGAAACGGCGACCGACACGTCCTGGAGGCGGTGTCACTTGCCTCCCCGGAGGCGGCGCGCTCGCGCGTGTGTGGGCACCGAACTGCCGGACCGTGGAGGTTGAACTGGTCGGCTCCAATCCGCCTCCCCCCGTCGCCATGGCGCCGGCCGAACGAGGCTGGTTCCAGGCCACGCTAAACGGCGCCGGGCCGGGGACTCGCTATCGGTTCCTCCTGGACGGCGTGCGCGCGCGACCCGACCCGATGTCGCGCTCCCAGCCGGAAGGCGTGCACGAGGCATCCGAGATCGTGGACCCCTCCGGCTTTGCCTGGACGGATGCCGGCTGGCGGGGCGCGCGTCTCCGCGACCTGGTGTGTTACGAGATCCACGTCGGGACCTTCACGCCCGAAGGCACTTTCGCCGCCATCGTGCCCCGCTTGGAGGCTCTCCGCGACCTCGGCATCACCGCTCTCGAGTTGATGCCCGTGGCCAGCTTCCCCGGCGTCCGGAATTGGGGGTACGACGGTGTCGGACTGTTCGCGCCGCAGGTGACGTATGGCGGACCGGTCGGCCTCCGGACCCTGGTGGATGCATGCCATGCCCGCGGCCTCGCCGTGATCCTGGATGTCGTGTACAACCACCTGGGGCCCGAGGGCAACTACCTGGCCGAGTTCGGTCCCTATTTCACCGCCCGGCACTCGACCCCCTGGGGTGACGCCGTCAACTTCGACGNGGAAGGGGCCGAAGGCGTGCGGGAGTTCGTGGTGGCCAACGCCCTGCACTGGATTCGCGAATACCACGTGGACGGCCTCCGGCTGGACGCCGTGGACACCATGCACGATGACAGCCCGACGCATATCCTGCGGGAACTGAACGAGGCCGTGCAGCGACTGGCCCGACGCCTCGGTCGGCGCGTCTCCCTGATCGCGGAGAGCGATCGGAACGACCGCCGGGTGATCGCCTCCGTGCAATCCGCCGGGTACGGCCTTGCCGGACACTGGAACGACGACTTCCACCACGCGGCCCATGTCCTGCTGACCGGGGAGCGCACCGGATATTACCGCGACTTCGGAGCGCTGGGGCAGCTCGCCAAGGCGTACTGCGCTGGCTTCGTGTACGACGGCCAGTACTCCCCCTACCGAGGACGGCCCCACGGAACCTCCAGCCGCGACATCCCGGCGGAGCGNTTCGTGGTCTTCCTCCAGAACCACGACCAGGTGGGCAACCGGGCCCGTGGAGATCGGCTCGCCTCGCTGCTCGGCCTGGNGCAGTGCAGGCTCGCCGCCGCACTCCTGCTGGTCTCGCCCGCGGTGCCGCTGCTGTTCATGGGGGAAGAATACGGCGAAGGCGCGCCGTTCCTGTACTTCACCGACTTCGGCGACCTCGCCCTGGGCGAGGCCGTCAGCCGTGGGCGTCGCCAGGAAATCGCTGCGTTCGGCTGGGCGGGTGACGCCCCCGACCCACAGGACCCCGCCACGTTTCTCCGCTCCCGGGTGGATTGGGACCTCCAGCGTACACCCCCGCACAATCACCTTCGGGTGTACTACCGCACCCTGCTCGCCCTGCGACGCCACCATCCGGCGTTCCGGACCGGGGCCGGGCGGCCGACGGCCCAGGCGGTCGACGACCGCGTGTTGGTATTGCGACGGCGGAGCCGGGACGGCGCAATGGCCCTGNGCGTGTTCAATTTCGACGCCGCCAACCGCACCGCCCGGTTGAAGATCTCGCCGGGGACATGGCGCCGCCTGGCGGACAGCGCGGAGGAGCGCTTTGGGGGGCCCGGTCCGACCAGTCCCCCAATTCTCTTGGCGGGACGCACCGGCGACACGGAGATTCCCACGCCTGCCTGGGGGGCGGTGCTGTATGGGCTCGAGAGAGCGGGACGCGGGGCGGGGGCCGCGTCGTCGCCGCGCTCGACGCCGAGAGGAGGGAACGATCGTGGCCAAGCCGTCTAGAGTCCTGGTCGTGGACGACGATGCGGAGATGCGGGCCTTGCTCCTCGACGTGCTGGAGAAGGATGGCTACGAGGTCGCCGAGGCGACCGACGGCGCCCAGGCGGTACTCGCCCTGCGCGCCCGGGAGTTCGATCTCATCCTGATCGACAAGAACATGCCCGGGCCGAGCGGCTTGGACCTCCTGCCCGGTTTGCGCCGGGTCTGTCCGCGGTCGCAGTTCATCATGATGACCGCGTACGGAGACGTACCCTCCTACATCGAGGCGGTCGAGAAAGGAGCGGCCGAGTTCCTCTTCAAACCCTTCCGCATGGAGGAGCTCAAGGCCGCCATCGTGAAAGCCCTGGGGGCCAATCCGGCTCCGAGCGCCTGAGGCGATACGCATGTGGCGACGATGGCGCCGCGCCCTGGCTGCGGGTCTGGCGCGCAACCTGACCACCCGTTTGATCATCCTGTTGATGCTGGTCCTCATGTTGATCACCGGGTTCTTCGACTATGCCCGGCTCGTCCGCGTTCGCGAGCGCTTGGTGGCCCAGACGCAAAAGGACCAGCGGATCTTCACGGAAACCCTGGCGCTCGCCGTGCGCCAGAACATCCGCCGGAACCGGACCACGGACGAGTTACGCGAGTTGCTCGAGGACATCCTGGCCCGCCCCGGGCTTGTCGCCGTGGTGATCTATGACCCCGACGCCCAGATAGTCGCCGCCCGACTTCTCATCGGTTTCCCGGACCCAGTACCGGACCAAGCGGTCCGCGAGGCTATGAGCCGTCGTGAGGCCGCTTCCTCGATGCTGGAAACCCCGGGGGGGCGTCTCCTGCGCTACGTGCAGCCCATCCGTTGGCCAGGTGGGCGTACGGCGGCCATCGAGGTGCGCCAGACCCTGGGCGAGATGGAGCGCGATTTCCGCCGAGCGGTTCGGGAGAATGTCATCTCTCGACTGACCCTCCTCGGCCTCTTCGTGCTGTCCCTGGTGGTCTTGACCCGCTGGAGCATCGGCCGTCCGATCCGGGCGTTGATGGCCGGTGCGCGCGCCATCGGCAAAGGCGATCTCTCCCAGCGTATCGTGATCCGACGACGCGATGAAATCGCCCACCTTGCCGAGGAGTTCAACCGGATGGCCGAGAACCTCCAAACGGCCCACACCGAACTGGTCCATCAATCCGAGGAGCGGCTCGGGCTCGAGCAGAAAGTCCAACAGGCGCAAAAACTCGCGGCCGTCGGCATGCTGGCGGCGGAGGTCGCCCACGAGATGGGTACGCCCCTCAACGTGATCTCGGGGCGCAGCGAGGTGTTGCTGGGAACGATTCCCGCCGACCACGCGGGGCGGCGCCACCTCGAGGTGATTCTGAGGCAGGTCGAACGGATCAACGGAATCATTCGCAGCCTTCTCGACTATACCCGCCCACGGCGGCCCGCGCTTCGCCCCGAGTCCGTTGGCGCCGTTCTGCGACGGGTGGCCGATCTGCTGGCCGACCGCAGCCGGCGACGCGGGGTGCGGCTCGCCGTCGAATTGCCGCACGACCTCCCGCCGGTGATGGCCGATCCCGACCAGCTATATCAGCTCTTTGCCAACCTCATGCTGAACGCGCTGGACGCCTCCCCTGAAGGCGGCGCGATTCAGGTGAATGCCGGCCCCGACCCCCGCCTTCCGGTGGAGAACCGTGCCGGCATCGTGCGAGGCAAGGCCGAGGGCCCCTGCCTCGCCATCCACATTCTGGATCAAGGAGGCGGCCTGACGCGCGAGCAACTCGCCCACGTCTTCGAACCGTTCTTTTCCACCAAGGCGCGCGGCCAGGGAACGGGGCTTGGTCTTCCGATCGTCGAGGAGATCGTTCGCGCGCACCGCGGGGAAGTGGAGATGCTCTCGGCTCCCGGCGACGGGACCGAGGTCATCGTGCGACTCCCCCTGGCCGGGACGAACGCGCCGGCGGACGAGGCGCCGGTGAGTCCGCCGGCGGTGGTCGCCCAATGAGCGCCCCGCTGCCCGCGCAACTTCCGGACGCCGCGGCGCTGGCGCCACGGATTCCGCGCGCGACCTATCGGTTGCAGTTCAACCAGGCCTTCACCTTCGACGATGCACGGCAGATCGTCCCCTATCTCGCCGCGCTGGGGATCAGCGATGCGTACGCGTCCTCCTATCTGACAGCGCGGCCTGGCAGCCTCCACGGGTACGACGTCGCCGACCACGCTCGGCTCAACCCAGAGATCGGAACCCCGGCCGAGTACGATCGGTTCGTCGCCGCGCTGGCCGAGCGGGACATGGGCCAGATCCTGGACGTGATCCCGAACCACATGGGGATCGCCGCGGCCTGCAACCGATGGTGGAACGACGTCCTGGAGAACGGCCCAGGCTCCCCCTTCGCGGAGTACTTCGACATTGACTGGGATCCGGTGAAGCGCCAGCTCGCCAACCGGGTGTTACTGCCAATCCTGGGGGATCAGTACGGCCTCGTCCTGGAGCGCCAAGAGCTACGACTGCAGTACCGAGACGGCGGCTTCTCGCTCCACTACTACGAGACGGCGCTCCCCATCGCCCCCGAGTCGGTGACCCAGATCCTGCACCACCGGTTGCCGGGACTCCTCGCAGAACGGGGCGACGCGGACCCGTTCCTTCAGGAGTATCAGAGCGTCATCGCNTCCCTGGACAACCTGCCGGGACGCACCGAGACCGCCCCCGACCGCGTCCGGGCGCGACGGCGCGAGGCCGAGGTCATCCGTCGCCGCCTCGGCCGCCTGATGGACACCTGTCAGCCGATCCGCGACTCCCTGGAGGATACCGTCCGTCTCTTCAACGGACGACGGGGCGATCCGCGCAGCTTCGATCTCCTGGATCGCTTGCTGGATGCCCAGGTCTACCGGCTGGCCCACTGGCGAGTCGCCGCCGACGAGATCAACTATCGCCGCTTCTTCGACATCAACGAGCTCGCCGCCATCCGGATGGAGCGCGCCGCCGTGTTCCGCGAAGCGCACCGGCTGGTTCTGGAGCTCGTCGGGGCCGGAAAAGTGACCGGGCTTCGGCTGGACCACCCGGATGGGCTCCACAACCCGGCGCAGTACTTCCGTACGCTCCAGCGCGAACGCTTCCTCCAGTGTGTCCGGGCCCCCCTGGCGAACGACCGGGACGCCGCGGGCAAGGCCGAGGCCTCCCTCGCAGAAGCCGCGGCATGGTTCGACGACACCTGCCTGTCCGACCCTCGCCAGCCTCCCTGCCGTCCGTTGTATCTGATCGCCGAAAAGATTCTCGCCCGCGGGGAGCGGCTTCCCGGCGAGTGGGCGGTCCACGGCACCACCGGGTACGACCTCTTGAACCTGGTGAACGGTCTCTTCGTGGACAAGGAGAGCGAAAAACTCCTCACCGCCGCGTACGCCGACTTCACAGCCCAGCGCACCCCGTTTCCCGATCTCGTGTACGAGTCAAAAAAGCTCATCCTGCACGTATCCATGTCCAGCGAGCTGAATGTCCTCGGTCACACGCTGGAGCGACTGGCGGAGCGGAATCGGCATTCCCGCGACTTCACGCTGAACAGCCTCACCGATGCCCTGCGCGAGGTGATCGCCAGCTTCCCCGTCTATCGCACCTATATCGATGGGCGGGAAGGCGAGGTGGCCCTCCAGGACCGCGCGTGCATCGAGGTGGCCGTCGCGTTCGCCAAGCGGCGCAACCCCGTCACCAGCGCCTCGGTCTTCGACTTTGTCCGCGACATGCTCCTCCTGCGGTATCCGGAGGAGGCCGGCGACGCCTACCGAGAGGACCAGCGGGCCTTCGTCCGGAAATTCCAGCAGGTGACCGCCCCGGTGACGGCGAAAGGAATCGAGGACACCGCTTTTTACCGCTACAACCGCCTGATCAGCCTGAACGAGGTCGGCGGGGAGCCGGAGCGATTCGGCGTCGGCATCGAGGAGTTCCACGCCCGCTGCGTGGCTCGTCAGGCCCAGTGGCCCGCCTCCCTCTCCGCCACCTCGACGCACGACACCAAACGGAGCGAGGACGTCCGCGCCCGAATCAACGTCCTCTCCGAGTTCCCGCGCGAATGGCGGGCGGCGGTGTCGCGCTGGCACCGAATCAATCGGCGCCATCTGACTTCGCTGGACGGCCAGGCGGCGCCGGATCGGAACGACGAGTATCTGCTTTACCAGACGCTGATCGGCGCATGGCCGCTCGACCCCATGGGCCCCGAGGAGAATGCGGCATTCACCCTCCGGATCCAGGAATACCTGCTGAAGGCGGCGCGCGAGGCCAAGATCCGTACCAGTTGGATCAATCCCGATGAGCCCTACGAGTCCGCCGTGCGGAGCTTCGTGGCTCGCGTCCTGGATCCCGTGACCGGTCGCCGCTTCCTCCGGGCGTTTTTGGCGTTTCAGCGCCCGATCGCGCAACTCGGCATGGTGAACAGCCTGGCGCAGCTCCTCCTAAAGATCACCGCTCCCGGCATTCCGGATTTCTACCAGGGGACCGAGGTCTGGGACCTGAGCCTGGTGGACCCCGACAACCGCCGCCCGGTAGACTTCGCACGCCGCATCCGGCTCCTGGAGGAATTGCAGGCGCGGATCGCGGAGGGCGGCTTGACGGAACTGGCGCGGGAGTTGACGAGGTGCTGGCCGGACNGNCGCGTGAAGCTCTACGCCNTCCATCGGGCGCTGACCATGCGGCGCGCCGCTGCCGACCTCTTCCGGGACGCCGCCTACGTGCCGCTCCTGGCGGAAGGAAATTACGCGGACTGCGTGTGCGCCTTTGTCCGGCAGCTCCCCGGCTGGTCCGCGATCACGGTGGTGCCGCGCCTGAACGCGCGCATCACGAATGGGGGATCCGTCCTTCCCTTGGGGCCGGGAGTCTGGAAGGACACTGTCCTCCGNCTGCCCGAGACCGCCGCCGACCGCTACCTGGAGACCTTCACGGGAGCAACGCTCACCGCCCACGCGTATCTGGAGGGGCGGCAACTTTTGGTCGCGGACGTGCTCGCGGATTTCCCGGTGGCGCTGCTCGTCGCCGCTCCCGCAGAGGCGCAGAGGCACGGTCAGGAGAACACAGCATGACGCGATTCGAGTTCATGGATTGCCGCCAACTCATTCAGATCTTGGGCCTCCGCGCGGACGACGAACAAGAACTGGCGGACCTCCTGGCCGAGGTGCCGCAGGATTCGGTCTATCACCACACCCACGGCCATTTTCTTCGCCATGGGTTCGTCGGCGCGCCGTATCCGAACGATTTCGCCACCTGGGCCGTCACCCAGGTCCGGGACCGGGCCCTGGGAGAGCGCCTGGCCGTAGTCAGCCCCCTCGACCATCCGACGCTGGAAGACCTGCGGCAGGAGATCCTCGACATCCTCGATGATCACCTGAGTCGCCTGAACATCGTGCCGCGCGTCATCTTCGGAGAGCCCTTCGAGTTCATACAATCCCGGGTGGTGGAGGTTCCGACGGGTATCGAGGCCGGCAGCTTGGCCGAATTCCGTACGGGATTGGCTACGGTACCCGCCAGTGCCATCTACTTCCACGCCATCGAATCGGCCCGCCGGCTTCCGCACACCCAGACCGACTTCACCGTCTGGCTACGGGAGGGACTCGGCATGCCGGTGTTGGCCTCGGCCGTGGGACGCCTGGATCCCTACGCGGGCAGCCTGGAACGGCTGCGCACCGAGATCGTGCGGCTGTGCGATGCGGCGCTGGTGGGGGAGGCGGACGCTTCCGTCAGGGGAGGCGAGGTGGGGGTGCAGCCATGAAGAACACCGGCCTCGCAGCCTATCGCGACGTGGCACCGCCCGGCACCGTGGAGTTCTTGTCTCGACTCGGCGAGAAGGTGCGCGGACGCACCTTCCGGCACATCAACTCCACCCGGCAAGGCGGCGGGGTCGCCGAGATCCTGATGCGGCTCGTGCCGCTGATGAACGACCTCGGCGTCCGCGCGGACTGGGAGGTACTCGAAGGCACCTCGGAGTTCTTCCGCGTCACCAAGGCTTTCCACAACGCGTTGCAGGGCGAGGAGCAGGTGATCACCGAGGAGATGTACCAGGACTACCTGGACTGCAACCAGCACAATGCGACCCGTCTGGACCTGCAGGCCGATCTGGTCATGATTCACGACCCCCAGCCGGCCGCCCTGGTCCTTCGGCGGGAACCGGGTAGCGCCTGGGTTTGGCGATGCCATATCGACGTCTCGCGGCCACAGCGGCGGGTGTGGACGTTCCTGCGCCGCTACGTGGAGCAGTTCGATGCCGCCATTTTCTCGCTGCCGGCATTCGCCCAGCGGCTGCCGATCCCGCAGTTTCTTGTCTATCCGTCCATCGATCCCTTGTCGGACAAGAACCGGGACCTTCCGGAAGCCGAAGTTGCCGGCATCCTGCATCGGCTGGAGATTCCCCGCGACAAGCCGATCCTGCTACAGGTATCACGCTTCGACCGCTTCAAGGACCCGGTGGGAGTGATCAACGCCTATCGGCTGGTGAAACGCCGGACGGACTGTCGGCTGGTCCTGGCGGGAGGCGGCGCCATCGACGACCCGGAGGGCAAGCTGGTCCTGGCCGAGGTGCGTGAGGCGGCCGGCCAGGACGCCGACATCCACGTCCTGGAGCTACCGCCCGACGCCCACCTGGAGATCAACGCCCTGCAGCGGGCCGCCGCGGTCGTCCTGCAGAAATCCACTCGGGAGGGCTTCGGCTTGACCGTCGCAGAAGCCATGTGGAAGGCCAAGCCCGTGATCGGCGGGGCCGTGGGCGGCATCACGGCGCAGCTCCTGTATGACGTGACCGGCTACACCGTGCACTCCGTGGAGG
>JGI20214J51088_10002310_pt1 | contig 12738 bp, 11 predicted proteins | sample WetSurMetagenome_FD_51088 | JGI IMG/M metagenome (IMG submission 51088)
TTTTGATCAATTAAAAATGATTTTGGTTTTAATGTTGAATCAATTTCATTTTGAAGATCGCCAAAGGAAATAAAGCTAAGAATTTCTTTTTTAATACTTATTGCTGAAATCCCGGTTATTTTTGCAGCATTATCATATATGAGTTCGATTAAAGGATCATCTTTCTTCTCGTTAGTATTTACAAAGATTATTCCTTTTGCCCCTTTATCTCTGGCGGTTGTAGTTTTATATCTCAAACTGGAATATTGCTCAAATTTTGAGTGCGGACTTTTCATATCAGGATGATTTCTGAATACAACTACAATTTTATCTTTAACATCAATATCAGTATAATCATCATAGTTTAAATCCTTTGCTGAAATACCATAACCGGCAAACACTACTTGGCACTCTATTGAAAGATTATCTGTAAAAGAAAGTGGTATAAATTCCTCTTTAAGTTTTGAGTTACGTTCAGCGGGACTATTTACATCTCTGAACTCTGTAACCAATTTATTCTCACTGCCTAATTCCAATTTTTCCATAAATGGAAATTCCTGAAAGAAACTATCATTGAAAAGTGGATTTAATCCACAACGCTCAAATTCTTCTTTTATATACTCTGCGGCTTTATATAAAGCATCAGTTCCTGTCATTCTTCCTTCAAGTTCATCGGAAGCAAAATAATTTATATGTGATTTTATCTCATCAGCAGTTATTTCTGGATTAGAGTATATTGATACTCCAGCAACCTGAATCGTAATTTCATCATTTTTTTTTGCAGTATCGTTTTGTGCATTTACAAATACACCAAGTATTATAAAAACTAAAAGTGCTTTTTTCATACATCTTCCTAAAATTATTTAATTCTTAAATCCTAAATCTAAACTCTTAACTATTCAACCCACTCAGCGATAAAAATATTTGTATCTGTTTCTTTACTATTGAATCTGTTTGAACCAAAAACCAAATATTTACCATCGGGCGAAAACATCGGGAATCCATCAAATGAAGGATTGAAAGTAATTTGCTCTAAACCTGTACCATCAATATTAATCATAAACAAATTAAAATCTCTCGGTGTAATCCCCTGGTAATTTGAAGAAAAAATTATTTTCTTTCCGCCTGGATGGAAAAATGGAGCAAAGCTTGCTTTACCAAGATTTGTAATTTGTTTCATATTTTTTCCATCGGCATCCATAACAAATATTTCCAAAGCACTCGGACGAACGTATCCATTTTCAACAAGATCATTATAGTCTTCCATTTGCTCATCAGTAACAGGTCTGCTTGCACGAAAAACTATTTTACTTCCATCTGGTGAAAAGAATGGTCCGCCATCATAACCTTTTTCAAATGTTAATCTTGTTTGGTCAGTTCCATCCAGATTCATTGTATAAATTTCTGGATCTCCGTCACGCAGCGAAGTAAAAACTATTTTATCTCCTTTAGGTGATACTGTGGCTTCTGCATCATAACCCGGTGTAACTGTTAATTGTCTCAATTCATCGCCATCCTTTAGGAAAATATCAAAGGTTTCGTAAAGCTTCCAAACATATCCTTTGGAGCGGTCAGGTGGGGGAGGACATTTTTTATCATAAAGATGTGTCGAAGCATATAAAATTCTTTTTCCGTCTGGATAGTAGTAAGAACAAGTTGTTCTACCATTTCCTGTTGAAACAAGTTCACGATCAGTTCCATCAATATTCATTGTAAATATCTGGTCACATTGCATTGTATCAAATGTTGATTGATACACTAATTTTTTCCCATCAAAGGAAAAATATGCTTCGGCATTTTCACCATTGTTTGTTAACATTTTAATATTCTTAAAATGTTTCTCGCCTTCAAATGAAAAATTATTTGTTTGTGCCAATGTTAAAGAATGATATATTAATAAGAAAAGAGTCAGGACTATGAAGAGTACTTTCATATAAATTCTTTTTTTTATGATTAAATATAATTTGGAAATAATTTATTCAGGTACGTGTACTAAAAAATATTCTTTAGCCGACTCGCCAATTGATTTTGCTTCACTTAAAGTCATATGCATTTCATCAGCAGTCTCATCATCATGTCCAGCTTCCAAAATTGCTAAATCTGATTTTGATGCGTGTCTTACTAATTCTTCGCAATAAGCTGTATCGCCGCCATAACAAATTTTTATTTCATTAAAAGTAAACTTAAATCCCAAAGCAGGTACCTGCCGTGTTACATTATGATCACCCATATATTCTTTGTGAACAACAGGGAATGGTTTTATCAATACTTTCTTACTTGTAAACGATTTGTTATCAGTTATTTCTTTAAGAATAATCTTGTATGAAATATTATTGCTGTAAACTTTATTAAATGCGTTATGGATATGAACAATTTCAAGACAACCTTTTGGATAATGAATGTAAAGCGGGGATTTTTTATTCATTACTCTTAGATAAGTTAATAACGACCATACACCACCCACATGATCGTGATGACCGTGAGTTACAAAAACATCAGAAATATTAAGTATATCCGATATCTTTAGTTCTTTATTTAAATCTCTTAAAATTCCATCTCCCGGATCAACAACAAAATGAGCATTACCTGCTCTAATTAATATTCCGGTTGCAATATTCGGAATAGAACAGAATATTTTGATCGAAAAATTTTCTTTTGTCCAAGTTAAAGGATATATGGTTTTCTTTGCTAACATAAATGAAAATATTAAAAATGCAAATTATTGTTTTTTACAATCTTTACGATTTTTGCATCTTGCAAAAATATTGAAAGAGTAACTGTCTATTTCAAAACCAAGTCTTTCGCTGATTTCTTGAGGAATTTTGTTCAATCTTGGTTCTGAAAATTCAACAATCTTTCCACAATCTACACAAATCAGATGATCGTGAGTCTGTTTCTTAAAATTACTTTCGTAGCGTGTAAGATTATCTCCAAAATTTCGCTTACTTAAAAGATCGCACTGTGCAAGTAATTCTATAGTGTTATAAACTGTTGCTCTGGATACCTTGGACTTTAAATTTTTTAACTTAATGAAAAGATCATCCGCACCAAAATGTCCATCGTGTTCAAGAGCAGCATCAAGAACTTCAAATCGTTCAGGTGTTATTCTGTTCTTACCTTGCTTAAGAAAAGTCCTAAATATTTCTGCAGCTTTTTCGTTTCTCACTTTTAATTCGCTTCTTGATGTATTAAAATAATTTCATGGTTTTTTAATTACAAGATTATTATAAAACTTATTGTCAATTAAATCCTACAAACTTTAAAACATTTACTGTGATGAAAGTAAGAATATATGCAGTTGATGTAAAAATTATTATCTGTAAAATCGGTATTCTCCAACCGCCGGTTTCCTTTTTCGAGACTGCTACAGTTGATAAACATTGCATTGCAAAAATAAAAAACACGATTAACCCGATGATCGTAGAAGTAGTAAATAACGGTTTACCGGTTTCCTCATTTTTTGCATCATGCATTGCAAATAAAATAGAGTTCTGTAAATTACTTTCATCAGTCACTCTAAATATCAATGCAAGTGAACTTACAAATACCTCTCTTGCCGCAAAGGCAGCTATAAGTGATACTCCTATGCGCCAATCCATTCCTAACGGACTCATTACAGGTTGAATTACTTTACCAAGATCTGCCGCATATGAAGTTGATAATCTTTCAGCTTTTACCATTTGATTTATTTCAATTTCAGACAATCCAGTCGAATTTATTTTAGGACTGTAATTTGGAAAATATGTTAATGACCAGATAACTATTGAAAGTATTAATATTATTGGACCTGCTCTAAAAATGTATTGTTTCACGTTCTCAATCGAATTTCTTATAACAACTTTTAATTTAGGTTGCCGATACGTAGGTAATTCAAGAATAAAAGAAGAATTATCCTCTGTCCTTATAAGCCTTTTATTAAATTTATTAATTACTGCAGCCACCAATAACGAACCTAGTACACTTAAAATATAAATAACAGCTAATGCTATTCCCGCCATCCAGGCTTTGTCTGCAGGTGTCAGAAAAGCTATAAGTAAAGCATAAACAGGTAACCGCGCGCTACAACTCATTAAAGGAATTATAAAGATAGTCAGCATTCGTTCTCGCCGGTTAGATATCGTTCTAGCAGCAAGCATCGCAGGAATTGCACAAGCAAAACCTGATAGCATTGGAACAAACGATTTACCATTTAAACCTATTTTTGAAAGTGGCTTATCTATTAGCATTGCACCACGAGCCAGATAACCACTGTCTTCTAGTAATCCTAAAATTAGAAATAATATTAAAATCTGCGGAAGAAAAACTAATACCGAACCTGTTCCACTGATTATTCCATCCGCTATAAGATCACCATACCATGTTTGCCCAAATAAAGTGCTTGCCGATAAAGAAAGATATCCAAATATCTCATCAATAAATCCCATAAATGGATCTGCAATCCATAAAATAGATGTAAATGTGAATGACATTATTAAAAAAAAGAATAACAAACCCCATCTTCTATGCAGAAGATATTTATCAATCTTCATTGTTAATGCATCAGGTCTGTTATTTCCGTACTTTAATGTGGGATTTAATATTTTTAACTGTTTGTTTGCAAGTCCTAATTTATTTTCTTTTAAATCCGGCAACTGGACTATTACGTTTTTTTCAATCTCTTCAATTTCTTTGTAAAGATTTAGCAGTTTTTCCTTGCTGATATTTTCAAAAATTTTATTTGGAGTTATACTTTGATAAGTGCTTTCAAATTCAAGTTTATTTCTAACACAACTTAATAGTTTTTCTAACCCTGCACCCGTTCTGCCATCAAAACTAACTACGGTACATCCTAGCAATTCCGAAAGTTTATTTTCATCAACTTCAAAACCTCGCTTTGCCAGGATATCATTCATAGTTAAAGCTATAATTATATCAAAACCAGATTCAATTAATTGTTTTGCTAATAACAGATGCCTTGAAATCTGGCTTGCATCCACTGTGGCAATTAATAAATGCGGTGATCCAAACAACGGATGATTGTATAAAGAATTAATGGATACTTCCTCATCCGGTGAGTTGGGGTTTAAACTTATTATTCCAGGGGAATCAAGAATCTCAGCAGCTAATCCATATTTAGATTGAATTGTACTTGTAGAATATTCAACCGTTGATCCAGGGTAATTTACTGTTTTAAAATTTTTTCCACTTAGCTGATTAAAGAGAGTTGTCTTACCGGAATTTGGTGGACCCACCAGAGTAATTAAATGTAACTTCTCAATAGAAGCATTGCTCATGATAGAATTATACAGTCTGCTTCATGTTTTCTTATCGCAATTAATGTTCCTCTTAATGAAAAGGCTAATGGGTCATTAAATACTGAAGAGTTTACAAGCTGAATTTCCTGGCCGGGTGTAAAACCTATTTCTAACAATCTTCTGAATGATGGATGGGTATGATCAATGTCAAAGATTATTGCTCGTTCACCAAAATTTAATTCTGAGGCTGTTTTCATTTTTTTTGCATATTATTTAGATTTAGTCTATATAAAATTAGGTTAAGTTTGTCTAACTGTCAAGATATTTCTTACTCATTTATTTTATTATCGCCATTAATAGAATAATTATTATACCCTTCGGAGGCATCTAGGTTTTCCAAAGTCTTACTTCACAATTAGTTCATTATTAACTGCTTCACAGTTAGGCAATACTCCGATATATATCAATTCCACAAGTCCATTTATCCAACATTCCACTTATCACTAAACCTGCATTCAATCAGATACTATTATTCTTGAGCATAAACTTGAACTTGAACTAAAACTTTTTATCTCGGTAATTCTTTCAAAGGTTGTAAATTTATTTACATCGGTAATCTTTTTACCACAAATTGTTATCTACTTTTTAATAGTAGATAATGCAGGAAAAAAACTCACGCAAAATTCATACAATTTTATTTCAATCGAAGGATGTGAATATCCTCACTAATCAACTCTTTAAACGCCATTTTTGTCTGGGCTTTAATTTACTTGCCTTACATTTTTACCTCTTTTTAATAAAATACAAACGGCGTCAATCTTGTCAAAAGATGGCACTAATCTTGAAAATCATATCTCAGAATTAATCCTTTAACAATTTGTAAAATCGGAGAGATAAGATGGAGATAGCAAAAATAGCATTCTTAGAAACCTACACTTTAAGTGAAAATGGCGGTGTGATGGGTGCAATTTTAGTAACGGATGCTGAAACAAAACCGTTGGAATTTAGAGTTACCGCACCAATTCGTCCTACAAGTTTTCAGAAAACATTATATGGTGATGTACTTCTTGAACATATACTTGTTGAATTAATTTCCGTTCCGCTTCTTAATGCTGTCAATGAACAAATCGATTTGATAGTTGTCAAAGATCCACTTTTCCTTGGTGCAAATAATAAACAAGGAATTAGAGTGGTTAGATTATTGGGGGATGAAAAACAAAAATCAAGAGGCAATACAGTTCTGGAAGCTCTTAATACTCCAATGAATGGCTCCGCAAAGGCTTATCTGGAAACATCCCAAAAGTTTGGAGAGGAGCTAAAAGGAATAAAGGGAAGTTTAGAAAAAATTGCTGAAGCTCGTAATCTTTCTGAACCTTTTGAAAGATTGAAAGCAGCTTGCGAACAAGTGCAGCTTCAAAGAACTAACGACTAAAAAGTCGTACATAAATGATTCGCACCGCTAGAGAAAGAATAGCTTCTAAGGTTTCCAAATTTGAAGCCGCAGATGATTTCCATTTTGCGAAATGGCTAAGAGCACCACGAATATTTGCACCTCAGGTAAGAGAAATTGATTATTCTGAAATTGTTGATGAGTTTGAAATTGAAAAACTGAAAATTCCTAGTTCAATTAAACTTAAATTTAGATTTGCCATAACCGAAAATCTGCCTGATGTAAGACAAAAGTACCGACTTGAAAAACCAAAAGCGTATCTAATCTTTTTTGGTTTAACAAAACCACAATTGTTTACGATGAAAGAAAATCTTCTTTCTTATCCTCAAATGAGAGATTTTAAGTCAGAACTACCACAGATCCCCGATGTTATCGATCAGTCATCTGTATTTATTGCTAAACCCGTGCCTTTGTATGATCAGTCATCAGTCTTTATTCTTAAACCCGCTTCTTCATTCGATCAATCCTCATTCTTCAGTTTTCAAACTGCGGATACATTTGATCAGAAAATAAATTTTACAAATGTTTCTGTTAAAGATATTCCATTATTTATTACTCCACCGCAAATCACTGATGAGCTAGCAAACTTAGTTCCTGAAATATATAATATCGAACTACTTAATGTTGAAAAGTTTGATCAAAATCTTGTTGACTCCAAAGAATATAAGATAGAAGATTTTGTTTTACCTCAATTAAACAAAATTGATGTTCCCGGTATCGATAATCTTATTAAAAGTTCTACTACCACCTTTTCAATGCCGGTTGAAGAAATACTACCTGCTGATGTGAAGTTATATTCTCCTTCACTTGAAATTGCTCATTCAGTTTTTAAAGTAAAAATTAACATTCCTAAAACAATAGTTAAAAAAGTTGTAATAAAGCAAAAGAATTTTGAACCGGTTGTTCTGGATGCACTTAATGATGCATCTTTGTCAGAATCATCAAAGAACACTATTAAAACATTGTTATCCTCATTCAGAGAACTCAGTTGGGTGGAATATTCTAAGATGATAAACACTCTTGATGCACATCAACTTGAATCAGGCGAGTTTCTTTCATCAAATAATTTCGTAGTACTTTCAGATGAACTTGGTTATGATAAATTTAATCCGGTTTCAGCAGCTCTTGGTTTCCTTTCCAAAAAAGCTAAAGTTAAATCTGTTTTACTTATAAGCGATAAGACAAGATATAATGAGTACTGGTCTTCATCATTAAAATCTTATGTAAAAGAATTTAAACATAAAAAATTTGACCCTGGCACTACAAAAAAACTAAAGGGATCATCAGTAGTTTGGTTTCTGGACGTTAATGATTTGGGTAAAATCGATTTAAAGGATTTTGATAAACTCGACCTGGTTTTGTTAGATGAACTCATCAATGTAAGATCAGCATCAAATATTATTGATGAGCTTATCAATAAAGTTGAACCTTCATTTATTTGGTTTTTAACTGCAATAAATAATCTTAAGTACAATAAAAAGTTTTTAGAGGAGTTTCCCTTTGCTCAGAAAGTGGAATTCAATTTCTTTGGAAAATCATTAATTGATATTCAGAATGAACTACCTGTTACCACCGTTAAAAATATCTGGTTAGAACTTGACGAGATGCAGTTGTTTGAATATTCCGAAGCAATTACACAATCCCGAGATGAACTAAATAAGATGTTTGATAGTCCCAATCCTCTACGGTTTCAATCTAATATTTTTACTATCATTCATAAACTTAAGCAGATACTTAATTTTTCATCCTTCCGTAACATTAGCCCAAAAGCAAGTTTATTAATAGAACAAGCAGAAGCAATCTATAGGAATAAGAAAAAAGCCTTTGTCTTTACACAGTATGATGTAAATGGGATGAAGAAACTTGAAAAAGCACTTGAGATGAATAACATTAAATTTGTTACAGGCAGGAATGGAATGTCCGCAGAGGAATTAAAACAATCTCTCGATACTTTTTATGACAGACGCGAGATAGCCGTGTTCTTAACCAATTTAAAACCATCCCGAATTAAAATTAATCTCAGCAAGGTTCCGTACATAATAAATTTCGATCAATGGTGGAACCCAGTAACATTATGGCAGAATGATGACGAGACCGGTATAAACGATATAGTCACTGCACCAGTTACTGTATATAATTATTTAATAAAAAATACTTTTGAAGAGGAACTTGAAAAAGTATTAAGTGAAAAAGGGTTTCTAAACCGATATTTATTTGATAACCTTAAAAGTGAAACTCTATCTGAATTAGTTACAACGGATGATTGGCTTGCTGTATTTGGAATGAATGATCAGTTTGTTAAAAGCATTAACAGTGAACGAAATAAAATTCTTACTAAACTTCAAGGAATCGATCTTAATAGTTATAAAGCATTGATGAGATATTTTTTCAGTTCTCTTGGTTACCGCGATATCAGTATTATGGATATTGATGACGAACCGATGTTCTATATAATTGGAACTGCCAAAAAAGGAACAACCCCGGTAAACCTGCACGGTAAATGCTTGCTTACATCAGATCTAAAGAAAGAAGATTACGAGGAAATCATTCACTTTAAACCTTCCGCAAATGAAATCAAACGGAAATTTGTTATAACCAATGGGCAGTTTGCCGAAAGAGTTACAAATGGTACAATGTACATCGATGGAAAAGATTTAGCAAATTACATTATAACTCTTAATCTCAAATCACACGTAGTAAAAAAGAAATAAATTTTATCGGTAATTGGTGACTAACCATTCTGAAATAAAAATTAAAAACTTAAATTATTTTGTCTTTATTTTTTATCTGACATCCGCATTTTAAAATACTCCATCGTTCTCGTTAACCCCTCAGAACGATGTACTTTCGGTGCCCATCCAAGCACAGCTTTTGCTTTGGCTATATCCGGCTGGCGTACACGAGGATCATCAACAGGAAGTGGATTGTAAACTATTCTGCTCTTAGAACCTGTTAACGCAATTATTTCCTCTGCCATTTGCTTAACTGTTATCTCTTCGGGATTTCCGATATTGACCGGTTCAATTTCATCGGACATCAACAGCTTAAATATTCCCTTAACCTGATCATCGATGTAAATAAAACTTCTTGTCTGTGTGCCGTCTCCAAATACAGTTATCGGCTCATTACATAACGCCTGGTTAAAAAATGCAGGAATCGCTCTGCCGTCATTTACACGCATACGAGGACCGTATGTATTGAATATCCTAACTATCCTTGTACTGATATTATGAAACCTCTGATAAGCCATAGTTAATGCTTCTGCAAATCTCTTGGCTTCATCATAAACCCCACGTGGACCAATAGGATTAACATTTCCCCAGTAATCTTCCTTCTGCGGATGAACTAACGGATCACCATAAACTTCTGAAGTTGACGCAAGTAAAAATCTTGCGCCTTTTTCTTTTGCCAGACCCAAAGCCTTATGAGTACCTAATGATCCCACCTTTAGTGTTTGGATTGGAAGCTGATGATAATCCAGTGGGCTTGCAGGTGACGCAAAATGTAAAATGTAATCTACCTTTCCCGGCACAAATGTAAAATTTGTTACATCGTGATTTATAAAATGAAATTTTGGGTTACCAAATAAATGTTGGATGTTATCTAAACTTCCCGTTAATAAATTATCAATACAAATAACTGATATGTTTTCACTTATAAGCTTATCACAAAGATGTGATCCCAAAAAACCCGATCCGCCGGTTATTACTGCAGTTGGCATTTATGACCTATAATTCATTTTAATTGATATAATTAATTGAACTAAAATTACAGAAATATTTGGAATATTTGATTAATGAATTACAGATTGTGTACTGCTAGTTGGTCATTATGATTTCAAATATTTTTTTGGATAATCATAAAATATAAACGAGCAGCTTTTTTCTTTTATTTCTTTCCAATCACCATCAAATGAAAATCCAACAATTCCCGTTGTAGGAATATTATCTATTAAAAAGTCAGATAGATAATTAGCAAGATTTGTAATACCGGGATTATGACACACAATCAAAACGTTAATGTAAAAATTATCTATCTGATTTATACATTTTAAAATTTCATAACTGGAGGCTTCATATAATTCATCATTTTTCAAAATATTTGACTCAAATCTTACAACTTCTGCAAATACTTTAGCGGTGTCTAAAGTTCTTTTTGCGCTACTTGATATTATGAAGTCCAGCTTAATATTTTTTTTAAGAAATTCGTTTGCCATTATAGAAACATCAAGATTACCGCGCTTATTCAGGGGTCTATCAAAATCATTAATAGATAAATCTTTCCAACTAGATTTTGCGTGTCTGAGAAGTATTAACTTTTTCATTGGCTCTCTTTATTTTGAAATCACAACTGTGATAATTGTCACCGTTACTTCAGATGATTTGATATAATTTCGCACCACTTAAGTAAAAAATCAAAAATAAATTCTTCGGACGATTTTCCTTTTATGATAAAAATGGACAATCAAATATATTCAATTTTAAGTATTACAATCAGGAAAAGTAATGCAGGATAATTTGATTTTAAAAAAAGTTGAAAATTACGTTTTAGAATTATTTGCTCAAAAATCTCTAGCAGTAAATCTTTATCATAGTATTTCTCACACTAAAGAGGTTGTTGATATTGCGGAAAAAATTGGAATTTCAGAGGGATTATCTAAAGTCGATATGGAAATTATATTAATTTCCAGTTGGTTTCATGATACCGGGCATTTCCATTGTTGTAATGGTCACGAGGATCAGAGTTCTGAATATGCAAGAAAATACTTAGACAATGAATCTTACCCTAAAGATTGCATTGAAAAAATTGTTGGTTGCATAAAAGCAACCAGAATTCCGCAACAACCAAAAAACAAATTAGAAGAAATAGTATGTGATGCTGATCTGCATCATTTGGGGCAAATTGATATTGAGGAAAGAGGAAAAATATTACGAAAGGAATTTGAACTTAGAGGAATAAAAACTTTATCTGATATTGATTGGCTAAAAACATCTATAGAGTTTTTTAAAAATCACAAATTCTTTACTGAGTATGCCAGGTGTGAATTCGGAGTGCAAAAGAAACTTAACCAACTTAAATTGGAAATGATATTGAAAAAACTTGAGGAACGTTAAAAAGGAGAAACAGATTAATAAATAATCGAAAAATGTTTACCAAAAACCCAATCACAAAAATCCGAAATAATACCCGAAGATATTAATCTCCGGGTTTTAATAATTATTCTATTGTTAGTTTTGAATTTTCAAGTAAAACATCATAAAAATATCCGGAACCAAAATCTTTGTCTTTGACTACTTTTCCTTCAGCTACAATAATAGAACCAACTTTTACAATTTGATTAGTAGTAACTAACAAATCGTGCGTTCCATCCTTGCCTGTTCCATCCTGAATATGAACCCAGTTAATTCCCATAATGCCTTCATTAACTTTTACAACTTTGCCACGAACCTTAACAGTCTTAAATTCTAATGCCGACTTTTTGTTGTGAATTTGTTCAACAGTATATCCATCTTTCAAAGATTCAATATTCACTGAAACATCTTTACCGGAAACAATATTTTGATGGGGTGATTTAAGTTGCTCACTACTTCCACTTTTCTTTGCATCGTCAACAAATAAAATAGATTCAAATGTGTGATTTAATCCTTCACTTTTAAAATTTTTCATTTCCATTGATTTAGAAAAAATCACGTACTCACCAGGATTTATTTCCATACGATTTACGGCAACCCAATAAGATTTTCCTGCTTCCTTAACCTTTAAATAGCTGTAATTACTTGCATCAATTTTTTCTTCAACAAGAACATTATGTACTCCAGCGGTCATAGATTGATCCATCATTTGGTTTGAATTTTGAATCTCTGGTTTTTCATTTTCACCACATGCTATCATCAGAACTAATGCTGAAATAAATAATAAACTAAATAATATTTTACTCATTCTTTTCACCTTATTTTGTATAAAAATTTTGGTAAAGATAACAAACATTTTGAAAGATTTTAGTACAATAAACGGTCGGATCATTCAAAATAATTCATCTATTAAAAAATTGGATTTTCTGAACATCTTATCTAA
>JGI20214J51088_10002311_pt1 | contig 12737 bp, 4 predicted proteins | sample WetSurMetagenome_FD_51088 | JGI IMG/M metagenome (IMG submission 51088)
TGGGAACTGTGTTGTTTGCGTTTCTTGCTCATCTCAGATCCTCCATGAGTGGTCTGAATCAGAGCTTAGCACACTGTCCAGTTTTTGGGGTCCACCGCCCTCTTACGATAATTTTGGGGCTATTTAAGTGTTCGTTCAATGCAATTCTCAAGTTGCCTTGCAAGCTCTCGGACAAATGGCTCTACCAAAGATCCACGCGGGTAAACCTGCAGAATTCGGACTTCCACTCCTTTCTGCGCCACCTCTCCCCATCCGAAATCATACTGGTTGCGGCCGACAAAATGTTCCTTAGGACGGAATAGTGTAATTTGGCCATTATACGATTTCGGTACGTAATTGAAATGCGCTTTATCGTTCGCTTTCGCAAGGTCGATATGCGGATACTTTTCGTGGGTGGACCATTTGAGCTTTTGGGCGAGTCTTGATAGTGCGATGATAAGCTTTAGTTTCGCTCGCTCGAGCTCCGTTCGGCTTTTTTTTGAAAAAAAGGCTAATTTATCTCTCATTGGAAGAGTCCAAAGGTTCTGCCAGTGAAACATCAAATTTTGCAGTCGCCGGGAATAGTAAAAAGGCAAGACGGCCGGAGCCGAAGAGAAGTTGTAGGTTTCAACCATGGCCAGCAATGCGACTTCATGTCTTTGGGAAACGAGTTGCTGCGCCATTTCCAGGGCGATTGCGCCGCCAAGGCAATACCCGCCCAGATAATAAGGGCCTTCGGGCTGCAAGGATCTGACCTCTTTTACGTAGTGAGTCGCCATGTCCTCGAAACTCGTATAAGGCGGCTTTCGTCCATCTAGCCCCTGAGCCTGAAGGCCATAAAAGGGTTGATCGTTTCCGAGATGCAAAGCCAATTCACGGTATAAAAGTACATTGCCGCCTGCCCCATGCACGAAAAACAAGGGCGGTTTCGATCCTCCCGCCTGGATAGGGACAAGACTTGACCAGCCTGCGTTCCAACTCTTGCCTCTTATGATTTTTGCTAACAATTCTACAGTTGGCGCTTGAAATAGTGTTACGAGAGGGAGATTCAAGCCCATCGTTTTTTCAATCCTTGAAAAGATCCTTGCGGCAAGCAGAGAGTGCCCGCCGATCTCAAAAAAATTATCCATAATTCCAATCGGCTTAACGCTCAAAACCGATTCCCAAATCTTGGTCAACTGCATTTCTAAAGAATCATTTGGCGCCACAAATGAAATTGCCAAATTATCTTCCGCCTGCGGTTTGGGCAGGGCCTTGCGGTCTACCTTCCCATTCGGCGTCAGCGGGATCGATGACAACTCCACAAAATACTGCGGCACCATGTAGCCCGGTAGCTTGGACTCCAAATGCCGCCTCACATGGGACCCCGATACGGTATCGCCCTCTCTGGGCACGTAATACGCCACCAGCCACTGGTCTCCAGGTCGGTCCTCTCGCAGCACCGCCACACAGTTGCTAACGGCCTCCAATCCTTTGATCTGGGACTCAACCTCCCCCAGTTCCACCCGAAAACCGCGGATCTTCACCTGATGGTCCCTGCGGCCGAGATACTCGATGCTGCCATCCGCAAGGCGACGGCCCAGATCCCCGGTCTTGAAAAGCACCTCTCCCTGCCGGAACGGGTTTGCGATATACCGCTCAGCTGTCAAATCCGGCCGGTTGAGGTAACCTCGCGCCAGTCCCGCTCCTCCGACATTAAGCTCGCCATGCACTCCAACCGGCACGAGCTGCAAGTTCTCATCCAGCAAATGGACCTGCGTGTTGTCAATCGGCCGCCCGATCGGAACCCGCTTCTCCTGCGGATCGCCACCAATCTCGTAGAAGGTCACATCGGCGGACACCTCCGAGGAACCATACAGATTGATAAGCCGCGCCTCGGGCATTGCCTGCCCAAACCGCTTTGCCAATTCCACCGGGATCTCCTCACCGCTCGTCACCCACAGCCTCAAGTCGGGAAGCCGCTTTTGAAGATCACCGAAGCTGTCCAACAGCAACCGCAACAAGGAGGGCACCAGCACAATCCGTGAAACATGGTTCGCCGCCAGGCCTTCGATCAATAGTTGCGGATCCTTCACCGCGTCGTCGGAGATGATGACCGTCTGCACCCCCTGCAGCAATGGCCCAAATATCTCCCACACCGAATCCACAAAGCTTAAATATGTCTTCTGGCAGCAAACCTCACCGCCTTTAAACGGATAGACCCTCCACATCCAGTTCAAACGATTGACCGCACCGCAGTGAAGCCCGATAACCCCTTTCGGCGTCCCCGTGGACCCCGAGGTGTAAATGACATAGACCGCATCATTCGGCCCAATACGGCTAACCGGGTTCTCTTCGCTCTCCCTCGAGATTGCCTCTCCGTCACGGTCCATGCAGACCACATGGCCTGCGTACTCCGGTAAATCCTTTATAAACATCTCTCTTGTCAATAAAACCGGCACCTGCGCATCACCCAGCATGAAGGACAGACGGTCCTGCGGATAGTTGGGGTCAAGCGGCACGTANGCCCCACCAGCCTTAAGCGTCCCCACCAATGNNACCATCAGNTCCAAGGAACGCTCCATCCATATCCCTACTCGGCTCCCCGGACCCACCCCCAGTGACTGCAAATGATGTGCAAGTTGATTGGCGCGCCGATTCAACTCCCGATAGCTTAATCGCTTATCCCCAAAAACCACAGCGGTGGCTTCAGGAGACTGGTCAACCTGCTCCTCAAACAGATGCACCAGGGTCTTGTCCTTAGGATAGTCTTTCTCAGTCGCGTTCCACTCCAGCAACAACTGGTGCCTTTCAACTTCCGTAAGAATCGGCAATTCCGACAGACGCCGATTGGGGTCCACGACGATGGATTCCAATATTATCCTGAAATGCCCGGCCATGCGTTTGATGGTCTCAGCATCAAAAAGGTCTGTGTTGTATTCGAACCGACCGGTTAGCCCCCTTTGCTCCTCCCGCATGTAAAGCGTCAAATCAAAAGTCGAGCCCCCGGCATCAATTGCCACCGGAGTCAGAGTCAGGCTATGAAGCTCCAGGGTAGCACGCGGTGCATTCTGAAAAACAAACATCACCTGAAACAGCGGCGAGTAACTCATGTCCCGCGCCGGGTTAAGTACCTCCACCAGCTTCTCAAATGGTGTGTCCTGATGGGTGAACGCCCCCATGGCCGTCTCACGTACTTTGCCCAGTAACTCCACAAACCGCGGGTCCCCAGATAGATCCGTGCGCAACACCAGTGTGTTCACAAAAAAGCCGATCAGCCCCTCCAATTCAGTTCGAGTGCGATTGGCAATGGGGGAACCTACCGCAAAATTCGTCTGCCCCGTGTACCGAAAAAGCAACGCCTTGAACGCCGCCAAGAGCGTCATGAACAGTGTAGTCCCATGACCCTGGCTGAGATCCTTTAGCTTCTCCGCAAGACTCACCGGCAAATCAAAAGACTGAACCGACCCGCGGTGGGTCTGAACGGCAGGCCGCGGCCGATCAGCAGGAAGTTGTAACGTCGGGAGCTCTCCCCCCAGTTGCTTTTTCCAGTACTCAAGTTGAGTCTCTAAAACCTCCCCCTGCAGCCACTCCCGCTGCCAATGCGCAAAATCAGCATACTGGATGGATAGCTCTGCCAACGGAGACGGTTGCCCTTCCGAAAACGCTTTGTACAGAGCTCCCAATTCTCGGGTGAATATGCCAAACGACCAGCCATCCGTTACGATGTGGTGCATGGTGAAATATAAAACATGCTCTTGCTCACCCAACCTCACCAATACCGCCCGAAAGAGCGGACCCACTGAAAGATCAAACGGCCTCCGCGCTTCCTCGATGCCTATAGCCTCTGCTCTCTTACTGCGCTCTGTTTCAGAAAACCCCTGCAGATCCACCAGCGCAAGAATAAATGCCCCTGCGGGCGAAATAACCTGCATTGGCATACCGTCAAACTCTTTAAAGNTGGTTCGCAACGCCTCGTGCCGCCTTACGATCTCCGACAAGCCCTGCTCAAGAATGTCCACCCGAAGCCGCCCCTTTAAACGACAGCCTCCGGCTATGTTGTAGGCCAAATTATCAGGCTCTATCTGCGACAAAAACCACAGCCTTTCCTGAGAAAATGAAGCGCACAGCGCTGCATCCCGCGGCAACGGCAGTATCGGCATCAAATCGTGGCTTTTAGAAGAGGTTGCATCGCTAAGAAATTGCAAAATTTCAGTCTTCCGCTCAGCCAGCTTTTCAAGTAACGGTGCAGTTAATACTCCCTTTGGCGCGTCAATTCGCAATTTACCGCTTTCAGTCCATAGCTCTACACCCAGACCCTTCAGGTGGGACAGCAACTCCATCGTGTTGAAGTTCTTGTTCACAATATCAAACCTTGGCGCCTATCGTTATTTCCAATTTTTTTTAATCTCTTCGGGTGAATTCCTCGAAGCTTGCTTCGATAAGATCGATGAATTCCGCCAGAGAGATACCTCGCAGCTTGCTGCGGGGTTATTCATTTTTAAGGATAAATTCCATTTTACATTTAGAAGTGGTTTCAAAACCTCGGATCACCCCCGAGGGCAAGGCGCAGACCAATTCGAAAGAGCACCAACCACGGCCGTATGTGAGCATTTCGAGAGGCCTGCAGGGACGCCATCGGATGTCAGGCGGGGTTATGAAACCACTTATAGCGTTTATAGCTCAACAAACTCCCTATTTCCCTTTTCATTCTGCGAACTTCCAACCTTCTGTCGACCTCGTGCGGCCCAGAAAAACGTATCAACTACCTCGGCCAACGATTCCACAGTTCTGGCCTCAAAAAGCCTTCGCAACGGTAACTGCATATTGAACAACTGATTGACTCGCGACAATACCTGCGTCGCCAGAAGCGAGTGCCCGCCCACTTCAAAAAAGTTGTCGTAAACGCCCACCTTCTCCCGGTTCAACACCCGCTGCCAAACCCCAGCAATCTTCTGCTCTGTCTCTGTCCGCGGCGCTACATAGCCTTGCTCCGATGCACCATCCGTCTCCGGCTTGGGCAACGCCTTGCGATCCACCTTGCCATTCGGCGTCATCGGAATCGATTCCAGCTCCACATAATGCTGCGGCACCATGTACTCCGGCAGCTTCGACTGCAAATGCCGCCGCACTTCAAATACCGATACGGCTTGGCCATCTCTGGGAACGTAGTATGCCGTCAGCCGCTGGTCCCCGGGCCGGTCCTCGCGCAGCACCACCACACAGTTGCCAACTGCTCCCGCTTCCTTGATCCGGGACTCGATCTCCCCAAGCTCAATCCGATAACCCCGCACTTTCACCTGGTGATCTATTCGACCGAGACATTCAATCGTTCCGTCAGAGCGATATCGCGCCAGATCACCCGTTTTGTATACCCGCACCTTCGGGTCTTCACTGAAGGGGTGGGGGATGAACTTCTCTGAGGTCAACTCCGGCCGATTCAAATAGCCTCGCGCCAAGCCCTCCCCCCCGATATGAAGCTCCCCCGCCACCCCTACAGGAGTCAGCTGCAACGAATTATCGAGAATGTAGAGCTGGGTATTGGCAATCGGCCTCCCGATCAGGATCGGATCCTCTTTCGACTTAACCTGGCAAACCGTCGACCAGATGGTTGTCTCCGTCGGCCCATAGAGGTTCCAAAACTCTTTACATCGCTCCAGAAGCGGGGCGACCAAATCCCGGGGCAGCGCTTCCCCGCCGCACAAAATCTTGAGCAAACGATTCCCTTCCCAACCCGCCTGCAAAAGCAGTCGCCAAGTAGCGGGGGTTGCCTGCATGACTGTTGCCTCTGACTCTTTTAACAGCTCAATCAGCCGGGCCCCGTCTGCTGCATCATCCCGTTCGACCAGCACCACCTTGGCCCCGCTGATCAGGGGCAAAAAGAGCTCAAGACCGAATATGTCAAAGGAGATTGTCGTTACCGAAAGGACCGTGTCCACTGAAGTCAATCCCGGCTCACGTTGCATCGAACAAAGAAAATTGACAAGTGCTCGGTGGGGGATCTGGACGCCTTTGGGTCTTCCGGTAGAACCGGATGTGTAAATCACGTAGGCAAGATGGTCAGCTCTGGAAAAAGCCTTTGGGTCTGCGTCACTCTGTGCTGAAATCCTCTCCCAATCCGAATCGATGCAAACAGTCTTCCCATTATAGCCTGACATATCCCCAGCCAAGGCTGCCTGGGTCAGAAGGATGGGCACACCCGAATCTTCCAGCATAAACTGCAATCGATCTATGGGGAATCCGGGGTCCAATGGCACATAAGCCCCACCCGCTTTCAACACCCCCAGCAGGCCGACCACCATGTCGACCGATCGTTCCATGCAAAGACCTATTAGAACATCCGGCCCGACACCGAGACGTCGAAGATAAGATGCCAGTTGGTTGGCCTTTCTGTTGAGCTCACCGTAGGTCAGTTTGGTGTCTTTGCAGGTAATCGCAACAGCCTCCAGTGAGCTTTCTACCTGCTCCTCGAACAACTGCACCAGGGTCTTGTCAGCCGGGCATGCTGCTTTAGTATCGTTCCATTCAACCAATAGCTGGTTCAACTCGGCAGGTGTGAGCACAGGTAATTCTGAAAGGCGTTGCTCAGGATTGACCACGATGCCTTCCAGAATCGTCTGATAATGGCCGGCTAATCGTTCGATGGTCGCCGCATCGAACAGTTCTGTATCATATTCCAGTTCCCCCCGTATCGCTTCTGAATCTTCAACCAGCGAGAGGGTTAGATCAAATTTAGATGCCCCGGTATCCACCTCCAACGGGCTTACCGTCAACCCCGGCAGTTGCAGATTTGACTTGGGAGTATTTTGCAAAACAAACATCACTTGGAACAACGGCGAATGGCTGAGGTTCCTCTCCGGCTGCAATTCCTCTACTAGCTTCTCGAAGGGCATATCCTGATGAGCGTAAGCCCCCAGACACACTTCACGAACCCTGCCCAGCAATTGTCTGAATGTAGGATTGCCCGACAGGTCCGTTCGCAGTATCAGGGTGTTGACAAAAAAACCGATCAGTTCTTCAATCTCCACCCTGGTCCGGTTGGCGACTGGAGAACCTAAGATGATATCTCCTTGAGCGGTATAACGGTAGAGCAGTACCTTGAACCCTGCCAGCAGTATCATGAAAATCGTAACACCCTCTTCACGGCTCAGGGCTTTAAGTCGCCTGGTCAGGGACGGAGGTAAAATCAGAGATTGACAAGTCCCCCGGTAAGCCTGGATCGCCGGCCGCGGTCGATCGGTAGGCAGCTCCAAATAAGGCGGGGCTCCAACGAGCTGCTCTTTCCAGTACGAAAGCTGGTCTTCCAGTATTTCACTTTGCAGCCACTGCCGCTGCCAGACAGCAAAATCAGCATACTGGACAGGCAGTTCAGATAGCCGGGGGGCACTCCCGGTACAGAATGCGGTATATAAAACCGATAACTCGCGGAATAAAACGCCCATAGACCAGCCATCGGTAACAATATGGTGCAGCGTCAACACTAAGACGTAAACTTTATCGTTCACACGAAGCAAAACGGCCCGCAGCAGGGGACCACAGGATAGATCAAAAGGTCTCCGGGCTTCTCGGGCTATCATGCGCCGCAATTCGGCTTCCTGATCACTCGCGGTCAATGTGCGAAGGTCGGTCAGCGGCACTGTCAGGGTTAATGTTGGTGCGATGATCTGGACCGGTTCACCCTGCACCGTCGAGAATGTCGTCCGCAAGGATTCATGACGTTGCACGATCTCATTAAGGCTTTTTTCTATTGCCGTAACATCAAGCAAACCCATAAGCTGGAAAGCTTTGGTAATGTTATAGACCGAGTTGCCTGGATCAAACTGATCGAGAAGCCATAGCCTTTGTTGAGAAAAGGAAAGAGGACATTGAGCTATTGCTCCTCTTCGAAAAATCTTCTCGTCTTTTGCCGTAAGCTTATCCTTCTTCATGAGACGGAGCTCGAGCAGTGCACGTTTTTCTGGAGAAAGATTAGCAATGCGTTTGATAGTATCGCTCGTCACCATTTCCTCCATTTCAGCATTCATTGCCTAAAGCTCGACGTGCTTCCTTGTCCGAGAGCGCCTCCACCTCAGCCAACATGCGTTCAAGGTCTTTGCTTTCAGCTTTTTCAAGCTGATTCTGGACAATAACCACAGCCATGTCAGCCACTGTGGGAGCTTTAAAAAGGGATCTCAGGGGCACTTTTACTCTAAAAGTTTTAATTACGCGCGAAATGACCCGGATTGCCAGCAGCGAATCGCCGCCTAATTCGAAAAAATTGTCGGTGATGCCCACCTGATCAAGATTCAAGACCTGCGCCCAGATTTCCGAAAGTTGCTCCTCAACCGAGGTGCGAGCAGCGAAGTACGGGTTCTCCAGTTCGGGTCGTGACCGGCCGGGTGCCGGCAATGACCGGCGATTTACCTTTCTGTTGGGTGCGAGCGGCAGCGCGTCTAACGTCACGAAGATCGAGGGGATCATGTAATTTGGCAGCATTTGAGATAAAAAGCGGCGCAACTCAGTGACGGTAGGCGTTTTCTGTCCGGATGGAACAAGATAGGCTGCCAGGCGTTGGTTACCAGGTCGGCTCTCCCATATCCGAACAGCGGCTTCTTTAATAGCGACATGGTTAAGCAGTGCCATCTCGATCTCAGCGATTTCGATTCGGTAACCTCTAACCTTCACCTGGAAGTCTTTGCGTCCAAGGTGCAAAAGGCTGCCGTCTGGCAGCATGCGCCCCAGATCTCCCGTACGATAGATGCATTGACCTCCGTGCCCCGAGTCAGGCAAAAATGCTGCTTGGGTGAGATCCGGCCTGCGCCAATACCCAGGGGAAAGATAGGAGCTTTTAACCGCGATTTCACCGATCTGACCGGGGCTAACATGTTCTCCGACATCATCGAGCAACAATATCTCGTTATCTTCGACTGGATAGCCAACGGGCACATTACTGCTGTCAATCTCGGTCTCTTTATCAATGAAGTACCACCTGATACTTCCAGTTTCGGTGCTTCCCAGTCTGTTGACAAATATACAGTCCTGAGAAAAATATTTTTTATACAGCTGCACATGTCTTTTGTAAACCGGCTCTCCCATCATCTTAATCAGGCGTAGTCGGCGGAAATTTTCCTCTCCGGTCAATGCGTCGATGAGATGCAGAAAGACAGTTGGGACGGAACTGTAGATGGTAATCTCCTGCTGTGTGAGCCAATCGGCCAGATGGGTCAGGCCTTCCTCTTTGATATCCCAGGGGTAGAGGGCGGCACCGTTGAGCAAGGCGCTAAAGATATCGTGGGCACCAGCATTGACGCTACAGGAATAGAGAAGTGTTAGCCGGTCGTCCGCGCAGATTCGGAAACCGTTGGTATAGTTCATGACAAAATGAAGCAGATTGCGATGGTTATGGACGACTCCCTTTGGATCTCCGGTAGAGCCGGAGGTATAAAGAATCCAGGCAAGGGTGTCCGGTGTTATTGAGAGACCGGGGTTTTCGACTTTGATGCCAGGGTCGAGCTCGTCCATGTTGACCAGTTGAGGCACATTCTGTGCTAAGCTCTCGGCTATCGAAAGATTCTTGTTGTTAGTCACAATAAATTCTGCTTGCGAATCCTCGAGAATATAAGTGATTCTTGCCGTGGGAAGCGATGGGTCCAGCGGTACATAGATCTTGCCAGCCTTCAAAACACCGAGGATGGCAGAGATCATCGGAGCACCATTTTCGAGTATCAGGGCGACTGGTGCTTCTCCTTTTCCATGTTCGTTCAAAATTGACCAGGCAACGTGATTTGCCGCTTGATTTAGCATTTTATAAGTAAGTTCATGATACCTGCTTTTAACGGCAATCCGGTCGGGATACTGTTCTACCTGTTTTTCGAAGCGATCCGAGATTGATTGCTCATTTTCTTTTTTCCTAAATGGCACAAAGGTTCCTTTTGGGTGTTTGCATTTGGATAGAACCCGCAATTGCTCTTTCGGAAAATGAATTAAATCATCCGGAGACTTGTGCATGCAGATTTTCTCCCATGTCCATTTTTTAGATAATTGAATATAATTCAATGGACCTTCTTGGGTTAGTCGAGGAATGCCTCGCCCAATCGGAATGCTGGAAATATGGAACCGTGGATTTCGGTGGCAATTGAATGCTGGATCAACGGCAGCACAATGAGCCGTATTGTCGATAATTAAAAATCTTAACTAATGACCGTCTTTGTGAATACCCAGTTCCTTTTCCAATATACGTTTTGCCTCCTCCTCTGTTAGATCTTCCAACCCTTCTATTGTCTTAATTATTTCGCTATGATCCGGGACTCCACTCTTCCTTAACTCCTTTTCGATAACTGCTGCCAGATCTGCCACCTTTGGTTCATGAAAAATCGTCGATACCAGTAGTTCAATATTAAAAGCTTGTCTGATCCTTGAAACCACACGAGTAGCCATTAAGGAGTCTCCTCCCAATATAAAAAAGTTGTCATAAATGCTGACCCGATCAACACTCAGCACATCCACCCAGATTCTGGCAATTATATCCTCAATCGGATTCCGTGGTTGAACATAATCCGCCTTTAGTTTGGATGCCAATTTTTCTGCCAGACCGATTCGCTGCAATTTACCTGTCGGGCCTTTCGGGATTTGATCCACAATCAATATCTGGCTGGGAACCTTAAAATCGGAAAGTCGATTGAATACTAATTTGCGAAGCTCGCGTTCATCAACAACCGCATCTTTACGCAGTACCACAGCTGCGGCCACATCCTCACCAATCCTGGGATGAGGAACTGCAAAAGTGACGGCCTGGGCAACGGCAGGATGGTCCATCAGTACTTCGTCCACTTCACGCGGTGAAATTTTTTCGCCACCACGGTTAATAATTTCTTTGAGCCGCCCGCTGATAAAAAGATAACCTTCTGGATCCATATACCCCTGGTCGCCGGTCCGGAACCAGCCATCCATGAAAGCGCTTTTATTTGCTTCGGGATTGTTCTCATACCCATGCATGACATTAGCACCCCGTATAACAATTTCCCCTAAACTGTTAGATTGCATTACGTTCCCCGCTTTATCCATAACAGCCACCTCGGGTCCGGCAGCCACCCCCACCGAACCGCGCTTACGCTCACGAGGCGGCAGAGGATTGCTAGCCATCTGGTGTGAGGCTTCTGTCATGCCGTAAGATTCGATCACGGGCACCTTAAAAACGTTTTCCAGCGCCTGCATTACACTAGGTGGTAAAGATGCGGAACTGGAACGAATAAATCGCATCGGAGCGCTTCCGATGATATCTAAATGGGAATTTGCCCTACCCAGAATGGCCTGGTGCATCGTCGGTACGGCAGAATACCAGGTTGGCTGACAATCTTTAACCCATTCAAAAAACTTTGAATCCTCAAATCCCGGGGAACAAAATATGCCGGCCCCTGCCGCAACCGAAGAAAGCAAAACTCCAATGAGACCGTGAATATGGAATAGAGGCATTACATTCAGACAGCGGTCATCCTTACATAAATCCAATGCAGCTTTGATATTCAGCGCAGATTGACATAGATTGGCCTGAGTCAGGGGTACAAGTTTAGGCCGTGACGTCGTACCGGATGTATGCAGCACAAGTGCCACATCCTCTGGTTGCGCAACTCCTTCGCTTAAAGGTTCGGAAGCTTCTTCACAGCTCAGCGTAAAAACCCCGGCTTCGCTGTCAAAATGCGGCGACAATTCAATAATTGGCAGNTTGCATGACTGCGCTGCGTTTCTGGCAGGGGAATTGATACCGGACTGAACAATCAGCGCTTTCGCATTTAAATCATTAAAATAAAAATTAAACTCGCTTTCTCGATAGGCGCTGTTCAGCGGGGCGCTGGTTGCGCAGGCAGACACGGCTAAAAAGGCGGTGGCCATCTCCGGACCGTTTGGAACCACAATGGCAACACGGTCGCTACGGCCAATACCCGATCCATTCAATTTTTCTACGGTTTTATTAATAAAAGTATGTAACAGGCTATAAGTTAACGATATACGGCCGGGCGCAGAGATGGCGATGGCTTCAGGGTTATTCATCGATTGAGCTTTCAACAAATCGTAGAGGCAATTTTTTGAATGGGCTTCCATTCTCTTCCTCCTTTGTTATCAACCAATATTCATTTGAATATCTCTTGTATCTTTTTAGAGAAAATCCTCAAAATTATTCTATCCACCCTTCGTTGAGGGCTCGGTGCAGCCAAGTTGCCGTTCGATAGAATAACGAAGCAGCAGATTTGTGAACGTGCATATTTACGGGCCCGTCCTTTTCTGACAAGATAGTCCTTGTCCTCAGGCATAGCGTCAAAGATTATGAATGGGAAGCCTTTAATCGAGAAGGAGGAAGTCGATTAACCCCTTGCTCGTCTTCCCGAAGTTATCGCCAAGAGCGTCGAGATTGGCTGATTTTATCGAAACGCATGCTTCAAGCCAGATTTTTATCTTGTTTTCTGTCATCTGAAAAGAAGTGCCTCCCGGTCTTTTCTAGGAGCTCGTTTATTTTGAGGCGGTCGGTAGGGTTTTGAATTAATTACCAGGATATGGTTAAATGCAAGAATTGTGCAAGTCCTATTTTAATTTCTGAAAGTTAAATGACTATTATTGATAGGCAAAGGTTTTGTATTTTGAATATCAAGAAGAAAAATTAGGATACTTGAATTGGGAAATATTATTACCCATTATTATGGAATTGGTGGGATACATAGAGAGGTGCTTTTCGGGTTCTTGTTTACCCTGAAAAATAATTTGCGATTGTCCTATAGAGCTTTGGACTGCGTGCCCTATGTTGCGAG
>JGI20214J51088_10002312_pt1 | contig 12737 bp, 19 predicted proteins | sample WetSurMetagenome_FD_51088 | JGI IMG/M metagenome (IMG submission 51088)
AACAAACAGTTCCCTGCTTTGGCTGCCGGAGGTGAGGGAGGCGCTAGGCGGCGCCGATCTCGTCATTCCCTCGCTTGATGCCGGTGACGAGCATCTCTTTCGTCAGGTGAACCGGCCCCATCGGGACATCACCTTTCATCGGATGGTTGACGGCCTCTATGAATTCCGCCAGGCTTTCTCCGGCCAATGCTGGCTGGAGGTGCTTCTGCTTGGCGGCATCACCGGACTGTCGCACCCGGTTGAGCAGATCAGAGAAATTGTCGGGTGGATTGCTCCCGATCGCATCCATCTGAATACCGTCGTTCGGCCCCCTTCCCACGNCTCAGCCGTCCCGGTGTCTAGAGACCTCATGGAGTCCTTCGCCGCAGCCTTCGGAGACCAAGCGGAGGTGATCGGCAACGGTCGCAACCTGCCTCGTAGCAGTTCTTCGAAGAGCACTCCCCAGGAGGTCCTGGCCCTTCTTTCGAGGCGTCCGTGTACCTTGGAAGACCTCACGGCTGGCCTCGGGCTTACTCCCCGAGAGGCGACACGGTGTGTGAAGGAGCTTTCCGCTGCAGGCTTCCTTGCAAGCGAGTATCAAGGAAAGCGACTATACTTTAAGGCTTTTCACGGCCGCAGATGATAGCCTTCTCAAATGGGGGCAATCCAACTGATCTCGGAAAGTCTGAGCTCTCCTTTTGGAGGCATTTGCCTGACGCACCAATCAGCATCATCACAGATCGAGTCTACACTCCAAGTCTTGAAAGAGCTTCGCAAGCGGAACATTTTGAATCGGTGTTAGGGTCATTTTGTGCCCGCACCAATTTACGCTTTTTCCAGCAGCGCGCACAATATTCGTGGAAACCATGAGTCTCGTGGTGTCGGCATAAATTTTGCCTATTGAATTCATCAAAACCTCAGCTGGCAAAGGGACACCGGAGCTTTTTCTCATTACCGGTAGAGGCTCTTTGAAGAGCGATCTTAGTGACTTGCCTTTCACTGGGCCTGCTTCGAAAAACCTCTACTTGAAAGGACACTTTGACTAAAGGAGGAACAGACATGCCAGGTGGAGACAGAACCGATCCGCGAGGACAGAGACCTATGACGGGCAGAGGTCTGGGCTGGTGTCGCAGTGCCTGGGAGGGTGGAGTGCCTGGAGGAGGCTTCGGACCCCCCCGTGCCTTCGGCTATGGCTATGGCCGCGGCAGAGGCTGGCGACATTGCTACTACGCAGCGGGACTTCCTGGATGGGCCAGGGCAGGGAGTGGCCGGTTTGGGGGGATAGGCACCTCACAGTGGCCCCCCAGGATGAACTCAATTATCTAAGGGACTACACGCAGGGGCTTGAAGAGGCCCTCAATGCCACCAGAATGCGCATGGCTGAGATCGAGAAGGCCCAGAAGGGTGAGTGACCAGCCCTGTTGAATGGTCCGGGAGCCTTCGTTGGGCGCTTCCGGACCAATGTGTGTCAGAAACAAATCATCGTTACGGAGCGGATTTATCCCTTCGGAAAGGGTTCTGAATGAAGATTGCGATATCAGTTATGGAGCCAAATTTGGATAGCGAGGTCTATCCTCGCTTTGGACGAAGCCAGAATTTCATCGTCATTGACCCCGAGACCATGCAGTACGAGAGCGTGACTAATCCCAATATCGAAGCTCCGAGTGGTGCCGGCATCAGTACCGCTCAGCTCGTCTTCAAGAAGGGTGCCTCGGCGGTCATCACCGGCTCAATCGGACCCAAAGCCCACCAGGCGCTAGCGGCAGCCGGTGTTCGCATGCTAAGGGGGGTGAGCGGGCCCATTCGTGATGCCATTGCGAACTTCAAAGAGGGTAAGCTTCTGGATAACGCAGATGAAGGAGCGGATGCAGGAATGCAGGGAGGTGCAGGAATGGGACGAGGCATGGGCATGGGTAGTGGCGGCGGTAGAGGCATGGGTGGTGGTAGAGGTATGGGTGGTGGTGGCGGCAGCGGCATGGGTCGCGGCATGGGATGCGGAGGAGGGAAAGGCATGGGCATGGGATCTGGGCGTGGAGGGGGTGGTGGCAGAGTTGCTCCTCGCGAAGGGGGTGTTGAGCTTCGGTCCGATAGGATGAACCAGCCGAGTGGTCAGGATGAGCTATCCTCTCTCAAACAGCAGGCCGACAAGCTCGCCGATGAGCTCACTCGAATCAGGAAGCGCATCGAGCAGATGGAGAAGCAATAAGTGAAAGGGGCTATCCACTCCTCTCTCGTTAGACTTGTGAAGGAAGGGGTTTGCCTCCAATCATGTTGCTGTTGGGCGTTGGATCAGTTTGAACGGCCTGTCCAGCAAACGATACGAGAGGCGAATGGATGGCCCCATTTGGGCGAATGCTGGGCGCCACGACTATTTAGGGCATGGAACAGTCCAACGCTAAAGTGGACCACCATCAATTCCTTGCTCGGTTCGTTGAATCGATCGAGGCCTTTCGTTGCAGGTGGCGGTTATTCATGCAGTAACTTGCATGGATTCCGTTTTAAGGCCAGCAAGAGGATCTTCTGTCTAGAACTGTGAGACGTGAAAGGAGAGAAACTCAATGGCGATGATGACCCCCGAGCAATTCGAAGAGAGTTTGAAAGACCTCAAGCCCCGCGTATTCATGAACGGGAAGAAAGTGGACAATGTTCTTGAAAACAGAAACACCCGCACGGTGGTCGAGGCCAACAAAGCAAGTTATGAATGGGCCTTGGACGATCGTTACAAGCACATCATGTCCTGCTATTCCCCCCTCATCAATGACACGGTCAACCGTTATACTCATGTCAGCGCCAGCACCGATGACCTGGTTAAGAAGGCCGAGGCTGGAACCTTCACTGCTGAGATGCTCGGGACCTTTATCTATCGGTGTGTTGGATACGATGCATTCCACTCCCTTGCCAGCACCTGCTGGGAGATGGACCGGGATTTAGGCACTGAGTATTACCCTCGCTTTCTTGAATATCTCAAGATGGTCCAGCGCAAAGATCTGTCAGTGGCCGGCGCACTTACCGAACCGCGTGGCAAGCGCAGTCAGAAGACCCACAGAAAACATCCTGAAGGTTCATAAACTCCTCCAGCACTGGACCGCCGGCCAGCACGGCGTGGCCACCTGGCACGGCGCCGGACCTGTCATGGCCCAGAGAATCATGCTGCAGCGGGTTACCGACTATGAACACGACAAGAACATCGTCAAACAGACCTTAAACCTGAAAGAGAAGGACCAGCGGTAAAAGGAAAGTGAGAGCAAAACTTCCGGCAAGAGCGACATGTCGATGATGAATCTTCTCGTCCCCGGAACGCAGATCAAGGACAGTGCCGCCCAATTGCTGGAACGCGTCACGGAAGTGGGTGGTCCTTCCGTCCTGGGCAAAGGCGGTGAACCTTGGCCGGGAATGCACGTCTGCAAGGGTCGCCCACTGTTCAAATACGAAACGGTGATCCAGACCTGCTGACTAAAGTTTGACCGTACAGCGTATGGGCAAGGAGGAGCAACGATGAGCAATTGCGCAAAATGCGGTGCCTCAATCGAGGGCCAGGATGCCTGTGAATTCGCCGGAGAATCGCTGTGCGAGGACTGTTACCTGGAGCAAAGGGTAAAGCCCATCACGTGTGATCCCTGGGCTGTGTACACTGCCAGGAACACCAGCGGCAAGGCGCGGCAAATGAGCGACTTGGAGAGATTGATCAGCAGTCTGACGCACAAATCGTATGGTTCGAAAGAACCGGAAACAGATGCCGCCAGATCGATAAGATTTGGGAGACTGCCCGACGCGACCGCTGCCGCAAGGGTCACCGGTCCCTGTGGGGAAACGATGGAGATCTATCTGTACATAGAGGGAGAGGAGATCAGAGATGGCTCTTTCTTTACAGATGGATGCGGCGCCAGCAGGCTCTGCGGCGCGGTTGCTCTGACACTGGCAATAGGAAAAAACCTTGATGACGCGGCCATGATCGAAGGGGATACCCTCCTGGGTATGATTGAAAATTTGCCCGAAGACCATCAACATTGTGCTCATCTTGCTGCCGGGACCCTGCAGACGGCACTCCACAATTATGTGGCCCTGCCGGAACATCGTCACCATCTTCCGGCGCCCTCGCCGGAACACTAAAACCCGGAGAAACCCGATGGCAGTCCCACAACCCCAGTGCGCTGTTTGTCCTTACGAGTGGTCCGAGCGGTTTTGTCGCCACGACCACGGGAAGGCCCCGGCGAATTGTCCGTCGATCCGCCATCAAGACCTGGCGGCCGAGTCTCTCGAGGCGATTCGCACTGGGGAGGTCCGTGAATTCGCCAGGCAGGCTTCGATCCAGGAGGCGGAAGGCTATTGTAACCGGGGAAAGGGTTATGGTGCCGTGCGGCCGGCCAAACCCCCATACCAAAAGGTCAGGACCGTGGGGCTGGTTGCCGGCGCCTGCCGGGCTTGCGCGACCAAAATGGGCACCGCTGAGGCGGCAAAAGCGCAAAGCCCGAGCCTCCTCGACGATATGCACGGCCACCCCGGCATGGCCCGCTTCCGGGAGGCAGGGTTCGATGTCATCACGTTTTGAAGATCAGGTCTAAAGACAATGGTTGTTGTGCGTGAACTGGCCAATGGCCGACAGATAAACGTCGGTCAATTCTTTTTTGCTCAAATGAGCATAAATGAATTGACCTTTGGAATTGCGGGGGTTATGTTTTGATCAAATGAGCATAAATGGAGGAAAACATGCCCCGGCCCCGCAAATGCCGTCGTATCACTGGCACCCCAAGGGTGACCTATTTCAAGCCTCAAGGGATCCCCATGAGAGAGCTTGATGAGGTATCATTGGCCTATGAGGGGCACGAGGCGCTCCGCCTGGCGGATCTGGAGGGCATGAACCAGGAGGAAGCGGCCCAGTACATGGGGATCTCCCGCCACACGTTCGGCCGCATCCTGGCCGAGGCGAGAAGGGTTGTAGCCGAGGCCGTGATCAAGGGGCTGGCACTTCGGATCCATGGCGGCGACTATATGGTTACTGGATGCCGTTTTGCAGTCGTTGGCCGGGGGCCGGGATGTGAGCCTAAGGCAGTATTTGAAACTACGAATGCCAATCACACCCACCAGATGGGTAGGGAGTACAGCATGAACAAGATTGCCATAACGAGTGAAGGTCCCGGTCTCGACGATCAGGTGGATCCCCGCTTCGGCAGGGCCGCCGGGTTCGTGGTCGTGGATCTCGAAACCATGGAGACGCAGTACATCGATAATGGCCAGTCGCAGGTTATGGCTCAGGGTGCCGGCATACAGGCGGCGGAGTTGATTGCCCGGGCCGGTGCGAGCTGGCTGCTGACCGGTTACGTCGGCCCTAAAGCTTTCCAGGCACTCTCCGCAGCCGGGATTAAAATCGGGCAGAATCTTGAAGGACTCACCGTGCGGGATGCTGTGGAGCGGTTCAAGAGTGGCGCACTGGAGGTGGCCGACAGCGCCAACCGGGAGGCCGGCAAATGATCGTTTCGGTGGCAAGCGGCAAAGGTGGAACGGGCAAGACCACGGTAACTGCCTCTCTGGCCGCGGTCTGGGATGGACCGCTGGTGGCGGTGGACCTCGATGTTGAGGAACCCAATCTCCATCTCTTTTTGCACCCGTGTCTGGAGGGGAGCGAAATGGGCCATCTCGAGGTCCCCGTTGTCGACAATTCCAGGTGCACCTTTTGTGGCGCCTGTTCCGAGCTTTGTCAGTTCAAGGCCATAAGCGTTATGGGCAAACTGGTGTTGACCTTTCCCGAGATGTGTCATGGATGTGGGGGCTGCATCGCCTTGTGTCCAGAGAAGGCGCTTTCGCCTGGTATGCGGGAACTGGGAGAAATCTGCTGGGGCCGGGCTGGGCAGGTGGAGTTCCTCATGGGGCGGTTGCGGATCGGCGAAGCGATGAGTCCGCCTTTGATACGCCAGGTCAAGGCAAAGCTGAACGAAATGATCGCGGCGAGCACCCACGATTCGATCATCGATGCACCGCCGGGTGTGAGTTGCCCCGCGGTAAACGCCGTTCTTGAAAGTGATGTGATCCTCCTGGTTACCGAGCCCACGCCCTTCGGCTTCTACGATTTTCAGCTCGCCTGGGAAGCCTTTTCCCCCCTGGGGAAACCCATGGGCGCTGTCATTAACCGGGCAGGAATAGGCAATGACGACATTTATCGGTTTTGCAGGGACAAGGGTTTACCGATTCTGGCAGAGATCCCATATGATAGGGCCATTGCAGAGGCTTATGCCCGCGGCAGGGTCATTGCGGAAGTATCTCCGGAGCTGAAGGAGACCTTTGTTGCCTTGCGGGACAAGATCTGCGATTGGGCTGAACGATGCCGCCCACGGGAGGTGGCCCATGCGTGAGATCGTCATCATCAGCGGCAAGGGCGGCACGGGCAAGACCTCGCTTACGGGGGCCTTTGCCCACCTGGCTGCCAACAAAGTGATCTGCGATTTGGACGTGGACGTTCCCGACCTCCATCTCCTCCTTCGGCCTACGCGGGAACGGACCGAGGAATTCCACTCGGGTTACGAGGCTCAAATCGACGGCGCACGGTGTAATAGTTGTGGTGTGTGCGCCTCCCTATGCCGGTTTGGAGCGATCCGGGAGGGGGAACAAGGTTTTCTGGTTGATCCCATCCGGTGTGAGGGTTGCAAAGTGTGCGTTGCCTTTTGCCCCGTCGAGGCCGTCCGCTTCGAGCTGAAGCACTGCGGGCAGTGGTACGTATCGTCCACCCGGTTTGGTCCCCTGGTCCACGCTCAGCTCATTCCGGGGGCAGAGAACTCCGGACGGCTGGTCATGGTCCTCAAGCAGCAGGCCCGCGAACTTGCCAAGGCGAACGGGCTGGACCTGGTTGTTTGTGACGGAGCCCCGGGTATTGGCTGCCCTGTGATCAGCTCCCTTTCGGGAACCGATCTGGCGGTGGCGGTCACCGAACCCACGCCTTCGGGGCGGCATGACTTGGAGCGGGTGGCCGAGCTGTGCCGGCATTTTCAGGTGGCCTTCGCGGTCATCATTAACAAGCATGATCTCAACCTGGATGAGGTCGCCAGGATTGAAACCTTCTGCCGGGAGAGGAGTTATCAGGTGCTGGCGCGCCTGCCCCATGATCCCATCGTTACTCAGGCCATGATCCAGGGGCTGGTAGTTACCGAGCTTCCTGAGACCGAGTTCAGCCGGGAGCTCAGGCAGACCTGGGCGCGGATCGAAGACCTGCTGAATGGGATCAAGTAGGAGGGCAAAACCGGCGAATTTTGATGGTTGTACCAAACGTTTTCTGAGGCGGGTGATAGCAGGGACAGTCCTCTATTGCCATAACTAAAGGGTATTTCAAGGCGAAATGCGGCGTCTCATGACTCCGCAAGAAAGCAGAAAGAATCAGGAGAAAGTGCTATGAAGACTACCGTTGTTGCTATTCCCTCGACCCATCCGGGCGGTCTTGACTCTGCTCTCGGGGCCCATTTTGGTCACTGTGATCTCTACACCCTGGTGGAAGTCGTGGATGGACAGGTGCAGAAGGTTCGGACCCTGCCCAACGTTCCGCACGAGCAGGGCGGCTGCATGGCCCCGGTCAATCACCTGGCCCAGAATGGTGTCCAGGTCCTGATTGCTGGGGGTATGGGCATGCGGCCGCTCATGGGGTTCACTCAAGTGGGAATCGCCGTTCTTTACGGCGCCGACTCCCAAACCGTGGGCGATGCCGTGAAGGCTTTCTTGAGTGGCACGCTGCAGCAGTTTACCAGTGAATTCACCTGTGGTGGCGGCGGTGGTCAACAAACGGGCAGGATGTGATCATTCACTCACTGAAAAGGAGAATCTATGCTGCACCTTCTTCTGGTCAGTGCCCGCCAGGAAACCCTTCATCCCCTGGCCGAAGGCCTCGCTGCAGACCCGGAGGTGCGCCTCGATGAGGTTAGCTCTGGCGCCGAAGCTCTGCGATTCGTAAGCAGCAATCCCCCTCAGCTTGCGATCATCGACTTTGAACTTCCGGACAGGGAACCGCTGCCTCTGGTACGCGAGCTGCTCACGGTGAACGCCATGGTCAACACGGCGGTGGTCAGTCCCCTTACCGAAGAGGAGTTCCATGAGGCGAGTGAAGGACTGGGCATTCTTGCCCGCCTGCCGGTCCTACCCCGCCCCAGCGATGCCGTGGAACTGCTTTGCCGGCTGAGGCAGATCCTCGGTCTCAATATCCCCCCTTGACGGTCCAGCTCTTGGAGTGACAAGGGCTGCATTTCCAGGAGGGAGCGAAAGGAGGTGGCGAGATACTTTCAGGTTGGGACCGCTGAGTTCCAATGGTTCTGTTGATCATCCCGTTGTGCCAGTCCGTGTCGGGTTACAGGTGATGAAAGGTGAGAAGCGATTCCGGCTGGGAGGGTAGGTTTCGAAAAGAAGGAGGCAGGGGAATGTCGAGACCGAAATGCTGGCGGAGAATCGATGGTGAGCCCGTCTGCAAGATCTTCGAGGCGGCTAGGAGGCCTCGGGTCGTGATGGAAGAGATCATTCTCTCTATGGACGAATTTGAGGCTATCCGCCTGGCTGATCTTGAAGGACTTTACTACGAGCAGGCGGCGGCACGGATGAACGTATCCCGCCAGACCTTCGGCAGAATCGTTGAGGAGGCTAGAGGCAAGGTCGCGCGAGTGCTGGTCGAAGGGCTTGCCCTGCGCATTGAAGGAGTTGCAATCGAAATGGCCGCAAAGCCAACATTTGGGTGTCGCCGGCGCCAACACAGTGGAGTGTAACGAATGGAACCGGCAAACCCGGCGGCATGCTCTGTCTGCCGGAGCGACAACATCCATTGTGGATCCGGTGGCCACGACGGCACATGTTATGGTAAATAAACTGGACGGCTCAGCTTTTGACGTGTCCCCCGAAGCCAAGAAGCGGATAGATCAAGGACGAAGAAGATGGCTAATTTCCTGTTTGTTTTGAGCAAGGACGACAACGAGGCGGCAACCCGGTGTTTTCAGTTCGCCAAAATTGCCCACTCCAGTGGACACGGAGTGAACTTGTTTTTCATCGATGGAGGGGTAATGTGGGCAAACAATGAAAGAGACCTCTCCATCAAAACGACTACCGGGGATTGTCCCAACGACTATCTTCCCTATCTTGTCGAAAAAGAAGTCAGCATAGGAGTTTGCACCCCCTGTGCCAGGAATCNTAGACTCGATGAAGCCGAGTTTTTCCACAACATGGCGTTGGACGGTGGCCCTCATCTCATCGAGATGGCAGCCGAAGCCAAAGTCTTTAATTTCTGAATGGTGGAGCGTGATGAGTCAAGAATCATTTGAAGAGCTGGCGAACGCCACTCACATCCATAAGATGCTGGCTGATTCAGGTTACTCCGAAAAGGCCATCCAGTATTTTCTTCAAAAGCCTCATATGGGCGCGATCCCCGACGCCGACCAAGTGAGCGAGATGACAGGCACATGCGGGGATACCATGAGCATCTGCCTGAAGGTGGAGAACGGAGTTATCCAGGATGCCCGCTACCAGGTCCTTGGCTGTCCCGGAGCGATCGCTTCCGCCATGGCAGTCGTTGACCTAATCAAGGGGAAAAAGCTCGTGGACGCCCGCACCCTGAACGATGGTGACGTTTTCCGCGCCCTGCAGGAGATCCCCGCACAAAAGCACCATTGTATTCAGTTGGCGGTAAAAACGTTCCAAAAGGCGCTGGATGAGTACACCCAACAATCAAATCAATAAGGTAAAAAAGACGCCATGCCCCTTTTTGACTTCTTATGTGTGGAATGCGGAGCAACGAGCGAGGTGCTGGTTGCATCGCCTGCTGAGTCACCAACCTGCAAGGCCTGTGGCAGCGTGAACCTGAAGAAGCTGCTTTCTGCGCCTTCGTCCTTATCCGGGGTCGCCAAGCAGGGACTTCCTGGGCCTTCTGACACGGCCTGCTGCGGCAGTTCGCCGGCCCATGCCGGATGCGCGGGACCGGGCAGTTGTTGCGGAAAGACTTCATTTTGACGCGCTTCCGTGAAGCGATGGAATGTTCTGTCAGGAGGCCTCAACACGTACAGGGACGAAAGAGATGGATCGCGCTCGGCGATGGCATCAAGAGGTTCTCCCGCCCAATCCCCCTCAGCTAACCCTCAAGGTGCTGGAGTTGTTAACGTTGAAATCTTCGATGCTCTTCCCCATTGTGCTATCGGGTAAGAACATAATTGGTTAGCCCCCTGGGTGGTGTTACCGTGAAAAAACTAACGTTGGAATCCAGACTTGTCCGACGCTGCCCGATCCGTCCGGTCCGCATGCACACGGCTGAACACCCTGTGAAACAACCCCGTTGCCGCAAGATTAGTCATCGCCACAATGAGGAAAGCGTTTCTGAATCCGATCTCCCGGATCAGCGCTCCCATTGCGAACGAGCTGAGCATCATCCCGATGTAGATCGCGCTGTTGTAGCCGCCCATAGCAAGCCCCCGGGCATCGGCGCACACCACTTCCGAAATGAGTGCGCCGACTGCCGTGAACGCTATCCCCATGCTGATACCAAGCCCCGCAGCGAACAAGATGAAGGTATACATGCCGTGAGCCATTCCGAGTCCTGCAATCGAGATCGATAGGCCGATAAGGCCCGCCGTTGCAAGATGGCTTCGCTTTGACACCCTGTCGCTCAAGCGCCCGAAGGGTATGCGAGAGAGAGCATTGCAAAGGGCCTGAAAGCCAAAAATGAGACCGATCTGTTCAACGTTTACCCCTTGATCCTGAGCGTACAAGGGCACGAAGGTCACGAACATCCCCAGCCCGAGGCACCCCCCCAGAGTGGCAACCCAGCATGCCAGGAGAGGAGCATTTTTCACGAGGTCCCTGGCAACCTCTCCTGTGGCCCTTTTCGGTGGACGGTTCACGAGAACGTGCCGGGCGCGGGGCAGGAGACACAGCACGATGAAAAAGACCGCGAGGGTGATTGCACCGGATGCGATAAAAGTCGATCGAAAGCCGACCCACCCGGCAACCGCCCCACCAAGAGCGGGGCCCGCGCTCATTCCTCCGTAGAGAGCGAGCGTGTACCACCCGTAGGAGCGGCCCAGATGGGTTGGGGGTGAGAAATCCGCCACGAAGGACATCATGGTCGGAGCAAATGCCGCGAGTCCGATGCCGAAGAGGAGGTATACACCGATCAGCTCTAATACCGACGTGCTGAAGCAGAGCAAAAAAGAGCTCAACGAGATGATGAGCAGGCCGCCCATGATGAGGCGCTTTCGCCCGAGACGGTCGGAGAGAATGCCAAGGGGCAGTGATAGGAGCGCCGCCATGAGGAGAAAAGAGGCATTGATCGTCCCCACCTGAAAGGTGTCGGCCCCCATGGTGCGCGCGAAGAGCGGCACCACCGGAATGCGCATGTGCGAGCCGAGATAGCATCCGCAGGTGATGCCACAGCACAGCAGAAGCAATGTTTCGTACGACGGCACACGGTTCTTTGAGCGCAAGTCCATGGAGTTGTTCCTTGCGGTGTTGGCGTTCGTCAAAACAACGATGCGGGATTTCTCATTTCCCGCACGCCCGATGCTCAATATCCCTGTTCACCCTCTCGAGAGCGGGCCACACCGTGATGGTTCTTGTCTTCATATACGAAGAAACCGGCCCAAGGGCCTCTTTGACCCAAGCCCCGCAGGTGCTACCCAAGAAGAATCAGAAAGCGACTTCCTGTCACCCCGTAGCACAGGACGCGGATACCGGCTTGGTATGAGAACCCCGCTTTTTTAGGCTGCTATTTCGTGAGTGGCAACAGCCGACCTGCTGTATCCACCAGAGCAGTTCGCCCTGAAGAGGCGGCAAAAATCCTCTGCAAGCAAGAGAAACCTTGCCTGAACCTGAATAATTCATGAAGTTGCCGGGAACACGAACTGGAAGAGAGCGTTGAGACCACCCGGGTGGTAAAGGTTTGAATCTCGGCGGACTCTGTGGTGAGACTTTTCAGTTCGAAGGCTTGTCCTTGAGTGATCTCCGGTACTGACCCAAGGCCATCAGGGGAAAGCAGTTGCGGTAGTTGTGGTAGCGAATGAAGAAATGTTCCGGAAAGCCGGTGCCGGTGAAGTGAAGCTCTTCCCAGGAACCATCGGGCTTTTGGGTGTTGAGGAGGTATTGGATCCCCCGACTGACTTCCAGGCTCTTCTCTTCCCCCCCCGCCATCAGGCCCATGAGCGCCCAAGCCGTCTGCGAAGGGGTACTGGGTCCCCGCCCCCGGAGCGAAGAATCGGAATAGGACTCACAGGTTTCTCCCCATCCACCGTCAGCGTTCTGATGTTCTTTAAGCCATCTAAGCGCCGCCTGGATCCAGGGAGCTTTCGAGTCCTCGCCGATGCTGATCAGTCCCCGGAGCACCCCCCAGGTCCCGTAGATATAGTTCACGCCCCAACGCCCCCACCAGCAGCCATCGGGTTCCTGGAGATCACGCAGGAACTGGATGGCACGCACGGCTCGAGGGTGTGAATCGGGAAACCCCAGATAGCCCATGGCTTCCAAAACCCTGCCGGTGACATCCGCCGTGGGATAGTCCACCATGGCCCCATGATCGGCGAAGGGGATGCGGTTCAAAAGCACCATATTGTTGTCGCGATCGAAGGCCGCCCATCCCCCGGAACTGCTCTGCATGCTCAAGACCCACTCCATGCCTCTTTGCTTGACGCCTCCCATGCCGTCGGAATGGCATGAGTTCAAACGGTGGAGCGTGGTCAGGACCACCGCCGAATCATCCACATCAGGGTACTGGGTGTTCACAAATTCAAAGGCCCAGCCTCCGGGAGGACAGCTGTTCT
>JGI20214J51088_10002315_pt1 | contig 12731 bp, 11 predicted proteins | sample WetSurMetagenome_FD_51088 | JGI IMG/M metagenome (IMG submission 51088)
TAGTAGGGACCGGTGGCCATGCTCGTAGCCCCCATCTTGTCCTCCCAAAGCCTGTCTTTGAGTGCGAGAGCTATAGGAGACCCCGATATCCTGGCAACCAGCATTCCCTTGGCTTTGAGTTCTTCATAGATGGGCAGGGCTTTGGCCGGCTTGAGCTCATCATCCCGCCAAAGCACTTCCAGGGTGATATCCGCGGGAAGCGTCTCCGTTCTCCAGGGAGCCAGTTTCTTTGTCGTGTTCACATACTTGACATAGTCCTCGATGGCAGCCAGCACTGCCGCTGAGTCCTCAGCAAAAGGTCCGGTTAACGATTGCGTGCCGCCGACATAGAGTGTTTTCGCATAGGTGGCCGGAACCCCAATCAACACCACCATCATCACCAATGACGCTACCGCAGCCAATTTGATTCTACGCATCTTTTCCCTCCTTTTCTGTTCATGGTTTCATTCACGTCCTACCTTGAGCATTTTGTGAAACGCGAACACCCCCCCTTTCATTCTGAAACTTCATGGGAGAAAGGCCAAAGCCTGAAGTACGCCTTGATCATCTCCCAGCGGTGATGAAGTCCTCTGGGCTCAAAAATGAGGAAGACAATGATGATCAAACCGTGGGATATCAGTGCCAGTGAGGCGGCTGCCTGTGGCGCAACGGCTGCCGACAAGATCGGGCCGGAAACGGTGACGAGTTCATCCAGCAGCTTGAGAGCTACAGCGCCTAAAACAGCCCCTGTCGTGCTGCCCATCCCTCCTACGATTAGCATTCCCAGGTACCATACGGAATCCATAAAAGGGAACTGNTCTGTGCTGGCGAAGCTGTAGTAGTGAATGAGCAATGACCCGGCCACTCCGGCGTACACGCAGCCGATGAAGAACGCCTGCAGTTTGTAACTCCAAAGGCTGACTCCCATGACCTCTGCCGCCAGATCATTGTCNCGGATGGCGATGAAAGCCCTTCCCGCCCTTGTCCTCACGATGTTCTTGGCCGCTAACGTAGCCAGGCAGGTAATAACCATCACAAGGTAGAAATAGTTGATTTTGGAGCTCAGCGAGATGCTTCCTATCTTGGCCCTGGGCACGCTCAGGCCGTCCGCTCCGCCGGTGATGCTGTGCAATTGGATAACGGTCCAAATGATAATGAAATGGGCGGCGATGGTCGCCATGATGAGGTAGAAGCCTTTGATTTTTAAGGAAGGGAGGCCGAAGATCAACCCGGCTATGCCGGCAGCCAGTGCCCCACAGGGGAGAGCCGCCCAGAAAGGCATGCCGAGCTTGGCGCACAGAATCGCCGATGTGTAACCTCCGACGGCCATGAAGCCGGCATGCCCAATGGAGATTTGGCCGCAGTAGCCGGTCAAAATGTTGAGCCCATGGACACTGATCACCGAGATACCCATCATGGTTAGGATGGTGAGCACCCTGTCGCTGCAGTAGAGGGGGCAAGCGAACAGAATGACCAGGAAGACCGCTACGCTGCCCCATTGAAGCTTCGAATGAAAGATACCCATATCCTGGCCGTAATTTTCTTGAAAGGTTCCTATGCCCAAAGCCATGACTTAAACCCTCTCGATCCTGACCAGGCCGAACAGCCCATAGGGCCTAAAGACGAGCACAATGATCATCACAAAAAAGGGAAACACCTGGGCCAGCGCTCCACCGGGCAGGAGTGGGTCCAGGTATCCGGCAGCGACATTTTCCAGCATGCCGAGGATGATTCCGCCTACAATGGCCCCGCCCACCGAGTTCACACCCCCCAGCAATACGACTGCGAATGCCTTAAGACCGATANTGGCCAGCTCCATATTGGCACCGGATACAGCCCCCAGGAGGATGCCGCCGATGACCCCGACCACGCTCGCGATGATCCACGACACCGCATAGACGGTTGTCGCTTTGATGCCCATGCTCTGCACCACCTGCAAATCCTCTGCAGTGGCCCTCATGGCGAGCCCGATCTTGGTGTACCGGAAGAGGAACATGAGGATCGCCACACAAATCACCGAGACAATGAGTCCGATCAAGGACTCGGAAGGTACGGATATGGCGCCGATCTTCAAATTGATCGTCGGTAACAATCCATGGTAGGCCTTGTATTGGGCGCCCCAGAGCAAGGTGGCCAACCCTCCCAATACCGTGGAGAGCGCTATGGTCGCCATGACCACGGCGAGCACCGGCTCCCCGAGCAGCGGCCGAAGGACTAGACGTTCGATCAGCAAACCCATGACGATGGCCGACACGATCGCTAATCCCAGCGCGGCCCATACGGGCAGGCCGAAGGTCACCAGGAACGTGAAGCCGAGATAGCCGCCGATCAGAACAAAGTGTCCCTGGGCGATGTTAAAAACCTCGGAACATTTGAGGATGATCACAAAGCCTATGGCGATGAGGGCATAGACCATGCCCTGGGCCAAGCCGGTTACCACGAGTTGCAAAAAGAAGGTCATCTGCCAGCTCCTTCAGGAGTAACAGTTTAGCTTTTTGAAATACTCACAGGAAAAGGCCATGGGGGTCTTGTGGCTTCTTCGTTGTTCTGTTTTGAGAGAGACCTCCATGGCCTCAACCATCCATTTCAAAAAGCTAGGCTGTCACACCTTCAACAGACCGGATCTGAAGCGTTGTCGTGAGTGTTCCCGTCTCCGCGTCACTGATTCCGACCTCTGTGCGGTCCCTGTAAATCGCTCCAATGAGTTCGCTGTAACGTTTTTCCAGGATTGCCCTTCTCAGTCTCCTGTTCCTGGTCAGTTCCCCTTCGTCAGGATCGAACTCCCTGTGGAGAATGGCATATTTCTTCATCCTCGAGCCGGGCGACAGGGTGGAGTTCACCCTCTGGATATCATGCTTCACCAGTTCGTAAACCTCGGGCCTCTGGGCAAGGTCCGCAAAATTGCTGTAAGGGACCCTTTTCTCCCCGGCCCACTTCCCGACGTTCTTGTAGTCTATGACGATGACCGCCGACGCATACAGCCCCTCAGGTCCGGCAAGGACCCATGCATCCTTAATGAAAGGGCTGAACCTCAGCCGGCTCTCAATCGACTGGGGGCCTAGGGTCTCTCCGTTCGCCAGGCGGACAAGGCTCCTCTTCCTGCCCAGGAGCACCAGGTGGCCGTGATCGTCGATGAACCCGCAGTCCCCGGTGTGGAACCATCCGTCCTTAAGCACTTCGGAGGTTTTACTCGGATCTTTGTAATAACCGACAAAGGTGCCGGGTTGTCTGTAAACGATCTCTCCATCATCGGTGACGCGCACTTCCGCTCCTTTGTGAGCAGGGCCGACCGTGTCCAGGCGGATGTCATCGTTTCTCGCGCCGCTCAAGGCACCCCCCTCTGCAGACCCATAGAGGTTCTTGAGAGGCAGGTTGAGGGCATGGTAGAACTTGAAGGCGTCTGCGCTGAGCATTGTCCCGCTCGTATAGCAGATCCTGGCCCTCTGCAGACCGAGACTCTGCCTGATGGGGTTAAAGAGCAAAGGGCCCGCTACAGCATAGGATAATCTCTTGAACAGACCCGGCTTCTGCTTCTTATACCCCGCCTCGGCCATCTGATTGCCCGCAGGCATGAGCAGTTGAAAAGCGAGGCGCTTGATGGGATCGGCAGTTGAAATCCTCGCCCTAACCATCGCGGCCTGGCTCTCCCAAAGCCGAGCCCCGCGGAATACGATGCTGGGGCCTATTTCCCTGGCGTCCCGCTCCTGGGTTTCAGGCTCTTCAGCGAAGTTGAGCGTACAAGCTGAAAGAAGATGACAGCCCAGGGCGAGCCACTGCTCGTTGATCCAAACGGNCGGAAGGTAGGGCACAATATTGTCGTCCTGATACCACGGGTCGAGACGGAGGTGGTATTCCGCTCCCGTCCTCAATGTGCTGAACGTGTGGACGGCACCCTTGGGTTGTTCACCGGAGGTTCCCGACGTGTAGACAATCGCACAAACATCATCCGCCTTGCCGTTTTCTACATTGCGCTCAAAGAGCCCAGGATGTTCCTTTTCGTATGTTCCACCGAGTTCCAGCGCCTCCCTGTATCCTATCAGGGCGGGATCCTTATAGTGGGCCAGACCTTTGTAGCTCCAAAAAAGGACTTTCTTCAGAAGAGGGAGGGCATCCTTGACCTGAAGCAACTTGTCAACCTGCTCCTGGTCTTGCACGATCGCATAGGCGGCCTCCGAATTCTCGGCAAGGTATTGAATCTCCCTTGGTGTAAGGTCCGAATAAGCACCCACGGCCACGCCGTGGCCGGCCTGGGCTGCCAATTCGGCGTAATACCATTGCGGCGCATTATCGCCGACAATAAGAACCTTGTCTCCCGCTCTAAGACCCAAGGACATCAAACCCAGGGCCAGGGACTTCACGTGGCCATAGTAATCCTTCCACGTATAGGGCTGCCAGATCCCACGGTGCTTGTGGCGCAAGGCCCGGCGGGTGTCGCCGTGTTTTTCGCAGTTATGCTTGAGGACCTTGGGCCAGGTGTCGCCCTTTTCCGAATACATCAGCTCCATCTAGATCCTTTCGATCTCCATGCAGATTCTAGATTCTAATAATGACGAATCGCCGACGAGTTCGACGATGTTCAGTGTTCAGTGTTCAGGAAAGATTTTTCTTGTGACCCCTTACTGAACACCGAACACTGAACACTTTTTTCCTATTATCCCAGCCACTTCTTCTTTCGCCTGTAGTGTTTCACGTCGCGATAGCTCTTCCGGGATCCAACTGCAGACAGCCCCAGATAAAATTCCTTAATGTCCTCATTGTCTCTCAACTTATCGGCGGGACCTCCCATCACGATCCGGCCGTTCTCCATGACATAACCCTCGTCCGCGATCCCCAGGGCGGCCCTTGCATTCTGCTCCACCAGGAGGATGGCCATCTTCTGGTCGGCCCGGATTCTGTCTATGATGCGGTAGATATCTTCGACGACAAGAGGGGCAAGGCCGAGAGAAGGTTCATCCAGAAGCATCAGCCGGGGACGCGCCATGAGAGCCCGCCCGATGACCAGCATCTGCTGTTCGCCGCCCGATAGGTAGCCGCTGGTCCGTTGGCGAAGCAGTTTGATTTTTGGGAAGTAATCAAAGACGAGTTCCAGATCTTTCTTGACTCCGGCCCGGTCTTTGCGGCAGTAGGCGCCCACGAACAGGTTTTCCTCGACACTCAGGTGTTCGAGAACCCTTCGGCCTTCCATGGCCTGACTGATGCCCATGGCGGCAATCGTCTCAGGACCGTAGCCCTCGATTCTTTTCCCTTCGAATTCAATGCTGCCGCCCGTGACTTCACCCTCTTCGGTCTTCAGCATCCCGGATATGGCCTTCAGGGCCGTGGTCTTGCCTGCCCCATTGGCCCCGAGCAGGGTCACGAGCATCCCTTCATTGACTTCCAGGGATACACCCCTCAGAACCTGGATGACCTTCATGTAGGCCACTTCAATGTTTTTCACGTGCAGCATTTATTTCCCTTTGCCAAGGTAGGCGCTGATGACCGCCGGATTGACGCTGATTTCCATCGGCGTTCCCTCGGCAATCTTGCGCCCGAAATCGAGAACAGCCACGCGATTTGCAAGATCCATCACGACGCCCATGTCGTGCTCCACGAGGATGATGGAGCGGATCCCGTCCCTCAGAACCGGTGTATCGGGGTAAGTGGCCCCCTGCCCCTCAAACACATCGATGATGAAGCGCGCGATGTCTTCCTTTTCTTCCAGGTTCATCCCGGCCATGGGCTCGTCAAGAAGCAGGACCTTGGGCTCCAGAGCCAGGGCCCTTGCCAGTTCGACTCTCTTCCGCAGGCCGTAGGGCAGGAGACCGACGATCTTCTTTCGAATGGGCGCTATTTCCAGAAAGTCAATGATCTCTTCCACGATCGCCCGATGCCGGATTTCCTCCTTCTGCGCCCAGCCGAAGTAGAGCGCACCGGTAAGGAAATTCTGCTTCATCAGGACGTGCCGGGAAGCCATGATATTGTCTTGAGTGCTCAGCCCGGTGTAGAGTTCGATGTTCTGAAAGGTTCTCGCGATCCCGAGCTTGGCCAGTTTATCCGGCCGCGCTCGCGTGATCCTTTTTCCCCCGAAGGTGATCTCTCCCTTCTGAGGCTTATAGAAACCGTTGATGCAGTTGAGGAGAGCGGTCTTGCCGGCGCCGTTGGGCCCAATGACCGCAAGGATTTCGTCGTCCCTGATGTCTATGCTCACGTCCGAGAGTGCGTTGACGCCGCCAAAGCTGAGCCAGAGGCTTTCAATCCGCAATTTGACTTGCCTGTCGGTTTGCATTTTTGCTCATCTCGTACACAGAGCTTGCTAAGAAATAGCTTACAGGCACTCTTAAGGTTGTCCGTTCATGCTGAGGTATCGAAGCATGAGCGGACCGTTCTCCCTTCGATACCCTGGTCGCCTCTGGCGCCGCCGAAGGCGGGTGAACCTCAGGGCGAACGGTTCCCGGGAGGCCTTGCCACGGTTATTGGCTAACGGGTACCGAGAATCTTCTTGCCGATAATGATTTTCTCTATCTCTTTGCTTCCCTCAAAGATCTCCAGAACTTTCGCGTTGCGCCAGTAATGAGCAACGTCATATTCTTCCAGGATGCCATATCCCCCGTGCAGCTGGATGGCCTCGTCAGCAACCTTCACCGCCACCTCCGCGCAATACCACTTGGCCATGGAGCTGAGGGCCGGGTCAGGGGATCCGGAATCGAGCTTTGATGCGGCGCGATAGCATATGGATCTGGCCGCTTCGGTCATCGTCACCATCTCGGCGATTTTTCCTTGCACGAGCTGGAACGCTCCGAGAACACTTCCAAACTGCTCGCGCCGGCGCACATGGGCCACGGCTTTTTCCAGCGCACCCTGGGCCGTCCCCACCCCCAAGGCGGCCACTTGAACGCGCGTCCTGTTGAAGAACTCCATGATGTTGTAAAAGCCCCTTCCCTCCTTGCCCAGCAGATTGTCCAGAGGGACTCTGACCCCTTTGAACGCCACTTCGCCCGTGTTCGAAGGCTTGAGAGAGAGTTTGCCGTGGAACGCATTGGCTTCATAGCCGGGGCGGTTCGTCTCCACAAGAATGGTGCTGAACCGTTCGTGCTTTTTGGCATGGTCGGGGTTGGTCACGCACAGAACGATCAGAAAATCGGCGAGCGTGGCGTTGGTGATAAAGATCTTGTTGCCACTGATAACATAATCCCCGCCGTGTTTGATCGCTTGCGTGGTCACCGCCGTCACGTCGCTCCCGGCATCCGGCTCTGTGATCGCAACGCCCATCCGCATTTCACCGTGGCAAAGCGCGGGGAGATAGCGGTCTTTCTGCTTTTCACTGCCTGTAAGCTGGATGAGCTGGCTGCCGAAAAAGGTGGATTCAAGAGCGTGGGCCAGACCAAGGTCCACGCGGGCGAACTCCTCAACAATCAAACACTGCTCAAGATAGCCCAGCCCCAAGCCGCCATATTTCTCATCCACGAACACGGCCAGGAACCCCAGCTCGGCCGCCTTTTTCCAGAGGCGGTCGTCAAAGGTCTCGCGCGCGTCCAAGTCTCTGGCCACGGCCCTGAGCTCGCCTTCCGCATATTCTCTGGCCGCTTTCTGGATATCGAGTTGCTCTTTGCTAAGATTAAAGGACATAAGCCTCCAATGCAGCCCTTTGGCCGCAACCAAACTCTGTTTCAGTTTAAGACTCTAAACCCCGCTTTCCAGCGTGCGCGCTCTTTATCAGGAATCCGAACCATCCGAACTCCGATATTTCGAACGGATGGTCTTTTTCAGGATTTTTCCCTGGGGGTTTTTGGGCAGGGAATCCACAAACTCAACCGACTTCGGTGTCTTGTAGGAGGCGATGTGATCTTTGCAGAAGGCGATCATCTCCTTCTCCGTGACCTGGATACCCGGCTTCAGGGTGATGACCGCGTGCACACGCTCCACCCATCTGGGATCCGGTACTCCGACCACCGCGGCCTCCGCAACCGCAGGATGCTTGTAAAGCACGTCCTCCACTTCCCGGGAATACACGTTCTCCCCGCCGCTCACGATCATGTCTTTCTTCCTGTCAACGATGTAAATGAAACCTTTTTCGTCGTAGTAGGCCAGATCGCCGGTGTAGAGCCAGCCATCCACAATGGTTTCAGCGGTTTCTTTCGGCTTTTTCCAGTATCCCGTCATGATCGAATTGCTCTGTGCAATGATTTCCCCCACGACGCCCGGACCGACATCCCGGTTTTCCTGGTCCACCACCCGGACGTGAACCCCAAGACTCGGTTGGCCGCAGGAAGTCAACACCTTCTGCTCTTCAGCCGGCATGTCCAAAACCTGGTGGGCTTCCTTGGGGAGTGTGCAAATCTGCGGTCCTGACTCTGTTTGGCCGTAGCCCTGGGCAAAAATGGGGCCAAACACTTCGAGTCCCCTTCGCAACAGCTCCACCGGCATGGGGGAGGCTGCATAGTAAATCCTGTTCAGGCTGCTCAGCTCATACTTTTTGAGTTCCGAATGGGAAAGCAGCGCGCTGAGCTGGGTGGGAACGATTTGCATGTCCGTCACCTTTTCTTCCTGAATGGCCTGAAGAACCGCCACCGGATCAAACGAGCGGTTGGGCAGGATCACATTGCATCCTCCCGTAAGGAAAAAAGGCCACACATGGCTGTCTCCGCCGATATGGAAAAAAGGCAAGACCATGAGATGTCTGTCCCCCGGCTTGGTGCCCATTTCCAGTGCTTTGATCCTGGTGTTATCCAGCTTTTGAGCGTGCGTGTAGAGGGCTCCCCGCGGAAGCCCCGTGGTCCCGCTCGTGTACAAAATGATGACGGGATCCTCTCTTCCCACATCACTGTCGGGCTCACCTGATTCACTGGCACTGAGCAGTTCGTCATAGGAAACCAGGCCGGGCGCGGCCCCTTCCAGGCCAATATAGTTTTTTACCCTGGGAAGATGGGGTCTCAAGCGCTCAACGGTTTCGAGAAGCTCAGAGCCCACGAATAGAGCGTTGGCTTCCGAGTAATTGATGAGATATTCGAGTTCCTCAGGGTGGAGCCTGGGGTTGAAGGGCGAAGCAATGAATCCCCCTTTCATCGCGGCTCCGTAAAAGTCTGCGTATTGCAGACAATTCCATGAAAGGATGCCGATGACCTCTCCTTTGCGGACCCCGGATTGCCGGAGAGATCGGATCAAGCGGTTTACGCGAGCATTGAACTGAGAAAAGGTGATTCTCTGGCGGCCGCTGACAAAGGCTTCCTCATCGGCATGGAGAAGAGCGTTTCTGTAAATGATATCCGCGAAAGTCCCTATGCGGTAGCGGCAGAGTTCTTTCAGGATGAGGGTACCGGACATGGGTCGCTCCTGATGGGCGCAGAACAGGAAACGGTGATGAGCATGATAACCCGGAAAAGTCCACACGTATCACTGGAGCATGCGCACAGGCTCAAGGCAAGCGGAGGGCTGAACCGCGCGCACTGGTTTAAACTCTTAGCGGATAATTGCTTTTTTGTCAATCTCTTCATAGTCAATGTTTTTAGTTTTTGCCCTTGCTCGGCTGAAAGAGATGTGCTAACCGTATTTACACGCTAATAAGTTGTCATATCTTCATGCCGGTTCAGGGGTTGAAAGACCATGAAGCCCAAGCGCCCGAAAAGATATGTCAGTGATTTGAGCGCAAATGAAAAAGTGCTCATGGCCATTGTCAAAGCCGCAGAGAACTTCAAACGAACCCACACCGCTATTTTCAGGAAATACGGTCTCTCCTTCCCCCAATACAATGTGCTGAGAGTCCTGGATGCCTCCCGCAACGGCAGGAATAAAATCTCCGGGGTCAGCAGAATCATGCTTGTCCCGGGGGCAAACATGACAGGCATAGCGAAGCGTCTGGAACGAGACGGTTTTTTGATCAGAAAGCCGGATCCTCGTGACGAACGGGTCACCATTCTTCAGATCACCCCAAAAGGAAGAAGAACGCTGAAGAAGATCAAAGAGGAAAAGGACCTGAGCATAGAAAAGCTCCTGAATGGTTTTTCACAGGAAGACAAAAGGCATCTGCTGGACAGAGTCAAACAGCTCATCAAGAAAAACCGGTTTTCGTCGTAGTCATCCGGGCATCTTGCCCCAAAGAGTGATCGAACCACAATGTTCGTCGGGAACTTGGTTATGGGGAATCCGATCTTCCTTCAGAGGAGACATAAGGGTGCCGACAACCGTAACCATGAAGACCAATGTATCCCTGAGTCGCGCTCAGGGACCGGACATGACCCTTCCCTCTTCAGTTAAGGACATGGAGGACTTGCTCCGCCACGTTGGACAAAAGATCGATTTTCTTTTCATTGACACCCAAACAGGAAGACTGAGACCGGATATCGAAATTATCGTGAACGGAAAAGAGATAGGGTTCTACCCTGAGGGTCTCAGGAAACCAGTCCGTGACGGAGACTCGATAGAAATCACCCTCATCCCGCTGGGGGGCGGTTAGAAAGCCGGTCCGCGAAAGGCGGGATGAAAATTCTCGTTGCGAGCAAGGAACCATTGAATGTCATTCCGTGCTCGACACGGAATCCAGTTGGATTCTCTGGATTCCGGCCCGTTCGACAAGCTCAGGGTCCCGAGCCTGTCGAGGGACTTCCGCCGGAATGACGGCAACCGCGGGAAGCTGCGGGGAACGAACACAAAAGGATTCGAGCGTGCTCACCTTTTACAGACGGTTACCTAGAGTGGATTACCTGAAACCCGCGAGCCTGTCGGAGGCTCTGGACTTCCTCGATGAGAGCCGCCACCTCCGATGCCTTGCGTACGCCGGAGGGACCGATGTGATCCCAAGGCTCAAAGCGAGGTCCTTGAACCCGCCCGAGGTTCTCGTGGATTTGAAAGGTATCCGGGAATTGGATTTCATCTCCTGCGATGACCATTCCGGACTGAGGATCGGCGCTCTTGCAACAATCTCTTCTGTGGTAGCAAACGAGTCGGTGGGGCAAAAGTACCCTGCCCTGCTCCAAGGAGCCGGAAGCATCGCCTCCACCCACATTCAGAACCGCGCTACTCTCATCGGCAACATTTGCAGCGCCGTTCCTTCTGCGGATTCCGCTCCTGCCCTCCTTTGTCTCGGGGCAAGAGTGGTTTGTCGGAGCAAGGGGGGAGACAGGACGATTGAACTCGATCAATTCTTCCTTGGGCCCAGCAAATCCTCTCTTCGGCCGGGCGAAATTGTTAAAGAGATCCAAGTGCCTCCGGTGGTTGCCGGCACAAGGGGCGCTTACCTCAAGCTCTCCCCCAGGAGCAGGATGGATCTGGCGGTCGTTGGCGTAGCTGCGGTGGTGCGGAAAGATCATGAAACTTTTCAGGACGCACGAATCGGTCTCGGTGCCGTAGCCCCAACACCTGTGCGGGCCAGGAAGGCGGAACAAAGGCTCAGGGGCGAGGCGATCAGCGAACAGGTGATTCTGGAGGCGGCAAGGCTCGCCGCCCAGGAATCAGAGCCGATCGATGATCATCGTGCTTCTGCCGCCTACAGGCGGATGATGGTGGAGGTTTTGGTGAAGCGCGCGATCTATCGGGCGCTCGGGAACATTGATCATTGAACATTGGACAGTGATCATTGACGGTTTCACAAAAGGTCACTCAGNACTGTTCCGTTCGCGGTTCGATACCTCACCACGAACGGGAAATCGAACTCTGACGGGTTTCATAGGGCGTTCACCCTGAGGTATCGAAGGGTGAACCGGACTTTTACGGAGCACCAAGATTCAACGNGAACCCCATTTCCTATGCACAGCAAACACATCCAATTCATGATCAATGGGGAATCCTTTGGGATAGAGGTGAAGCCATGGAGAACACTTCTGGAAATGATCAGGGAAGACCTGAGCCTCACGGGAACCAAAGAAGGTTGCGGGCANGGCGAATGCGGTTCGTGCACGGTCATAATGGGCGGGAAGACGGTGAACAGTTGCCTGGTGCCGGCGTTGGAAGCGGACGGCCAGGAAATTTCGACGATTGAAGGACTGTCAGATGCAGGCACCCTTCACCCGATTCAGGAAGCTTTTGTGAAACACTCGGGGATGCAGTGCGGATTTTGCACTCCTGGAATGATTATTTCCACAAAGGCGCTGCTCGACGGAAATCCTGACCCCAGCGAGAAGCAAATCAGGGAAGCTATCGCGGGAAATTTCTGCCGCTGCACTGGCTACACCAAAATCGTCGAGTCCATCAGCGCAGCGGCACGGGCGTTGCGGGAAGAGAAATAGAGCATGGACAAGTTTTCTGTCATCGGGAAAAGAATCCCTCGCGTTGACGGCCGCCCAAAGGTGACGGGTGAGGCCAAATACGCCGCCGATTATGATCTGCCCGGTATGCTCTGGTGCAAGATGGTTCGGGCTCCGTACGCCCATGCCAGAATCCTGAACATCGACGCGAGCGCGGCTCTGAAACTTGCAGGAGTGAAGGGTGTCCTCACAGCCAAGGATTTTCACGGCTGGCGCTGGGGATGGATGCCGAAAACCCGTGACGAGGCTCCCCTCGCGGAGGACAAGGTGAGGTACCTGGCTGAAGCCGTAGCAGCCGTCGCGGCCGTGGACGAAGACACGGCCGAGGAGGCCGCAGAACGGATCAAGGTGGAATACGAGGAACTGCCCGGCGTCTTTGACCCCGAAGAGGCAATGAAAGAGGGGGCACCAAGAGTCCACGAGCATGCGGACAACAACCTCAGCTGGCAATTTCACATGGATTTCGGAAACGTGGGAAAGGCCTTCCAGGAATCCCACCTGGTGCGGGAGGACCGTTTTCAAACGGGCCGCGTCATC